>Ga0315912_10001011_pt1 | contig 38699 bp, 31 predicted proteins | sample VfabasoilMG_FD_204469 | JGI IMG/M metagenome (GOLD analysis project Ga0315912, IMG submission 204469) | Garden soil microbial communities collected in Santa Monica, California, United States - V. faba soil | ecosystem: Environmental > Terrestrial > Soil > Garden | place: USA: California... | reverse complement strand
CCAGCGCTTGAGTGACACGGCCGAGCTGGATCAACTGGTCGAGCTCTACATGGCCGGTGAGTACGAGCGCTGCACTGCGGAGCTTTCGGTGTTCCTGGACCCCAAGAGCCGCTCTCCATTCCGGGAAGCCGGCGCCATCGAGCGAGGCCGCCTGTACTTCGCCTCCTGCTCGCTTCTCGCTGGCGATCGGGAACGAGCGCGCGGGGCGTTGCGCGCTGCGCTGGAGGCGAATCCCCTCATGTCGGCACCGGACAGCCTGACCTTTCCGCCGCCCGTGGTCAGCCTCTTCCTGGAGGTGCGCGACGAGGTCGAGGCCCTGATCGCCAAGCGCGAGCAGGAGCATCTGGCCGAGTTGCGCCGTCAGGCCGACGAAGCCGCACTGGCCGAACGCAAGAAAGTCGAGCAGGAACAGCTGCTCTACAAGCTCGCCGCCGAGGAAACGGTGATTGTTCAGAACACGCGCGTCTTGGCGATGCTGCCCTTCGGTGCCGGCCAGTTCCAGAACGGTGACGAGACGCTCGGCATCGTCTTCGCCGCCAGCGAGCTGGTGCTCGGGGTGGTCTTGGTCGCCTCGGCTGCGCGGCACGCCGAGGTCTACGGCACGGCGGTGCTCTACGTAGATTCGTACCAGAGCGTTCCGCCCAGCGTGCGCGAGGCCTACACCGTTTCGGCCACCCTTGCGGTCGCCTCGACGTTTGCGCTCATCGGAGTCACCGCGCTCGGCATCGTGGAGGCGAACCTGAACTTCCGCAAAGAAAAGGTCCTGGGCGTGCGGCCTCGACCGTTGCCACCGGGACTGGCTCCGGCACCCAAGCAAAGCCCCGAGGCATCGACCCGCACGATTCGCCTGAGCCCGATCCTCGCTGTCGACGACAAAGGCGGGTACCTCGGCGTGCGCGGCTCGTTCTGAAGGCGCCCTGGCAGATCAGAGTGCGCTGACGTGGACTTCGCTGCGATCCTCGGCCTGCTCCGCCGCCAGCACCGAGGTCGCGCTCGCGCCGTCGTGCGCGAGGAGACGCGGGTCGACGCCAAACAGCCGCAGGAGCCAGCGCGGTGGCGCGAGGCCCAGCTCCGGTTCCCCGAAGAAGACGCGGGCAAGCTGCTCCGCGTAGGCCCGGGAGAGGTCGGCACGCTCGATGCGGTCGAACGCCTTGGCCTTGGGGCGACTCGCCCACGGTAGGCACAAGAGCGCGCAAAACGTCAGCTGGAAGATCGGACGCAGGCGCCGGAATGCGCCGGGGTTGCGCGCTCGAACATGGCGCAGGAAGTGGACGTTCAGCGGCACGTGGAACGATTCGTCACGGGTGAGAATCGTGAGCATGTGGCGCGCGGAAGGGTACGAAACGCGCCCTAGGGCCAGGCGATAGGTCGTGGCGCCGATCGTCTCGAACATCAAGTTCACGAGCACGATCGTCTCCATGCGGCGCGCCCGCGCGTAGAGGCCGTACAAGAATCGTGTGGTCCTGCCCATCGGTTCTACTTGGCCGCCGAGGTAGGTGAGGTAGGCCGTGATCAGCTCGCGATGCCAGCCTTCCTCGTTTCCATACAGGCGCAAGACCGCCGCCAGATCAGCGTCCCAAGCCGCCACTTCGTCGGCCAGCTCGTGCGCCTGCCGAAGCCCGGATTCTTCGGCGCGCAAAGCGGCATTGAAGAACTTGATGGCGGCACGGCGTTCGGCCTCGCTGGTGAAGGGGATGGGCTCCTTCAGGTCGACGTACTCTTCGTGCATGCGTGCCGCCCGGCGCTCGAGCGCGGCCTTCCACCAGCTGGTGGGGCGATCTTTGGCGGCCAACGTTTCCACGGCGATCACTCGGTCTCCTTCTCGTAGGTCGCGATGTAGAAACCGGCCAGTGCCTTCAGCGGGCTGTCGGCGAGCAGCTCTTCGGTTCGGTAGACGGCGCGGCCGAGCCAGGGCAGGTCGAGCAAGCCGGCGAAAGGCGTGACGATGCGCACGCCCCGGGCGCCCACGAAACGGCAGCCTCGTGGCGTCAGCTCACGCGCCCGTCTTGGCGAATCGAAGCGGGTGAAGACGTCGTCTTCATCTCGGGCGCGCCCGATCCTGCGTGCCGGACCGACACGGCGTAGGAGGCCGCGTAGGCTTCTCGGGTTGTAGAACTCGGCCAGAATCCTGCCACCCGGGCGCGTCACGCGCGCCATCTCGGCAAGAGCCGTCTCGATTCCCGGCACGTGGGCCAGCACCTTGAACGAGCAGGTCACGTCGAACGATCCGTCGGCGAAGGGGAGCGCAGTGGCGGAGCCTTCCACGACGTCGAGGCCTCGCCGCTTTGCCAGCTCTAGCATCCCGGGCGACAGGTCCACGCCCCGCGCCGTGCGGGCGAACGCTCGGATGCGAGCGAGGACCAGTCCGGTGCCACAACCCACCTCCAGCACGTCCCGACCGGTCCCGAAGCGCGCGACGTAGCCGGCCTCCAGGTGATCCAAGAGGTCGTGGTAGCCGGCGCCGGCCGCCTGGCCGCGTTTGGCCTCGTAGGTCTTCGAGAAGTCGTCGTAATAGGCGCGACTGTTTGCATCGGCTAAGCGCGGGTCGTTCATCCGGACTTTGCTCCTTATACCCCGCGCCGCTCGGCCGGGAGCGTGGCGACGACCTTCCCGCAACTTCGACAGACCACCGCGCGAACGGGGATCCCCTCCCCCTCCGGGTCGTCCCCCAAGCTGAGTGAGCCGCTTTCGGCTCCCACCTCCGCTCCGCAGAAAACGCACGCGGAGGCGAACGACGGGCTTTGGGGTCGCCCCCGGAGCTCGCGCTCGAGGTCGCGGATCGCAGTGTCCAGCCGGTGCTGCAAGCTTCCGCGGGCGAAGATGGTGCCGAGGAGCATGAGGCCGAGCAACGCTGCCGCCCAGGCAGCAGTGGGACCCAGAGGCAATCCACGCCCTCCGAGCAAGGACAGGCTGAGCAGCAAGAGCAATGAGGCAGCGTCCAAGGCCTGGCTGCGCACGTTGCGTCGACCGGATTTGCGCAAGGCCCTTTGCCTGGCCCGCTCGAGCTCGCCCTGCGAGGCTCCGCCCTCGGCCAGGGTGGCCAGGCTCCGTGCCAAGTCCGCGTATGGATTCGAGCTCCGAAGGTGTCCGGCACCCTCGCCACGCTTGAGGCGCTGGAGCAGCCGCTCGTGAACGACGGGCACCTCGGCCCGCGCCCGCAGGATGACCAGCAGGCGGAGCGGGAGGATCACGGCTGCCGCCACGTAGGCGATGTGGAGGACGTCGAGGCCATCCCCAGCGGCGCCTGGAGAAACGGCGGCGAAGGGTCCCCAGGAGGGCTCCGTGGCCTGGAATTTGGGGTCGAGCGTCATGGCTGAAGAAGGATTCCGGGAAAAACCGGGCTCACGGCGGCTCCTCTGCCGGGCAGAGGAGCTCCGCCCGGGCGATCCTTGCAGCCATTGGGGGCTTCGACTAGCCTGCGGCTCACAATTTGGGTGACCCAACCGGGCCCCCGCAGGGGAGTCCGGTTTTTTTATGACCGTTCTGTTCACGAAGCTCCCGGGCCTGGACGAGGCCCGACTCCTGGAGGTGATTGTGCCGATCCTGCGCGCGCATCACGTCGCCGGCGTGGAGCTGATTTGGCGCACGGATCACAAGGGGCACGTGCTCGAGCTGACGGTCGAGAAGCCGGACGCACGCACGCCGGGCGCTGGCATCACGATCGATGTCTGCTCGGAGATCTCGCGCGACCTTTCGGTGGCGCTCGACTTGGCGGACGTCATTCGGTCCGCCAACTACCGGCTCGAAGTGGGCTCACCGGGCCTCGATCGACCGCTGCATACGTTGGACGAGTATCGGCGCTTCGCTGGGCAGCTCGCCAAGCTCAAGCTCAAGGCGCCGCTCGGTCAGGACGGATTCGTCGGGCAGAAGGTGCTTCGCGGCACCCTGTTCGGGGTGACGGACGACGGACGCATCTCGATCGAGACCGAGCGCGGCACCGTGTCGATTGGCATCGACGAGGTGCAGAGTGCTCGCTTGGTGTTCGAATGGAATTCCGGCAGTCGGACCAGCGGTTCGGCTGGGAAAAACGGTCGCCAGCTCGGCCGCAATACTTCCGGCGGAGGACATCCGCGTAAGGTACGGAGCAAGTGAATCATGGCAGATCCCACGCTACTTGAAGCAATCGATTCGGTTTCGCGAGAGAAGGGCCTCAACCGGCAGGTCCTGGTCGAAACCATGGAGGCGGCCATCTTGAAGGCAGCGCAAGCGGCTTTTGGCGGCAACCGCGAGCTCGAAGCTCACCTCAACGAGGAGACCGGTACCATCGATCTCTTCCAATACATGACCGTGGTCGAAGAGGTGGCCGAGCCCGAGAAGGAGATTTCGATCGAGGAGGCCGAGAAGTACGGCCTCGAGGCCAACGTCGGTGAGGACCTCGGCTTCCAGGTCTTCTGGCACCCGAAGGACTCCGAAGCGGCCAAGCAGCAGGACAAGGAATACGGCGACCTGCTCGACATGGCGCAGGCGCGCAGCACCTTCGGGCGCATTGCCGCGCAGACGGCCAAACAAGTGCTCCTGCAGCGTGTGCGCGACGCCGAGCGCGACATCATTTTCGACGAGTACAAGGATCGGCAGGGTCAGCTGATTCGCGGCATCGTTCATCGCTTCGAGCGCGGGCACAACATCATCGTCGACCTCGGCAAGACCGAGGCGGTGTTACCGGCGCGCGAACAGACGCCACGCGAGACGTTCCGCCCGGGCGATCGCATCATGGCCTACCTGAAGAACATCGACCGCGAAGCGCGCGGAAACATGATCATCCTCAGCCGCTCGAGCCCGCAGCTGGTCGAGAAGCTGTTCGAGTCGGAGGTGCCCGAGATTTACGAGGGCATCGTGTCGGTGGTGGGCGTGGCCCGCGAGGCCGGATCGCGGAGCAAGATCGCGGTCACCTCGCGGAGTTCGGACGTCGACGCCGTCGGAGCTTGCGTGGGCATCAAGGGCTCGCGCGTACAAGCGGTCGTGCAGGAACTCCGTGGCGAGAAGATCGACATCGTTCCCTACGACGAAGATCCGGCGCGCTACATCATCAACGCGATTCAACCAGCCGAGGTGAACAAGGTCATCGTCGACGAAGCCGACCATCGCATGGAGCTCGTGGTGCCCGACGAGAAGCTCAGCTTGGCCATCGGTCGCAAGGGACAAAACGTGCGACTGGCAGCGCAGCTGACCGGTTGGAAGCTCGACATCATCAGCGAGAGCAAGTTCAAGCAAATCGAAGAGGATTCGCTGGGCGCCTTGCGCGAGATCGAGGGTGTCAGCGAGGACATGGCGCGCGCCTTCTATCGACTGGGCTTCCGGGCCCTGGAAGAGGTGGCCGAGGCCACCGACGAGGAGCTGACGTTCGTCGACGGGGTGACCTCTGCCGAGCAGGCCGGGACGCTGCGCGTGAACGCCGAGTCTGCCATGGAGCGCCTGCGCGTGGAGCGCATTCGCACGGCTTCGAGCGGCACGGCGCCGCTCACCGAGCGCGAAAAGCTGCGCTTCGTCGCTGGTATTGGCATGCGTACGCTGCAGCTGCTCGAGGAGTCGAACTACAAGAACGTGCGTGAGGTCGCCGAGGAGGATGCGGAGCGACTGGCCGTGCGGTCGGGGCTGGGTGCCAAGAAGGCGCGCCAGGTCCAGGAGGCAGCGCGGCACTTCCTCGATCACGAGCTGCCGGAAATTGCCCGCGCACGCGCAGCGGCCGCCGCGCGCCTCGAAGCTACGGGCGGGGACGCCGCTGACGCGACCGGGGAGGCTAGCTGACCCGAGCGGAGCCCAGTGCGAGGGTTCGCACGTGTGCCTCGTGCCGGAAGGCCGACGACCCAGAGCACTTGGTGCGCTGGGTCCTCGGCCCCGAGGGCGAGGTCGTGCCCGACCTGCTCGGCAAGAGCTTTGGTCGGGGCGCATGGACCCACAGCAGTCGCGATTGCCTGGGCGCGTTGCCCCAGGCGCTGAGCCGCAGCTTTCGCCAAGAGGTGCGGACATCGCGCGCCCAGCTGCTCGAGCACTTGGCCGAGGCTGCGGATCACCGCGCGGTCCAACTCTTGGGAGCGGCGCGGCGCGAAGGGCGCCTCGCGCTCGGCTCGACCCCCGTGCAGGCGGCCGTCAAGAGGGGGGATGCGGCGGCGGTCGTCGTGGCCCGAGACGCGCAAGCCGCGGCCGCTTTGCCCGAAGTGGAACGAATGGTCCGCACCGGCCAAGCTGCCGCTTGGGGCACAAAGGAGCGCTTGGGCGCCCTTTGTGGCCGGCCTGAAATCGCCGTGCTCGCGATCCTCGATGGACGCTTGGCTCAGCGGCTTTTTGGCGCTATCGCCATGGCCCTCCGGGCCTCGGACGCTGCATTTGACGCAGCGCCAGAGGCGCGGGGAAAGTCTCGCTCGCCGCGTGGCGGGCATTCGGAGGTTGAATGAGTGCAAAGCGGCGCGTCTACGAGGTGGCGCGCGATCTCGGACTCGATAACAAGTCCCTGCTGGGGGTACTGGAGACCCTAGGGGTTCAGGACGTGAAGAATCATATGAGCGTCCTCAGCACCGACGACGAAGATCGCATCAAGAAGCACCTCGGCAAAGCAAGCGCGCCCTCGGAGGACGGCGAGGCGGCTTCGCTCGCCCGCGTCGTGCCGGGTCGTGTCGTGCGCAGGCGTCGTACCGACGATGGAGTGACCGAAGAGGCTGCCGTCGGCACGGGCCGTGCCGCCTCCTCTCCAACCACTTCGAGCGGACCTCTGACCCCGGACATGGCGGCTGCCTCCGCGAGTGGTGCTCTGGCCTCCGGGTCGCCCACGGTCGTGCGGCGCACGGTCGTGCGCCGTCCCACCGAATCGGCTCCGAGCGCTCCTGCTGCGAGCGATCAGCCGGTCATGGCACCTGCGGTCGCCGAGGAAGAGCAGGCGGCTCAGGCCCCGAGCTCGACCACCGTGCCGCGTGCCGCGGCAAGCAGTGCGGCTCATGCTCCCGCCCCGAGCGGCGCCGCCGCACCGGCTGCAGCCGCCGCCGCCGCGAGGTCTTCAGCGAGCGACGAGGCACCCGTCTCCGAAGCGCGCGCGCTCGCGCCCGAGGCGCCGCGCACGCCTTCGGCGCCAACGCCGGTGGAAGCTCCGCTGCCGACTGGCCTGCCCGCAGGCGGAGGGCCAAGCAATGGCTCCGCCGCACCGAGCCCTGCAGCGGCCGCCGCGTCGCAAGCTGTCACGGCGCCCAAGCGCGGCGTGGAGGTGTGGGAGGGGCGCCCTGGCGTGCCTATGCAGCACCACCGCCCCGGTCAACGCCGCGTCCAGTACGATGCCAAGGCGCCCGCGCCCGGTGGCCCGCGCGGCTCCCGCCCGGGCGGCGGTCCTCCTGGCCGCAGCATGCCCCCGGGACGCCCCGGCGGACCCGGTGGGAAGAGCCGCGGCATCGGCTCCTTCTCGAAGGGACGCCTGGGAGCTCCGGTGACCAAGGAGCGCGCTGCGCACAAGAAGGTCGTGCGCATCGAAGAGACGGTCAACCTGCAGACGCTCGCCGGCAACATGGGCGTCAAGTCGACCGACGTCTTGCGCAAGCTTTTGACGCTCGGCATGACGGGCATCAACATCAACAGCACGCTCGACGCCGACACGGCCAAGATCGTCGCTTCCGAGTTCGGCTGGGAAGTCGAAGACGTGGCGGTGAGCGAAGAAGAGCAGCTGCAGAAGGCGCAGGGCTTCGACACCGACCCAGACAGCGAAGAGGACCTGGATCCGCGCCCACCGGTGGTGACGGTGATGGGTCACGTCGACCACGGCAAGACCAGCCTGCTCGACGCGCTGCGCGCCACCAACGTCGTCTCCGGCGAGGCGGGCGGCATCACGCAGCACATCGGCGCGTATTCGGTCGAGACCGAACGGGGCAAGATCACGTTCCTGGACACGCCGGGCCATGCTGCTTTCACGCAGATGCGGGCGCGTGGCGCTCAGGCCACGGACCTGGTCGTCCTGGTCGTGGCAGCAGACGACGGCGTCATGCCGCAAACGAAGGAAGCCATCCAGCACGCACAGTCCGCTGGTGTTCCGATCGTGGTGGCGATCAACAAGATCGACAAACCCGAGTCGCAGCCCGAGCGCGTGCGCCGCGAGCTGTCGGACCAGGGTTTGGTGCCCGAAGAGTGGGGCGGCGAGACGCTGTTCTGCGAGGTTTCGGCGCACACCAAGGCCGGCCTGCCCGACCTCTTGGACAAGCTGCTGCTGCAGGCAGAAATGTTGGATCTGCGTGCCAACCCCGACAAGCCCGGCTCTGGCCTGGTGATCGAGGCTCAGCTCGACCGCGGCCGCGGCCCCTTGGCCACGGTGCTCGTGCAGGAGGGCACTCTGCGCCCCGGTGACGTGGTGCTGGCGGGCGCGGGCTTCGGCAAGGTGCGCGCCATGCAGGATTGGGCAGGGCGCATGCTCAAGTCGGCGGGACCCTCCGACCCGGTGGCCATCATCGGCCTGTCGGACGTGCCGCGCGCGGGCGACCAGGTGTACGTCGTCAAGGACCTGAAGACGGCGCAAGAGATCGCGGACACGCGGCGTGTGCGCGAGCGGCGCAGCTTGGCCCCGTCGGCCGGGAACAAGCCGCGTTCGCTCGAGGAAATCGCCAAGCTGATGGCGGAAGCCGATCAGCTCGAGCTGAAGGTCATCGTCAAAGCCGACGTGGCCGGCTCGGCCGAAGCGGTGTCCGAGTCGCTGCTCCAGCTGTCGACCGAGAAGGTCAAGGTCAGCATCGTGCTGCAGGCCGCCGGAGCCATCACCGAGAACGACGTGAACCTGGCGGTTGCCGCAGGCGCCATCATCGTCGGCTTCAACTCGAAGCCGGCTGGCAAGGCGGCAGCAGTCGCCCAGCGTGAAGGCATCCAGATCCGTCAGTACTCGATCATCTACAACGTGCTCGACGACGTGCGCATGGCCATGGAAGGCCTCTTGGCGCCGAAGCTGGTGGAGAAGGCACTGGGCAAGGCAGAGATTCGCCAGCTCTTCCGCATCAGCAAATCTGGCACCGTGGCCGGTTCGATGATCATCGACGGCATGGTCAAGCGTGGCGTGGGAGCCCGCCTCGAGCGCGACGGCGAGGTGATCTGGGAAGGTCGGATCGTCGGGCTGAAGCGGTTCAAGGACGACGTGCGCGAGGTGAAGGAAGGCTTCGAGTGCGGTATCTCGCTGGAAGCCACGGCCGAGCCGCAGGTGGGCGACATCATCCACGTCTTCGACACCGAAGAGGTCAAGCAGAGCCTCTGAGGTGGCAGCGCCTTCCCATCGCAAGGAGCGGATGGCTGGCACCATCCGCAAGCATTTGGGGGTCGAGCTCGCCCGCCAGGCCAAGGATCCACGGCTGGGCTCGGTGTACGTGGAGACGGTCGAGCTGTCCCCGGATCTCGGCCTGATCCGGGTGGGCGTGCGCTCGCTCGCCCCGGTCGACGACGCCGGGCGCAAGGGCATCGAGAGAGCCCTCGGCGCGATGGCCAGGGGTTTGCGCGCATCGCTGAGCCCAGTCTTGCGCATGCGGCGCATGCCCGAGCTGCGCTTTTTCTACGATCAGGGTCAGGAGCATCGCGCCCGCATCGAGGCCGTGCTGGCCGAAATCGAAGCCGAGGATCGAGAGCGCGCCGTCCCGCCGGACCCCGAATCGCCAGCGACGGGCCCCAAGAGCCCGTCCGAGTAAGCAGAGCCGAGTAGGGCCAGCCGAGTAGGCCCGTCCGAGCAAGCCCAGCTTCAGATCCCGAGCTCGTCGGCCTTCGCGCCGCCGCCGATGATCACCTGCACGCGTCGATTCTTGGCGCGGTTCGCCTCGGACACGTTGGGGGCCAGCGGTTGATCGGGTCCGTAGCCCTTGGCGGTCACGCGCGAGGCCGAGACTCCGAGTCGCGTGAGCAGGAGCTTGATCTTGTCGGCGCGATCCTGAGACACGCGCCTCTGGTAGGCCGCGGAGCCTGCATCGTCGGTGTGCACCTGCACCTCGACCATGGTGATTTCCGGGTGCTTTTCCAGCACGTAAGCCAGCTCTTCGATGACGTTCATCGACTCCACGGCCACGTCTGCAGTCTCGGCAATGAAGGTGATCGGCTGGCTGAAAGAGAGCTCGTTCTTGCTGACCGTGACGCCCGGCTTGCTCGGCAGCTTGTTCATCACCAGGTTGGCGCCCACGTCTCCGCGCCGCGCGATGGACAGCTCGACCACCGTCGACAGATAGCCGGGGGCGCGCGCCGTCAGATGGGCAATGCCGAGCGGCACGTTGCGGAACTGGAAGGCGCCCTGTGCGTCGACGTCCAGCTTGAGCGAGCGGTTCAGCTTGTCGGTGACGGTGATGGTCGCGTCGGCGACGGGAGCTCCACTGCGTGCATCGACGATCAAGCCGGTGACCGTGGCCACCTGCGGCATCTCCTTGAGCGTACAAATCACGGGCACCACGACCTCGCCCTGCTCGTTCATGTACGGGTCCTTGGGTCCGGCTGCGACGTCGACCGCGGCTTTCTCGGTTGCGGCCTTTTCTTCCGCGCCTGGTGTGCCCTCGCCCGCCTCGCCCACGGCTGTTGCTTCGGCAGGCTCGCCCTCCGGCCCTGCGGCGTCGCTCGTGCCGTCGCCCGAAACCTCGCCAGAAAGGTCAGCCACTGCCGGCGCGTCGGCCAGGCTCGCGTCCTCCGCGCTGGTGGCCATGGGGTCCGCCGTCTCGGGGATCGTGAACTTGCACGCGCCCTCGTTGTAGCCTTCGGCCACGACTTTCAGCTCGTAGTCACCCGGCGGCAAGCTCTGCGTCTTGAACGTACCGGCGGCCCCGCCAATCATTCCGGTGAGCTGGTCGCCGACGAAGCGCAGCTGTGCGTCGCCGATCGGCAGCCCCGACTTCTCGTCCACCACGCGGCCGAGCGCAAAACGCTGCAGGGATGTCGGCGGCGGCAGGACGACCTCGGGCGTCTTGGGCGGCACGACGTCGACGGCGTAGGCGACGCCGAGCCAGACGGTGTAGGGCGCCTCCGGCGTCGTCTCCTCGAGGAAGAGGGAAGTTCCACCGGTGCCGATGTCGACGGCGAAGGACAGCTGGAGGCCCGTTTCCTGCCACGGGTAGCCAGTGGCCCCCAGCGTGAGCCGGCTGGGGGAGGTGTTGAAGCCGGATGCGAGACCAAGGCACATGTCCCCACGACTGGCCGCCCCCATCACGTTGCACACGTAGTTTTGGCGGTTGATCGGCATTTCGATCATCCACTCCAAATACGGGCGGATCCACTTGTTGACGTACTCGGCGCCGAGCCCGAGCTCGAAGGCATCCACACGCGAAATGCCGAGGCCGTAGCGGATGGGCCGGTCGACGGGGCGGCCTCGGCCCTGAGGCGGCGGAGTCGTCTCGAAGTCCTGGACTACGTTGCCCGAGTTATTGACTTGGTAGGCCAGGTTCGCGTGCAAGCGCAGCGGAATGCGGGCGTTTTCGTCGGTCTTGCGGGTCAGGTCCAGCGTGCCCATACCGCGAAAGGTGAAGCTGGTTGCCCCACCATCGAAGCCCACGCCGCCCAGGCCGTTGAGGAGAAAAAGGTCGATCTCGCCGCCGACCGAATAGATGCGGTCCGCCTTGGCAGGCAAGAAGCCTTTCACACCCAGGCTCCAGTCGCCGACGACCTGCAGCACCGTCGGCTGACTGAGGTTGCTACCGGTGGCGGTGCTGCGCATCGCAGCGAACGCCTCCAAGAAGGAGAACGGGGTCACCGCGAGGCTGATGCGAGTGTCGAAGCGCTGGGAGGAGTCCTGCACCATGAGGATGCCGCTCACGGGGTCGGGGCACGGGGTCGTCGGGGTGCACAGAAAGCCGCTCATGCCGTTCATTCCGGCCAAGAACGCGAAACGGAAGCTGCCCGCAGGTCCACCGCCTGCTTCGCGCACGCGCATGAGGCCGGTCGACCCCGTGAGCGTGCTGTGCGTGCGCAGCGCGGACTGCCTGGCGTAGCCCTCGTAGTCCGGATCGACTTCTTTGGGATCGGTTGGCGGAGCGGCAGCTTCGGCGTACGGGTCCTCGATCGGGGCCTCGGTTGCACCCCCTGCGTAAGGATCGGCGGCATACGGATCGCCTGCCGCGGGATCGCCCAGTGCGGGATCGCTCGCATAGGGATCGGCGGGCGCACCTTCAGCCGCCGGGGCAGGGGCAGCTGGGCCGGGGGCAGCAGGCGCTGGCGCGGCCGGCGCCGGGGCGGCGGGCGGCGGTGGGGGAGGAGGGAGGTCTTCCTCCTGGGCCAGGACCTGGGGCGCCACTGCCAGCAGGGACGCCAAGAAGCAGGTCAGGATCCGGGGGCGTGTCCAGGTCGTGATCTGAGCCATGGAAGGAATCAGGACAGATCTCTATCATCCTTTCCCGAAACTTCGAAAATGCCCCGAACGAAAGTTTCCTCATGTCCACGGATCTGATTGTCGCCACCGCCCTCGAGAAACGCTTCCGCCTGGGCCTCCTGCGCAAAGACGTGCACGCAGTGCAGGGGATCAGCTTTTCGGTCCCCGCCGGCGATATCTTCGGCTTCCTGGGCCCCAACGGCGCCGGCAAGACGACGACCATCAAGATGCTCACCGGCTTGATTCGGCCGAGCGGGGGGAGCGCGATCCTGCTGGGCGAGCCGGTTCCCAGTGCGCGGGCTCGGCAAAAGATCGGCTTTTTGCCCGAGAACCCCTACATCTACCCCTACCTCACGCCGCAGGAATTCGTGGAGATGTGCGGTCGGCTCTCGGGCCTACGGGGGGCCGCCCTGCGGGATCGCAGTCGGCAGGTGCTCGACCGGACTGGCGTCTTGTACGCGGCGGACCGCCCTGCGCGGCGGCTTTCGAAAGGCATGCTCCAGCGCACGGGTCTGGCCGCGGCGCTGGTCTCCGATCCGGAGCTCCTCATCCTCGACGAGCCGATGAGCGGTCTCGATCCGGTGGGGCGGAAGGAGGTCAAGGACCTCATTTTGGACGAGCGCCGCGCCGGGCGGACCATCTTTTTCTCGACGCACATCCTGGGCGACGTCGAGACGCTGTGCGACCGGGTTGTCATTTTGCGCCGCGGCAAGGTGGTCGTCTCGGGCAAGCTCGACGAGTTACTGAAGTCTTCCTCCCAACGGGTCAGCGTGGTGTTCGGGAGCGCGAGCGACGAGCTCTCGGCCTTCTGCCGCGAGCAGGGGCACACGCTGGAGGTGGCTGGCGGTCGGCTGCGCGTGGAGATCGAGGGTCGAGACCTGGTGGCCCCGCTCCTTGCCAAGGCACTGAGCGCTGGGGTGAGCGTCGAGGAGGTGGTGCCCCGCCACGAGACGCTGGAGGACCTGTTCGTGCGCGAGGCGATCGCGCCCGGAGACGGGCCGACGCCCTGAGCGAGCGCGCTGGCTCTATCCTGCTGGGCGCCGACCGAGCAGCGCCTGGAGCGCGGTCAGGTCCCGTCGGTCGACCTCACGCAGGAGCGCGAGCATCCCGAGGTAGAGCCCGACGGACAGCGTACCCCCGAGCAGCGTGACCAGCTCGCCGCTCCAGCCAAGCTGGGCGAGGGCGTGGGCCGTCAGGAAGGAGGCCAGCGCGACGGCAGCCGAGGTCCGCAGCAGACTCTTCCACTCGAGCGTGGCTCCGACCAGCCGCTGGAGCACGCCTTGGCTGATGGCGGCAGTCGTGATCAGCCCCGCCGACGTGGCGAGCGCGACGTGCCGCAGGAGCTCCGGTCCGCTGCCGCCTCGATACCCGGCAGCGAAGCAGAAGGCGGTCACGAGCAAGGCGGCAAGGGCCGTGACCTTCAAGCTCGCGGCCTGCGCGCCCAAGCTATTCAAGGCGGAGGTGATGAGCCCGACCAGGGCGAAGGCACAGAGGCCAAGGGCGAGCGGCCTCATCGCCGGCGCTCCGAGCTCGGCTGCATCTGCGCCGTACACCAGCTCGATCAGGCCGCTTGGGACCGCGAGCAGCGCCGTGAGCAAGGCACCGGTCGCCAGCGTGCCCAGGCGCAGCCCGCCGCGGACGAGACGCCGCACCTCGTCGTCTCGTCCGCGGCCCTTGGCTTCAGCCAAGAGCGGGAACAGGACGAAGGTGACGCTCATCAAGAGCTGATAGGGAAGAAAGCAGAACATCTGCGCGGCGCGGTAGGCGCCCACCAGCGGATCGGCGGTTTCGGGCGCGAGGCCTTGGCCCAGCGCCGCCTCGCCCAGGAAGCGGCGCAGCAGCAGCGAATCGGCTTGGAACAGGATGTTCAGCAGAAACTGCCCACCCAAGACCGGCAAGGTGAAGCGCGCATAGGCTGCTGCGGTCAGGCCCGAGCTCCCCGCCCGACCGACGCCGGTGATCGCAAGCGCGGTGAAGAGCACGAGCAAGCTGGCCACGGCGAAGCCGGTATTCGAGGCGTCGACGGCACCCACGCCTCGTCCGCTCGCGCGTACGAAGAGCCAGGCACCGAGAAGGAGGCCGATCGTGCGCAGCGTGGCCGCGGCGACATCGAGCAACGCCTGCGAGCCGAAGCGCTTCTGCCCGTTGAGCGCGCCAATGAGCGGCGCATAGAGGCCGTACACCACCACCACCCCGGCCAGGATGCGGAGCGACCCGATCAGGTGGCCCGCGCCGAGCAGCTGCGCCACCGGTCCGGCCAGCGCCAAGAAGGCGAGGCCGAGCAGGACGGCCCACAGCGCGTGCAGCCCGAGCGTCTTGCGCAAGAGCTGTGGGCGCGCCGCGTCTTCGGCGCCCGCAAGCGTGCGGCTGACGCCTTGGATCGACGCTTGGACCACGGGGTTGTAGGTGATGCTGGCTACGGCTTGCGCAGTCGAGTAGGCGCCGTAGCCGGCGAGCCCGAGCACCGCCTTGAGCGCGATCTGCTGCACCAAGCCGATAAGGACGAAGTAGAGCTTGGCGCCGAGGATGGCGGCGCCACCCCGCCCAGCAGCGGCGCTGCCCGTGGGGCCGGAAGGCGGGGCCCCAGCGGGGGGTTCTGCTTGGGTCATGAGGGAGCGGGGCGTTCTGGCGCTCCCTCGGCGCGCTGGTCAAGCGTGGCGCCCATGTGGGAAAATTTCGGTCGGCGCGATGGGGAAGGGCCCCCGCCCGCTGACGACCGTCCGCACGCCGAACCGTGCTGTGCTAGATCATCCTCATCCGCCCCAGCAAAACGGGCGCCGGCCGGCGCTCGCATCAGGAGACGAACCCGACCATGAACTTGCGCTTGATCGCTTTTTCTACGCTGCCCGTGGCAGTTTCTCTGGCCTGCGCCGCAGGGAATCCCTCCGGCGGCAGTGGCGGAAGCGGCTCCGACCTGGCGGACGGCACCGACATCGCGACCGATGCGCCGCCCGGCTCCGGGGGAACCTTCGTTGGCGGTTCTGGCGGCAACAACTCGAGCGACCTCGGCTCCGATCTAGGCTCGGACCTCACTGCCAGCACGGGCGGCTCGAGCTGCGGGGCGCAGCTCCCGGTCACGTATCGCGACTTCAAGGCCTACCCCGCGCACCAGGATTTCGAGATTTCGGCCAAGAACATCCTCGATCAAAACGGGGACGTCTACAAAGGTTGGAACGATGCCGGCTGCGGCATGGTGCTGGACACGCTCGACGCCTCGCGTAAGCCCATCCTCTACACCGGCGCGCCGGATCAGAACGACGGCCTGAACGTGAAGTTCGGCCTCGGTCGTCAGCAGCGCGTGGTGTCCGGACCCGGCTGCTGGGTGGACGGACCCTATGATTCATCCCTCGATTGCCTGGTCCAGACCTGCAAGCGCTGGGAGTTCGACTCCATCCCGACCTCGGAAATCACCTCCGAGACCTCGTTCGCGGACTGGTACCATACCAATGCGAACAGTATGGAGATCATCACCACGCTGCCGCTGGCCAATGGCGTCTACGACTCGACGGCGTTCTTCCCCATCGACAATCAGGGCTTCGGCAACGAAGGGCGCGCGCACAACTACCACTTCACGACCGAGAGCCACGTGCAGTTCGAGTACCAGCCCGGTCAGGTGTTCACCTTCCGCGGTGACGACGACCTGTGGATCTTCGTCAACAACGCGCTCGAGCTCGATCTCGGCGGCCTCCATCAAGCGCTCAAGGGCACCATCAACTTCGACACCCTGGGCCTGACTGCGGGGCAGAAGTACAACATGGATATCTTCCATGCCGAGCGCCAGACGGACGCTTCGAACTTCCGCATCGAGACCAACATCACCTGCTTCGAAGAAGTCGTGGTGAAGTAACCGCTGCAGCGTACCGGCGCTGCAGCGTATCGGCGCTGCAGCGTACCGGCGCTGCAGCGTACCGGCAGGGCCAAGCGCTGGCGCACGTGGGCGCGTCCGCGGAACCCCGAAGCTGCTCAGCAATCGGGCGGCCGTGGTGCGCAGCGAAGGTGGCGAGGAGCTCGGTCGCACCGCCGTTACAGCAACCGAAGGCTGAAGTGCGAGTCACGCTCCGCGGAGGGTGGAACGCGAATTCGTCGGCGAGAACCTGCAAAGCATGCGAAGCACGCTCCCCGAGCCTTTACGGGGGGCGGTTGACGTGTCAGTGCTGCGCCGTGAAGTTTGCCGATACGGGCTTGATACCCGAACTCCTCGAAGCGGTAGCGAAAGCCGGTTACCAGACTCCGACCCCCATTCAACAACAAGCTATCCCCCCGGCCTTGGCCGGCAAGGACGTCTTGGGCTGCGCACAAACCGGCACGGGAAAGACGGCTGCGTTCTCGCTTCCCGTGCTCCAGCGCGTCGATTCTGCGGCCAATGGCCAGCCGGTGCTGCGGGCCTTGGTGCTAACGCCCACCCGTGAGCTCGCCGCCCAGATCGGCGAGAGCTTCGCTACCTATGGCGCAGGCCTGGGGCTCCATCACGCAGTGATTTTCGGCGGCGTGAGTGAAAAGCCGCAGACGAAGGAACTGAAACACGGCGTCGACATCCTGGTGGCCACCCCCGGACGCCTACTCGACCTGATGGACCGCGGCTTCGTCCGGCTCGATCGCTTGGAGATCTTCGTGCTCGACGAAGCCGATCGTATGCTCGACATGGGTTTCATCCATGACGTGAAGCGCGTAACGGCCAAGTTGCCACCGAGGCGCCAAACGCTTCTCTTCTCCGCGACGATGCCGGCCGAGATCCGCTCACTTGCCAGTCGTTTGATGAAAGACCCGGTGCACGTCTCGGTGACTCCTGTGTCGTCGACCGCCGAGAAGATCAGCCAGAGCGTCTATTTCACCGACAAGAACCAGAAGCGGCGCCTGCTCTTGCATGTCTTGTCCAAGCCCGAAGTAAGGCGCACGCTGGTGTTTTCGCGCACGAAGCACGGCGCGGACAGGGTGGTGAAATACCTCGACGCGGGCGGCATTTCTTGCGCCGCGATTCACGGCAACAAATCCCAGGGCGCACGCACGCGCGCTCTCGAAGGCTTTCGCATCGGGGAACTGCGTGTTCTCGTCGCAACCGACATTGCCGCACGCGGCATCGACGTCGACGGCGTGACGCATGTCGTGAACTTCGACTTGCCCAACGTGCCCGAGACGTACGTGCATCGCATTGGCCGCACTGCGCGCGCTGGCGCCGAAGGTGTCGCGGTGTCGTTCTGCGATCGAGAGGAGAGGCCTTTCCTCGCCGACATCGAACGCCTGATCAAAATGCGCATCGAGCGCGTGGACGGGCCCAATTTCCCCCCAGAGCCCGTGCGACCGGCGGCCCCGGTGCGCCAGAGCGACCCGAGATCCGCGCATCGGCGCCCCTCCGGCGTGCGCGCTGGCGAAGCCGGACGCGGCAGGCCCCCGGGCGGTCGACCCAAGAGCAACGGCAATGGTGCTCGGAGCGGCGGCGGTCCCCGTCGCGGCCGACCCCAGTCGTCGCGAGCCTGACGCTCGGGTTCCGCGTTTGAAATGATTGGCCGAGCCCCCTAGCCTCGGCCCACTCCCATGAATGCCGCCGACACAGCCTGGGTCCTCGCCTCCACCGCTCTCGTCTTGCTCATGACGCCGGGGCTTGCCCTGTTCTACGGCGGCATGGTGTCGCGCAAGAACGTGCTGTCGACGTTCATGCACAGCGTGCTGTCGATGGGCATCTCGTCGGTGTGGTGGGTGGTGATTGGCTACTCGCTCGCCTTCGGTCCCGGGAATGCCTGGATCGGCGACCTCAGCCACGTCGGTCTGGACGGCGTGGGCGTGGATGGGGACGCCCTCAGGGCGCTCGGCGACGGAGGCGTGCTCGAGCCGCTGGTGACGAACGTGCCGCACCTCGGCTTCATGGCCTTTCAGATGATGTTCGCCGTGATCACGCCGGCCCTCATCTCCGGAGCGTATGCGGAGCGCATGCGCTTTTCAGCCTACGTGCTGTTCACCCTGGGCTGGCTGACCTTGGTCTACGCGCCGATTGCGCACTGGGTGTGGCATCCGCACGGCTGGATTTTCAAGGATGGTGGCCTCGACTTTGCGGGTGGGCTCGTGGTGCACGCATCCTCGGGTGTGTCGGCGCTCGTTGCGGCGCTGGTGATCGGCAAGCGGCGACGCCAGGCTCCGCCGCACGACCTGCCCATGGTGCTCCTCGGCGCCGGCCTGCTCTGGTTCGGCTGGTTCGGCTTCAACGCCGGGAGCGCCCTCGGGGCCAACGGCGTCGCGGCGGTCGCGCTCGTCAACACGCACGTGGCGGCTGCTGGCGCGATGCTCAGCTGGATGCTCGTCGAGTACTGGAAGCACGGGAAGCCGACGGCGCTCGGCGCCGCGTCGGGCCTGGTCGCCGGGCTGGTGGTCATCACGCCGTGCGCGGGCTTCGTCGGGCCGATGAGCGCGCTCGTGATTGGCCTGCTCGGTGGCGCGGCGTGCTTCGGCGGCGTGCTGCTCAAGGGGCGCCTCGGCTACGACGATGCGCTGGACGCGTTCGGCGTCCACGGCATCGGCGGCATGCTCGGTGGTGTGCTCTTGGGGGTCTTCGCCTCCAAAGCGTGGAACAGCGCCGGACAGGATGGCCTGCTCTTCGGCAAGGCCGACCTCTTGATTGCCAATCTGAAAGGCACGGCGGTCGGCTGTCTGTGGGCCGCACTCGCGACGTTCCTCCTGCTCAAGCTGCTCGATCGCGCCCTGGGCTTGCGCGTGGACGAAGAGACCGAAGCCGAAGGCCTCGACCAGTCGATCCACGGCGAAAAGGGCTACGCCGACGTCGGCGGCGCGCAGCTGCCGGCGCAGTGAGCCGCCGCGGACTAGTGACTGTGACGGGGCCGCGCCGCTTGCCCCTGACGCTGGGAGCCGAAAGATCGGCCAAGGGGCCGCCCCTGGCGCTGGTGACCCTGCTAAGTTCCCAAGCCGCCCTTGCTCGCTTTGGAGGGGGCGAGCTAGGTTGGCGTCGAGGCACGCGACCGATGCGGACACGGGGTGACAGGGGACGACGGCTGGCGTGGGTCTGGCTCTGCCTGGTCGCCGTGCTGAGCGCCGCCTGCGGTGGCGCGGTGACCGAGGACGGTGCCGGCGGCGCCGGGGGAACGGGCGGCGAGGTCTCGGAGGACGGCTCGGGAGGCGAGTCGGACGGATCCGGCGCTGCTTCGTCCGGCGGGGGCAGTGATTCAGGTGGCGGCAGCGACGCGGGCGGGGCCGGGGGCACGGGTGGCACCAGCGACGGAGGGACCGGTGGCAGCGGCATCGGTGGCTACCCGGAGGAAAGCGGCGGAGCGGGCGGCACGACGGGGGGCGCGGGCGGCACGACCTCGGGAGGCGGCAGTGATACGGGTGGCGCCAGTGGTGGCACGGAAGCCGGCGGCGGAGCTGGCGGCACCGGCGGCACGACGTCGGGAGGTGGCGGCGGTTCCGGTGGCGGCAGCGGCGGCACGACGGAGGAATGCCCCCCCCTCGAGGAAGGACCTGGCGTTACGGCGCTCTACGACTGGGACCTGGCGCTCGCGGCTGCCGGCACGGACCAGAGCTTCTTCTTCTTTCCCTGGCCGGAGATCTCCAGGCCCTACGATGCGGTGCTCGGCTTCCCCAATCCAGTCGATGCCGACGGGTGCGATCCGCCAGCCGCGGGGGGCCTCGCATCGCTCGTCACCAGTGCGATCGAGCCCTACGACTATCGCGATTACGTGATCGCACTCAGTAGCAACTTTCTCCAGCAAGGACCCCGTCATCCCACCACGTACATTGCGTTCGACGGTGCGCTCGACGAGGCCCTTCTGCCGACGCCGGCCGGCAGCCTGTCGGCCGAGAGCCCGGTCTTCCTGATCGATGTCGATCAAGCGAGCCCCGAGCTCGGCCGCCTCGTTCCCATCGTGACGCGCCTCTACCAGAGCTCGCGCTACCTGCCGCCCAATACTCTGGCCGCTGTGCCTGCTTTTGGCTTCCCGCTGCGCGCGCAGACGCGCTACGCGCTCGTCGTCCGGCGCAGCCTCGGGGGCGACACACCCCTCGGCAGCGCGCCTGCTTTCGAGGCCAAAAAGCGAGCTCTCGAGTGTATGGGCTCGGACGCGCTCTATGGCTACGTGTTCGGGTTCTTGGAGACGGAGCTCGAACTCTTGCGGGACGACGTCGCGGTCATGACCGTGTTCGACAGCGGCAATCCGACCGCGGACCTCGAGGCCCTGCGACCCATCATCGAGGGCGCGCCGGATCCAGGCGCGCTTTCGGCGGTCACACCGTCCGGCCCGGCCGACGCCGGAGGGAACCTCCACGTGCTCGAAGGCACGCTCCAGACCTTGATCCAGCAGGTGGGCACGCCGCCGTACTTGCCCGCCATTTCAGCTGGCCTTTTCACCGGCGTCACCGTGACCCTGGCGCCGGACACGCCGGACGGCATGTTCGCGGCCGGCGCCATTGCAGCCACTCCCGGTGGCAGCAATCCCAACCTGCCCCGTACCGAAGCCGTCGACTTCGTGCTCACCATTCCCGATTCGCTGCTCGTGGACCCCGAGGTCCCGGACGTTCCGCTGGTCGTCTTCGGGCCGGGAACGGGCGGCGACCGGTACAATCCGCTCGATCTTGGCATCGCCGCGGACCTGGCCGATCTCGGCATCGCCACGCTCACCATCACCTCGGTGATGCACGAGGAGCGGGCGCACGCGGAGAACATCAGCCCAGCCCTGCTCAATCAGCTGCAAAGCATCGATGGTGCTCTCGGCACGAGCTACCGGACCCAGCTGATTACTACCGTCGAATCGGGCGATCTCTTCTTCAACCCGCTCAACTTGCAAGCGGCTCGCGGCAACTCCCTGCAAGCTGCCGTCGACTTCCTCTGGCTCGCACGCGTCTTCTCGGAGCTCGAGCTCCAAGCGACGGTGGACGGGTCGCCCCGCACCATCACCTTCGATCCAGACCAGCTGCGTTTCTTCGGTCATTCTCAGGGAGCGAGCAGCGGGGGGCTGCTGGCGGGCTCGTCTGACTACGTCGGCGCGGTGCTGTCCGGCGTCACTGGCTACCTGCCGACGGCGCTCCTCCACAAGTCGCAGCCCGCCAATCAAATCAGCCTCGATGCGATGCTCGACTACGTCATCTGCGATGATCCGCTGGAGCCGCTCGACGAAACCCATCCGATCCTGACCTTGCTCGGCCACTTCCTCGAGCCGGCGGATGCCGAAATGTACGTGGGGCAGTTTGCATTCGGGCCCGAGGCCAAGGACCTCTTCGTGATCGCAGGTCGTGACGATCACTACGCCCCGCCCACGGCCAACCATGCCGTGACGACGGCCGCGCGCCTCCAGCAGATCGGAGCACCGGCCGGAGTAGTGCCACTCGACCTCGTCGGGCAGGAAATGCTCGGCCTCTTGTATCCGGGCCAAGGCTACGACGAGTCTTACGCCGGACTCTCCGCGAACCTCGCGGGCACGACCGGCGCTTTCCGTCAGTATCACGAGGCAGCTTGCGGTGACGATCACTTCGTCTACACGTGCGACGCCGCTGCACGCGCCGACTGGCAATTCTTCTTCGAGTCGGCGCTCGTGGGTCCACCCTCCGTGCCCTGACGCGCCTCGACGCGCAGCAGTGCGCGGGCCGGCGGTCGGTTCTTGGGTTGGGCGCCGCACCGGCAGAGAGCGGTGTGAGGCTTGGCGGCGCGGGGCCGGCTGCACGCTGGCTGACGACGCCGGCTGGCGCAGCGCGAAGCCCGCGGTTTCCCCGCATTTCGAGCGCGCAAACTAGTTAGTATGCGAACGAATTCGAACGGCTGCTGGGGACTGCCCCAAGCTTGGCGCGGCCTGGGCCGGCGTCGGCCCGGACTTGGCGAATCAGCTGGAAACTCGCGCCGGACGTTCACCGAAGCGGGCCCTTGACGGAAGGCCGGTCAGAGCTAATGTCCGCGTCCACTCTCGTGCCCCTCGGGGTGCGCAGGAGCGCGAAAAAGCTAGACATTCCAGCTTAGCTCAGTCGGCAGAGCAGGCGGCTGTTAACCGCCGGGTCCCAGGTTCGAGTCCTGGAGCTGGAGCCATTTTTCTCTCGTCGCCAACCAACGGCGAGGGTCGGTAAACAGAAGCCCCCAAGGAGCGATCCGAGGGGGCTTCGCCGTTTCTCCCCGGAACTCCGAGCGTTTCGCGCGCGGCGCGTCCTGCGGCGCCGCTTTCGCGCCTGCTCGCAGAGAGCGCCGAGCGAGCTCGATGAGCGCCGCGTGGGACAGCTCTCCCGCTCTCTCTCCTGTCCCGTGGGGAGAGAGAAGCCGAGAGGCGTTTAACTGCGTACCCGGCGATCAACAGTCGGCCCCGTTGGTCAACAGCTTCGGCGCCCGCGACGGGGCCGAGCCTGTTGATCATCGGGGCGAAGGCACGCGACGAGCGACGAACGGTGCCGGCCGACGCACCTTGCGAGCAGAGCGCGAGGTTCGAGCGTCGGCGTGGTCGCGGGCGTCGGCGGGCCTGTTGATCGCGGGGGCGGTGTCCCAGCGGGCGCCAGCTTGGTCGCTGCACTGTCGCTCGCTCGAACTCCCATCGAGCGTCTCGTCATTCGCAGGTCAACTCGTCCCTTCGACGTAGCCGATCGGGATGAGGCCCGGCAGCGTCTCGGTTCGGCTCACGCGGACGCCCGCTTCTTCGACCGCCTGTTGCAGCGACCTCGCGGTGAAGCGCCGGTGCCCCGGGAAGCCGGTCACGGCGAGCGCCCGCGAGACGACCCACGAGAGGCCCGTCTCGTCGTGGCAGAAGGTTGGTACGACGATCCGCCCGCCCGGCTTCACCACGCGTCGAAGCGCAGCCAGTGCCCCGGGCAGGTCGGGCACCAAGTGGAGGACGTTCGCCGCGACGACCGCGTCGAACGTCCCGGCGTCGAACCGGAGAGCGTAGAGGTCGGCCTGCTCGCATCGCACGTTCGCCACCCCGGCGTCTCGCACGCGCTGCTCGAGCGCAGCGACCATCGCGTCCGAATAGTCGGTGGCGATGACCTCCCCGGCGCCCGCGGCGAGCGCGGGTGTGACGAGCCCGGTGCCAGCCGCAACCTCGAGCACTCGGCCAAGGCCGCGCGTCGCCTCCCCGGCCAGCTCGACCATCCGGGGGATCGGCCGCCCGAGAAGCGACATCGAGCGGTCGTAGTTCTTCGCGTGCTTGTCCCAGTAGCTGCGGTCCCCGTCCGTCATATCGCTCCCCGTCGATGTTCGTAGGCCAGGAGCCTCAGCGCGTTCGCGACGACGAGCAAGGTCGAGCCCTCGTGCAGCGCGACCGCGACGCCGATTTTGGCGAAGCCGAAGATGGTCGCGGGGATGAGGAACGCCACCATGCCGAGGCTGGCCCAGAGGTTCTGCCGGATGATGCTGCGGGCAGCGCGGCTGAGCCCCACGGCGAAGGGCAAGGCGCGCAGGTCGTCTGCCATGAGCGCGACGTCCGCGGTCTCGAGGGCGACGTCGGACCCACCCGCGCCCATCGCGATCCCCACCGTGGCGTTGGCCATGGCCGGCGCGTCGTTCACGCCGTCACCGACCATCGCCACCCGGCTCTTCGAACTCGCCAGCTCCACGATGGCAGCGACCTTTTGCTCGGGCAGCAGGTCTCCGTGTGTGACGCGGATACCGACGTGCTTCGCGACGGCGTCCGCCACGCGCTGATTGTCCCCGGTCAGCATGATCGTCTGCTCGATGCCGAGGGCGTGTAGTTCCGCGACGACCGCCCGGGCGCTCTCACGAGGGGTGTCCATCACCCCAAGAACGCCGAGGAAGCGAGCGCCCGACCGCACGATCATGACCGTCCGCCCTTCGCCCTGAAGCTTGCTCACGGCGTCGGCTACGCTCTGCGGCAGCGTCCCGTCACGCGTGAACAGGCCCGGCTTGCCGATCGCCACGTCGGCGCCGCCCACCGTCGCGCGAACTCCGTAACCGACCACGGCCTCAACGCCCGAGGCTTCCATTGCGGCGAGACCAGGACGCCGCGCGTCCGCGCCCGCCACGATCGCGCTCGCCAATGGATGGTCCGACTGCTTCTCGACGGCGACCGCGACCGCGAGCAGCTCGTCCTCGGGCCCGCCGTCGACGGCGATCACGTCGGTGAGACGAGGCTTGCCTTCGGTGAGCGTCCCGGTCTTGTCGAACGCGATCGCACTGACCAACCCGAGCGATTCGAGGTGCGCGCCGCCCTTTACGAGCACGCCTCCACGCGCGGCTCGCGCGACGCCCGACAACACCGCGCTCGGTGTCGCAATCGCGAGGGCGCACGGACTCGCGGCCACCAATACCGCCATGGCCCGGTAGAAGCTCCGCGCGAAGGGTTCGTCGACCACGACCCAGGCGAAGAGCAGGCCGACGACGAACACGAGGATGACAGGGACGAACACACGCTCGAAGCGGTCGGTGAACTGCTGGGTCGGCGACTTCTGCGTCTCGGCCTCGGCAACGAGCTTCACGACACGGGCGAGGGTGCTCTCGCTCGCGGTCTTCGTGACGACGACGGTGAGAGCCGCCGTCCCGTTGATGGTGCCGGCGAAGACGCGATGTTCCGCGCCCAGTGCCTCAGGGCCGACGAGCGCAGCATCCGGCTCAGGGACGGGTCGCTTGTCGACGGGGACGCTCTCTCCAGTGATCGGCGCCTGATTCACGCTGCTCGAACCTGCGCTGACGAACCCGTCTGCCGGGATGCGCGTGTTTGGCTTCACCAGGATGCGGTCGCCCGCCACGAGCTCGGCTACCGCCACCTCTTCCTCGCGACCGTCGTCGTTGATCCGCAGCGCGGTCTCTGGGACGAGCTTCGCCAGCGCGCCGATGGCGTTGCGAGCGCGGCGCATCGCGTAGCCTTCGAGCCCGTGACCGAGGGTGAAGAGAAACAACAGCAGAGCACCCTCGAACCACTCGCCCAGGATGGCCGCGCCGATCGCGGCGAGCAGCATGAGGAAGTCGATCTCGAACCTGCGCGCACGGAGCGCGACGACGACCTCCTTGGCCGTGAACCAGGCCCCGAGGACGTACGCGGCCACGAAGAGGCTGGTCGTGACGAGCGAGGTCACACCCGCCTTCTCGAGGCCCCAACCGATGCCCGTCAGCGCGCCGCACGCGAGGCTGAAGACCAGCTCAGAGCGCTCGCCGAAGGGGCCTCCGTGCTCATGCTCATGCTCCTCGCGCTCGGCGGCAGCCGCCGCGGGAGACGCCGCCTCAACAAACGAGACGATGCCCGCCTTGGACGCGACCGCGAGGAGCGCCTCTCGATTCGTCTTGGTGGGATCGAACTCCACGTAGAGGCGACGGGATCCGAACGCGACGGAGGCGTGCAGCACCCCGGGCTGGCGAGCGAACACGCCCTCGACGAGTCGGGCTTGTCGTTCGTGGCGCAAGCCGACCGCCGGTGCCGACAGGTGTTCATAGCGCCCCTTGAGTGCGGCGCCGGTGCTCTGAACGAGGGCCTCCACCTCTTCAATCCGCACCGAGGTGGGCTCGTAGTGAAGGCACAGCTTCGGGCGCGCCGGGTCCTCGCGATCGACGTGCACCCGCGTGATGCCTCGAGTTGCTCCAAGAGCCTCGACCATCCGCCCGACGCACGCATCGCACGCTACAGCGTCGCTCGGCAGCGCGAGCTCCAGATCGAGCTTGTGCTTCTTCACGCTGCCCCCTGCGGCTCTGCAGCATCGCCGCCGATGTCTGCGGCCGGCTCTTGACCGCCATCGCTCGGCGGCGCGGGCTCTTCCTTGCGGTAAACGAAGGCGTAGACGGTGGGCAGGACGAACAGCGTCAAGAAGGTCGCGCTGACCAGGCCGCCGATCACCACGGTGGCGAGCGGCCGCTGCACCTCCGCGCCCGCGCTGGACGAGAGCGCCATGGGGATGAAGCCGAGCGCCGCGACGGTCGCCGTCATCACGACGGCGCGCAACCGAGACTCGGCGCCCTCGCGCGCCGCTTCGAGCGGGGACCTCCCTTGCTCCCGTAGCTTTTTGACGGTTGTGAGGAGCACGACGCCGTTGAGCACCGCGATGCCGAAGAGCGCGATGAACCCAATCGCCGCACTGATGGAGAACGGCATGCCCCGCACAGCCAGAAGGAACACACCGCCCACCGCGGCGAACGGCACGTTGAGGTAGATGAGCAACGCCGGCTTGAGCTGTCCGAACGCCATGTAGAGCAGGATGAAGATGAGGCCCAGCGCGACGGGCACGGCAACCGCGAGCCGCTCCGACGCGGCGCTGAGGTTCTCGAACTGACCACCCCATTGCACGACGTAGCCAGGCGGCATCTGCACCTGGTCACGTACGCGCGTCTGCGCCTCGCTCACAAACGAGGCGAGGTCACGGCCGCGCACGTTGGCTTCGACGTTCGTGCGGCGACGGACCGCCTCGCGGCTCACACTCGCCGGCGAGTCCACGACCTGGATGCTCGCGATCTGCCCCAGCGGCACCAGCGGACCGCTCTGGCCGCTCACCGGGAGGTTCCGCACCTGGTCGATGTCGTCGCGCAGGCTCGACGGCACGCGCACCTGGAGCCGGAAGCGACGCTCGCCTTCGTAGACCTCGCCGACGTTGCGACCGCCGAGCGCCTCGATGGCGTCGAGGGCATCGCGCACCGAGATGCCGTAGCGTGAGGCAGCGGCACGGTCGACGGTCACCTCCAGGGTCGGGAGCCCGGCGAGTTGCTCTCCCCGCACATCGGACGCGCCCGGGATGGCGCGGACGACGCCTTGCACCTGCAAGCTCAGCCGCTCGAGCGTCGCGAGGTCGTCGCCATAGATCGTGATCGCCACGACCGAGCGCGTGCCGCTGATCAGCTCGGCCATGCGCAGCTCGATGGGCTGCGAGAAGGAGAAGCCGAGCCCGGGCAGCGCCTCGGCGAAGCGCGCGGACATCCGCTGAATGAGCTCCTCGCGTGTGTGAGCGGTGGTCCACTCGTCCTGAGGCTTCAAGATGACGATGCAGTCCGACAACTCCACGCCCATGGGGTCGGTCGCAATCTCGGCGCGCCCCGTCTTCGAGACCACGGTCACGACCTCTTGGAACTCACGGATGACCCGCTCGAAGCGCGTCGAGCCCTGCACGCTCTCCTCGAGGGAAACGCTGGGCAGCCTCAGAATCTGAATAGCGATGGCGCCCTCATCGAGACGTGGGACGAACTCGGCCCCCATGCGCGAGGCCACCACGCCGCTCGCGACGAGCAGGACGAGCGAAACCGCGATGACCTTCTTCGGGGCCTTCATGAGCGGAGCCAGCAGACGCGGATACACGCGGTGCAGCAGGCGCACGATGAAGGGCTCCTTCTCCTCCGTGTGTTGGCGCAGAAACGTAGCCACCAAGACCGGCACGAAGGTCAGCGAGGCGACGAACGCGCCGAGGAGCGCGAACAGCACCGTGATGGCCATCGGCTTGAACATCTTCCCCTCGATGCCCGCGAGGGTGAGGATCGGGATGTAGACGATGACGATGATCGCCTCGCCGAAGAGCGCGGCCTTGCGCACGTCGAGCGTGGAGTTGAGCACCACGTCGGCCGCCTCGTTGTACGTCATCGGGCGCTTCTGACCGCGTGCTGCGGCCGCCAAGTGAACGACGGCGTTTTCTACGACGATGATGGAACCGTCGACGACGATGCCGAAGTCGATGGCTCCGAGGCTCATGAGGTTGCCCGAGAGCCCGAGAGCCTTCATGGCGGTGAACGCCACCAGCATCGCGAAAGGGATCGCGGCTGCGACGATGAGTCCGCCACGAACACTGCCGAGCAGCAGGAACAGCACCGCGATGACGAAGAGCGCGCCTTCCGCGAGGTTCTTCCCGACCGTGTGGATTGTCCGGTTCACGAGGTCAGAGCGGTCGTAGAAGACGTCGATGCGCACTCCGGGAGGCAGCGAAGGCGCGATCTGCGTAATCTTCGCCTTGACGTTCTCGACCACTTCGCGACCGTTGGCTCCGACGAGCATCATCACGATGCCGGTCACCACCTCGCCACGCCCGTCGCGCGTGACAGCGCCTTGGCGAATGAGCGGCGCCAAATGGACTCGAGCGACGTCGCGCACGCGCACGGGCACACCATCCTCGCGCGTCTCGATCAGCACGTCGCCGATCTCGTCGAGGCTCTGGATGCGACCCTCGCCCCGCACGAGGAGTTGCTCGCCCGAACGAACGAGGTAGCCGCCCCCCGCCGTAGCGTTGTTGCGTTCGATCGCCTCGAAGAGATCGTTGAGCGAGACGTTCAGCGCGCGCAACCGGTCCGGGAGTACCTCGACCTCGTAGGTCTTCAACTCGCCACCGAACGAGTTGACCTCGACGACGCCTGGCACGGAGCGCAGCTCGTAGGCCACGAACCAATCGAGCACAGAGCGCAGCTCCATCGGCGAATAGCACTGCTCAGTGTCGGGCTGTCCAGCGGGGCACATGTTGTCGGCGCGCACCTCGAACTGGAAGATCTCTCCGAGGCCCGAGCTGAGCGGGCCGAGCTCTGGCGAAGCACCGGCGGGAAGACGCTCGCGCGCCTGAACGAGCCGCTCGGAGATGAGCTGCCGCGCGCGAAGGAGATCGGTGCCCTCCTCGAACACGATCGTCACCGCCGAGAGCCCGAAGCGCGACACGCTGCGGATCTCCTCGACGCCGGGGAGACCGCTCATCGAAGCCTCGACCGGGAACGTGATGGTGCGCTCGACGTCGACTGGACCAAGCGCCGGCACATTCGTCAGCACTTGCACCTGGACGTTGGTGATGTCGGGGACTGCGTCGATGGGCAACTGCTGCGCGCTGCGCACGCCCACCGCCGCGACGATAACGACGAAGGCGAAGACGAGGAGGCGCCACTTTAGGCAAAGTTCGAGAAGCTTCTTCATGGCGAGTCCCTCAGTGCTCGTGGCCTTCGGAGAGCTCGCCGCTGCGTAGAGCGCTCTTCAGTGTGAACGCGCCGCTCACGCACAGACGTGCACCTTCTTCGAGCCCCGAGCGGACCTCGAAGAAGCCACCTGCGCGACGGCCGAGGGCGACGGGCTGAGGCCGAAAGCTGTTCGGCTCGTCGGCGGGTACGAACACGACCGTCTGGCCGTCGAGCGTCGCCACCGCGTCGGCCGGGACGACGAGCACGCGCTCATCTGCGCTCCCGCCGACCAGCTCGATGCTCCCAAAGAGACCGCTGCGGAGACGAGCGTCAGGAGCCTGGAGCGTCACGCGAACGGGAAGCGAGCGGGTGCGTTCGTCGAGCGCGGGCGCGACGTATGTGATCGTGCCCGGCATCGTGACGTCGGGAAACGCATGGAGGCGAACGACGGCGGCCGAGCCCGCTTGGACGCGAGCCAGCTCGAGCTCCGGGACGTTGCCGCGCACCCAGACCTTCGTCGGGTCGGTGATGATGAACGCGGGCTGGTCCGGCGTTGCGGTCTCCCCAAGCGTCCCGTGCACTGCGACCACCACGCCTTCGATGGGAGCCGTTAGGGCGAGCTCTCCGGCACTTCCAGAGCCGAACACCGAGAGCTGACGCCGAAGACCTTCGACTTCGGCTCGCAGCTCGCCGACCTGCGCCTCCGCGTCGATGAGCGACCGCTGCGCGCCGATGCCCTCTGTAGCGAGCTGCTGTTGCCGCCGGAGGGTGGACTCGGCCGCGGAGAGTCTCGCGCGGGCCTGGTCAAGGCGCGATCGAGCCGCCGACACGTCGCTCGACGCGACGACGCCGAGGAGTTGGCCGCGGCGCACGCGGTCGCCGAGCGCGACCGAGACGCGGGTGATGCGGCCGGGCACCAGCGGTCCCACGTGAGCCGTGCTGCTCGGTTCGAACTGAACCTCAGCCGGGATGGCCACGCCTCCGGTGAGTGCTCGTCGTTCAGCGGCGGCGACGCGGATACCTGCGCGCTCGAGCGCCTCGGCCGACAGATGCACCTCGTTCTCATGCTCGCCTTCACGAGGACCAGCCTCGTCGGCGCGGCCGCCCTCTTCGGCGTGCCCACCTTCCTCGGCATGACCGCCGGTGCCGCTGCCACCCTTGTTGCAGGCCGAGGTCAGCAGGGCGAGTAGCAAGGAACTCAGAAGCATGCGGTTCATGGGGTGCTCTCCTCGTGATGGTCATCGCGCCAAAGGTCGACGCCGACGACCCGCTCGAGTCCGGCCAACGCGACGAAGTAGTCTTGCTGCGCGCCGAGCGCGTCGCTCTGGATGCGCAGGAAGCGCTCGCGCCCAGTGGAGAGTGCGAGGATGTCGATCTCGCCGAGCTCGAAGGAGCGGCGCAGCAGCGTGAGGTTCTCCTCGAAGCGCGGGAGGATCTCCGTGCCGTAGGCGCGCGTGCGAGCGGCGGCCGCGACTACCTCGCTGCGCGCTTCGGCGATCTGGCCGTCGAGCAAGCGTCGCGAGGCATCCAGCTCGGCCTCCGCGACCGTCACGTCCGCGCGCGCTCGTGCACGCTCTCCTTGATTCAGCTGGAAGCTCGGGATGGGGATCGAGACGACACCCATCACGATGTCGTAGGCGCCCTCGCTCGTCGGATTGCCTTCGCGTCGGTACTGCACTCCGAGCGAGGGGCGCGGCCACGCCTCGCGATCAGCGAGCGCCGAACGGGCTTCGGCCTCTCGGATGCGCGCAGCGCCAGCCCGTAGACTTGGAAGGCGCTCTCGGGCGACGGCGAGCAGACGATCGAGCGGGGGTGGATCGCGCGGGCTGTCGACGGCCCCGGCCGGCATCGGCGGCGTCGCGGCCGGCCAGCCGGAGAGCTGCGCGAGGCGGATGCGCGACACGACAAATGCCTGCTGCGCGGCGACCAACACCTGCTGCGCCTGTGCCACCTCGGCCTGTGCCAGTCGAAGCGCGAGGGGAGCAACCTCGCCCGCAGCGATTTGACGCTCTACGACGCGCAGCACCTCCTGCTGGAAGGTCACGACTCGCTCCGCGAGGCGCATGCGTTCTTGTTCAACGAGGGCGCGGTGAAAGGCTGCGTGCACGTCGCAGTGCACGGCCCAGCGGATCTGCTCGATCTCGGCGTCGGTGAGGTCCCGAAGGCGATCGGCTGCATCGATGCGAAGACCTCGCTCGCCACCGATCTGGATCTGCTGCATCAGCGTCACGTCGACGTCGACGCCCGTTCCAGCGATGCCGAAGCGGGGCCCAGCAGCGACCGACACCTCCGGGTTCGTGGGCAACAGGATCGAAGCGGCCACGCGGGCTGCTTCCGCACGCGAGCGGGTGCTTCGGGCGACGGAGAGAATCGGCGAATTTCGGTCGGCGAACGCCAACATGCCGCCGAGTGAGACCTCGCCCCCAGCGGACGGGTCGGGCACGGGATCGCTGTGCTCGGCGTGACCGAGGTCCGCGCCACCATCAGCAGGACCGCGGAGATGAGGCGGCGGTGCTTCGCGAGCATCGAGGGCACTTCTCGTCGGAGCTGCGTGGGCGCATGCGCCGACGAGCAGTGAGAAAGCCGCCACGACCGCGCTGTTACTATGCGCAATAGTAGTTGAGGGCAAGCGTGTACGGTGCGTTCGAGTCATCGAGATCCTCAGCGCCAGAAGTAGGTGAGCGCGTGCTCCGCGCCCGTGTGAAGCGCATCGAGCGCCGCCGTGCCGGTCTGGTGCGGCAGGAGCAGCGCGATGAGCAGGAGTACGAACGCCACCGGAAAGGCCGAGGGACCCTGGTGACAACAGCGGGCGGGAGCGCGCTCGGAGAAGGCGAGCAGCATCCCGATGCGGAACTTGAGGACTGCGGTGTCACGTGCGCCGAGCGCGACGACCTCGCGAGCACCGGGCCGGGCCGCTCTCACGATGGCGTCCGCAAGCGGCAGCGGAGCCGCACCCAGGATAACGGCTTCACGATCGCAGTGGGCCTCGCGCGCGGCCTGCCATCGGACAGCGTGCGGCTCGAGCAAGAACCGCCCGAACGGGTTCACGGCGAGCGCGAGCTGAAGGATCAGATAGCGGAGCGGATCGAGCGCGCGGACATGCTCGGCTTCGTGCCCGAGCGCGCTTGCGAGCATCTCGTCGGAGAGGCGTGCGGCAAACGCGGTCCCGACGAAGACGCGCGGCTTCAAGAGCCCGTGGGTGCCGAGGGCGAAGCCATCGTCGTCGGTGACGACGACACGACCACGAAGACTGGCGAGCACGGGATCACTCGAAGTGATGCGAGCGACACGTCGCAGGAGCGTGCGCGCGGCGTCGGTCGAAGAGACTCGTACACCTCGATGCTTTCGCAGTACGCCGATGGACGAAGCGACAACGACAACCGCCAGCATGAGCGCAAAGAAGCCCGGCTCGAAGCACAGCTCCGCCGTGTCGTGATCGAACAAGCACGCGAGCGCGGACTTCGCGGTCTCGGCCTGATGCAGACCCGCCGAAAGCAGCCAGGCGATGGGGAGTACGCTCGAGCCGGTCAGGAGCACGTAGCGCAGGTTGAGACCGTGAAGCGGGCCTCCGACCTCGTCGCGCTCGAGCATCACGAGACCCGCCTTCGCGAGCAGCGCAAAGGTGGGGAGAACGATGAGCACGACGAACGCCGTGCCGAGCAGCGGGAAGGTCGCCTCGATCACGCGTCGAGTTCCTCTCGTCGCTTTTGGATGAGCGCCTCGAGGTCGTCGAGCTCGCCTGCCGAGGCCTCGGAGACCTTCTCCGCGAGCATCGCCATCGCTTGGTGGCCACCGACCGCTTCGTCCAATACCTCACGCGCGGTAGACTCCATGAACTCCTCGCGCGTGAGCTTCGGGGAATAGAGATAACGCTTGCCGTCGCGCTCGCGCCCGAGGATCCCCTTCTCGTAGAGCCGCGTCACGGTTGTCATCACCGTCGTGTAGGCGATGTCCCGCTGCTTCTCGAGGATGGCAAGCACGTCGCCGACCGCGAAGGACGAGAGGTGCTTGCCCCAAACCACGTCCATGATGGTCGCCTCGAGGTCGTGAAGACGGATTTCGAGGCCCTTCTTCCCTGAGCGAAGGCGGAACGTCACGGCTGGCTCCTCCGGTGGCTTCTCATCTACTAACCGCTATAGTAGTTGCAGCCCTGGCCGATGTCGAGTGCGACTCATCGCGGCCGAATCGGAGCACCATGGAGACCACCGCCCCAGCCACATCCTGCGGATGTCATACGGCCTGCGCTGCATCAGCCCCGGATCTCCGGCCGGAGTCGGTGAACCGCGCCCTGCGCCTCGAGTACCTCACCGTCGGTTGGAACGTCGTCGAGGGGATCGTCGCGGTGACGGCGGCGCTCATCGCGGGCAGCGTGGCGATCCTCGGCTTCGGCATCGACAGCTTCGTGGAGTGCGCCTCGGCGCTCGTGATGATCTGGCGCCTGCGCGCAGAGCGCGACCACCGGATGAGCGGCGAGCGTCTCGAGGCCATCGAGCACCGCGCGCGCCGGCTCGTCGCCGGCTCTCTCTTCCTGCTCGCCGCGTACATCACGTTCGACGCCGCACAGACCCTGTGGACCGGCGACAAGCCAGCGTTCAGCCCCGTGGGTGTGGTGCTCCTCTCACTGTCCATCGCCGTGATGCTCTGGCTCGCTCGCGCGAAGCGTCGGCTCGCTCACGAGCTCGGGAGCGAAGCCCTCGAGGCCGACGCGTTCCAGACGACCGCGTGCTGGTGGCTGTCCGTTGCCGCCCTCGTCGGCGTAGGGCTCAACGGCCTGCTCGGGTGGTGGTGGGCGGACCCAGTCGCCGCGCTCGTGATCGCTGCCCTCGTCGTGCGCGAAGGGCGGGAGGCGTGGAACGGCAAGGCTTGTTGCTAATGCCGGCGGTGTTCTAGCCCGGCGTTCAGCTCACCCGGCCAGCGACTTCAGGAGCGCCATCCCGCGCGCGGCTTCGTCGGGCGTCGCGTCGGCGAGCTCGAGGTACACGCGCCCGCTCTCGTTGAAGTCCTCGGTGTTCACGCACCAGCGCTCGCTCGCGGGCGTGGCCAGCTCGACGTTGGCGGCGAGCTTGTGGAGCGCGGCCTTCACGACGCGGTAGCTGGTGCCCTTGGGGAAGCGGAGCGCGATCTGCGGCTCGGGCGTTCCGTAGCGGCTCTCGCCCTGGCTCACCGTCTTCGTCGCCTGCGTGTTCTTCGTCGTCGTGCTCATCGTCGTCCTCCGTGGCGCGTCGTGCGAAGTGCCCGTCGCGTGAGGACATACAGGCTTCCGTTTCGACCCATAGCAAGGCGGACGGATGTCGATTCTCGATGTTCTTTCAGGCACTTGGAGGCCGGGCGCCTACACGGCGATGGGCCGCGACGACGTTGCGCCCGGGCGCGCCCGTGGCCCTTCGCGCGGGGCACGACGCCGGGCTGCGTGACTCGGCCACGTGGGCCAACGTCGGCGCCCGTGGCGCACGTCAGAGTGCGACCACCGCGTAGCGCGAGCCGGGGTTCATCGCCTGGAGCTGGGCGCGGCGCTTCTCCGCGTCCTCGGCGGTGGCGAACGCGTCGTACTTCCAGTCGTTCCTGGTGGGCGCCATGCGGCTGATCGAGCCGTCCTTGTTCACCGCCTTCACCATGAAGCGCGCGGTCGCGGCGGCCTGCTCCACGGAGCGCGTGGCGCGCGCGTCAGCGTAGGCGCGGAAGGCGGTGGTGCTCTTGATCTTCATCGTCGTCGTCCTCGCGTTCTGTACGGGCCCAGTGTCCGTCGCGTGAGGACATACAGGCTTCCGTTCGCGCCCCCAGCAAGGCCGAACACGTTGATTTTGCGGGCGTATTCAGGTGCTTGGAATAGCCCCGAGGTTCCGCGCAGATGGGGCGTCGGACGCGGTTGCAAGCCTGCCGACGCCCCGCCGATTCCGCCGCGTTCACGCGCCCGTGGTGCCCGCGTTCGTGAAGAGCGCGGCCGCGTCGCGCGCGCCGAGATGCGCGAGGTAGTGGCCGATGGCTCCCCGGAAGAACTCCATGCGGTTCTTGATGCCCTTCGCGCGCCAGGCCTCGTCCATCTTGTCGGCGACGTCCGCCTCGAGCCGCAGCGGGAGGATCTTCACATCGAGCGGCTCGCCCTCGCGCGCGCGGGTCTTGCGCGGCCCGACGTTGATCCGGCCCTTCTCGGCCTCGCGGATCTTCCAGATGAGGTAGCGGCGGTCGTCGCTGCCTGTCGAGCGACCGACGACCTCGAGATACTTCGTCTGCAGCTCCTCGATCGTCATCGACGCGAACCGACCGCGCGGCTTCGGCGGCGTGCTCTCGGTGAGCGTCGTCTCGGGCTCCGGCACCGGCGTCGCGCGCGCGCTGGTGCGCGTCGGGCGCTGCGGCTCCTCGGCGGGCGCCGGCTCGACGACGCGCGCGGCCAACGCCTCCTCGATGCGCCGGACGAGGAACTTCTTGTTCGGGCTCTTGGTGGTCTCCCCCGTCGCCTCCTTGAAGCGCTCCCACAGCGCCGGCAGCCCGAGGGCTGCGAGGTTCTCCTTCTTGGACTTCGCCTTCGTGGTCTTGGTCTTCGTGCTCATGACTGCTCTCCTCGTCGGGCGCTGGGTACACGTCGCCCTTCACGCGCGCGCCCTTGGCTCGCGTGGGGGGCTTGCGCTCCGTGATGGAGCGCGTCGTCGTTCAGGTCGTCAGCGCTTGAGGCTCGCGAAGCACGCGAGGTCGATGGCGCGCGGGTCGCTCGACACGAAGCTGAAGCGTCCCTCTGCTGCGAGCCAGGGCTGCACCTCGACGCGGTCGTCGGCGGTCACGCCGCCCGCGCGCTCGAGGTCTTCCTCGTCGCGGATGTACTGCCCGTCCCGGTCCGGGTCGTAGTCGGCGCGCAGCGCGTTCTTCAGCACAGCGACGATGCGCACCTTGTGGCCGCGCAGGTATGCGTGCTCGGTGCCGTCGTAGGTCGTCGTGGTACCGAGCGTCTTCATCGCTCCTCCTTGGCGGCGGCGAGCCCCGCGCGGTACGCGGCCTCGAGCGCGGCCTTCACCGACCAGACCGCGACGTCGTGGAAGTCGAGCGAGTCGCTCTTGCGTGTCTCGAGCGTGTCGATGTGGAGCGTCGCCTTCGCGATGGCGGCGAGCAGCTCGTCGACCGTCGGCTCCTGCTTGCCGGGGCGCTTCTTGTTCGTGGTCTGCATCGTCGTCCTCCGCGTTGATCGCCTCGCCATACAGGCTTCCGTTCGCGCCCCCAGCAAGGTCATTCCGTGAAGAATCGACCTCGCCGGGAACCGCGAACGCGCTCAACGCGTGGCCACGCTCCACGCGGTCTTCGAGCCGTAGCGGAGCTGTTCGCCCTCGACGAGGAAGACGTCGTTCTTTGCGGTGCCGCGCTCGAGGCGGGGCTCCTCGTCTTCGTCGCCATCGCCGTCCTCGTCGCGATCGGCGCGGAGCATCTCTTCGCGCGTCGTCACGCCTGCGAGGCCCAGCTCGAACGGCCAGTTGGGCTGCGACATCACGAGGACCTCGGCGTCCGGGTCCTGCTCCTCCAGCAACTCGATCAGCTCGCTCACCTTCATGTCGTCGTCTCCGTCGGGGTGGTTCATGCGGTACGCCCCGTTCGCGACGACATACAGGCTTCCTTCTGGCGACCTTCCAAGGCGAAGAAGCGAGGAATCGACCGGTGCGCGGAAGCCCGCGTTTACCTCGCGAGAACTCCGCGTCCGGCCCTCACGCAGCCTTGTCGTGCAGATCCTCGATGGCGTCCTTGAGCGCGACGAGCGCGGCCTCGACCTTGGTCACGGCCTCGGTCTGCACGCGCCCCATCTCGGCCACCTTGTCGAACAGCTCGCGGAGCTGCGCGTCCTTCTTCTCATTCACACGCCAGAAGGCCCAGCCGAGGACCGCGACGAGGCCGTACGGACCCGTCGCCTGAAGCCACGTCGCAACGCTGGTGAAGTTCTCCATCTCGTTCTCCTTCGTTCAGGCCACGGCGGGCGTGGGCAGTAGGTCTCGAACGTCGGCACGGCGCACGCCCGTGGTGCGCTTCACCGCCTCCTCGAACGCGACGTCCGGCGCGAGCCCGGCCTCGAGGCGCAGCCACGCATAGAGGACGAGCATCGAGCCGTCGGCGTGCCCGAAGTACTGGTGCGCGAGCACACCCGGCAGCGGCGCCTTCGCGGCAGCAGGCACGAGGCCCAGAGCGAAGCGTCCGTCCCGCAGCCCCGGCCACGCGCGCGGCACCGCGATGCCCGCCGCCGGCGCGCTCGTCGTCCAGCGCACGAGCGCGACGACCGCTTCCGCCTGTGCGGGCGTCGGCAGCACGTACTCACCCTTGTGCGCCCACGGGGCCTTGATGACGCGCGACCACGGCAGGCCCGGCTTCAGGTAGCTCGGGTAGTACGGGTTCACGACCTCGACGCCGAACGACGGGCCGTTGTGCTGGCTCGCGTGCCAGAGGATGTCGGTCGCAAGGTCGCCGTGCTGCGTGAGCGCGCCGTCCGCGCCCATCACGAGGTGGACGCTGAGCCCGCGCTTCTTCAAGACCGCGATGGTCGAGTCGACGCTGCGCGTGACGGTCTCGTGGATGACGAGCTCGACCGCGCGAGCTCGTTTGCCCTTCGACAGGAAGCGATGAACGCCGTCCTCCGCGAACGTGCGTACGGTGAGCCCGTCGACGGGGCACGTCGCGACGCCGCTGACGATGAATCCGCCGCTCATTGGTCGGGGTCCTTCCCCTGGAGCTGCTCGACGGCGCGCGCCGGCAGCTTGAGACCCTTGCCGAAGAAGCGCTGCTTGGCCTCCACCTCGATGGGCCGAGTGAAGACCTTGTCCGCCTTGTCTCGCAGCTTCGCGACGACGCGGCCCTTCTTCACCAGCTCGGAGTGCAGCTCATCGACGAGCAGCCGATGCAGGTGCCCCGAGCTGCCGACCACGGGATGCTCTTGCTCCTCCACCGGCGAGCGAAGCAGGAACTCGCGCGAGCGGCACGTCGGGCACTCGGGGAGCGCCACGACGCTGTCCTCGACCTGTTCGTCTCGCTCGATCCCGACCTCGATGCCGGCGAGCGGGACGCGGTTCTCGCCATCGCACTTGGCGCAGCGCTGGACGAGCTCGGTCTCGGTGATCTCTTGAATGGCCATGAGCGCTCCTCCTCACGCGATCGCGGTGTACGAGCCGAACCAGTACGCGGTCGCCGCTCCCGCGAGCGACTGGTACGAGAAGAAGCCGAAGCCATCTCGGTCGGCGTAGCCGGTGTTCGGCGTGCCCGAGAAGCCGCCGCTCGCGCTGTTGACGCTGAGCGTGATCGACGACGGAGCCGCCGGGAATCGGTTGCGGAAGGTGACGCCGCCACCGCCCGCGACCGTGCGTGTCCCGTTGAAGCTGTTGGTCCACTCCATCCCGATGCGCCCGACCTCGCGCACCGTCCCGGTCAGCTCGAACGCGGAGTTGACGGTGCTGCTCATCGGCAGGCGCCAGGTGCGCGTCCAGGTGGTGAAGGTCGCAGCGAACGAGTCCTCGTGGAGGAACTCGATCTCGTTGCGGGCGAAGCGAAACGCCCCGCAGAAGGTCCCGCCCGAGTCGCGCACCCACTGCGCGCCGTCCCAGGACGCGTTCAGCGTGAACCAGACCGAGGAGCCGTCAGCGTAGATGCGGAGGTGCGTCGCCGCTGCGCCGGAGGCGTTCGAGTCGAGGATGA
>Ga0315912_10001010_pt1 | contig 38763 bp, 33 predicted proteins | sample VfabasoilMG_FD_204469 | JGI IMG/M metagenome (GOLD analysis project Ga0315912, IMG submission 204469) | Garden soil microbial communities collected in Santa Monica, California, United States - V. faba soil | ecosystem: Environmental > Terrestrial > Soil > Garden | place: USA: California... | reverse complement strand
CCGGGGACGGCGCGAGCCGTTCGCCTCGCTTCGAGCCCGCACCCGCTCCGCGCCACCGGGCGTGCGCGCCGCGTCTTTGGGCGCGCCGGCCCCTGATCCTCGCGCGCGTGATGTCGTCCTCGTCGTAGTGGGTGAACTCGCCCGACAGCCTGCGGGCGAGCCCGTTCTTGGTCTGGATCTGCCCGCTCACGACGAGCTGGTCGCCCGAGCCGTCGCTCCCCGTGAGGACGAAGCCGGTGCCATGGCGCACACCCGAAACCGCCAGCCCGTCGAGCGTGCCACTGAGCGCCGAGACCTCGCCGCCGGAGTCGTCCGAGAGCACCAGCTGCGAGTCGATGGCCTGCTTGCTGATCGAGCCCTCCGTGTCGTACTCGATCTGCTTGCCGCGCAGCGTCCAGGTCCCGGACATCGGGCCGCTGACGCCGAGCGGGGGGCGCAGGGCCAGCAGCGTGGCGGCACACACGACGAGGAGGGCGGGGACGAAGAACGCTCGGCGTCGCATCGGTCGGATTCCGGCGGGGAGACCGGCATGCTACCGCGCATCGACGCAGCCGGCACGGGCTGGAGCCGCTTCCGCCGCTCGTCGATCGGGAAGACGCACTCCATGGTGCGCAGGGCGGCCGCCTCCGTGAGCCGGCGCGCGTGCTCCCGATGACGCGCACCCGGCAGCGGGCCTCCGGACTCACGGCTGCGGCCGGAAGTGTGCGACCACCTTGCGGTTCTCGAGCACGGCGAGTTCGCCGAAGGGCTCCGTGCCGGCGAGCGCCCCGGTCCACTTCTCGAACGCGAACCCCGGAGCGGCCTCGACCGTCAGCGTCAGCTCGCTACCCGGGCGCCAGACCTCGGACGCATGGGACGTGCAGACGGTACCCGAGGGCGAGACGGTGATCGCCCCCGCCTCCTTGGGCACCACCGACATCGAGAGCCTGGCGCCCTTGACGCGGTAGATCAGGTGGCGCGCACCCGCGCCGCCGCCCGCCTTGCGCGTGGAGACGTACACGATGCCCCTGGCATCCACGGCGATGGCATTGTCGAACCCGACGCGCTTTGCATTGACGACGGAGGGGCTCCAAGAAGCGCCGTCGAAGGTGGAAGCCAGGAGCGCCTCGGTCCAGGCGTCTCCGCGCGACACATAGAGTCCATTCGCCAGGTGCAGGCGTCCCGTGGCCTCCGCGACCAGCGCGGGGTACTCGCCCACCGCCGTGAAGCCTTGTGGGACCGGCTCGCCGAACACTTCGGTGGTCGAGATGAGCGTCTCGTACTCCCAGCCCGACTCGCTCAGCCAGGCGTGCCTGAGTGCGGTGGCCTCCTGCTGGTAGACCAGGTGCAGCACACCGTCCTGGTCGAAGGCGGCGGTGCCGGCCCGACCCTCGTCCACCTCCTGCACGGACCAGAGGCCCGCATCGCGCACCGCCAGGTACAGCCGGCGCGGCAGGTTGCCGTCACTGAAGGTGGCGTAGACCTTGCCGTCGCGCAGGTTCGCCGACGTCCCGCCGAACGTCAGCGCCTGGCTGGCCACCACTTCGGTCTCCCAGCCCTCCGAGGTCTGGTGTGAATAAAGGACGTCGAAGGGCGGCTGCGCGAGGAGGTGCACGATGCCTGCATGGCCCTCGTCATCGATCGCGATGCTGGCGGCCACCCCGCCTGCCGTGACGACCTCGGACTGCCAGACGCCGTCCACCGTGTGCGCGTAGGCGAGCACCGTGCCCTGCCCCGGGACATCGCCGCCGCAAGCCACGTGCAGTGCGCCCGCGCCGTCCACGGTCAGGCCCCCCAGACCGGCCGAGTAGCGGGCGAGCACGGCCTCGGTCTTCCACTTCGAGCCCTCGGCCCAGCCGTGCAACAGCCACGCCACGCCGTCGATGTCCCGGCCGAAGAGGACGTGCGGATTCCCGCGGGCATCGACGGCGATCGGACCGCTCCCACCCGGGCCCAAGCTCTTGCGTACCCATTTGAGCGGGCTCTGCGCTTCCATCGCCTGGGCCCAGACGGCGACGAGCAGCGCCACGAGCACCGATTGGGACATGAGCCGACCGGGGCCGCGCATGGGGCCTCCTTTCCCTGATCCGGAAACGGCAGGGCATGCAGCTCACCACCGGGTGCGCTGCGTGCGACCGCAGCCGCGCGTCGCGCCGCCGCGGGACGGCGGCAGGACGGCGAGACCAGGGCGCACGATAGGTCGCGACAGCTGGCACGTCCCTACGCCGATGGACGCAGGCGCGAGGTGCGCTCAGCGCGGGCAGGCCGTGCGCCGGAGCGTCGCCATCAGGATCTCGCGCTGGCAGCGGACGCGGAACGGCAGCGTGTCGGCCAGGCCACGACTGACCCAGAGCGTCGCATCGCCGGCGACGAACTCGGGCCCCGTCCAGCGCGAAGTGAGCGCACCCGGCAGATGACGGCCGCGCACGTCGCACAGGATCAGCTGGCCGCCGTGGAGATGGCCGGCCATCACCAGGTCGTAGCCCAGCTCCACCGCGCGCTCGAACACCGCCGGGTGGTGCGCGCACAGCAGCCGGCGGCCCACGTCGGCAGCGGCTCGCACCGGCGTCCCGTCGATGCGCAGCCCGCGCAGCTGCAGCGGGCGATCGGGGAGCCAGTGCCCGCCGGCGGCCCTCAGCGTGCACGCGACCTGCGCCAGCCAGCGGCCGTCGTGATTGCCCGGCACCGCGGCGACCTCGGCCCAGCGCCGCAGCCGGCGTGTCCATGCGCCCAGCTCCGGCAGGGCACGCGGCGTGTTCACCAGGTCGCCGCCCAGCAACACGACCTCGGGCCGCTCGCGCACCGTGGCCCGCAGCAGGTCTCGCATGGCGCGCGACGCACCGCAGGCCCCGAGGTGCAGATCGCTGGCATACAGCACCACGAGGGGGTCGGGACCGGGGTCGCTGTCGCCCACGCGGCGGATGGACAGGGGCGCCGACGCGCCGAGTTCGACGAGGCACGGCGTCGCGGCGTCGCGCCGCCGCAGCGACTCGTACCACAGGAGCAGCGCCAGGCAGCCGATGGTGAAGTTCTGCCGGGCGCCTCGCTGGGCGTCCCCCCAGGCGCCTTCCCGGGTGCTTCGCCGGGTGCTTCGCCGGGTGCTTCGCCGGGTGCTTCGCCGGGTGCTTCGCCGGGCGAGCCAGCCGAAGGCCATGAAGGCCGCGATGGGCAGGACGCACGCCACGATCGTGAGGGTGCCGCCCGCGCGACGATGCAGGGCGCGCGAGGCCCTGGCCGCCCGCCGGCCGTAGTCGATGGCGGCCGGGAAGGCGAACACGTGCTGCGCCTCGACGAGATAGAACGCGAGCAGCCCGCAGGCGACGGCGCACGCGGGGCCCGCCGGCGAAGAGAGGGCGGCCACGCTGCCGCCCGCGGCGAGGCAGAGGCCGTACTTCCGCGAGCCGAGCGCCAGGAACCGCGACTCCTTCGGCACGACGCGGCGCGTCCGCACCGCGGACAGCGCGCGGGCCATCCAGTGTCCGCCGCCGTCGAAGCCTCGCACGCCCTCGGTCGCGCGCATCAGCTCGGGATGTTCCGCCAGCACGGCCGTCGCGCGCCGGATCCAGTCCACGCCCGCGATCGACGACCGCGGCGCGAGCTGCGACGGCGGCGTGCGCGGCGACCGCGGCGATCGCGACGACCGCGGAGTCGCCCTCGCCGCCCGGGCGCGACGGGCCGCCAGGGCGCGCGCGGCGCTAGCCACGACAGGTGATCCACTGGAACCAGGCGAGGAAGGCGGCGCCGTTGCCGAAGACCAGCGCCTTGTGCAGCGAGGCCTCGTAGCGGGTGCACGTGCGACGGTGGTAGACGAACTCGTCGAGGCAGACCATCACCACGGTGAACAGGGTGAGCAGCACGATGGGCGCCAAGTACGGGCCGGGCTCGCGCGCCCAGCTGGCGGCCATCATGAGCAGGAACACGGGCGTGCCCCCCAGCCCGAGCGAGATGAGTTCTCCGTAGCGCTCGCGCCGGCTCACCAGGCGTCTGCCGGAGACGTGGTAGTGCAGGTCGAGCAGGCCTGCGAGCGTGCCGATCGTCCCGCAGACACCGATGACCCACAGCGGCCAGGGGATCGTGCGCCAGTCGGACAGGTCGAGGTACCCGGGGCGCCCGGAGACCTGCGTGAGACCCCACACGAACGCGGCGCCCGGGAAGACCAGCGCGATGAGTCCGAAGGTCGACTCCCACAGGGGAAGGAAGCGTCGTCGGGGTGGCTTGGCGGCATGGGCGGACATGGAAACCTCCACGAGACCTGGAGCGACTCAGGGGCTGGGCTGCGATACAGGATCGATGCCTGTCGCGCGCGCGGACCGCGCCTCGAGTCCGCCGAAGCGTCGCTCGCGGCGCTGGTACTCGGCGACGGCCTCGGCCAGCTGGTCGGCGTCGAACTCGGGCCACGGCGTGCGCAGGAACACGAGCTCGGCGTAGGCGCTCTCCCACAGCAGGAAGTCGCCGAGGCGCACCTCTCCGCCCGTGCGGATGAGCAGGTCGAGGTCCGGGACCGACGCACCCGGCAGTGCATCCGCACCCAACGCGGCCGAGACGCTGGCGCGCGTCGCGCCCTCCGAGCGCGTGGCGGCGGCCAGGATCTCGTCGCGCGACGAGTAGTCGACCGCCAGGCGCAGATGCAGACCCGAGCCGGCGGCCGTCGCGCGCTCGGTCACCTCGATCGCGTGTCGCACCTCCGCGGGAAGGCGGTCGCGTCGCCCGATGACCGTCACACGCACACCCTCGGGCCGGCACTGCGCCGCCTCGTCCAGCAGGAACTCGGCGACGAGGCCGAGGATCGACAGCACCTCCGCGCGCGGGCGCTTCCAGTTGTCCGACGAGATCGCATCGAGCGTGAGCGTGCCGATGCCGAGCGCGGGGGCAGCCCGCACGGCGCGGCGCACCGCCTCCATGCCCGCCCGGTGGCCGGCGGCACGCGGCAGCCCACGCCCGACGGCCCAGCGGCCGTTGCCGTCGGGCACGATGGCCGCGTGCAGGCCGGCGTGGGGGTATTGCAAAGGGCTCTGTAGCGCAAAGTCGGCAGTCATGGTCGAGCGGATCGAGCAGCCTTCGGTCAGCCTCCGCGGGCGGTGCGGATGAGCGATTCCATGTGGGCCAGGTAGCGCTCGAGGGCGGCGCGGCCCTTGGGTGTCAGCCGGTAGTCGGTCTTCGGGACCCGGCCGTCGTAGCCCTTCTTGCAGGCGACATAGCCCGCCTCCTCGAGACGGCGGGCGTGCACGGAGAGATTGCCGTCCGTCAAGCCGAGCGCCTGCTTCAACTCGAGGAAGCTCTGTACGTCGTGCGCGGCCAGGGCGCTCACGATGCCGAGCCGCACGCGCTCGTGGATGAGCCGGTCGAGCCGACCGGCGGGGTGGGAGCCGCTGGCGGTGCCGGCGGGGTTCGCCTTGCGCTTGGGTTCAGCCGCCATGCCGCCTCCAGACGACGAAGCCGGACACGAGGTGGATGCCGCCGAAGCCGCCGGCCATGAGCGCGTCGCACCAGGCGGGCGGCGCCGCGAGCGCCGCGGCACCCGTCAGCAGGAAGGCAGCCCCCGTCAGCGGGACGACCAGGTGCGAGTAGGCCCCGGCCGCGACGACACCGGCGCCGTACAGCAGGAGCCAGGTCGCCGGCAGCAGGTCGTGCTGTCCCGCACGCGCGAGCGCCGCGGTGAGGAGCGCGCCGACCAGGATCGCCGGGCACAGGCCGAGCAGGAAGCGCCGCCCGGGGCCCTGGAGCAGGGACAGGCCCTCGCGCGCCGCCTTGCGTTGCATCGAGACGACGCCTACCGCAGCCGCGACGACTGCAGCACCGACCCAGGCGGCCAGCCACGCCTCGCCAGCGGCCGGGTCGAGCGTCCGCGCCAGGGCCGCTGCGGCGAGCGCGACGAGGCCCATCACCATGCCGCCGAAGCCCGGGACCGCCGTGAAGCGTGCCGAGCGTTCCATGGCGCCGCGGATGAACCGCAGGTCCTCGGCTGCCCGGTCGTGGAGCGACGGCGGCGGGTCGGTGCGTCGCTGGGCGTGCGCGGTCATGCGGCGGATGATCGCCGCCGGCTCGGTCGCCGTCAAGTACTTTGCGGTGCAGAGCACACAGCTCGTGTCGTCGTGTCCCGAACCGGCTGTATCCGGCGGGTGACGCAGCACCGGCCCGCCCGGTCTAGAGCACCAGGCCCTGGATGGCGTTGCTGGCCGCGAGGCCGGCGGGAGCCAGCGGATCGGGGATCCAGTCCTGGATGATGACGTCGGTGCCAGCAGGCAGCAGGCCCGGCCAGGTGTAGGCGATGTGCAGCTGGCCGGCGGCGTTGGTGGCCATGAGCAGGATGGTGCCCTGCGGCAGGCTGAAGGCCGGCACCAGCGTGCCGCCGTAGAACGGCAGGTTGACGGTCGTGAGACCCAAGATCGCGTAGACCAGCGTGCTCGGCCGCGCATCGACGAGATCGATCTGGAGGGCGCTGCCGGTCTGCAGTCGGCCGCTCGCCGTCAGCCGCGGCGGTCCGTGGGTGCCCGCGAGTCCGTGTCCCAGGTTGGCCCAGTCGGCGTGCAGCGAGAAGGCCAGGTCGTGGGACCAGTTCTGGAACATGTGCGCGCCCGTGGTGTACCGGAAGTGCGAACCATTGCCGCCGGTGCCCGTGGCCATGCCCCAGTCCGGATAGACCGGCTGTGCAGCCACCACGCGGAACCAGCACTTGACGCCGCCCGGGATGGTGACGGGCGTCGGCAGCCTGAACTGGTAGTCGTACATCACCACGCCGCCCGACACGCCCGCGTAGGTCTCACCCGCGTTGTCGTTGGTGTGGAAGGTGGCGATGACCGTCTCCTGGCTCTCGTGCTCCGGCAGCGCCGTGATGAGCGGCTCGAAACCGGAGATGTTCGAGTCGAAGAACGAGACGCGGAAGTCGTTCGCGTGCCCGTAGGGCGCGCCCAGGGCGTAGCCGCCGCGCCAGCGCACCTCGGTGATGGTCTGCGTCTCGGCCAGCGTGAACTCGTCCCATGAATAGGTGTCGGAGTCGCTGCCGTCGGGGGCGACCCACGATGAGCTGTTGACCCCGCCGCCCGGCGTCGGCGGCTTGGCGAAGACCTCGGTGGCGCCGGCCGCGCCGACGCACAGCGCCGCGAGGGCCAGGCTGGTGGCGGCGACGACCGCGAGGCGGCGGGACAGGGTGTTGCGGGCCAGGAAGGGCGTTTTCATGGGCGGATCCGCGAAGGGAGGAACGTCGTGGACCCCCGAAAGATACTGCTTACCCGTAAGTCAGCTGATGAGAGTCACGTCATCACGGCGCCGCGCGGCGCCACCCAGCGCTCGGCGAGGCCGAGGCCCAGGTCCGCCAGCAAGGCCAGCCCGGCTGCCGGCACGGCCCCTGTCAGCACCAGGTTCGGATCGTTGAGCTGCAGGCCGGTCACGATCGGCTCGCCGAGACCGCCAGCGCCGATGAAGGCCGCCAACGTGGCGACTCCGATGCCGACCACGGTCGAGGTGCGGATGCCGGCCATGATCGTGCGCGCCGCCAGCGGCAGCTGCACGCGCAGCAGGATCTGGTGGTCGCGGAGTCCGATGCCGCGCGCGGCCTCGACCAGGTCGGGCGCCACCTCGGCGATGCCTGTGTAGGTGTTCCGCAGGATCGGCAGCACGGCGTAGAGGAACAGCGCAGCGATCGCCGCCGTGGCGCTGAGACCGAGCCACGGGACCGGGATCATGAACGCCAGCAGCGCAGGGCGTGGCCGGAGCCGGAGCCGAGCGCCGGCAAGGGACCGGGCAGGCCCCCTGACATGGTGGGAGCCTGTCAGGGGGAAGGCTGCCGGCGTGGACCCGGCCAGCCTGCCCTCGCCAGGGCCTGCGCGTCGCAAACGTACAAGCGCACACCGGACGCCCTGGTTACGCTCCGGCCTCAGTCCCCGTGCTCCCCGTGACCGCCCTGCCATGCTCGCGTTCCGCGTTCGAAACCCCCGCTCGCTGCTGCTCCTCCTGGTGCTCGCCACCGTCGCGCCCCCGCTCGCCGCGCAGGACGCTGCGCCCCCGCTCGCGGCGCAGGACGACGCGCCCCCGCTCGCGCCGCAGGACCTGGTCGGCAGTTGGGTCTTCGCCAAGGACCTGAGCCCGCCGCGAGCGGGTGGCCAGCTGCGGCCGAACCAAGGTGTGCGCTTCGTGGCGAGCCTCGCCGACGAGGTGCTCGCGCTCGAGCAGATGCGCCCCGGAGGCGAGGTCGAGCACGTGCGCATCGCCCTCGATGGCAGCCCCTCCGCGCTGGACGAGGGCGGGAGGACCAAGACCACATCGGGTCGTTTCCAGGACGGGGTCCTCGTCTCCGAGGTGCGCAAGGAGCCCGCGGCAGGGTCCCAGGGCGAGGTGTACGTCTCGCAGTACACCTACCGGCGCGTGCCCGAGGGCCTCGCCGTGCGCATGCAGATGCTGGAGCCGTTGCAGGTGGAGAACGAATCGCTCTACATGCGGGCGGAGGACATCCCGCATGTGGAGGTGGCGAGCGCCCGGCTCGAGCAGATCGCCTGGCTCGCAGGGGCCTGGACCGGAACGATGGGAACGCTGTCGATCGAGGAGCGCTGGAGCCCGCCGGGGGGCGGCGCGATGCTCGCGATCTCCCGCACCATCAAGGGCCAGCGCATGATCGCCTTCGAGTACCTGCGCATCGTCGAGCGCGACGGCGGGCTGGTCTACATCGCGCAGCCGAACGGCTATCCGCCGACCGAGTTCGTGCTGACGCTCATCGAGGACGGGCGCGCCGTCTTCGTGAACGCGCTGCACGACTTCCCTCAGCGCATCGAGTACGCGCGGCAGGGCGCGGCCGGGCTGCGCGCGACGATCAGCGATCTGGCCGGCGAGAACGCGCAGAGCTTCGAGTTCGAGCGCGAGGGGCCGTAGGGTGCGGCGAGCCTCAGCGCTCCAGCAGCACGTCCTGCAGGCCGTGCGTCTCGCGCAGCCAGGCCGTCGGCGCGAGCCCGACCAGGGCGCGGAACTCGCGCGTGAGATGCGCCTGGTCGGCGAAGCCGTGACGCGCGGCGAGCGCGGCGAGCGAACGCGCCGGGGCCGTCTCCAGCGCCACGAGCACGCCCTGGACGCGCAGCACGCGCAACAGCACTTTCGGCGCCAGGCCGACCCAGGCATCGAAGGCGCGCTCGAGCGACCTCCGCTCGCAGCCCGTGCGCGCCGCGAGCTCGTCGACGCGCAGCCTGCCGGCGCTCCGTTCGGCGAGCTGCACGGCCGCGAGGACGACGGGCGGGATGCGGCGCACATGGCGCAGGCGCGCGCGACACCAGGCGATCAGCACCGCGAAGCGCCCGTCGGCGTCGCGTGAGCAAGCGAGAGCGTCCGCGAGACGTTCGGCCTCCGCGCCGAGCAGGGCCTCCAATGCGGGCGTCTCCCCCAGCAGCTCGCGCGGCGCGATCCCGAGCAGCGCCGCGGCGCCCCAAGGCTGGAAGCGGATCGCGCAGATGTGCGTGACTCGTCCCGGCCGCAGCAGCAGCGGTTCCACGAGCTGACCCGCAAGGATCAGTCGCGGCTGTTCGCGCTGCACGCCCTGCGCGTCGAGGCGGGCATAGGCGCTGCCGAGGTGCACGACGAGCTCCATGCAGCCGTCCGCGACGATGCGCTCGAGCCGCGGCGCGTCGCAGGGCGCGCGTTCCTCGGCCTGCCAGAAGCGGCGGACGTAGGGCGCGAGGTCGGGCGGGGGCGGGGACTCGGCGTAGAGCATCGGGGGGTGGCGGCCGGGGTGCGGGGCAGCCTGGGGGAACAGGCCACGCCCACGACCATCATGGCACGCTGCCTTTGCGTCGGGCTTGCGCGGCGCCCCTCGGTCGGCGTCGGGCGTCTTCCGCATGCTGGCGCTGCCTTCGCTCGCCGGCTCGACGCCGAGCTGTGCCCTGCGTCTCGCCGCCCTCGAGCGTCCACCGGGCGGCCCCTCACCCCGCACGTCTGATCAGGGCGGCGTCGCGAGCAGTCCGTTGGACAGCGTGATGCCGAACGGCGCCGACGGATCATCTACGAAGAACTGGTAGACGATCTGCGTGCAGGACGGGATTCCTGGGCGCCAAGGTTGCGACAGCTGCAGCGTGCCGGCCGTGTTCGCCGTGAAGAGGAACTGGTTCGCGAACGGATACGCATGAACGACTCCACCCAGCGCGGCGAACGGTGCTGGTGTCGTGGTGAGCCAGCCCACGAGCAAGGCTCCGGGCGGCGCATTCATCAGCGTGAGGCCGTACTGCGTTCCCGCCACGAGCGGTCCGGTCCCGACGAGTGCAGGGAGACCTGCCGCTCCCATGGTTCCACCGCCCAGATCAGCCCAAGGTGATGGCGACAGATCGTAGACATAGACGGCGCCCTGCTCCGGCTCGCTGCCGACAGCCTTCCACGGAGCCGCAACCAGCACGGAGTCACCCACGAGCGCCACCGACGCTCCAAAACGATCATCTGCTCCACCGTCGCTGGCCGCCAGCTGAGTGTCGAACACCCATACGCCGCCCGTCCGGCGATAGACCGTCGCGGTGCCCTGATCGCCGGCGGTTCCGACATCGTCTCTCAAGGCGCCCACGACGATGAGATCGCCCAGGACGGCGATCGAGCAGCCGAAGAAATCAAGTGCCTCGCTCCCCGGAGCGAGCGGCAGGGCTTGCTCGAGCCACCCGGACGAGGTGCGCTCGAAGGCGAACGCAGCGCCTCCACCGGACACGGCGCCAGCCCATGCGCCCACCACGAGGTCGTTCTCGTGCAGGGAAACCGCGCGCCCGAATCCCGGGTCTCTCAAGGGCTGATTCGGGCTCAGTGTCGCGCCCTCGATCCAGAGGTGGCCATCCCAGTGGAATGTCGTCACCAAGCCGAGTCCATCGGTGGGCGCACCGACGACGATGTCATCTCCGTCAATGGCCACTGAAGTCCCGAAGAAGTCGTTCGCATCGCCAGAACTCGAGACGAGCGTCTGTTCCAAGATCCACGAGACTCCATTCCAGCGGAAGACCGTCGCCGAGCCCTGACTCTGCTCCCCACTGATCTCGGCATGGAGGGCACCCACGACGATCACATTCTCACTCACCGCTACCGAACCGCCGAAGTGCATCGCGAACTCGCTCGGCTGGAGCGTCGCCTCCTCGATCCATGCTGCGGCGAGACGGCGGAAGACCGTCGCCGATCCGCGGAACAGGTTCGGCCCCACGACGTCCTCTGGCGCACCTACGACGATGATGTCGCCGCTTACGGCCACCGAGGCACCAAACCGATCGTGGGCCGCCCCCTGGCTGGCGAGCAGTTCGGCCTCTTCGATCCACGCAGCGCCCACTCTTCGGAAGACCGCCGCCGAGCCTCTGTTCTGCTTCGTCCCGACGTCGTCGCCCGGCGATCCAATGACCAGCACGTCAGCGTCAGCGGCTATGCCCGGTCCAAACATCGCGCCTGTTTCGGCAGGACCACCGAAGTGATCGTCGGAGGCGCCGTTGGCGTCCACCACCTTCGTCTCGCAGGCAGACCCAGCCATCGCGACTGACACCAGAAGGCACAAGGCACCCGCAACGCCGAATCTCACTGCTTGCTGCATGGCCAATCTCCATTTCGCCCGGCGGTTCCCGCCTTGGATTACTGGGCATGACCTGCGAGCCCAGCCCTTGCGGTCGATCAATCAAGACGCCACCCCATGCGCGCTTCGATCAAGCCACCGGTCAGGATTCTTCCGGCAGGATTGAAGCCCTCCGCGCTGCGGGCTGCCCGCCGGCTGGCAACTCGGCGACCTCCGAGTGACGGCCACCACGACGCCGCGAGCCGTCGCCGGCACTGCGCGGCGGGGGACCAATGCCGCGTGCTTCTCCAGGAAAACCAGCGGCTCGAACACGATGCTCATGGTGCCGTCCGACCGCGGCCGGCGCAGGTGGTGGGCGATGCTGCCGTCGGGCAGCTCGGAGAGACGCTCGCTGGCGATCGCCGGGCGCGCGGCATAGCGGTACAGGTGCTCGCGGCGTTCCCCGTCGCGTGAGCCGCCCGGCACGCAAACGCCGGACTGCAAGAGCCGTCGCCGTCTGCCGCACACTCCGGGCCGCTCTGCTGAACGAATGTCCACCCCGGCCGGCAGCCAGCGCGTCGGACAGACTCCCCCGCTCGGTGCGCGCGCAGAAGAGCCCTTCCGCGGGCACGGAGTCCCCCGCCTATTTCGCGTCGCCCACCTGAGCAAGCCAGCGGCAGGCCGCAGCCATGACGGGATCGTCCGCCGTACCGAAGCGGGTCCAGTCGATCGCGACCGCCTCCTCCGGCGGGATCACGTCGTCGTAGCGCGTGCCGTTGCGGTCGGCGTCGACGGTCACCGTCAGGACGAGCAGGGCGCCGTCGGTGAGCGGGATCGACGTGTTTCCCATGGGCACGCCGCGGGTGCCCTCGCCAAAGCGACGCGTGCGCGCGCGGCCGGCGAACGCGACCACGAGCGCTTCGCCGGCATGCGCCGTCAGCGGCCCGGTGAGCACCGCGACCGGCAGCTCGTCGCGCAGGGGATGCGGTTCGGCAACCTTGGCGAGTTCGTAGGTTTCGGACGTCGCCGCACCGAGCGCCGGGTCGTAGCTCCAGTTGGCGCGGCCGTGGGCGCTGACGAACGCGCCGAGCTCGCCCGCGCCTGCCAGTGGTCCGATGCCGGCGAGCATCGGCCACAGGGTGCCGCCGGTGTTGCGCCGCAGGTCGACGATGCAACCGCGCAGCGTGCCGTCGTCCATCTGGCCGAGCAGTTCGTGCACGGTGTCGTCGTACTGTGCGGCCTTCGGGCCGCTGCTGACGCCCGGCAGTTCGAGGTAGCCGATGCCATCGTCGAGCCGGCGCCCCGTCGGAGGCACGTGCTCGTCGAAGGCCGCGAGCGACACCTGCACCGCGCGAGCTTCTGCGGTCCCGGTCACAACGCGCAGATCGAGTGCAGCCGTACTGCCGTCCGGGCGTTGGCCGCTACGGAACAGGCGCTCGAACTCGCGGAGTGGTAGTTCGGCAAACCCGGCCAGGCCTTCGACGGCGACAATGCGGTCGCCGAGCGCGAGGCCGGCCGCCGCCGCCGGACTGCCCGGCACGATCTGCGCCACGATCGCGTCGGGATGCACGACGATGAGGCCGGTTGCCTTCGCCGAGCGGTTGGTGGCGTAGAGCTTCGCTGCCGCAGGCTCGAGCAAGAGGCCGTGCTTGTCGCCGAGGATCGCGAGCGCGTCGCGGATCGCCGGGTAGGTGTCTGCCGTCGTCGTGGCCCCGGCTGCGGAGATCGTCGCCAGGGCCTTCGCACGCAGGGCCTCCCAGTCCGTGGCGTACACCCGCGAGTTCTGCTCGATGTGGTCGAGTGCAGCCTCCAGGTAGAGGGTGGCCTCGGCCGACGCCTTGGGAGCGTTCGTCTGGGCCTGGGCCAGGCCCGCGATGAGGAGCAGTGGACGGGCGGCGAGGTGGGTACGCAGGAGCATGTGCACACGGCGATCGTCCCTGCGAGGCAGCAGTGCTGCAACTCGGGAGGGCGGCGGCGGAACACCGCGTGCGAGGCCTGCCGCAGCGGCAAAGCGCCCGTGGGCAGACGTGTTGAGGCGAGGCTCCGCAGAGCCTTGGCCGATACGCCTCGCCGCCGCAGCACGAGCGGACCACGGGTACGTGGCGGCATCCGTCCCAAAGAGCCGCTCGTGGTAGGTGCCCATGACCGAGCACAGGATCCGGTCGACGGGAATGACGTGCAGCCACCGGGAGCAGCGATCGAGGCGCCCGTGACCGTGGACAGGCACCATCGGGCAGGCGTTGCGCGGGCGAGGCGTTGAAGGACTGCCGGCTCCGCACCCGAAACCGCCGAGGGTCCCGCCATCCGCCCCCGGACCACCGACTCCTCAGATTTCCGAACGCCTGCTAGACTCACCGCCCGGCAACGGGGCAGACCCTGAAGAAGGAGGAGAGCTGATGTATTCGCAGCATGGTCGTTTTTGGACCTCCCTGCTCATGGGAATCATCCTGGCATCGTCGTCGGCGGCGCAGATCACGACGTACATCGGCAAGGGTGGAGGCCAGCAGGTCAACGTACAGGACGTGCTCGACATCACTCCGGACGGGCGCTTCGTCGCGTACGAGAGTTCGGACTCCAGCATCGTACCCGGCGACACGAACGGCGCCTGGGACTGCTACCTCTATGATCGGATAAGTGACTCGGTCGTGCGCGTGAGTGTCGGCGCTGGCGGGGCGCAGGCCGCCGGGTCGTCCAACGATCCGTCGGTATCGAATGACGGGACGCGCGTGGCATTCCAGTCCGCAGCTGCGAACTTGGTGCCCGCGGACACGAACGGGGTCGCCGACATCTTCGTGCGCGACCTGCTGACGGGCGTGACGACCCGGGTGAGCGTGAGCAGCTTCGGGGTACAGGCCAGCCAGCTTTCCTTCGCGCCCATGATCTCGGGGAACGGGCGCTTCGTCGTGTTTTATACCGGAGCGCCCGAGCTCGTCGCCGGGGACACGAATCTGACTTTCGACGTCTTCATCCGTGACCTGGACACGTCCACGACCAGCCGGATCAGCGTCAGTTCGCTCGGGCTCCAGGGGGATGGGCCGTCCTCCAATCCGACGATCTCGACCTCGGGCCGGTGGGTCGTCTTCGAGAGCAACGCCCTGACGTTGACGCTCAACGACACGAACGGAGCCAAGGACATCTTCCTGCGGGACCGCACTCTGAACCAGACGACACTGATCAGCAAGTCGACGACGGGCGTGCAGTCCACGGCGGGTTGCAACCTCCCGAAGATCTCCGGTGTCGGAAATCATGTGGTCTTCACGAGTTTCGCGAACAATCTCGACTCCCTCGAGACCGCGAGCAACGACAACGACATCTTTAGGCACGAGATCGCGACGGGCATCACCGAGCGCGTCTCGGTCGATGCGTCGGGAGCAGAAGCCGCGTCCGGGTCAGATGCGGTGGACATCTCCGAGACAGGCCGATTCATCACCTTCCGGAGTGCGGCCTCGGACCTGGTCGGTTCCGACAACAACGGAATCGCGGACGTGTTCCGCCGCGACATGACCACGGGCCAGACGATCATGGTGAGCCTGGACACCGGAGGTAGCGTCGGCACTGGCGGAACCAACTCGGCCGTGCCCTCGGACGGCAGGTTCATCGCCTTCAAGAACGTCGGCAGCAAGCTCCGGCTGCGAGACACCTTTGTCCCGTGGGCTGACCTCGGCGACGCGCTCGAGGGCACCCACGGTCTTCCAAGTCTCGTCGGGAGCGGAACGCTGGAGGGCAACACGATCGTCTCGCTGACGCTCGCGAACGCAGTGCCGAACTCTCAAGTGTTCTTCATCGGCAGCCACGTCCTGCTGCACGCACACTTCTACGGTGGGTTCCTGGTGCCGCAGGCCGACATCATCCTGCCGCTGCCCACGGATGCAGCAGGCGGCTTCTTCTTCCCGCTGCTCTGGCCAACGGACGTGCCGAGCGGCAGCACGTTCTATCTCCAGTGCTGGATCCCGGACCTGGGCGCCATCTACGGGTACGCGGCCAGTAACGGCTTGTCGGTGACCCAACCCTGAGCGGCTGAGTGTAGGTCGTCCGTAAGCGTCCGAGCGGTTTGCTGAGCCGCCCGTTGACAGCCTGCCTTCCGGCCGCTTCGCTCTGCTCGACCGTGCCGATCACTCAGCCCGCAGTCGCCACTCCGAGGCCCAGCCTCCAGCTCGACGGCAGCGGTTCCTGGATGCGGCTGGAGGGGCGGGAGTTCATTCGCGCGAGCACGTCGACGAGGGCGGTGTGCGGGCCGAACTGCGCGTGACGGCAGCTCTCGATGGGCGTGTAGATAGTCGCGGTGACTTGGCGTTCACGCAGGCTGCCGGCGAAGAGCTCGTTCTCCTGCTGCAGATGTACGCCGCGAAGGCCCGCTTCAATAGGACATCCATGGGTGAGCAATCGTCGCGTGCCTGAACGAGTTGCGGGTGTGCGGCCCGGTGCGGGCTGCGACAGAAGGAGGATCTCCCACTGGGGTACCGAATCCCCGGCGCCCCCGCCTGCCGCCCCATCCTGGGACCGTGTCCGGGTCCACGTCGCCGCCTGCGCGACCCTGGGCCGGACGGCTCCCGAGAAGGAAGGTCGCCCACGAAATGAGGCACGCTCCCGCCAGGGCTGCTGGACGGTCGGGGCCGAGATCCCATGTCCTAGAGCATGAAATGTAGTTTCCATGGGACCAACTCTTGATACCATGAGGGCATGTTCATGATGACCCGCTACCGGAAGCCATGAGCACAACACATCGCCCTGCGCCGGACCCGGAAGTCGACGCCCTGAGCACGATCATTGGCATCCTGGAGAGCCTCGAAGATGCTCGACGACGGAACGTGCTGCTCTACGTCAACGCGCGCTACGGCGGACATGCTACGACGCAGCACAGATCAGGCGGACCGATGATCGGGAGTCCGGCGGGCGATGGCACGTTGCCCGGCTCGGAGTCCACGGACCTCGGCGACCTTTTCGACCGAGCCGATCCGCAGAACCAGGCGGATCGCGTCCTCGTCGTCGCGTACTGGAAGCAAGTGGTAGAGGGTGCGGAGAGCTTCGAGGCGTTCCCCGTGAGCAAGGAGTTGAAGCACCTCGGGCACGGCATCGCGAACATCACGGGCGCTCTAGACACGCTGATCAACCAATCGCCGAAGCTCGTCCTCCAGATCGCGAAGAGCGGCAAGAGCCGACAGGCGCGCAAGCGGTACAAGGTGACGCGCGAGGGAATCCGGCGCGTGCTTACGATGGTGAATAAGACTCAAGAGCGGGGGGACGGCATTGCCAGCTGATCGTGCCATCAAGGACTACGCGGCCAAGGCCGCCGAGGCAGAAGACGCGGTGAAGTCCGTCAAGGACCCCGAGCTGCGCCGCGTCGCGTTCGAGAAGATTCTCGCGCACCTGCTCGAGGATGCTGAAGGCTTAGTGGCGTCGGGCAGCACGATGAAGACAAAGCCTGTGCCGTCGAAGGCTCGGCGCAGCGGCGGACCGAGCAACCGCGCTCCGAGCCCGAAGTCCGGGCCGAAGGCTCGCGTCGAAGATCTCGTGAACGAGGGGTACTTCAGAAAGCAGCGCACGATCGCGGACGTGAAGACGGAGTTGGCCAACCGAGGTCACCACATCCCGCTGACGAGTCTCAGTGGCCCGCTTCAGTCGCTCACTCGGGAGCGCCGCCTGCGGCGACAGAAAGTCGCGACCAACGGCCGGGGTTCAAAGGTCACCTACGCCTACTCCAACTGGTAGCCGATGGCGACCCGGAAGAAGCCCCGGGCGGCCACGCGGAGGGGCCACTCTGACGGCACCGAGCCGTTGCCTGTCGATCGCATCGTCTCGCTGTCGCTGGAGGCTCAGAATGTTGCGAGGACCGCGAAAAGGAACGGTCAGAGCCTTGGCGGAGCGAACTTCTACGCCGACAAGATGGCCAACCTACGGACCGACGCGACCAACGCATTCCGCGAGTTTGACGAGAAGTCGCTGGGAGATGCCTCGACGCTGGCGGAGCTGATGACGACAGTCTTCTCCGCCACCGCGAAGCCGAAGGACCGCGCGCAAGCTGCACGCGATCTCAAGCACGCGCTGAAGACGGCTACGGTCGTGCCCGCCCGCCCCGCGACCGGGATGGAGGGCGGCGGGCTTTTCCCCTTGGTGAAGCTCGAGCAAACCAAGCGCAGCTACCTCATCCGCGTCGGGAGGCAGATCAACGGTGCGTATGCGGCGGGGTGGTACGACGCATGCGCGGTCATGATGCGCCGCCTGCTGGAGACAGTGATCATCGAGGCGTTCGAGAAGAAGGGCCTCGACGAGAGCATCAAGGACGGCAACGGGGACTTCCTGATGCTGACCGCGCTCGTGAGCAAGGCACTTTCCGAGACCGCGTGGAACCTGCCCAAGCACGTGAAGAAGGCGTTGCCGAACCTCAAGGACGCGGGCCACAAGTCAGCGCACAACCGCTGGTTCGTTGCCGAGAAGTCGGACATCGACAAGATCGAGCCAGCGTTCCGCGAGTCCGTTGAGGCGTTCCTCCACATTGCGGGACTGTTGTAGTCACAACCGCCCTACCGGTCGCCTCCCGGCAGCCGCCTCTCTCTTGGGCCCGGTCCAACACCGCATACTTGCACGAGAACGCCACTAACAGTTCCTCCTGGCAGCGCTGGCAGCGCACCCGCAGGAAGCCGCACGCCAAAATGCCGCAGTGGAGCAGCGAGAGCTGTTCGTGCCGCGCGAAGCCGGGCATGCCTACCCGGGTGTCGTCCGAGTCGACTTGGCTCAGTAACACCGACTGGCGTAGTGCACCTTGGACGTGGGGTTCCTCTGCCGATACGGCTCGCCACCGCAGGACGAGCTGGCCGCGGGTGCGTAGCGGGTGCAGGCAGTGGCCATTTCATCGGGCGGACTGCAGCAGGTCGACAAAGCCACGTCGACGAGAGGCGCCGATGGGCGCGGCCACGCATTCCCCACGCGCCCCCCAATCTGCTCGGCAGCTTGCGCTCTTCGCACCCCACCCTTGCACCGCCGCCCCCCGCAACGCACCTTGAAGCCCCGCGCGCGAGCCCGCCCTCGCGCGCAACCCCACCCCACGGCGCCCCCACCACCTCGAGCGAGGACACCCTCTTGAGCGTCACCACGGACGGCGGCGGCACCGCCACGCGCGAGGCCTACGGCAAGGCCCTGGCCGAGCTGGGCAAGGAGCGGCAGGACATCGTCGTGCTCGATGCCGACCTGTCCGGCAGCACCAAGACGAACGGCTTCGCCAAGGCCTTCCCGGCGCGCTTCTTCAACATGGGTGTGGCCGAGGCCAACATGATCGGCACGGCGGCCGGGCTGTCGTTCACCGGGCTCACGGTGTTCGCGTCGTCGTTCGCGATGTTCGCGGCGGGCAAGGCCTTCGAGCAGGTGCGGCAGGAGGTCGCACTGCCGAACGCCAACGTGAAGATCTGCGCCACGCACGCCGGCATCACGGTGGGCGAGGACGGCGCCAGCCACCAGGTGCTCGAGGACCTGGCGCTCATGCGCGTGCTGCCCAACATGCGCGTCTTCGTGCCGGCCGACGGGCACCAGGCCGAGCAGGTGGTGCGCGCCGTGGCGGCCAGCCCGGGGCCGGCCTACGTGCGCCTCTCGCGCATGAAGGTGCCGCAGTTCCTGCCGGCCAGCCACCGCTTCGAGATCGGGCGCATCGCCGTGCTGCGGCCGGGCAACGACATCACGCTGGCGGCCACGGGCGTCACGCTCTGGCACGCGCTGCAGGCGGCCGAGCTGCTGGCGGACAAGGGCTACGAGGCGCGCGTGCTCGACGTCTGCTGCATCAAGCCGCTCGACGTGGCCACCATCGTGGCCGCCGCGCAGGAGACCGGCGCCTTCGTCACGGTGGAGGAGCACCAGCGCAGCGGCGGCCTCGGCAGCGCCATCGCCGAGGTGGTGGCCGAGCACGCGCCCTGCCGCGTGAAGCGCCTCGGCATGGACGACCGCTTCGGCGAGTCGGGCACGGGCGAACAACTGCTCGAGCACTTCGGCCTCACGGCGCCGGCCATCGCGGGTGCCGCCCTGGCGCTGCTGGGGCAGACCGCATGAGCCCCGCACGGACACCGCCCCCACCGCCCACGCCCTCGCCGCGTTCGTCACCGTCGGCTGCGACCTCGCAACCACCCGAACGAACTGCTTCGACCACGCCCTCCCCCGCCTCCGCCCCGCGCAGCCCGGACACCTCCATGACGACGCCCGACTTCGGCCAGCTCGCCCAGCTCGCGAACGAGCTGCGCATCGACTGCTTGCGCATGCTGCAGCTCGCCGGCTCGGGCCACCCCGGCGGTTCGCTCGGCATGGCCGACGTGTTCACCACGCTCTGGTTCGGCGGGCACATGCGCGTCGACCCAGGCCGCCCCGACTGGGCCGACCGCGACCGCTTCGTGCTGAGCAACGGGCACATCTGCCCGATCCTCTACGCCATCCTCGCCAAGCAGGGCTACTTCGCGCGCGAGCACCTGTGGACGCTGCGCAAGCTCGGCTCGAAGCTGCAGGGCCACCCCGACTTCCACTTCACCAAGGGCGTGGACTGCTGCACCGGCAGCCTGGGCAACGGCGTGAGCGTCGCGCTCGGCATGGCGCTCGGCGCGCGCGTGCAGGGCAAGGCCTTCCGCGTCTACGCCGGCACGAGCGACGGCGAGAGCCAGGAGGGCCAGGTGTGGGAGATGGCCTCGGCCGCCTGCCACTACAAGGTGGACAACCTCACGCTGCTCATGGACAGGAACGGCATCCAGATCGACGGCTACACGCGCGACGTGATGGACCAGGGCGACCTGGGCGCCAAGTACAAGGCCTTCGGCTGGCACGTGCAGGAAGTCGACGGCCACGACATCCCCGCCATCCACCAGGCGCTGGTCGAGGCGCGCGGCGTGAAGGGCCGGCCGCAGCTCATCGTCTGTCGCACCGTGCTCGGCAAGGGCGTCTCGTTCATGGAGAACCAGCCCAAGTGGCACGGCGTCGCGCCCGACGAGGCGCAGCTGAAGCAGGCCCTCGCGGAGCTGGGCGTGAAAGGCTGAGCGCGGCGCGCTGCGTGAGCTGATGCAGCGCGCCCCGGGCTGAGCGGCGCGCTGCGCGAGCTGAAGCGACGCGCGCCGACCCGCTTGGCGCGTCAGCCGTTCGCCGGCGCGCGCCCGAACCAGCGCCGGCCGAGCCGCAGCGCCACGCTCACCAGCGCGACGAGCACCGGCACCTCGACCAGCGGCCCGACCACCGTCGCGAAGGCCACGCTCGAGCCCAGGCCGAAGACCGCCACGGCCACGGCGATGGCCAGCTCGAAGTTGTTGCCCGAGGCCGTGAAAGCCAGCGCCACGGTGTGCTCGTAGTCGGCCTTCAGGCGCCGCGCGAGCAGGGCGCTCACGAAGAACATGATCACGAAATAGAGCGTGAGCGGCAGGGCGATGCGCAGGATGTCGAGCGGCAGCTCCACGATGCGGCTGCCCTGCAGGCTGAACATGACCACGATCGTGAACAGCAGCGCGAGCAGCGTGATGGGAGCGATGGCAGGGAGAAAGCGCTCGCGGTACCAGGCGTCGCCGCGCAGGCGGCGCAGCACGAAGCGGCTGGCCATGCCGGCCACGAACGGGATGCCGAGGTAGATGAGCACGCTTCCGAAGACCTCGCCCATGCTCACGTCGACCGCGGCGCCCTGCAGCCCCAGCTGGGGCGGCAGCCAGGTCACGAAGAGCCACGCGTAGGCGCCGAAACACAACACCTGGAAGATGCTGTTGAAGGCCACCAGACCGGCCGCGTAGTCGTTGCTGCCGCGCGCCAGGTCGTTCCAGACGAGCACCATGGCGATGCAGCGCGCCAGCCCGACCAGGATCAGCCCCACCATGTATTCCGGGTGGTCGGCCAGGCAGAGCGCCGCGAGCGCGAACATGAGCAGCGGCCCGACCACCCAGTTGAGCAGCAGCGAGAGCAGCAGCAGCCGGCGGTTGGCGAAGACCTCGCGCAGCTTCTCGTAGCGCACCTTGGCCAACGGCGGATACATCATGAGCACGAGGCCGATGGCGATCGGCACGTTGGTCGTGCCGACGGTCACGCGTTCGAGCGCGGCCGGCAGGCCCGGCACGAAGCGCCCGAGCAGGACGCCGGCCGCCATGGCCGCCGCGATCCAGACGCTGAGCAGGCGGTCGAGACGCGACAGCCGGCGCGGCGCGGCGTGCGCGCACGCGGGCTGCCGGCGCGGCGCAGCGCTCGGACTTGCCGGCTGCGGGACCATCGGTTCGGGCCGCTCCATCCCCGGCCACTCTATCGATACCCTGTGCCCACCATGGACAACTACACACGCTCACTCGAGCTGCACAACGCCCAGCGCGGCGCGATCGAGACGGCCACGCGCCTGCCGATCGCGAACGCCGACGACCTGGCCGTGGCCTATCTGCCCGGGGTCGCGCGCCCGTGCGAGACCATCGCCGCCGACCCCACCGCCGCCTGGGACCTGAGCTGGAAGGGGCGCAACGTGGCCGTGGTCTCCGACGGTTCCGGCGTGCTCGGCCTGGGCGACCTCGGGCCGCTTGCCGCGCTGCCGGTGATCGAGGGCAAGGCCGCGCTCTTCCGCGAGCTGGGCGGCGTGGACGCCGTGCCGCTCATGCTGGGCGAGCGCGACCCCGACGCCATCGTGGACATCGTCACGGCCCTCGCCCCGGGCTTCGGCGCCATCGCCCTGGAGGACATCTCGGCGCCGCGCTGCTTCGAGATCGAGCAGCGCCTGCAGGACATCGGCATCCCCGTGCTGCATGACGACCAGTCGGGGGTCGCCGTCGCGCTGCTCGCCGCGCTGCTCAACGCCTGTCGCGCGACTGGCCGCTCGCTGGCGCAACTGAAGGTGGTGATCGCCGGCGCGGGCATCTCCGGGCGCGCTGTGGCGCGCCTGCTCACCTGCACCGACGCCCCCGGCCGCGCGCAGCAGCCGCGCGAACTGCTGGTGTGCGACAGCCGCGGCATCCTGCGGCCCGACGACCCGCACAACGACGGCGTGAAGGATCTGCTCGCCCTGGCCACCAACCCGGGCGGCCGGCGGGGCAGCCTGGCGCAGGCGCTGGCCGGCGCCGACGTCTTCCTCGGCCTGAGCCGCGGCGGGCTGCTGGGCGAGGCCGAGCTGGCGGCCATGGCGCCGGCGCCGATCGTCATCGCCCTGGCCTTCCCGGAACCGGAGGTCGACCCGCAGCTGGCGCAGCGCGTCGGGGCCTCGGTCATCGGCACGGGCCGGCACGACCTGCCCAATGCGATCGACAGCATGCTGGCCTTCCCCGGCCTGTTCCGCGGGGCGCTCGCGGCGCGCGCCCAGCGCTTCACGAACGCCATGAAGTGGGCCGCGGTCGGCGCCCTCGCCGCCTGCGTGGACGCGCCGACGCCCGCGGCCATCCTGCCGCCCCTGCTGGAGCGCAGCGTGGCCGGCCGCGTCGCGGAGGCCGTGGCCGAGGCCGCGCGCCAGGACGGCGTGTGCCACCTGCCCGCGGCCGAGGGCGGGCCGCGCGGGCGCGGCTCCCGCAAGACCGGTCGGCGCCGCTCGAGCTGAGCGTGGGCTGAGCGTGGGCTGAGCATGGGCCGGGTGCCGGGTGCGGGCGGGCGCCGTCCCGCTCCCGCGGCCGCCCTGCGTGCGGGATGCAGGATAGGATGAGACGGCCGGTGCACCCGGGACGGGCGAGGCTGCACCCGAGGCTGTCACCCAGCCTGCACCAGGGAGTCGATGCCGGATGACGTCGCAGTTCCAGTACGTGGGCCTCGAGCGGCGCGCCACGGCCGTGCGGCTCGAACCGGGCGAGCTGCCCGCGGACGCGCTCGTCGAGGCACGCCAGCAGCTGCACCACGCGGCGCAGCTCGTGGCCGCTGCCGGCCGCTCCTACGTGGAGCCGCGCGACGACGATGCGCACGCCACCCTGGGCTGGAACCATGAGCTGAAGGCGCTCGTCTCGCTGCCGCTGAGCAGCGGCGCGAGCACCCTCGGCGTGGCGCTGCTCGTCGAGCGCGCCGCTCTGGCCGTGCTCGACGCCCAGGGGCGCCTCGTGCGCGCCCTGCCGGTCGTCGAGCGTGTGCGCCCCGAGCTGGCCGGCTGGGTGCGCGCGCAGATCGCGATCCTCGGCCTGCCGGCCGCGCGCTACCAGTTCGCGACCCCCTACGAGCTGCCGGAACACCCGGTCGCCGGACGGCGGCGCTACCTGCTGCAGCACCCCGAGGACTGGCCCGAGCTGGCGCGCTGGTTCGCGCTCGGCCAACGGCTGCTCGACCACTGGCGCGAACGCCTGCCGGGCGCCGACGCCGTGCGCTGCTGGCCCGACCGCCTCGAGCTGCGCTTCCAGGCGCCGCTCGAATCTGGACGCCGCCTGCAGCTCGGCTTCTCGCCGGGCGACGAGGCGATCGACGAGCCCTACGTCTCGGTGCGCGTCCTCCCGGAGCCGCCAGCCGTCCAGGCGCTGGGCGCACTGGCCTGCGAAGGCCACTGGCAGGAGGGCCGCTGGACGGGCGCGTGCCTGCGCGGCAGCACCCTGTTGCGAGCCAGGCCCCCGTTGCTCGAGCGGGCCTCGGAGTTCGTCGGATCCGCCGTCGCGGCCTTGAGCAGGCTGCCGGCGGGCTAACCGGCGGGCGGCGCTCCGGTCGTCGCCGGGCTCGGCTGTGCCGGGCTCGGCTGCACGGGGCCGGCCGCCAGCTGGGCCTTCAGCGCCTCGAGCAGCTCGCGGCTGAGCGGCTCGTCGCCGAAGGTGCCGACGCGGATCCACACGCGGCTCACCCCCGAGCCGACGCGCTCGACCTCGATCCGGACGCGCATGCCCGTGGCCGTGCGCGTGACGACCAGGCCGTCGATGTCGGTCGCGTTGGCCGAGACGAGTTCGAAGCCCTTGGCCTCCAGCGCGGCCTTGCCCGCCTCGACGGTCTGCGGCGGGCTGGCCGCCACCTCGGCCTCGAGGGCGCCCTCGACGTAGAGCACCCCGGCCGTCGCTGTCGCCGCGCCGAGCACCACGAGGAAACATCCCGGCAGGTTGCCGAGCAGCAGCGCCAGGCACAGTGCGGACAGGAGACGACGAAAAGACATGAGCGGGCAGCTCCGGGGAAAGGAGAGGGAGAGAGCCTAACCAGGGGAGAAACACCGCGACAGCACACAGGCGTCATGGGATGGCCCGACGAGCGGACCCGACCCGGGCCCGCGCGACATCGGCTAGCTTGGGAGGCTTCTCCTCGGAGTGAACGCATGTCCCGCACCGGCCCGCTCGTCGCCTCCTTGTTGTGCACCATGGCCCTGCCGTCGACCGGTGTCGGCCAGGCCTTCGACCGTGCGGCGCGCGAGGCCGCCATGACGCGCATCGGCGAGCTGCTGGTCGAGAGCTACGTCTTCCCCGACCAGGCGCAGCGCTGCGCCGAGCGCCTCGACCAGCTGGCGGCGGCGGGCGAGCTGCTCGACGTCGAGCGGCCGGAGGCCTTCGCCGAGGCCCTCACGCGCGAGCTGCAGGACGTCACGCACGACAAGCACCTGCGCGTGACGCCGGGCGGCCGCCCGCCGGCCGAGCCCAGCCCGGAGGAAGAGGAGAACAGGTTCCGCAACGAGCTGGCGCGCGCCCGCATGAGCAACTTCGGGTTCGAGAACGTGCTGCGCCTGCCGGACAACGTGGGCGTGCTCGACCTGCGCGGCTTCTACGAGGTGGAGCCCGCGCGCGACACGGCCGTCGCGGCCATGAACTTCCTGGCCAACTCGGACGCCCTCATCGTGGACCTGCGCCAGAACGGCGGCGGCGACCCGGCCATGGTGCAGCTGCTGTGCAGCTACCTGTTCGCCGAGCGCACCCACCTCAACAGCCTCTTCTGGCGCGAGGGCGACCGCACCGAGGAGTTCTGGACGCTGGACGAGCTGCCGGGGAAGCGCATGCCGGACGTGCCGGTCTTCGTCCTGACGAGCCACTACACGTTCTCGGGCGCCGAGGAGTTCGCCTACAACCTGCAGACGCGCGGACGCGCCACGCTCGTCGGCGAGACCACCGGCGGCGGCGCGCACCCCGGCGGCCCGCAGGTGGTGAACGAGCACCTGACGATCTTCATCCCCACCGGACGGGCCATCAATCCGGTGACGGGCACCAACTGGGAGGGCACGGGCGTCGTGCCCGAGGTGGCCGTGCCGGCGGGCGACGCCATGAAGGCCGCCATCGAGCTGGCGCGCACGGCGGCCCGCGAGCACCGCGACGCCCTCGACCGCAGCTGAGCCCGCACCGGGAGAGCCCCCATGGGCATCGTGAACGACCAGTCGGGCACCCGCGTGGACGAGATCGCCGACGGCGTGTTCCGCATCAGCACGCCCGTGCCGCCGGACGTGATCCCGCAGGGCTTCACCTACAACCAGTTCCTGGTGCGCGACGAGCAGCCGCTGCTGTACCACACCGGGCTGCGGCGCATGTTCCCCCTCGTGTCGCAGGCCGTGGCCAGCGTGCTGCCGCTCGACAGCCTGCGCTGGATCGCCTTCTCGCACTGGGAGGCCGACGAGAGCGGCGCGCTGAACGAGTTCCTGGCGGCCGCGCCGCAGGCGCAGGCGCTGTGCGGCGTGCTGGCGCGCGACCTCTCGGTGGACGACGTGGCCGACCGGCCGGCGCGCGGGCTCCTGGACGGCGAGGAGCTGATCCTCGGCCGTCACCGCGTGCGCTGGCTGGCCACGCCGCACGTGCCCCACGGCTGGGAGTGCGGACACCTGTTCGAGACGACCACCGCGACGCTCCTGTGCGGCGACCTCTTCGCGCAGGGGGGCAGCGAACACGCAGCGCTCACCGAGGCCGACATCCTCGCGCCGAGCGAGGCCATGCGCGCGCAGTTCGACTACTTCGCGCACTCGCCCGACACGCCCGCGCTGCTGGAGAAGCTGGCCGCCACGGCGCCGCGCGTGCTGGCCTGCATGCACGGCGCGTCCTTCCGCGGCGATGGCGCCGGCCGCCTGCGCGCGCTCGCGCGGGCGCTCGCGGCGCGCGCCTGAGCGCGGCGAGCGCCCTCAGCCGAAGCCGCGCCAGCCGGCGGCCACGAGCCCGGACACCAGGGCCGCCAGCGAGACGAGGCGGCCGAGGGCCGGCGGGACGAGCCCCGGACGAGGCGTCGCGCCCAGCTCCGGGCGCGGCGGCGGGACCGACCCCCGGCTGCCCGTGTCCTGCCGGACGCGAGCGAGGCGCCGACCGAACGCACACAGCAGCAACGCCGCCAGCACCACGAGCAGCTGCCCCGCCTCGACACCCAGGTTGAAGCACAGCAGCGCGCGCAGGCGGTGGGCGCTCGACTCCAGCAGTTCGCCGAAGGCCGACGCGAAGCCCAGCCCGTGCGCGAGTCCGAATCCGAAGGCCTCCAGCGCCAGCAGGCGCGGCCGACGCAGCAGCAGGTTGGCCGCGCCGCTCCAGGCGATCGAGAGCGCGATGACGACCTCCACCGGGCGCGGCGGCAGGCGCACGAGGTCGAAGGCCGAGAGGCCGAGCGTGAGCGAGTGCGCCAGCGTGAAGGCCGTCAGCACGCCGGCCAGCGTGGACAGGCGCCGGCTGGCTGCGAGCAGGGTCAGCACGTAGAGCAGGTGGTCCCAGCCGCCGAGGATGTGGTGCAGGCCGAGGAGCACCTCGGCCGCGGCGTCCGAGGATGCGGCTGCGCCGCCGCCCGCCTGCACCACGAGCCGGGGCGCGCCGCCCCACAGCACGTGCTCCTCGCGCCGGCCGTCGGGCCAGGCCAGGGCGAGGTGATCCTGGTGGGCGGGGCTCGTCTCGACGAAGAGCTCGGTCTCGACCACCAGCGTCTCCGGCAGGGAGTCCCAGTCGGCGCGGAACTCCAGGTCGACGTACTGCTGCCAGTCGAAGACGTCGGCGCCCTGCTCGAGCACGCTCGCCGCCAGGAGGCGGCGCGGCCAGGGAGCGGCCTCGGGCGCGAGGGGCCGGATGCGCTGGTGTTCGTCGACGTAAGCCCGCAGGGCCGGAGTCGCGGCGGCGAGTTCGTCGGGCGACAGCCACTCGTCGCCGTCCGCGTCCGCCTGCGGCAGCACTTCGAGCACCGAGCGCACCTGCAGGCGCATGAAGAGGTGGTAGCCGTCGGCCCGCAACACGAGCAGCGAGCGGCTCGAGGAGTCGGGGTGCCGGCAGGCGGCCGTGGCGCCGGGCGTCGGCGGCGCCGGCGCGCGCGCGGCGGTGGGCCCCGCGCCGACGAGCGCGACGAGCAGGGCGAGGGTCGTGGCGCAGCGCGGCGACGGCATCGCGGGCACGATAGCGCCGGCGCCGTGCGCCGGGCAGCGGCCGCGTGATCGCGGCGCGGCAGCGGGCGCGTCGAGGTGCCATGAGCGCACGGCCGCGCGGCCGCCTGGACAAACGGTGCCCTCCGGCTCCCCCGGGTGGCGTCCTTTTGCGGACACCTCCCCTTTTCCGGGAGACGGAGGGCACCTCGATCTGCTCTGCGCGGCGACGCCTTCGGGCGTGTCAGCGTCGCGCACGCTGTGCCCGCCCGCCGCGCGCGGTCAGGCGCGCAGCGGGCGGATGACGGTCCCTGGCGGCTCAGCCGTCCGTCGTCTGCACGACACCGGCGATGACGGCCGGCGGGCCGTCGACCACCGGCTGTGCGCCGAGGTTCGGCAGCTCGAAGGTGCTGCCGTCGGGCAACGTGAGGTCCTCGGCGCCACTCAGGTCGAGACCCTGGCAACCCTGCGCGTCGACCGCCAGGCGCTGTTCCTTCTCCATCGCGCGCACCACGTACTCGGTGCCGGTCGGTCCGACCTTCGTCCCGTCGGCCAAGCCGAAGAGCGGGTACCAGCGGTCGGGCTGACCGTCGTCGTCGAGGTCGACGCCTTCGTGCGGGATGCCCTGCAGCTCGCCGGGGCCGTTGAACTCCAGCATGAAGGTCTTGCCGGCCTGTTCCGAGGAGCCGTCGATGTCGTTCTCGGCCGCGTGCACGTAGCTGAACTGCAGCGGCGGGTCGAACTCGACGTAGTCACCCACCTCGTCGATGAGCGTCGTGAGGTGGTTCCACGGGTTCGGGCCGGTCTCCCAGACGTAGAAGACCTCCTGGTCCCAGACCTGGAAGACGTCGGAGACGGCGCCGGGGTCCGTCACCATCGGGCCCGAGCGCATGCCCCAGTGGAACGGGCCGCCCTGGTAGCTCTCGCCGTCCGCCAGGCCGACGGGCTCGAGCTCCTGCCCGTCGTCGAGGTAGAGGCCGAGGTCGTCGTGGTCGAACACCATGACGTACGGCTGCCGCACGTCCTGCGAGACGGGCAGGAACACCTGGCCGGCCTGGGCCTCGCTGCCCGACAGGTTCGGCGCGAGCACGTCCACCCAGCCGTACAGGTCCACCGTGGCCCCGCCGCCGAAGAGCGCGTCGTTGCCGGTGACGATCTCCTCCTGGAAGTAGGTGACGCCGGACTCGCCGTGCACGTAGACCACGTTGCCGCCGAGCGACGCCGACCACATCGAGAGCCAGCCGATGGCCGCGGTGTCGAGCACCACGGGCTGCGGCAGGTCCACGAACGACTCGCCCTGCTTCTGCGCGATGGCCAGGAACTCGCCCGTGCCGTGCTGGTAGGTGACGAGGTACTGCGAGGGCTGGCCCTGCTGGCCGCCCTGGCCGAAGTCCCACCACTCGAAGGTCATGCCGTCCACCTCGGACAGCTCGAGCGTCTTGCGCGTGTTGCGGTAGAGCTTGCCGGGCGCCTGCAGCACGGTGAACGCCTCGGGCGAGTCGCCGACGTCCCAGGTGTTCTTGAGCACGACGTCGCCGCTCTCGATCTGCGCCTCAGGCGGGAGCCACAGGCCGTGGTAGCCGACCCAGCCGTAGTGGCCGTCCTCCGTGGCGATGCCGAAGCCGCCGTTGCGCTCGACGCGCTGGCCGGCGAGTTCACCGCTGGCGTAGTACAGGTTGTAGCGCCAGGCGGTGGTCTCGAATTCCGTCCGGCTCAGGCAGGTCTCCTGCACGCCATCGCTGGTGCGCAGCAGATGGAAGCCGTCGAAGGCCAGCAGGTACTGCTCGTCCGACACCTGGATCGAGCCGCCGGGGCCGAACGGGCCCTGCTGGAACTCGCTCACATGCGCCAGGCCGTTGCCCTGCGCATCGAGCTGCACGTGCACGGCGCGCTGCTCCTCGAACTGCGCCTCCGGCACTGCACCGACCTCGAAGAAGGAGAAGCCCATCGTGCCGGCGACGGCGTCCTGCGTCTCGAGCGTGCCCCAGAAGAGCGGCACGGCGTCGGGGTCGTCCACCGGGATGGCCTCGAAGTCCATCGCGAAGACGCCGAAGGGGTTCTCGGCGCTCGGCTCCTCGATGATCTCCATGCGCGCGTTGATCGTGGAGGCCGGCGAGTCGTCGCCGCCCGGGCCGTTGCCCTCGACCTGCGGCACCCAGACGCCCACGACGTGCGCCGTGTCGTCGTCGCTGCGCACGCTGTTCACGGTCCACAGCTCGACCTCCTCGACCTGGCCGTCCTGGCCGTCCTGGTCGCCGCCCACGTCGCACAGCGCCGGGTCGACCTGGGCCGTGTACGGACCGCGGTTGACCATCTGGTCGTAGGCCGACTGGCGCAGCATGCACAGGATCTCGTTCACCGTGCCGAGCGCCTTCATCGACGGGTCGTAGACCCAGGTGTGGCTCTCGTCGGTGAAGTAGGGCGAGTCGCCGGGCAGGCCGTGGCCGAAGGCCGACGACGGATGGTGCCCGCTCTCGGTGTCGAGGGCGTCGTTGTCCTCCTCCTCGATCGCCTGCACGAGCGACATCTGCTCGGGCAGCTCCAGTCCGTCCACGTTCACGTCGCCGGGCGTCGGCAGGCCGCCGGGCGTGAGCGCGTCGATGAGCGCGGCGAGTGCATCCAGCTGCAGCTGCTGCTTGGCGATCTTCTCCTGCAGCTTGGCGATGCGCGCCGCGAACTTGTCCATGCGCTTGCTGGCGCGGTGCATCGCCTTGGTCGCGGCATGGATGGCCTTCTGCGCGGCCTTGATCTCCTCCGGCGTGTCCTGCGGGAGCAACTCGGCCTCCTCGAGCGCGAGCTGCGCCGCCAGGTAGGCGTTCTCCTGCTCGTCGAGCAGCGCCTGCAGCTCGATCACCTTGGCCTGCTTGGTGGCGATGGAGGCCTCCTTGGCGGCGACCTTCTTCTCCAGCTTGGCCAGCTGCTTCTCGGTCTTGTCCGCGGCAGCCAGCACGGGCAGCGCCAGCAGCGCGAGCGCCATGAGCCATCCGAGCCGGGCGCCCAGTCCGAGCCGCCGGCCCGCTCCCTCTTCATGCTTCACGGTGTTCATCGCGTCATATCTCCCGAAGTCGCATCGATGGCGATGCATGCTTGAATCGCGGCTGTATCGGGCACCCCGCCGGTCCGGCTGAACCCAAATCTGTCGGACTGGTCAGATCGGCCGTTCTGGATGCCGGGCGCGGCACGGCTATGCTCGCCGCCTTCCGTTCCCGCGGCCCCCCGCTCCGGCGCCTGCAGGCCCGGACCCTCATCTCCCTCCTGCGCCCGTGACCCTCATCCTCGGCATCGAGTCCTCCTGCGACGAGACCGCCACGGCGGTCGTGCGCGACGGGCACGTGGTGCTCGCCGATCGGGTGGCGAGCCAGGTCGACCTGCACAGCCGCTTCGGCGGCGTCATCCCCGAGCTGGCCAGCCGCAGCCACCTCGAGGTGTTGTTCCCGCTCGTCGAGGACGCGCTCGAACAGGCGGGCATCGGCCTGCCCGACCTCGACGCGCTGGCGGTCACCACGACGCCCGGCCTGGTGGGCTGCCTGCTGGTGGGCATCTCGGCCGCCAAGGGTCTGTCGCTCGGTGGCGGCGTGCCGCTCGTGCCGGTCAACCACGTGCACGCGCACATCTACGGTGCGCTCATGGAGCGCCCGCTGGAGCAGCCCGTGCCGTGGCCGCTCGTGTCGCTCGTCGTCTCGGGCGGACACACCTCGCTGTACGAGAGCCGCGGCCCCTGCGAGCACCGCCTGCTCGGACGCACGCTCGACGACGCCGCCGGCGAGGCCTACGACAAGGTCTCGGCGCTGCTCGGCCTGGGCTACCCGGGCGGCCCTCTCATCGACAAGCTCGCGCCGAGCGGCAACGCGCGCGCCCACGCCTTCCCGCGCAGCCGGCCGGCGGGCCTCGACTTCTCGTTCTCGGGCCTCAAGACCGCCGTGCTCTACGCCGCGCGCGGCAGCAACGCCAAGCGCGACGCCGCGCTGCTGCCGGGCGCCTCGGTGCCCGACCTCGCCGCCAGCTTCCAGGCCGCCGTGGTGGACGTGCTCGTCGAGCGCCTGCGCGACGCGGCCCACGCCTGCGGTGCGGGCGGCCTGCTGGTGTGCGGCGGCGTGGCGGCCAACAGCGCCCTGCGGATGCGCAGCCGCGCGCTGGCCGACGAGCTGGGCCTGCCGCTCTTCCTGCCCTCGCGCCGCCTCGCGACGGACAACGCGGTCATGATCGCGGGCCTCGGGCACCACCTGTTCGTGGCCGGCGTGCGCGCCGACCTCGCGCTCGACGCCCTGCCGCGCGCGGACTGAGGCGCGCGGACTGAGGCGCGGACAGAGGAGCGCGGCCTGATGCGCGCGGACCGAGGGGCCTTCGCGGACGCCGGCGCGACGGAATTCCTGCGCGTCGTCGCCTGCCCGAAGCGGCGAGTGGCGCATACCATGGGCGCGATCGCGCGGTCGGGGAGCCGCACCGGATTCACTGCACGGCCCTTGGCCCTCGGTGTCCTCGCTTGGAGAGAGACGAGATGAACGCAAGCCGCCCGCAAGCCTTCCGTCGTCGTCTGGCCGCGTGCCTCCTCGGCCTCGTTGCCTGCGCGCTGTTCACTGGGAGCACGGCGGCGCAGATCGTCGCCGACTTCCAGGCCACGCCGACCACGGGCGACTTTCCCCTGGCGGTGACGTTCACCGACGCCTCCACGAACGGCACCGTGGTCTCGCGGCAGTGGGACTTCGGCGACGGCACGCAGGGCGTCGGCGTGCAGCCCGTGCACGTCTACCAGTTCCCCGGCACGTACAGCGTGTGGTACTCGGTCGTCGGCAGCGGCGGGCCGGACGACGTGGACAGCGAGTTCAAGGCCGACCTCATCCACGTGACCAACGGGCCGACCGCAGTCGACTTCGTGGCGAGCCCCGCGCAGCCGATCGCCGGCCAGTCCGTGCAGTTCACGGACGCGTCCACGGGCTGGCCGCAGGGCTCGACCAGGCTCTGGGACTTCGGCGATGGCTCCACGTCGTTGCAGCTCGACCCCGCGCACATGTACCTGCTAGCCGGCACCTACACGGTGAACCTGACCGTGTCGTACGGCAGCCTGAGCGCATCCGCGGCGCCGCAGGAGGTGACGTTGCTGGCCGTCTCGCCCGCGTTCAGCGATTTCCTCACGCCGGTCGGTGTGGGCGACGCGAACGTCCTGCTCTCGGGCGTGGCAGACCTCGATGCCGACGGCGACATCGACATCGTGGCCGCCCTGGCCGGCACGACCAGCTTCGGCTGGTTCGAGAATACCGACGGCGCGGCCAGCTTCAGCGACTACGAGAGGTTCGTGGCGTCGGCCGGGGCCTTCGCGCTCACGGACCTCGACCGCGACGGGAGGCTCGACCTCGCCACGAAGCTGAATTGGTTCGAACACAGCGGCGGACAGGTCTCCTTCGACACCAGCCATCCCATCCCGCCCACCACGCAGTTCACCTCGGAGCTGGCCAACCTCGAGGCCGGGGACATCAACGGCGACGGCCACATGGATCTCCTGCGACAGGCCAGCGCCCTGGGCACTCTCTCCGAGTGGCTCGACAACCACGGCGGACAGGGGCTGGTCTTCGCGCTGAACGTCATCCCGACGGTCGAGACCGGGGCCCTCCTCAGGGACCTGGACATGGATGGTGACCTCGACATCGTGAAGGTCCGGTCGACCGGGCTGCATTTCCTCGCGAACACCGACGGCCTGGGCACCTTCGCGAACAACGTGAACATCCCTGCCGCAGGTGGACTCCCGCGGCTTCTCGCCGACGTGGACGGCGACGGCGACCTCGACCTCGTCAACAGCGGGAGCTGGACCGCGCTGCAAGGCACGGTCGTCTGGCAGACGACCGCGATCCCGACCGCGGACGATCCGGTGGCCGTGGCCGACCTGGATGGCGATGGCGACCAGGACGTGCTCTGGCACGACTTCAACACGGCTTGGTTGCAGTTCCGCTGGACGGAGAACCTGAACGGCCTGGGCCACTTCGGGCCCCCACAGCTCATCACGTCCGCCCCGGCCGCGGCCGGGGAGACGTACCCCCTTGCGCCATTGGGCGACCTCGACCGCGACGGCGATGGCGACCTGCTGTGGCGCCAGGCCAGCGACGTCCATTGGCTGCGCAACGACGTGTCGCCGTCGCCGTGGACGCACCTCGACGGCGGCGCGCCGGGCTTCGCCGGCACGCCGGAGCTGCGCTGCAGCGGCACGCTCGTCGGCGGAGATCCGCTCACGCTGACGCTCACGCACGCACCGCCGAACACGGCCATGCTGGCCTGGCTGTCCGCGGGGCTCCTGCCGGTGCAGGTGCTCGGAGGCACGCTCCACGCGAACCCGCCGACGGCGCAGTTGATGCGCTCCAGCGACTTGCACGGCACCTACTCGGACACCTTCCCGTGGTTGCCCGGGGTGCCCGCGGGCATCACGTTCTATTTGCAGTTCATCGTCCAGGACTTCTCGGTGCCGGCGCAGCTCACGCTGTCGAACGCGGTGACAGCGACCACGCCCTGAGGTCGGGGCCTCGCGTGCGCGTCAGAAGCCCCGCGGCCGCAGCGGCACATCGGCCTCGAAGCTGCCGCCCCAGTAGCGGTCGAGCGTCGGGTCGCCCAGGGCGACCTCGCGGTCGGCGCGGAAGCGCAGGCGCACCGTCTCGCGCGTGCCGTGGGTGATGTGCAGCACCGCGCGCTCCTGGCAGGCGTCCAGCTCGGCCGGCAGGTCGAACTCGAGCCGGGGCCGGGTCACTCCACTCGTCGCGCCCTCGGGGAGCGGCTGCAACTGGAGTGCGCAGGACGAGAGCACCGCGCCCCCGTCGCATTCGGGCAGCAGCAGCTCGAGCATGCCCGCCAGCGGGGGGCCGCGCCGGGCCGCTTCCAGCTCGAAGGTGAGTACGAGCGTCAGCGAACGCTGCGCAGCGCCCGCGCTGCCCGTGCCCTCGAACATGACGCTCGTCGGCGCGGAGAAGGAGGCGGCCAGCACCTCGTCGAGCTGGCTGTCCTCCACGCGCTCGGGGTAGTCCGCGGGATAGCTGTCGTAGACGAAGATCGTGCGCGCCGGCGCGTCCCACACCGCCACGGTGCCGCCGGACAGCTCGAGCGCGCTCGGCGGGCGCGGTTGCTCGCCACCCGTCGCATGTCGCGGCAGCAGGCGCACGGTGATGCGGTGGTCCAGCTCGAAGCTGTCGGCGGCGAGCGCGTCCGGCACGGCGTCACGCAGGTCGAAGGTGGCGATCGTCTGCAGGCCGTCCACGTCGCTGCGCAGCGGCAGCTCGAGACGCCGCGCCCCCTCGGGCACGAACCACGGGCCACCCGACACCGACAGCTCGAGAGTGCCGACGGCGATGACGTCGGTGCCCGACTCCGGCGTCCAGCTCGCATCCGTCGCCGCGGCGAGCGAGACGACCACGCGCGCCGGCGACTGCCGCGCCACCACGCTGCGCAGCTCGAAGCGCGCACGCACCCAGGCCGCGAGCACGGCCGGTCCGTCGGGCAGGCTGCCCGTGGCCAGCGCGCGCACCTCGTCGGGCGACGGCACGCGCGAGTCGGCCGTGCCGCTGGCGTCGACGAGCAAGAGCTGCGCGGCGCGCTCCGACTGCGCGGCGCGCCAGACGAGCGCCGCAGCCGCCAGCAACACGACGGCGGCGGCCGAGCGCCACGCCCACCAGCGCAGCGCCCGGCGCGCGCGCCGCGGCGCCTCGACCAGGCCGCCACTCATGGCCGCGCGCAGGTCGGCGGCGAAGGCCGCGGCCCCGGCGTAGCGCTGCGCCGGATCGCGCTGCAGCGCCTGCGTGAGCACCGCCTCCAGGGCCGCGGGCGCCGCCGGGTCGACGCGCCGCAGCGGCAGCAGCCGCCCGCGCTCCAGCGCCGCGAGGATCTCGCTGCTCGTCGCCGCGTCGTAGGGCAAGCGCAGCGTCAGCAGCTCATAGAGCGTGACAGCCAGCGAGTAGACGTCGGTGCGCGCATCGAGCGGCAGCGCCTGGCGGAAGGCCTGCTCGGGGCTCATGTAGCGCGGCGAGCCGAAGACCTCGCCCGAGACGGTGAGGCTGGTGGCCTCGAGGTCGAGCGCCAGGCCGAAGTCGGTGAGGCGCGGCGTGCCGGCCGCGTCGAGCAGCACGTTGCCCGGCTTGACGTCGCGGTGCAGCACGCCGCGGCCGTGCGCATACGCGAGCGCATCGCCGATGGCGGCCACCGTCTCCACCGCCCACGCGCGGTAGGCCGCGGGCTCGCGCGGCACGCCCGCGTCGAGGCCCGCGCGCCGCTGCTTCAACACGTCCGCCAGCGACGGCCCCTGCACCAGCTCCATCGCGAAGAAGGGCGCGCCCCCGGCCTCGCCGAAGCTGTACACCGGCACCACGTTGGGGTGCTGCAGGCGCGCGGCGGCCTCGGCCTCGCGCCGGAAGCGCAACAGCAGGCGGCGGTCGTTCTGCAGTGCCGGCGGCAGCACCTTCAAGGCGACGCGCCGCCGCAGGCTGGGCTGCTCGGCCTCGTAGACCACGCCCATGCCGCCGCGCCCGACCTCGCGCAGGATGCGGAACTCGCCCAGCCGCGAGGGCGCCGGATGCCGCACCTCCGGAGCCGCCTCGAGCAGGTCGACCACATCGAGGAAACGCTCGAGCGCCTCGCGGTGCTCGGGGTACCGGGCCAGCAACGCCGTGCGCTCGACCGGCTCGCCGGCATGCAGCCGATCCATGAGCGCATCCTGGATGTCCTCCAGGCTGGGCGGCGTGGCGCCCGGCGTCGCGGGCTGAGTTGCCGCCTGCGTCGACGGCCGGGCAGCGGGTGACGGTTCGGGGCTGGTGTCGCTGGGCGATGGCATGCGCTGATCCTCCAGCGTCTCATGGCCGTCGAGGCCCTGGAGGGCGCGCGGAAAATCGGCGCGGGTCGCGCGGCGCGCTTCAGCGTGCCGGCATCGCGCCTCCCGGCGTGTCCGGCTGCCGCGCGCTGTTCGCCGCTCAGCCGTCCAGGTCGGGCAGGCGCGCCAGCGCCGCCATGCCGCGGCTGACGAGCGCCTTCACGGCAGCCGCGCTCGTCTCCAGCCGCGCTGCCGTTTCTTCGAGGCTGAGGCCCTCGAGGTAGCGCAGGCGCACGGCCTCGCCCTGGCGCTCGGGCAGGCCGGCGAGGGCCGCGGCCAGGGCCGCCCCGCGCTCGGCGCGCTGCGCGTGGCGGCTGGGGCTGCTCACGTCGCCCGGCAGGGCGCTGTCCAGCTCCTGCAGCTCGCCGTGTCCCGGCGCGCGCCGGGCAGCGCGTTCGTAGCGCCGCGCCTCGGCCAGCTTGAGGCGCGCGATGCCCACCAGCCAGCGATAGAAGGACGCCGGTCCGCGGTCTTCGAAGGCGTCCAGTTTGCGCGCGGCCTCGAGCAGCGTGTCCTGCAGCACGTCGTCCGGGGCCGTGCGCGCCGTGCTCCCCGCGCCCGCGCTGGCGCGCAGCCAGCTCAGCAGGCGCCCCTGGTGGCGGGACAGGAGCGCGTCGAGGGCCGGCTCGTCGCCTGCGCGCGCCCGACCCAGCAAGCGGCGCGTGCTGGCGCCATGCGGGTCGGTGGGAGGCTCGCTTGCCGGGCCGGTGCCCGGGTGATCGGGACGATGGGAGCTCACCGGGATCGGACCGGTGCTCGAGGAGTGGCGGGCAGCATCCGCTCCTTGCGAGGGCATCTCTGCGCCAGGGCCAACCTGCGCTGCGGCCTTGCGCCCCGGCCTGGCGAGGCCGCGCATTCCAGCCGCGGGCTTGGCAACCGGCATCGCGCGGGGGACGATGCCTGCATGGCCAAGTCTCCGTGTCCGCTGTCAGCCGCGCAGTTCCTCGCTGCGGCCGAGCCGCTCAAGATCAGCATCAACAACCAGGACATGCTGGCCGAAGTGAAGGCCTTCTCGACCGGCTCCTTCGGCTGGTACCTGAACGGCAAGACGACCGTGATGGTGGGCGGCAAGGCCGTCGCGGTGCAGATCGGCATGAACCTCACGGTCGTCGGCAGCAAGGAAGCGCCACGGGAGGGCTGAGGGCTGCGTCGCGCCGCAGCGCTCAGGCGTCCGGGCCGAGGTGCCCGCTGATCGCGCGCTCGGCCAGCCGGCGCGCGGTCTGCACCTTGTGGCCGTCCTGCTCGATGGCCTGCCCCACGTAGACGCCGTCCATGATCATGCACAGCTCCTTGGCGAGCAGGTCCGGCGCGGCGGCCCCGGCGCGCTCGGCGATCTCGTGCACCAGGTTCTCGATGGCGCGCTTGTTGAGCGCGGCGGCGCGGTGGGCCGGCTCGTGGCTGCGCGGGTACTCGAGCGCCACGTTGATGAAGATGCAGCCCTGGAAGTCGTCCGAGTCGGCGATCTCCTCCACCACGTCGAAGAGCGCGCGCAGCTGGTCCTTGGCCGAACGGCCGGCGTGGCGGCGCAACAGCTCGCGGAAGGTGGATTCGAGGCTCTGGTGCTGCACCTCGAGCGCCGCCAGCATGAGCGCGTCCTTCGATTCGAAGTGCTTGTAGAAGGCGGTCTTGCTGATGCCGACCTCGCCCAGGATCGCGTCCAGCCCGACGTTCCGGAAGCCATGGCGGTAGAACAGGCGCAGCGCGCACTCGATGAGCTGTCCCCGCGTGTCGCCCGGCATGCCCCGAGGTTTACCAGAAGTCCACCGGAAGTGGACCCGCGGTGCACGGACAAGGGCGCGCGGGCCACCGATCATCCCCCCGCGCACCAGGACCGCGGCCTCGACGCCGCGGCGCCCGGTCGGCGGCCACGGCCTGGTGCGAGGCCGCCGACCACCACCCGCAGCACCCCCACTGATCCGCCCTGAAAGGTCTGCCGTTCATGAATCGCACCGCCACTCTTGCCTACGGGCTCTTCTGTCACTTGTCGTTCCTGCTCGTCTTCGCCTGGATGGCCCTGTTCGTGGGCGACCTGCTGCTGGAGCGCACCATCGACTCGCCGGCCGCCGACTTCCGCTGGAGCGCGGTGGCCGTCGACCTCGCGCTCCTGGCCGCCTTCGGCCTGCAGCACTCGCTCATGGCCCGGCCCGGCTGGAAGCGCTGGTGGACGACCGTCATCCCCGCGGAACTCGAGCGCAGCACTTATGTGCTCGTCTCGTGCGTGTGCGTCGTCGGGCTGCTGCTGCTGTGGCAGACCCTCGGTCCGCTGGTGTGGGACGTGCAGCACCCCATCGGACCGAGGGTCTGCCACAG
>Ga0315912_10001009_pt1 | contig 38770 bp, 28 predicted proteins | sample VfabasoilMG_FD_204469 | JGI IMG/M metagenome (GOLD analysis project Ga0315912, IMG submission 204469) | Garden soil microbial communities collected in Santa Monica, California, United States - V. faba soil | ecosystem: Environmental > Terrestrial > Soil > Garden | place: USA: California... | reverse complement strand
GGGGGGGGGGGGGGGGGGCGGGGGGGGGGGGGTGGGCGGGGGGGGGGTTGGGGGACGCCCCCCGCGCGGGGTTTGCCAGCCGGTGGGGGCGGGGGCTGGGGGGGGGGGAACGAGCCCGAGCCGGGGGTGGTGCTCGGTCCATGGGGAATGGGTGGCGCCACGCGTGGAGCCTGGGGTGTGGCCCCTCCGGCTGGCGGTATCGAGGAAGCGCCGGCCGGGCGCGGTGGAGGGAGCCCCGGGCCGCGCGTGGGCACTGGGCTCAAGGGGGCAGGCGGTGCCCCGAGGACGGGCGGTGCAGGTCGCGATGCAGGGCTCCCGCCGGCGGGGTTCTGCGGGGGCGGCATGGACACGCCGGTCGAAGGGAGCTCACCTGCGTAGCCACGCTGACGCGCGTACTGCTTCATGGCGTCGTTGATCAGATAGTCGACCGAGCATTCGAGCTCCTTCGCCATATCCTCGTACGTCCGCCAGAGCATGTTGCGGCATTGGAACGTGCGCGGGGTTTTCTTGTTCGCCTCGTTCATGGTGACTTGGGCTTCTCACTCACTGGAGCAGGAGGTACGGCAGCGGGGGGCAGAGGGGGTTTTGTCTCCGGCTTGGGGCTCGGAGCGCCGGCCTTCGCCGGCGCCGGACGAGTCTGAATGGCGGGCATCAGGCAATATTCCACGAACTGACCGATGGTTCCGACTTCTTTTTCGCTGGCCTGCCCGGCCACGGTCACGGTGCAGACGTAAGAACAGGCCGCCGCGTCTGGATCTGCATTTTCGCCTTCTGCCGGAGGGCACGGCGGCACCTTCGTCTTGTCGTCCAGGAGCGAGGTCAAGAGCGGCTCGTCGGCCTTCGTGCCCGCGGCGTAGAAGTAGCTGAGCGCAGTCAGACGAACGGCAGGGGGGTTTTCCACTCCATCCTGCTCGGCCGCGCCAAAGGCTTCCGCGCTCGCGCGCGCGTCGAGGCCGCGCACACCCGGCAAGAGGCCTCCGTACGACAGGGCCTCACCCATGACCAGAGTCTCGACCTTGCCCAGCGCGTTCATGAACTCGGGCAAATGCTTGGCGTCGGCCATGCGGAGCGCAAGGGATGCTGCAACCCAGCGCACCCGCCAGCGCCGGTGCGAGAACATTCCGTAGAGCCGGGGAGCGATCTGGTCGTAGGGCAGCTCACCGGCGCGGCGCAGTGCGAGGTCGCGCAGGGTGTCCGGTGACGAGTCGCTCTCGATCAGGGCCAAGAGCGCGGCCGCGTGGCTGGCGTCGTTCTTGTCCAGGTGGCCTTCGAGCGCGAGCATGGCGAGCACGCGCTGCTCTTCGGGCTGTGTCGCGTCCCCGGCGTAGGCGAGCAGGTAGTCGACCGCGGGCTTGCCACCCACGGACTTCATGCCGGAAAAGAGCCGTTCGAGCTCGACGATCCGATAGACCAGCACCTGCTTCTCGAACTCGGGTGGCTCCACCTTGATCGAGGCTTCTTGGTTGCGACGCAGAATGAGGGTGCGCATCTGCGCATCCCAGGCCGGGGTCTGCACGTTTCGCGCAGCTTCGGCCAGTCGGGCGCTGGCGCGCAGCTTGGTGGCATCGCTCCCGAGCTCGCGCACGAGCTCCGACAGCTCCTTGGTTCGGGAAAAGCCGGGCGTCAGCAGCTGCGTGAGCGGAGCCACACCTTCGTCCCGGAGCAGGCGCAATACCTGCTCCATGCCGTACAGCTGGGAGGTGTTGTCGAAGCGCCCGGTGAAGTCTTCCTTGCACCAGAGAACCAAGGCGGATTTCAGGTGCTCCCGCGCTGCGCCGTCGGTCACGAGGGCGCCGTCTTCGTGGGTGAGCAGGGCGTAGGCGGCGTCCTTGTACGGGATCGACGGATCGGTTCCGTCGGGCTGGGCCTTCTGGAGGATCCCGCGCGAGAGGGGATCGGCCATGCTTCGGATCACCGCAGTGCGCGCGGGTGGAGTCATCTCTTGGAAGGCGACCAGGAGCCCCTTGCTGTCCTCCGAGCCCTGGAGTCCGACGTTGCGTCCGCCGCGAGGCTTCATCGTCACGAGCGTGAGCGCTGCGTCCGCGCGCAGCGCCGGGCCGTACTTCTCGTGTTGGACGACGGCGACCAGCTTGCGAGGGCCGGACGCCTTGCGTGCCCAGCCGCGGACTTCCTCGCTGGTCACGCGGCAACCGGAGAGGAGCAAAGACAGCGCGAGCGCCGTCAGCCCCAAGGCCGCCGTGCGCGGTCGGCCGCTTTTCCCCAGAACTGCCCTGCTCTTCATCGCTCGCGAACGCTCGTGCAAGCCGCCACCCGAAATCTCGAGCAGGCAGGCCCCCCGCTCTCCCGTGGCCCGCCACCGGCGTCAGACCCACCCGAGGTGAGGCGAGGATGATAGTACAGCACGACCGGACACGTCCTCGCGCCGCGGCAGCCAAAACGCGAGGAATCTTGGCAAGTCGAGTAGGATGATGTAGGTGTACGAAGTACATGGGAGCACATTCCTTCGTTCCCCGCTCCTTGGCCCCCGCCGAGGCTGCCGCACCGCGCACTCCCAAGGTGGAGGCCAGCGCTCTTTTGGGCTTTGCCGCGGCCGCATTCCTCGTCTGTGCCTTGGGCAGTTATGAAAGTGATGGTGGAGTCGGCGGCGGGCCGACAGGCTGGATGGGGCCGCTCGGGGCAGCGCTGGCGGGTGGCCTGGCGGTGACGTTCGGCTGGGCTGCGTGGCTGGTTCCGCTGGAGCTCGGCTGTCTGGCGGCGCCCCTTTTGCGTGGCCAAAGGCCGCAGGCCCTCGGAATTCGGCTGGGCGGGGACGTGATGCTTCTCGTCCTGGTGTCCTCGCTGCTCCAGGTGGCGTGGCCGGGCGGCAGGGCGTTCGGAGAGGCCGCGGTGGGCGGGCACGTGGGCCTGCTCTTCGGCGAGCTCTTGCGTGGCCTGTTCTCGGGACCTGGCTCGTTCCTGGTCGGGGTCACCAGCATTCTGCTCTTGCTCATTGGTCGGGCGAGCTTCTCTTTCGTCGAGCTCTGCCACGCGACCTTGCGCGTGCTCCTCGCCGTGCAGAGCGTGCTCGGCCGCGCGCTCGTGCGCATGCGCGCTGCGTGGCAGGAGGCAGGCGCTCTGCGTCGTGCCGCCGCCGAGCGTGCGCAACCGCTCCCCGTGATCACCCCGGGCGGCGACGAAGCGATCGTGCATCGACTCGAGGACGAAGCGCCGTGGATCCCGATGGAGGCAACCGGGACCCCGCCGCTCGAGCTCGCCGCTTCGCTCCGGCAGCACTTCGAGCGCGCCCGCAGCTCCGACTTCGAGGGCGAGGTCGACCCGATCGTGCAGGCGCTCACTGCCCCGAGCCCGTGCTCCACGCTCGGCCCAGCGCTCGTGGACGTCGAATCGTTCTTCGCCCCGGCGCCGGCCCCGGAGGAGCTCGACGATGAGGCCCCGGGCGACGCGGAGGACCCCGCGCCGCGGGAAGCGACCGAGCCCAGCGGCAGCGCGGACCCCACCCCCAAGATCGTGAGCCTCGCGCCCGATGCGCCCGTTCGTCGCCGGCCGCGCGGCCGCAGGGCCGAGGTTCCTGGGGAGTTCTGCCTACCCCAGACGGAGCTTTTGGACCCGCCACGAGGCGAGGTCGCCCGCCCCGATCGCGACGCCATGCTGGAGAAGGCAGCGCTGCTCGAGCGGACTCTGGCCGACTACGGTGTCACGGGTAGGGTCGAGGAGATCCATCCCGGCCCCACGGTGACGACGTATGAAGTCGCGCCGGCGGTGGGCACCAAAGTCAGCAAGGTCGCCGGGCTCAGCGACGATCTGGCTCTCGGCCTGTCGCGCAAGGTGCGCATCATCGCGCCCATTCCGGGCAAGAGCCGGATTGGCTTCGAGGTCCCGAACGAGACCCGAGCTCCGGTCAACTTGCGCGAGTTGCTCGAGGACGAGCGCTTCGACGATCTGGCGCGATCTGCACCGCTGCCGGTGGTGCTCGGTCGCGACATCGTGGGTGCACCGTTCTACGCCGACCTGGCATCGATGCCGCACGTCATCGTCGCCGGTGCGACCGGGGCTGGCAAGAGCGTGGGGCTCAACGTCATGCTCGCCAGTCTGCTCTTCCGGCGCTCCCCCGAAGACCTCCGCCTGCTCATGATCGATCCGAAAGTGGTCGAGCTTGCGCCTTTCGATCGCATTCCGCACCTGCTCTTGCCGGTGGTGACGGACATGAAGCAAGCGGCTCAGGCGCTGAAGTGGGCCGTCGACGAGATGGAGCGGCGCTATCAGCTGTTCGCCGACGCAGGTACCAAGAACATTGGCACTTACAACCGTTTCGTCGAGCGCGTCGCCGCCGGCGAGCTGGCTCCACCGCGGCAGAAATCGGTCGACGCCATCGACGAGAACGGGGCGGTCACCGTGCTCCGCGCCAGCCTGAGCGGCGAGGATGGCTGCGAATTTCCGGAGAAGCTCCCGTACATCGTGATCGTGATCGACGAGTTCGCCGACTTGATGATGCAGCAGGGCAAGGAAGTAGAGAGCTCGGTCGCGCGGCTGGCGCAGAAGGCGCGTGCCGCGGGCATGCACGTCATCCTTGCCACGCAGCGCCCAAGCGTCGACGTCATCACCGGCATGATCAAGGCGAACTTTCCGTCGCGTGTTGCCTTCCGCGTTGCGCAGAAGATCGACGGGCGCACCATCTTGGACGAACAAGGCGCCGAGGTGCTGCTCGGCAAGGGCGACATGCTGGTCAAGCTCAACGGTGGGACCGAGACCCGTCGCGTCCAATGCCCATTCCTGTCCGAAGAAGAGGTCTCGAAGCTCACCGATCATCTGCGCGCGCAAGCCGAGCCGCAGTATCAGGAATCGATCTTGACCGAGACCGAGGACGGCGCTGCCGATGAGGCGGAGGAGGCGACGGACGACCGCTTCGAGGAAGCCGTGCTCATCGTGCGCGAGACCCAGCGCTGCTCGACCTCCTGGCTGCAGCGCAAGATGACGATCGGGTACAACCGCGCCGCCAAGATCGTCGAAATGATGGAGCGTCGCGGTTACGTCGGACCGCCCAACGGTTCTCGCGATCGCGAGGTGTTCGTCACCCCAGGCGCGCCCTGACCGAGGGGCTCACGGACCGAGGGACATGGCGCGCGTCGACCCAGCGGTTTGACCGGAGCGGTCCCATTTCCGGTATAGTGCGCCGTGCCCCCCCAATGGTTGGTCAGTCCCTGACAGTTCCCCCCCCGTCCGACGACGACCACGAGGATGTCGCATGGGCGCTTCGGGCGGCTTCCGCGCAGTGGCGACGGGACGACCGCAAGGATGCCGTGGCCTGGGTGAGGCGCGCCGCCGAGACCGCGATCGAAGTTGGACAAGCGGTGCGCGCCCGCGAGCTGTTTCTGCTCGCGCAGCGCCTCGAGCACGGGCCCATGCCGTCCGGTCCCTTCAGCGGCCCGCCCACCAGTGTGCCACCCGTGCAGACGCCACCGCCGGCTCGCATGGCCGTCGCACCTCCGATGCGAGCACCCGCGGTCGTCACAGCACCGCTCGAGGCGGATGTCGGCGACCTCGAGTTCGAGGACGACGGTGGACTCGACGACGACGAGGAGATCGTCTTCGACGACGAGGTGGAACAGCTAGAGCCCGGCCCGGGGGTGCCCTCGGCTCGTGGTGCGCAGCAGCTGCCGAGCACGTTTCCCTCCTCGGTGCCCTCCCACGCGATGCCGCCTTCGGTTGGCCCCGCCCTCGTAGCCGGCGAGCGAGAACCTTCCCTCGGCTCGTCGTATCCGACTTCGGTTCCGCCCAATCCCTGGGCTTCTGGGGCGGGCAGTCGTCCCCCAGCCGCGCAGGCGCCCTCGCTGCCGGCCCTGCCGTCGTTGCCGTCGTTGCCCTCGCCAGTGCGCACGTCCTCCGCACCGCCGTCCTCCGGGCCCCCCTCTTCCGGGCAGCGCGGTTTCGACACCGCGTTCCTCGACTCACTCGACGAGGAGCCTCCCCTCCCGTCGTTCGGCTCGCAGCCCGACATCGACTTTGGTGAAGAGCCACCCACCAGGCAGGCCAGCCCACCCTCCGTGCTCGACCTGCCTCCGCATGCGTTTTCGGCCCCCTCGAACCTGCCCATCGATCAAGCGACGGCGGCCGAGTACGCGCAACGCAGTCGCGGGCGACCGGTCGAGACGCCCGAAGACATCGAGCAGGAGCTTGGCGTGGATCTGAGCGTCGGCTCGACCAAGCCCCCTCCGCCCGATTTCCGTGCAACCCAGGACCTCTCCCCCACGCCCGGGCGTGCTTCCGTGCGGCCGAGCGGTCCGCCGACCGTGGTCCAGCGTGTGCTGGGCAAGGAGCCCTTCGCCCTCGCGCCGTCGGCAAGCCTGCCGCCGGTTCGGCTGGAGCCGCCGTCCCGGCCCACCCAGGCGCCGCCGCCCGAAAGCATGTCGGAGCCCGAGCGCCACGACTCGCAGGGGCCGGAGCCCGAGTTCGACATCGCTGGCCAGGTGCACCCCGATCGATCCTCGGCGCCCCCTCCGAGCAGCATGCTCCCCGCCATCGCGGACGACGATGACGACGTCTTGGCAGGGGCCTTCGAGCGCCTGCAATCGCGCCCGCCCCCGATCGCCCAGCCAGAGCGAGTCGAGGTGGTGCCCACTCCCGCTCCCGCTCCTGCGGAATCGGTCAGGGAGCGCAAAGCCGGCGCGGGTGGCGCACCGCACGCGGTCGATGGCGTCGACCTCCTGGAAGCCAAGGGCCTGCAGGACTTGCCCGAAGACGCGATGGCGGAGCTGGCTTTACGGGCCCGTGTGATTGCGCTCGGGCCCGGGGAGGAAGTTGCATCCTTCGGCGTGGCCCTGGTGACCGCGGGGTCGGTGCAACTGATGCCGACGGTGGCCGATGCTTCCTGCGCGCGTGCCAAGCGCGGAGAAGTCGTGTTCACCCGCGGCACGGTTCCATCGAGTGTGGCCCTCCGTGTCGTGGGAGCCGAGCCGGGTACCCGGGTGGCCATCCTGTCCGATGCCGACCTGGATGCGGTGACGAGCAGCTGCCCCTGGGTGCGGGACGAGCTGGCCGAGGTGGGCGACCGCTATAACGCCTTCGGGGGCGCGGTGCTGGGGCCGCTCGGAGAAGCCCTGGACGAGATGTTCCGCGCGATGGTGCTCGACAAGTGCGTGGTGAGGAACCCCGCACCCGGCACGCTGATCGCTCATCGCAAGCAGGCGATGGACGGCATGTACGTGCTCGGCGCTGGCGCGCTCTTGGTGCTTTCGGAGGACGGGAAGGTGGAGAGCGAGCTGTCGCCTGGGGATTTCGTCTTCCCCGAGACGGTGCTCGGAGGGAGCCCGGCGCGCGCGGACGTGCGCGTGGCCAAGGGCGGGGCACTCCTACTCTATGCCGGGCGCATGGCGGCACACGAGCTCTTGGCCACCTGCCCCCCGTTCATCGAGATCCTCGCCGGCTGATTCTCGCGGCTGAGTCTCGCCGGGCAGGCAGCGATCAAGGGCTGGGCTGGGGCGCCTTCTGCGCCTCTGTCTTCTGTCGCTCTGCCTTTTGTTCGTCGGCCTTGGGCGGGTCCTTCTGCGCCGCTTGCTCGCGCTTGGCCGCGGCTTCCTCGCTCGGTGTCTTGTCCGACCCCCATTCGCGGAAGCTCACGAGGAGCAGCGCCGTCAGCAAGAGCAGCATGCCGGCCATGTGGATCTGCGCTTCGAACTTCTGATTCGGGCGGCGGCGGGTCACCGCTTCGTAGCCCAAGAACATCAGGCGTCCGCCATCCAGCGCGGGGAGCGGTAACATGTTGAAGAAGCCCACCGAAGTCGACAGGAAGCCGATGATGGACAGATAGATGGGAAGGCCCAGCTCGGCCGCCTTCTTCGTCTCGCGCATGATGCCGATCGGGCCCGTGAGCTGACCTTCCTCTTCTCCGGTGAGCATCTTGCCGAGGCTGACTACGGTGAGGCCAACGATGATCGCAGGCTGAACGATGGACTGCGTCAGCGCTTCGCCCACGGGCATCGGCTCCTTCGTCTTCGACACGCCCAGAAAGCCCTTGCCATTCTGCTCACGGACATGGACCACGAAGCCGAGCTCGGCGCCGTCGCGTGCGACCTTGAGCTTCACGTCCTGCCCGGCCTTGGGCAAGATGAGCTCGGGGATTTCGTCCCAGCGCCGCACGCCCTTGTCGTCGATGGCGACGATGCGATCGCCCGAGCGCACGCCGGCTGCCTCGGCTGCCGATGCTTCGACCACCGTGACCAGCGGCTCGTCGGAGTACTTGCCGCCGATGATCATGGCGGCAAAGAAGACCACACTGGCGAACAAGTAGTTCGCCAGCGGCCCGGCCACGATGGCCACGATGCGACCAGCGAGGGAAGCGTTCGCGTAGCTCCCCTTGTCGTGCGGATCGATCTCCTCGAACGGGTTCATGCCCGCGATCTGAACGTAAGCGAGGAATGGGATCAGGGCGACTTGGAATACCGTGTCACTGCCCTTGGGCTGATGGCGCCAGATCGGTGGACCGAAGCCGATGCTGAACCTCTCCACCCGCATGCCGAACGCCCGGGCACCGAAGTAGTGGCCGCATTCGTGGACGACCATCAGGATCGCCAAGCCCAGAATCGCGGGAAGGTAGAGCATCCACGGTCGTTATAGCCGCCGGCCGCGCGACGCGCCAAAAGGAAGGGTCGGCTCGCCAAAGGAAGGGCCGGCGCACCAAAGGACGACGTTGCCGCTCCGGAGGGGCATTGGTAGATAGTCCGTCCGCCCTTCGTGCGGCGCCTACGGTGAACAGATGACTCAGACCGGCAATCCTCAAACGACCCCCCGCAATCTGCAGCTCAGCGGAGGGGCCGCAATCGTTGCCCCCGTGAGTGCGTTCGCCGGTGGCGTTCCGCCCAATGCGCTGATCGTGATCCCGGTCACCAAGCCCACGCCCGCTCTGCAAGAGAGCCTGAGCAAGGGACCGCTCGTCGTCACTCAGGAACAGATGTGGGAGCTCCTGGGCTTCAACGGCCCGGCCGTGCAGGTACAGGACCAGGAGGGCCGTCCCATCACGCTCGGGCTCGAAGACCTGCTCAAGGGCCTGCGGGACCACTGGAACGAAAACAAGAGCGACGCTGGCCGCGGCCGCATGTTTGCGGGCGAGCTGATGAAGTACCGCCGCTTCGACGAGGCGGAGAAGGTGTGGGCCAAGCTGGTGGCGCTCGGCGGCGGTGGTGACGACTGGCTGGGTCTGGGCGTCGCGCAGCTGCAGCAGGAGAAATTCGCGGAGGCGGAAGGCACGCTCAAGGGTGCGCGCAATCTGCTCCCGGAAAGCCCGTTCCCCTCCCTGCACTTGGCCAAGGTGTACAAGGGCCTCGGTCAGCCAGCTGCGGAACGCGCGGCGATCGAGCATGCCATCCTCGTTCAGCCCGGTTCCGTGGACGCCTGGGCGGTGCTGTTCGTGCACGTGCAGAGCGAAAGCGGCGAAGCGGCTGCGGTGGCGGCGGTGACGGAGCTTGCGGAGGCAGAACCGAACAAGAAGAGCGCGGCGCCGTTCGTGGCTTTGCAGGGGCTCTTTTCGGCGAACGAGGAGACGCGACCGCGCGCGCTCGAGTTCGCCAAGCTGGCGATTGATCGCAACCCGGGCGATCCCATGGCGCTGGTCGCCTACACGGCCTTGCTCGGGCAGGCGGGGCGCATCGACGAGGTCGTCGACCTGCTTTCGCGCCACGAGAAGGCGATGGCCGGCGACGCGCGTCTGGCCAACAACTACTTCGAAGCCCTCATGCACAAGCGCGACATTCCTCGCGTCACTGCGCTCTTGAACAAGCTTTCCGCCTCCAGCAACCGCGAGGTGAAGCAGTTCGCCGCCGAGCGCAGTCGCCTGGTGGCCCAGATCCTGGCCCAGCAGCAGGCCGAGCTGGCGCGCGGACAAGCTGGTCCTGGTTCGGGCGGCGCTGGTTCGGGACTGCTCGGTCCGGGCGGTCTGCCCCTCTGAAAGTCCGGAGGAGCGTGGGGGCGGCGCGACTCGCAGTGCGGCTTTTCGTCGTCCTTCTCGGAGCGCTTTGCTCGGCCGCGCTCGCTTGCTCCAGTCCTGCCGCTCCGGTGACCTACTGCGACGTGCAGCCGATCACCGAGAGTCGCTGTGAGCGGTGCCACACGGAGCCCCCCGAGAATGGCGCGCCGTTCTCCCTCGTGGGCTACGCAGCGACGCAGGAGAGCTACGAGGGTGAGCCCATTTACGAGCGCATGGGCAGGGCCGTGCGCACCGACTTCATGCCGCCGGTGACGCTGAGCGTCGATCCACCCGTGATGGACCTGACCAGCGAAGAAGTCGAGACGATCGGAGCCTGGGCCGACGCCGGCGCGCCTTCCGGCGATTGCGACTGATACGGCAGCGCAGTGCTACGGCAGCGCAGTGCTACGGCAGCGCAGTGCTACGGCAGCGCAGTGCTACGGCAGCGCAGTGCCGGATCTTCCCTCGAATTTGCAGGGAGACCTGCAAATCGACCGCTGCGGATGCCGGGGTCGATTTTCCGGAACAAGGGGGCGCGCGCACTGTCGCAAGGTGTGAATCGGTCGTGCGCGCGTGGACCAGCTGGTCCCCTGAAGCGGCGATCCATGGTTGGGGCCTACGCGCCCCGAGGGAGTCGTCATGTCCAGCGCCTTTTCGTTCACCACTTCGTCATCGGCCTCTTCGCCAGATCCGTTCGCGCCTCCTGCCGTGCACGTCGATCTCCGCATCGACGATCCACAATGGCAGAGTCGACCGACGCCCGACGACCACTGGCTCGAGCTCTCCGTGCGCTTCGGCGCGAGCGTCCTGCTTTCGAAGCTCTGCTCTCCGCACGCAGACGTCGTGCTCGTGCCGCAAGGCGACGACCCGATTGCGCTCGCCGTCAGCAAGGACGGGAGCGACGTAGAGGTCGCGCTTCCCGGCGAGCTACTCGGCGCGAGCTCCGTCCAGCTCGTGTCCGGAAAGCGCGGTCACACGCGACTCATCGTTCCGGCTGGCGCCTCCGGCACCTATCGAGAACGTCAGCGTGGGGGTGTCGTCACGCGTCCCTTGGTCGACCTCGAGGGGCGCGCAGCGTCCGGCACGGGTGACGACGGCTCGCGGGAGCTGCCCCTCTTGCCCGACGCGACCTTCGAGCTCGAAACGTTCGGCCTCGTGATCAGTGTTGGCCTCGTGCGCCGCGAAAAGACCGCCTTCCGGGGTCTCGCCTTCGATCGCGGCTTTGCGGCCTACCTGGCCCTCTCCTTGTCGACGTTCGGCGGCCTTCTGGCAGGCCTGGCCTACTTCACGCCTCCGCTCGGGCTCGAGGACGAAAGCGGCATCGACAAGGAGCGCCTGCTCCTCGTGCAGCACTACATGTCGGCTCTGGCTCAGCGTGAGCAGGAGCTGGAGCAGACTCGAGCCAGCGAGGAGGATGCAGCAGCCGGGGGAGAGGCCTCGGCACCCGCGCCCGGAAAGCCTGGTGAAGCCGGCAAGCCCGAAGCGGAGCGCAAGGCAGCGCGCATCGCCATCAAGGGACCCAAGGACCAGCCGAACGTCGAGCTCAGCAGCCAGGAGCTGCGCACCTTGGCTCAGAACTTCGGGCTGATTGGCCTTTTGAAGAGCGATGCCGCCGCCGATCCGGATGCACCGTTCTCCGCGTTCGCGCGTGGGATGGCGGTCGGTCACGACGACCTGAGCGCACGGGGCAACCTGTGGGGCATGGACATCGGCGAAGCCGCTGGTCAAAACGGCCTGTACCTGAGCGGCACCGGGTTCGGCGGGCTCGACGGGGATGGGACGGGCGTGGGCATCGAGGGCATCAGTTCCTCGCTGGGGACACTCGGGAAGTGCACGCCGGGCGCTGGCAAGGTCTGCGGCTTTGGCGAGCACGTCGGACGAACGGGGGGTGCCCACCCAGCCAAGGCGCCTCGCATTCGCACGGCAGAGCCGACCGTGGGCGGCCGTCTGCCGCCTGAAGTGGTGCAGCGCATCGTGCGCCAGAACTTCGGCCGCTTCCGCTTCTGCTACGAGCGCGGTCTGGCGCAGAACCCCTCGCTCGAAGGTCGCGTGGCCGTTCGCTTCGTCATCGATCGCAGTGGAGCCGTGTCGACGGCCGCTGCCGAGCCCGGTGGCATGCCGGACCCGAGCGTGGCCAGCTGCGTTGCGCAAGGGTTCCTCGGCCTCAGCTTTCCGCCTCCCGAAGGTGGCATCGTAACCGTGTCGTATCCGATCATGTTTGCTCCTCAGTGACCGCGCGCCACGCAGGCACGACGATCTCGGATCACGCCAACCTCGTCATCCGCGACGCGCGGGGCCCCGGGGCCCCGCATGCGAACAAGCCCGCGCACGTCGATCTCGGATCACGCCAACCTCGTCATCCGCGACGCGCGGGGCCCCGGGGCCCCGCATGCTCGAAGCAGAGCGCCATGATGGAATTGTGAGGACAAAATATGTCCGCTCGAGACTTGGCAGTCTCTCGCTCGGGGGGCATGGTGGGGGGGTCCGGCCGACAGAGGTCCGGGCCCCGGCCCCTCGGGCCAACCAACCACCCAACCCAACTCAGGAAAAACCGTCGAACGTCATCCGTTCAGTGTTTGACACCTGAACAGGAGCACAGTAAAAGGGACTGCCATGGACGAGAAGAACAAGACCAAAGCCCTCGAGCTCGCGATCGCCAACGTGCAGAAGGAGTTCGGGGAAGGCGCCATCATGCGCCTGAAAGACGGCGAAAAGATCGGACAAGAGGTCGAGGTCATTCCCTCCGGCTCGCTCGGCCTCGACGTGGCGCTGGGCATCGGTGGTTACCCGCGGGGACGCATCGTCGAGATCTTCGGGCCCGAGTCGAGCGGCAAGACGACGCTGACCCTGCACGCCATCGCGGAGCTGCAGCGCCAAGGCGGCGTGGCCGCGTTCATCGATGCCGAGCATGCGCTCGACGTCGGCTATGCGCGCAAGCTGGGCGTCAGGACGGACGACCTCTTGATCAGCCAGCCCGATTACGGCGAGCAAGCGCTCGAGATTGCGGACATGCTGGTGCGCAGCGGCGCCGTGGACATGGTGGTGGTCGACTCGGTGGCGGCACTCGTGCCCAAGGCAGAAATCGAAGGCGACATGGGCGACAGTCACGTCGGCCTGCAGGCGCGCTTGATGAGCCAGGCGTTGCGCAAGCTGACGGCCTCGGTCTCACGCTCGAAGACCATGATGTTCTTCACCAATCAGATCCGCATGAAGATTGGCGTCATGTTCGGCAGCCCGGAGACCACGACCGGTGGCAATGCGCTCAAGTTCTACGCTTCGATGCGTCTCGACGTGCGCCGAATTGGTGCGATCAAGGAAGCCACGACCAAGGACACGGTGGTGGTGGGGAATCGCACCCGGGTGAAGGTCGTCAAGAACAAGATGGCGGCTCCCTTCCGCGAGGTGGAGTTCGACATCCTCTACGGCAAGGGTGTGAGCCGGTCCGGCGAGATCGTGGACATGGCGTCGGAGCTCGGTCTGATTCAGAAGAGCGGCGCGTGGTTCTCGGTGGGCAGCGAGCGCATTGGTCAGGGCAGGGACAACGCTCGCCAGTACCTCGAAGAGCATCCGCAGATGATGGAGCAGATCGCGCGCGAGGTGCTTCTGAAGAGCGGTATTGGTGCTGCTAAGCCTGAGGATGCAAAGGCGAACGGCGCGGAGCATCCTGGCGCCGCCGGCGCAGAGACGAAGGCCAAGCCCCAGGCGCGGCCCCGTCCGAACTGATGACTCTCTCTGGACGGAGAGGACGGTAGGGTAGAATAGGACGCTGGAGGCGACTCCAGCGTCCTATTCGTTTGCTCGGGAGCAGGACTTCTTTCCCGCGAGCGCGACCGCGGAGCGCGCTGCCCGGCCTACTGCGTCTCGGACTTCTTGGCGGCGCTGTCGGCCTTCTTGTCCTCGGCCTTCTTGTCCTCGTCGTCGTCCTCTTCGGGCAGCGGCCAGCCGCCGCCCAGGGTGCGGTACAGGCGTGCCACCGCCGCCTGCTCCTGGCCGCGCACCTCGGCGATGCTCAGCTGCGTGACGAGGAGCTGTTCCTGCGTGGTGAGCACGTCCAGGTAGTTGGCCACGCCGCCCTGGTAGCGCTGCACGGCCAGATCCTCCGCCGCCTCGAGGGACAAGAGCTGAGCGTCCAGGGCATTGCGACGCACGGTCAGTGCCTGAATGTTGGCGAGCGCGTTGGCTACCTCGCGGAAGGCTCCGAGCACGGTCCGTTCGTAGGCAGCCGTGGTCAGCTCCCAGTTCGCGATGGCCGCCTTGTGCTCGGCGCGAATACGCTCTCCGCCGAGGAAGGGCACGGTCCAGTTGAAGAGGCCGGCCCCACCGCGCACGAAGCTGGCGTCGGTGAGGTCCGGGCTCGCCACGCCCATGAAGGCCGTGAGCTGGAACTTGGGGAAGTAGTCCGCGAGCTCGGCACCAATCTGGGCGTTCGCGGCCAAAAGCAGCTTCTCAGCCACGCGGATGTCGGGTCGACGCTCCAGCAAGGTGGAAGGCAAACCCGACGGGACGGCCGGGGGCGCCTTGAGCGCATCCATCGAGCTCTGACGTTGGATGGGGCCCGGGATGCGGGCCAAGAAGAACGACAGCGCGTTCTCGGCCGCGGCGATGGCGAAGTCGACCTGCGCCAGCTGGCCTTCGGCCTGATTCACACTGGCGCGCGCCCGGCTCACCTCGAGATCGTTGCCGACGCCGCCCAGCGAGCGCGTCTCGAACAGCTTGAGCGTCTCGCGCCGAGTAGCGACGGCTTCCTCGGCATAGGTCTTCTGCAAATCCGCGGCAACGAGGGCGAAGTAGAGCTCCGCCACGTCGCCGACGAGCGCGATGTAGACCCCGCGCCGGTCTTCGTCCGCTGCTTCGAGGTTGTGCTTGGCGACCTGGGTCAGGCGCCGCAGACGGCCCCACACGTCCGGCTCCCAGGAGGCGCCCACGCCCGCTCCCCAGGCGCTTTGGGACTGAATCGGCGGATAGCCGAGGCCCGGGACGTCGAGCGAGCCCAGCGAGTCGCCCACGCCTCCCTGGAGGCCGATCGTCGGTGCGAGCGACCAGACGGCTGCCCGGTGCGCTTGCCGCGCGATCTCCACTCGGGAGAGCGCAATCCGCAGGTCGAGTGACTCTTCGGTCGCCTCCTTGATCAGGGCGAAGAGCGCTGGGTCGCGATAGACCTCCCACCAGGGCAAGTCGGCAAGCGAGGTGGCCGTGGACTGCTTGTCACCGCGGTGAGCCTCGGGCGACTTGACCTCGGGAGCCTTGTGATTGGGGCCCACTGCGCAGCCAGTCGCCGAGAGGGCGATCACGAGCAGGCCACCGGTCAAGAAGCGTGGAGTCGAAGCAAGAGAGCGGATCACGATGCCTCCGGGGTGGGTTCGGTCGGGCGGCGGCCGCCCGACAGGCGTTCCACGAGGCTCTGCACCATGACGAACAGAGCCGGCGTGAGGAAGATACCGATGAACGTGGCGGCGATGCTGCCGTAGACGACGACCATTCCCATGCTCACGCGCGAGGCCGCGCCGGCGCCTTCCGCACGCAGCAGCGGAACACAGCCGAAAATGAAGGCGAAGGCCGTCATCAAGATGGGCCTCAGGCGCAGCTTGGCCCCGGATATCGCGGCATCGATGGCCGATTTGCCCTTGTCGTATTCGAGCTTGGCAAACTCCACGATCAGGATGGCGTTCTTGGCCGAGAGGCCCACCAGCATGATGAGACCCACCTGGCCAAAGATGTCGAAGGGCATATTGGCGAGCAGGAGCGCGAGCATGGCGCCCATCACACCGGCTGGCACGACGAGCAGCACGCTGAAAGGTAGCGACCAGCTCTCGTACTGCGCGGAGAGGATGAGGAAGACGAACAGCACGGCCAGGGCAAAGACGGGGCCGGACGGCGGCGCCTTCTTCTCCTGGTAGCTCATGTTGTTCCAGGCGATGGTGTAGCCCTCGGGCAATACCTCGCGGCCGACGTCTTCGAGCACTTCGAGCACGCGGCCCGATGCCACTCCAGGTGCGCCTTGGCCGAGGATCTCGGCCGAGCGACGCAGATTGAAGCGTGTGACCAGGTTGGGGCCGAGCACGCCGCTCGACTTGGTCAAGGTCGACAGCGGCACCATGTCACCCTGGTTGTTCTTCACGAAGAACGACTCGATTTCTTCGATGCGGTTCCTGTATTCCGGCTCGGCCGACACGTAGACGCGCCACTGGCGGCCGAAGCGGTTGAAGTCGTTCACGTAAAGGCCGCCCATGAAAGCCTGCAGGGTGCCGTAGACGTCCTTCGGAGCGACGCCTTGGCGCAGCATCTTCTCCCGATCGACCTCCACGAAGACCTGGGGCACCTCCGCGTCGAACAGAGTGAGGGCGCCCGCGATCTCGGGCCTTGCCTTGGCGGCCTTGATGAAGGCCTTGGTCTGCTTGCCGAGGTCCTCGGCCGTTGCCGAGCCGGGCGACTGGAGCATGAAGCTGAAGCCGCCGCCGTTGCCGATGCCGGGGATGGCTGGCGGCGCTACGGCGAACACCTGAGCGCTCGGGATGCGGGCAAACTTCTGGTTCAAACGGCGGATGATGGCAGCGGCCGTGTTCTCCTCACCCTTGCGCTCCTCCCAGGGCTCGAGCTGGACGAAGTAGCCGCAGTTGAACGAGGAGACCGTGCTCGACATCAGGCTGTAGCCAACGAGCGTGTTGAAAGTCTTGATACCTTTCGTTTCGGCCAAAATGGCATCGATCTCCCGCGCGACTTCGTCGGTGCGCTGAAGCGATGCCGGGGGAGGCGTGCGCACGTCGATCAGGAAGTAGCCCTGATCCTCCTCGGGGACGAAGCTGGTGCTCACGCTAGTGGCCAGGCCGCCCGCTCCTGCAGTGCACACGCCGAACAGGGCGATGCCGAGGATGACCTTGCGCACGAGGCCCGCGGTGACCCAGGTGTAGCCGTTGGTCATGGCGTTGAAGCCGCGATTGAAGCCGCCGAAGAAGCGAGCCAAGAGTCCCTTGGACTCCTTCTTGGGCCTGAGCAACATGGCGCACAGCGCCGGGCTCAGAGACAGCGCGTTGATGGCCGAGAAGATCATCGACAGCGCGATGGTCAGCGCGAACTGCTGATACATGCTGCCGGTGATGCCGCCCAAGAAGGCCACCGGGACGAACACGCCGGAGAGTACGAGCGCGATGGCGATCACCGGCCCGGACACTTCCTTCATGGCCTGAACCGTCGCGTCGCGCGGAGACAGGCCATGCTCGATGTGGTGCTCCACGGCCTCCACCACGACGATGGCGTCGTCGACGACGAGACCGATGGCCAAGACCAGGCCGAACAGGGACAGCGTATTGATGGAGAAGCCGAGCGCCGGGAACAGGATGAACGCGCCGAGCAGCGAGACCGGGACTGTCAGAAGGGGAATGAGCGTGGCGCGCCAGCTCTGCAGGAACAGGAACACCACCAGGAGCACCAGAATGACGGCTTCGACCAGCGTGTGCAGGATGCCCTCGATGCCAGCGGAGATGGCCAGCGTCGTATCGAGGCTGATTTCGTACCTCATGTCGGCGGGGAACTCCTTCTCCGCCCGCTTCATCGTGTCCCGCACCGCCGCGGCCAGGGCGAGCGAGTTCGAGCCTGGTGCCTGGTAGAGCGCGATGACCGCAGCTGGTTTGGCGTCCAGGCGGCCCATCTGCGTGTACGTCTCGACGCCGAGCTCGACGCGCGCCACGTCGCGCAAGCGCACGATGGCGCCGTCTGCCGTTTCGCGCACGACGATGGCGCCGAACTCCTCCGGCGTGGTGAGGCGCCCTTGGGCGCGCACCGAGTAGGTGAGCTCTTGACCCTTCGGCGCCGGCTCGCCGCCGATCAGGCCGGCCGGGTTCACCGTGCTTTGGGCGTTGATGGCACTGGTGATGTCCATCACCGTCATGCCGAGATTCGCCAGGCGATCCGGCTGCAGCCAAATGCGCAGGGCATAGTCGGCCGAGCCGATCTTGTTCACCTGACCGACGCCGGGGATGCGCGCCAGCTCGTCCATGATGTTGATGGTCGCGTAGTTGCCGAGGAAGTTGGCGTCGAGCGAGCCGTTGGGGGAGGCCAGCGAGACGACCATGAACGGCATGCCCATGGCTTTCTTCACGGTCACGCCGAACTTCTTCACCTCCTCGGGCAGGCTCGGCGTGGCTTCCGACACGCGGTTCTGCAAGAGGACGTTGTTCATGTCCGGGTCGGTGCCCGGCTCGAAGGTGGCGCGGATTTCGAGCTGCCCGTCGTTCCCGCTGATCGACTTGAGGTAGATGCTCTTGTCGACGCCGTTGGCCTTTTGCTCGATGGGTGTCGCCACCGACTGTTCGAGCGTGGTGGCGTCCGCGCCCGTGTACGTCGTGGTGACCTTCACCTCGGGCGGCACGATGTCGGGAAACTGTGCGACGGGCAGCTTCGACATCGCCACCACACCCGCGATGACGGTGACGATGGAGATCACCATGGCGACGATGGGTCGCCGGACGAAGAAGTTGTCATCCATGGCTTACTTGGCTCCGCTGGAGCTGACGGGCGCGGGAGGTGCCGGCTTGGGCGCTGGGGACGCGCTGGGCCCCTTCTTCGGGCTGGCAGCTGTCGGGGCAGCGGCCGAAGGACTCGGCGCCGCTTCTGGCGTGCCAGCGTCTGGGGGCGGGGCTGGGGAATCAGGAACCGTCCCGGGCAGCGCGGGAGAGATCGGCCCGAAGGAGGCTGCCACCGGAGCGACGACCATGCCGGTCTGCACCTTCTGCACGCCGTCCACCAGCACCTTGTCGCCTGGCGAAAGGCCTTTCTCGATCAGCCAGAACTGTCCAACGCGTTCGCCGGGTACGACTGCGCGGCGGTCGACCTTGTTCCCCTCGCCCACGACGAAGACCTCGCTCATGCTCTGGCGCTCGATGACCGCTCGTTGCGGGACACCTCGTGCGCCCTGCACACGCTCGGTCGCGGCGCGAACGCGGGCAAACTGACCCGGCCGGAGCAGGCCTCGTTCGTTGGGGAAGCGTGCCTCGAGCAAGATTGAACCCGTGCTCGTGCTCACGGCGCGATCGATCAGCTCGAGCCAGCCTTTGTCGGGGTAGGTGGAGCCGTCCGCCAGCACCAGATCGAGGTTCTTCAGACCACGTCGGCCCGAGCCGTCGATCAGCTGGCTCAGCTTGGCAGCATGCTTGAGGTACAGGCGCTCGCTGATGGGGAAGCGCACGCGCACGACGTCCAGGCGTGAAACGGTGGTGAGCAGCGTTGGCTCGCCTTGGCCAACCAGGGTGCCGATGCTGACCTGGCGCACACCGATCACGCCGTCGATGGGGGAACGCACCTTGGTGAAGTCCAGGCTGGCCTTTGCGGTGGCAACCACGCCCTGGGCGGCGACGATCTGCGCTTGCGCCGACTGCTGCGCGGCGGTGGCGTGGTCCAGCTCCTGCTTGCTGACCGCGTTTGTAGCCACGAGCGGCGTGAGCCGATCGACGTCGACCTTGGCCTTGGCCTCCGCCGCCCTCGCCAACGCTAGATCACCTTCGGCGCGCCTGAGCTCTGCCTGGGAGAGAACTGGGTCGATGGTGAAGAGCAGATCGCCCTTTTTCACCCGCTGCCCTTCCTGGAAGTGCACTTCTTCCAGGTAGCCCGCCACGCGCGCGCGGATGTCGGCATTCTCGACGCCGTCCACGGTGCCGACGAAGTCCGTGTAGATGACGACGTCTTCTTGCTTCACCTCGACGTAGTGCACCTCGAGCGGCTTGGCTTGGGCAGCCGTACCCGCCGACTGGCAGCCAGGGAGCACGCCCAAGGCGAGCACACAGCCGATTCCGACGATTCGATGAAGGGTCCTGGTCATGGCGCTTTCTTCTCGGTGGGGTTCGGAGCTGGAGCCTTCGCGGGAGCTACGCTTGCCCCGAGCGAACGCAGGGTGATGGCGCGCTCGCCACGATCGACGATGGGACGGGCGGATTGCGGCACGGCCTGACGCAGGGCCACGACTTGGTCGGACGATATTTCACCGACCTGGGCCACGATCAGGCGCAGCGCCCCCTTGGTGCAGGGGGGCATCGAAAGCGAGCCTTCGTAGGCCAGTACCGGTGCCGTGCGCGGCACGAGAGCGCCGAGATCGACGGGTCCGGCGAGTGGCCGATCGCCGATTGGGCCGGCTTTCGGCAGCGCCTGCAGGAGCGCCGCCCAGGCAGGATTCGCCGCGCCCGCTCGATAGAGCACGCTCAGCAGAATGGGGCGCCCGTCTTGCCCCTGGGCTCGAAAGACGAGCTCGGCATCGAACGAGGTGCCGCCCAGACGATGCTCGGCCGGGACGTGGAGCTCGACTTCTTGGACGGGGACGCGCTGGCCGTCGACCGTGACTGCCGAGTTGGCGGCTCCGACCAGTGTCACCGTCTGCGCGCTGGTTCGAAGGGTGAGGGGCGACGGAGGCAGGTCGAGCGCCAGCGCGAGCTCGGGCGGCGAAGCCGCGGCGCTGAGCGCGTCGAGCGGAACGTCGATGGGCGACTGTCCGGGCTCGGCGCAGGCAGCCCACTCGGCGCGCAAGGTGCCCCATTTCTCGGGTCCGCTGTCACCCTGATAGCTCCAAGTCGCCGCCCCGGACGCCGCGGCCGGGCCGCCATCGGCGCCACTGGGTGCGTCGGGCACGTCCGGCAGTGGCCGGGGCTCAGGGGTGCAGGCCGAAAGGCCGCCCATGCTGACAGAAAGAGCAAGGACGGCGCCCGTCCCCACGGCAACCCTCGACCGCCAACCCACCTTCACGGGCGGCACGTTCGGCGGGAATCCTGGCGCCGTCAAGGTAGGCGCCGGAGCCGCTCTGCGCTCTGCTCAGCCGTTTCGGCTGGCTCTGCGTTCCTGCTCAGCCGTTTCGGCTGGGCGTGCGTCTCTGCTCAGCCGTTTCGGCTGGCTCTGCGTTCCTGCTCAGCCGTTTCGGCTGGCTATTCGCCGATCGGCTTCGCTGATCTCGCTCTCCATCAGCACTTCGGCGCTGGCACCTTCGCGCAGGGCGCGGTGGAAGGCCACCGTGCGCTCGACCGCTTCCAGACTGCCGAAGATGGGTCGAACACCCAGGGTGGCTGCAGCCTTCGTCGGATCGAGCGCGAGCGCCGGGGCCTCGGCCGGGTGCGGACCGGGATCCGAGGTCCAGCGCGCGCCCGCCCCCCAGGTGGCCACCGCACGATCGGCAACCTGGTGCACCTCGAGCACGTCGCTGGGCGCGGGACCGAAGTTGAACGCCTGCGCTGCGCTGCCGTCGCCGGCCAGCAGTCGCTCGGCCAGTGTGACGTAGGCGAAGATTGGGTCGAGTACGTGCTGGAAGGGGCGGGTGGCCTTGGGGTTCCGGATGCGCGTGACCTCGCCACTCTCGAAGGCTCGGATCAAGTCCGGTAGCAGTCGGTCGCGAGCAAAATCACCACCGCCGATCACGTTGCCGGCGCGCGCGCTCGCGACCAGGACGCCACGCTCGGCGAGGAAGCTGGCGCGATAGCTTTGCGTCACCAGCTCGGCCGCCGCCTTGCTCGCCGAGTAGGGGTCGTGACCGCCCAGCGCATCCCCCTCGGCGAAAGGCCGCCCCTGGCCGTCGTTTTCGTACACCTTGTCCGTCGTGACGACCAAGACCGCGCGTACGCTGGGCGCCGACATCACCGCTTCGAGCACGTTGAGCGTGCCCATGACGTTGGTGGCGAAGGTTAGGGCGGGCTCGCGGTAGGAATGCCGCACCAGCGGTTGCGCGGCCAGGTGCAGGACCACTTCGGGCGCATCTGCCTCGAGCGCGGCCGTCACGCCGGCGAGATCGCGCACGTCCAGCCGACGGTCACCTGCGAGGCCCTTCCTGCCCGCGAGCTCGAACAGACTGGGGTCCGTGGGAGGGTCGAGCGAAAGGCCCGCCACCTGGGCCCCCTTTCGCGCGAGGACGTGCGTGAGCCAGGTGCCTTTGAAGCCGGTGTGGCCGGTCAGAAGGACTCGCCGACCGAGCCAGGGATCTGCTCGCATGTAGGAAACCCTGCCCGTTTCGCCCGCCTGAGACAAGCGCGGCCCAGGCAGGACAAGAATCAGGCTTTCGCCTGGTCAGTCCTTGACGCCGTAGCTGCCCGAGTCGACGCGGACCATTCTGCCGAACTCGAACATCAAATAACTCACGAAGCGATTGCGCCCGAAGTCGTAGGTCAGCCGGTGCACGGGGACTTCTACCGTGCGTTCACTCCAGACTTCCTCGCAGAACTGCTGGCCGTTCTTCTGCTGCTGGCAGTTGACGCGTGCGCGGTAGCGTTCGGTTCGGTACTCCACGTAGCTGTCGATCTGATCCGGTTCTCCGCAGGTGGCCCGCACGTGGTAGAGCGCGTCGCCCAGGCCCACCAGGCGGCTACCGCAACGCATCGACGACCAGGCGCTGGCGCTCGCGCTCAGCAGGGCTAGGGCGGTGATCAGACCCAGGCTCAGTCCCAATTTTCCAATCTTTCGCATGAGGATCCTCCGGTGGCTCGAGGCAGTTTCTCCCGGCAGAGTGCCACATCTCCGCGCGAGCCGGGGGGAGATCCGTTGCGCGGCCTCGAGGAAGAGGCGTGCTATCTCCCCGGACCATGCCTCTCAGTTTGGGTGCAAACGGCGATATCCTTTCGACGGTCGACCACCGGGACGAGGAGACTGCGCGCCGCTGGGCCGTGGAGAGCGCGGTGAGGAAGCCGTACCGTCCCCAGTTTCGTGCGGCGTTCGCTCGCGTCTTGTCGGGGATGCGGCCGGCCCCCAAGCGCATTCTGGAGCTAGGCTCGGGGCCGGGGCTCCTCGCGCGACGGGTACTCGAAGACGTGTCGCCAGCCGAATACGTCCTGTTCGATTTTTCCGAGCCGATGATGAACATGGCCCGGGAAGCCCTCGGACCCAGAGGCGACGTCACCTGCTGCTTGGGAAACTTCAAGCTCGACGACTGGCATCGTGGGCTCGTCGGGCCGTTCGACGCCATCATCTCGATGCAGGCCGTGCACGAGATTCGTCACAAACGGCACGTGCCAGACCTCTATGCACGCGCCGTGACACTCCTCGGAGCGGGAGGCCTGCTCCTGGTGTGCGACCACGAGCCGGGGCCTGATGCCGACGCCCTCAAGCAGCAGCTAGCCTCGACGCGGGTGGAGCAGCAGGCGGCCATGCAGTCCGCCGGCCTCGAAGGCTTTCAGTGTCATGCGTTCGAGCACGGGTGTTACCTCCTGTCCGCGCTGAAACCGGGAGCACGGGAACCTTGAGGACCGTTCGAATCGCCCCGGCCGCGCTCCGGCGCAAGGCGGGGGCCCGCAGGCTGTATGACGCGCGCCCGGTACGATTCGACTGGGCTGATGGTTCGAATCGCCCCGGCCGCGCTCCGGCGCAAGGCGGGGGCCCGCAGGCTGTATGACGCGCGCCCGGTACGATTCGGCCGGGCTGATGGTTCGAATCGCCCCGGCCGCGCGTAGGCGCAACGCGGGGGGGCCGCAGGCTGTATGACGCGCGCCCGGTACGATTCGAACGTACGACCTTCGGTTCCGTAGACCGACGCTCTATCCAGCTGAGCTACGGGCGCTCGGGGGCGCTCCTCATAGCAAAGGCGCATGCCCTGTAAAGGTTCGGCCCTGGGTGGACGCTTGCCGGCCCTTCGGTAAGGGAGCGCAAATTCTTGCGGGGCGATTTTCCACTATGACACCGATGCCAGGGCCGGCGCGCGCAGGATTTCGAGGCGCGCTCGGGCCGCGGCGACCGCATCGGATTTTCCTTGGTCAGACAGCAGGCTTATCGGCCGAGGTGCCGAGGACCGCCCAGGCTGCGTCCTTCTGGCATGGTCCGTGCTTTTGACTCCATCCGGCGCTCCAGGCGTCACTTAGCCGAAACTCGCTTCCCTTCCCTCTTGCCCGACAGCGTCCCCCGCTCTCGAGCCCTTCCTTGAAGAGCTTAGCCTTTCGTCCCTTCCTTGATCCTGGCTTGCTTTTGCTTGAACGGCCGGCGGAGTTCCGCCCGCTCGCTTGATTTCGGTCGGCCTCGGCGGCCGAGCTGGTGCGTCTGTTTTGGTTTTCGGGCGCTACCTGCTCGGCGCGGTGGTTCATCCGGCCGCATTCCTGCCTGATTGTTCGAGGCTTCCTGATTTTTTGGCCTGCCCGCGTGTGGCGGGCGCGAGACCGAGGGTGCTTGCTTCCTCCCGCCCCGGGCCAGGCTCTGGCCCGCGGGCGACTTCTTTTGTCTGAAACCTGCTCGTCGCCTGCGCTATTCCAGGGGGGCATGCCTCGGGTGTCCCGCTTCTGGCCGACGTGCCTGTTCCTAGGGTGGGCCCTCGGCTGCACGCCCAAGAGCCCGCCGCCAGCCGCGGAGTTCACGGTGACCGCGCCGCCGGCCGAAGGTGCCCCCGTCGGGAGCGTCGCCACCGGGGATGGAGGTGAAGTCCAGCTCCGCTACCCACCGTCGCGCCGTCCCTGGCTCGGCGTCGAGATCGAGGACCAGCCTTCGGGCCAGCCGGGGCTGCGTGTCGTCCGTGTGCTGCGCGGCTCCCCCGCGGCGACGGGTCACGTTCGCACCGGGGACACCTTGCTCAGCGTGGGCGGGGCGCGGCTCGACGCACCCTCCGACCTGGTGCAAGCCCTGCAAGGATTCGGAGTGGGGGAGGAAGTCCCTCTCGCGGTGCAGCGTGGTCGGGAGCACCGCCTGCTCCGTGCCACGCTCCGCGGCCAGCCGGTGTTCGAGGACCTGCTGCGGCTCTCCTTCGTCGGCCTCGAAGCACCAACCATCAGTGGAGTCGTGACCTTTCAAGGTGAAGCCGCCTCCCTTTCCGAGCTGCGCGGCAAAGTGGTGCTGCTCGAGTTTTGGGCCAGCTGGTGTGAGATCTGTCGATACTTGGCGCCTGTGCTCGGGCGCTGGCAGAGCGCCTATCGGCCGGCGGGGCTCGAGGTGGTCGGGGTGACGGCCGATCCGCCGGACGTAGCGGCTCGCGCCGCGTCCCGAGCGGGCATGGGCTACACGCTCGCCTCGGACCTGGGGGGTGAGGTCTCGGAAAGCTACCTGGCAAACCAGATCCCGGCGGTCTTCGTCATCGATCGCCGAGGCGTCGTCGTGGACGTGATGGTGGGCGTGCAGGCCGAGCGCTTGGACGAGGTGCACGACCTGATTGGACGCCTGCTCGACGAAGCGGTCGTGGAGCGTCCTCGTGGCTGATGCCCGGCGCTTTGGTTCAGCCCTCGGCGTCGCTCTCGCCCTGCTCGCAGCCGCTCCCTCCGCGTACGCCGACGTGTCGGCTCGGCGCCTGCACGCGATCGGAGCCCAGCGCACGCTCGAAGCCTCCTCTGGGCGCCGGGATCGGGTCGAGATCCTGACGCGGATGCCGCAGGCGAGCCGGCAGCCAGGGCTCGTACCGCTGCTCGGAGAGTGGGCGGTCTTCCGCGGTCGGCCGGCAGAGCTCGACGGATTGTTCGCGGCCCACGCCGAAAACGAATGGTTCTTTTCGCCGGCAAAACGTCTGCTGATGGAGCTTGCCGGCCCGACGATCGCACTGCCGGCGGCGGCTCAGGACTTCGGTCTCGACGGGGCTGGGGTGGTCGTCGGCGTGGTCGATACGGGGCTCGACTTTTCGCTCCCGGCGTTCCAGCGCCCAGACGGCACGACACGGGTGGCCTGGCTGCTCTCGTTCGGCCAACCGCCGCGGGGCGTCCACGCAGCGATGGAAGTAGAGCTCGGCTGCGTCGAGTTCGACGACTGCGCGGTGTTTTCCGGGGCTGAGATCGACCAGATGCTCGCCGTCGGCGCGACGTCCGAGCTGCCACTCGATACGATTGGCCACGGCAGCCACGTGACGGGTATCGCCGCCGGTCGCGACCCGGCTTTCCCCGGTGTCGCACCTGGGGCGGAGCTGATCGTGGTGCAGGCCGCTGGCGAGGCGGGAGCTGCCAGCGACGCCGGCATCTTGGCTGGCGTGAAGTTCGTGTTCGACCGCGCCGCCGAGATGGGATTGCCGGCGGTGGTGAATCTCAGCCTCGGCTCGTCGTTCGGCGCCCACGACGGCACCTCCGTCCTCGAGCAGGTGATCGACGAGCTCTCGACTGGGCCTGGCCGAGTCGTGGTCGTTGCTTCCGGCAACGACGCTGGCCTGTTCGATGCAGCCGATCCGAACTATCCGGATCCGCTGGGTGTCCACGCCGAGGCCATCGTTCCAGACGGTTCGGAGGTCCGGGTGCCGATCCACATTGCGCGTGGCGCTTCCGGTCTGCTGTCGGGCTACATCTTCGTTTGGATCTCTTCCGAGTCGGGGGACGAGCTGACGCTGGCCTTCGACAACGGACGCGGCCTCGTCACCGCTCCGGTGCTGCCTGGTCAGACGGGCTACTCCGACGCCGGCGATGAGGACGAGTACGAGCTGATTCTCTTGAATGGCGACGACGGAGGCTTCGGCATCGACATTGAGCCGGGCAGTCTCGTCCTCGGCATTTCGGGCACCATCTCCGACGATCGCGAGTTCGAGCTGGTGCTCGGCGGGCAGGGTACCGCCAAGGTTTGGGTCGAAGGCGGCGGCGATCTGGCTTCTCTCGTGCTTCTACCGCGCGCACGGGCGGGCGGTACCGTATCCATCCCCGCGACGGCGGATGGCGTGATCTCCGTGGGAGCTTCGGTCAACCGGGAGACCTGGACCGACTACAGTGGAGCGCTGATCGAGGTTCCCCTGGGTGCTCCCGGCTCACGGGCGTATTTCAGTGGCGCTGGGCCGAGCCAGAGTGGTGCGCTCGAGCCCGACGTGCTCGCGCCCGGCGGGTATGTCGCTTCTGCCATGGCTGGCGCAGCGGACCCACGTGTCGATCCCACGGGTCCGAGTCAGTTCGCAGCCCTCGGCGCGTGCCCCGATCCAGCGGTCGAGTGCTTCGTGGTGGACGACACGCACGGCGTATCCGTCGGGACGTCGATGGCGGCGCCGATGGTGGCTGGGGCGGTCGCTCTGCTCTTGCAGCGCGACCCCGGGCTGGACGCGCGGCAAGTGCGCGACCTCTTGCGGGGCGGAGCTGCTTCTCCGCGCCCCGGCGGCGCGCTCGTGGGCGATGGAGCCGGCGTCCTGGACATTCGGGCGGCGCTCCTGGCGCAGGACTTGGGAGTAGGGTCGGCGGCCCGCCTCCCGCACACCGACTTCTCCCGCTTCGTGCCGGGCGACGTATTCCTGCAGCCCGGCGCTCAGCCGCTCGAAGTCCTCGTGCTCTTGCGAGATGTCGCCGGCGAGCCAGCGGGGGGATTCTCCGCCGAGCGCGTGAGTGTGACCGTCGACGGGCCGGCGTCCGCCGATTCGCTCGCGGTGAGCCCGGGACTCTTGGCTTTCCGGGTGAGCGCCCAAGCCGGCAGTGGCGAGCGTGAGGTAACGCTCCGAGCCTTCTTCGATGGCTATCCCCTGGCCGAGACGACCCTTCCCATCGTGGTCGACTCCTCGGTCTATCGCGACGGCTTTGCGCTCGGCGGAGGCAGCTGCCAGATCGGGCGGGGTGCGCCAGGGTCGGGCCGGTCGAACGCACTCTACCCGGTCGCGATCTACCTGCTCGCGATCTTGCTCCTTGGCCTCGTGCGACACCGCCCTCGGTCCCACGTGGCCGCCCGGCGCTAGGGAGCCGGCAAACGGTCGAGGACGACCTCGCACGAGTGCACCGGCAGCGGCAGCTCGTCGGGATCGAGCTCCGCGTCTGGTCCTCCGCCGAGGCTCGTGCCGATGATGAGCGCTGTCGGGGTCCCGTCGAGCTCGCGCAAGACGCCCTCCGCGCTTGGACTGGTCTCTCGGCTCGGCACTTCGACGCGGCTCTGGATGCGATCGGATCCATCCAGGCGAGCCATGGACCAGACGTAGCTCGAGCCGGTCTCGCAGAACGTGCGTAAAGCCAAGCCTGCCCGGGCAGTCGCCGCATCCAGGCGCACCACCACGTAGGCACTGCCGGTCGGCGCCAGCGGTCTGGGCAGCACCAGATTGCGCGGCAGCGAGGCGCCGTCGATTTCCCAGGCGAGTGCGGGACCTGCCAACAGCCGGTGAGCCTCATCGAAGCGGAGGGCTGCGACTTCACCGAGCAGCCGAGCGAGGTCGGGGTCGCCCGCACCGAGCGTGCTCTTCAGGACGTCGAAAAAGTCTGGTTCGGAGCTCGGCCTTGGGGAGCCGAGCGGCGTCCGCTCGGCGGGCAGCAAGAGCGCCAGCCACGGAGCGGACGGGCCCCGTCCCGGGCTGGCCTTGCGCTCGAGCAGCTGGAGTAGGGGGACCGTGGCCGGCAAGGTCGGGTCACTGAGCAGGCCCTGCTCTGGTGCCTCGAGGCTTCGCCGTGCTGCTTCTCGCGCCGAAACGCCGCCATCGTGGACGTGCGCCACGTAGCCGGCCCAGCCGGCGCGGAGCGCGGGTGCGGTGCCCGGGGCCACACGGAGCAGGCTCGATGCGGCCGCGCAGGCGAGCGCCGTGTCGCGAGTGATCTCACCGCCGGCGCAGGTCGGGCGCCCGCGATCGAAGCCCAGCGTCGGTTCGAGCGTGTGGTCGAACGTCAGCGGTCCGGTACTGAGCCGCCAGAGCATGGGCTCCGCGAGCGGGTCGAGTGGCCAATTGGGGCCCTGGTTGCCGAGCACCGTCGTTTCGTACGCCGCCGCCAGCAAGCCTACCGCGGCCCTGCGCAGGGTCGGGTCGCTGCCTTCGACGCAGACGGGGCGCGTGAGGGAGCACTGGCGCGGAGCCGCCATTGGGCCCTTGGATCCTCCGCCACTCGCCTGCGTTCGGATCTCCCCTTGTGACCAGGGTGAGAGGATCAGGCCGAGGAGGACCACTCGCCAAGGCAGCGGCCCCAGGAGGGGGTGCCCGGCGAGCTTCGGCCTCCGCGCCTGCCGGCTCGCACGAGATTTGACAGCTCGCGCCACGCGGACCCTATACTGCCATTTGTCGGCCCCCCTTCGCCCATGACCCCTCGTTTCGACCCGACTCGCGCCATCGTCTACGATCTGAGCCGCGGGCAATTGCGCGACGAGGAGGGCCAGCTTCGGCTCAATGTTCCGTTTTTCCTGCTGGAGCGGCTGTGTGGGCAGGCGGGGCCCGAGGCGACGCGCGACTTCGGTCAGGGCCTGGGCGGTGACATCGGGCGCCGCATCCGGGATCGGCTAGGAGCTGCCGCCGAGCAAGTCGACGTGAGCGTCTGGACCGAGCACCTGGGTGGTCACCTGGCCGTGCTGGGACTGGGGGACCTCAGCCTGGAACGATGGGGACGAGCCCTCGTGATCCGCATCGTCGGGGCGCCCGCGGGTGCATCGGCGCTCTTGGCTGCCGTGATCGCGGGCGCGCTGCAGCGTGGAGCGGGGCGAAACGTCGAGCTGGTCGCTTTCGACGTCGAGGACAGCGTGGCGCTGCTCGTGCTGTCACCCGAGACGGCGGGACGCGCCCGGGCCCTGCGGGAAGCGGGCGAATCGCTCGGCAGGGTCGTCGAACAGCTCCATCGAGGCGTGGCATGAAGCTCGATCGACAGAAGCTCGAAGCGCTCCTCAGCCGAGTACAGCGAAACCAGGCGCTTCCGCGCCGTGCCGCCGCCCCGGTTGCCAGGGCTCCGAGCGCCTTCGCAGCCCCGGTCGCCGCGGCCCCAGTGCCTTCTCTGGAGCTGGACGAGCCAGGGATGGATTCGCTGCAGCCGCCGCCCGACCTGGGCCGCAGCGAGCTCGACTTGGACGAAGCTCCGCCCGAGAGTGGCAGTGCTCCGGTGCGCGGCGTGGGCCTTCTGTCCCACGACTTGGAGGAGCCGCCGCCTCTCACCCCACCTCCCGAATCGGGCGAGGAGCCGGCTCCAAAGGTGTCGATCCCCCGCGATCCCGGCCCGACGATGGCGCAGCTCGGACAGACGATCTCGCTCGACGAAGGCGTGGGTGGTCCGCTGGAGCTCGACGAGCCGCCCCCGCCGCCATCGCGGCGAGGCGTCGACCAGCCCCGGGTGGCTGCTTACAGCGAGGAGCTACCGCTCCCGGAGAACGCTCGGGAGGAGCTGGATCGAGTGCGCCTCGGGCAATCGGCAGAGGTGGGGCCCACCGTGCACACCCGCCCCGTCCTTTCGACCAACGTCGTCGACTTCGTGTCGGCGGTGCGCAGCTACCAGCCAGAGAGCTTCCTCGAGCTCCTGGACGCGTCCCTGCGTCTTTGACCGAGCGAGCTTGGCTGGCGAGCTTGGCCTAGCCCGCTCGTCTAGCGAGCTTGCCCAGCGCCACCGAGCTCTTCGACCAGCTCGTCCTGGCTGCGGCCGGGGTCGAGCACGGCGGGATCGAGCAAGCGCACGGGCTGATCGCGCAGCCAAGTGCGCTGCCTGCGCGCAAAGACACGCGTGGCGCGCACGATCTGCTCATGGAGCGCTTGCTGCTCGACGCGGCCGAGCGAGAGTGCGGCGGCGACCTCCTTGTAGCCCACGGTCGACATGGCGCGGGCCGACGCGTACCCCGCCTCGACCAGACCCTCGACCTCTGCCACCAGGCCCTGCTCCAGCATGCCTTGCACGCGAGTCTTCACGCGGCCTTCGTAGACCGTCCGCGGCCAGTCGAGAGCCAGAAGCCGCGCCGGGAAGCGGGGCGTCCGAAACCCGTGCTCGCGATGGAATGCGCTGAGCGGGCGACCGGTGAGCTCGTGCACTTCCAAGGCACGGCTGACGCGCAGGATGTCGTTCTCGTGCAAGCGTGCGGCTGTGTCGGCATCGACGGCGGCCAGCCGCGCATGGAGTGCCGCCGGCCCATGAGCTCGTGCGAAGTCGCGGTGTTCCTGCCTCCGCTCGTCGTCACCCTTGGGGGCGTTAGCCAGGCCGTAGAGCAGGGCCCTGATCCAAAGGAACGTTCCGCCACAGACAATCGGTAGGCGCCCGCGCCCGCGGATGTCCTCCATCGTGGCGTGAGCTCGCTCGGCCCACAGAGCTGCGTCCAGCGGCTCCAGCGGGTCCGCGATGTCGAGCAAATGGTGAGGGCAGGCGGCGCGCTCGGCGGCGGAAGGTTTGCCGGAGCCTATGTCGAAATGCCGGTACACCTGGACGCTGTCGGCGTTGATCACCTCACCGTGCAGGCGCCGGCCTAGCTCGGCGGCGAGGGCAGACTTGCCGCTGGCCGTGGGTCCGACGAGAACCACGATGGGCGCCAGCATCAGCGGCGTCCCACCTTGCGTTCGAGCTCGAGCCAACCGAGCACGGTGACGATGGGCCGCCCGTGCGGGCAATATCCCGCAAAGTCAGCGCCGTCCAAATCCCGCAGTAGACCACTGGCTTCGACCGCGCTGAGCACGTCCCCGGCGCGGACGGCGGCATGGCACGCCATGGTCGCCAAGGCCTTGTCGACTGCGTCGGAGTAGGCCCGGTCGTCCTTGCGCGAGAGCTCCCGCAAGAGGTCGCGCAGGAGTCGCTCAGGGCTGCCGTCAGCCAGGAGACGCGGCACGGCGTGCACGCTCGCCTGTCCAGGACCGCGCAAGCGTACGTCCAAGCCGAGAGCGGCGATCTCCGCCGCGCGCTGTTCGAGCAACTCCGCTTCGTCCGCCCCCACTTCGACGATCAGCGGAAACAAGAGTGCTTGCGTCGCCACCGCTCGGGCCTGGTGGCTCTTGCGCAGTCGACTGAAGATCACGCGCTCGGCCGCCGCGTGCTGGTCGAGCACGTAGAGGCCGTCCTCACCTTCGCAGAGCAAGTAGGTTTGCCGCACTTGCTCGATGAAGCGCAGGTTGCGCCAGGCCGGCCCCTCTGCCTCCGCGCTCTCGAGACTGGCCTTGGCGTCCTTTCCGAACATCTCCGGCTGTCCGCCTGGGTTCTCGCCGCCCACTCGGCCGAAAGCGCCCAAGTGTTCCAACACGGCCGCGTAACGGCGCCCGCTCGGCGGCTCAGCGCCATCCCTCACGATGCGCACACTGCTCTCCGCGCGCCCCGCCGTGGCACCGTGCGTGCTCCGAGGTACCGCAGGAGAAGGAGCGAGCGCCGGCTCTGGGCGTGCCGCCGGCGCACCGCCGGGTGACCTACCGAGCGCGCTGGCGAGACCACGGCAGACGATGCCGTACACGGCGTCGGACACCGCGCGTGGATCGGCGAAGCGCACCTCGAGCTTTTGCGGGTGCACGTTGACGTCCACCAGGCGCCCCGGAAGGTCGAGGTAGACCACGCCCCGGGGGTAGCGTCCTCGCTCCAGGATGCTGCCATAGGCGTGAGCGATGGTGCCGGCGAGACCCCGGTCCTTGATGGGTCGACCAGAGAGCAAGATGCGAAGGCCGGCCGCGCCTTGGCGGGCGCGCTCCGGGCTCGACAAGAAGGCGTCGATCGACAGCGGCCCGCGCTCGCCCGAGACTGCATGGAGCGCTTCGCCGTCGAGCACTTGTGCCGCACGCTCGGCGCGACTCGGGGCTGCGTCGAAGCTCCTCTGCAGCTTGTCGTCGCGAGTCAGGCGGAAGGTCACGTCTGGCCGCGCCAAGGCTGCACCCTCCACCACGTCGGCGACGTGTGCGCTTTCGGTGGGCGTGCTGCGCAGGAACTTCTTCCGTGCGGGGACGTTGAAGAACAGGTCGCGCACCGTGACGCCCGTTCCGACGCCGGCGCCAATCGGGCGGGTTTCGATCAGACTCGAGCCCTCGCTTCTGAGCAGGGTGCCGGCTTCCGCCTGCCTCTCGCGCGTCGCTAGAGTCAGCTTGCTCACCGCGGCGATACTCGGCAGGGCCTCACCGCGAAAGCCGTACGAGGCAATGTTCTCCAGGTCGTCCAGCTGGACCAGCTTGCTCGTCGCGTGCCGCTCCAGACACAGGGCGGCGTCGGTCGCGTCCATGCCACCGCCGTCGTCTTGGACGTGGATCTCCTCGAGGCCGCCGCCTTTGATGTGCACCTCGATGCGGGATGCACCTGCGTCGAGCGCGTTCTCGATCAGCTCCTTCACGACGCTGGCCGGTCGCTCCACCACCTCACCCGCCGCGATTTGGCTGGCCAGCTCGGGGGGCAGGATCCTGATCGGCACGGGAGCGGGGTGCCTGAAGGGTAGCTCCGTCGCTTGGGATCCCTCAAGGGGGAGGGTCCCAGCGACTACGTCACGAGCGACTGAGGGCGCTCAAACAGGGCCGGGGTCGACCGAGACCTTCTTCTTCTGCCGCGTGGCCCACTCGTACTTCACGGTTCCGTCGACCAGCGCGTACAGAGTGAAGTCCTTGCCGATGCCGACGTTGCGGCCTGGGTCCATCGACTGGCCCACCTGGCGCACGATGATGCCGCCAGCGCGAATGTTCTCCCCGCCGAAGACCTTGGTCCCGCGGAACTGCGCGTTCGAGTCGCGCCCGTTGCGTGTGGAGCCGCCACCCTTCTTGTGTGCCATTAGCCGTGGACCTCCGTGATCTTGATGGCCGTGAACGACTGGCGATGGCCATTCTTGCGGCGGTACTTCTTGCGCCGCTTGAACTTGAAGATGACGAGCTTCTCGCCGCGCGCTTGCTGGACGATCTCGCCCGAGACCTTGGCGCCAGCCACGAGGGGCGTGCCGAACTTCGGCGCCTCGCCGTCGAGAAACAGCACCTCGTCGAACACGATCTTGTCGCCTGCGTTCCCGTCGAGCTTCTCGACGCGAACGACGTCGCCTGCGGCGACTCTGTACTGCTTTCCGCCCGTGCGGATGACTGCATGTGCCATGGGGAAGGGCCGCGAAAGCTAGACCCACGAGGGCCCTCCTGCAAGGAGAAATCCCGCCGGGAGGATCCCGACTGCTGAACACGCGGGCAGCCGGGCGCGTCGAGGCTGGGCCCAGGCGCGGGCTCAGCGCGGGCTCGGGCCGCTGCCGCTGGCTGGTTCGGCAGCGCGGGCAGGTTCTGCAGCGCGGGCAGGTTCGGTGCCGCGGGAAGAAAGGGTCTGCCAAAGACGGCTCACCCAGTCCGTGAACGCCACCTCGCCCGGCACGTAGCGCAGCCGAATGAGCCCCCGGGTCTCGGACAGGGGCTGCCTAGCAGCGGTCCAGGCCCGAACCGCTGCTTCGCCCAGAGGTCCTGGCAGGGAGGCCCCGAGGTCCGTGCGGGCCCGGAGCAGGAAGGCAACCAGCTCGTCGCAGCCGGGCTCGGCGCACTCGAGCTCCCCGAGCGCCCCGCCGTCCGTATCGGTGCGGAGTGCGCCGGCGAGTAGGTGGCGGAGCGGGGACTGACTCGCCTCGGGGCCCACCTCCGCGAGCCAGTTCGGTGGAAGGCTCAGGGTCGCCAAGAGGGCGATCGGTGCGCCTCCGGCCGTCCCGCGGATCCGCTCGGCCAGCTGACGATGAGGCGGGCTCGAGGCCGCCGACGGGGCACTGCCCCGCGCCAAGAGGGTGAGCTCGCCCTGCATGTTCCGATCGCTAGCGAAGAGAAGGCGCCCGCTTCGGTGCACCAGGACACCACTTGGGCTCGCCAGCGTTTCCTCGCTCGGGGACGTGCTCAGCACTTCTCCACCCGCGCGCTCCACCTCCAGTCGGACGCAGCGCCAGAAGTCGGCGCTGACGGCAGGTGAGACCAGAACGATGGCCTTGTCTTCCTCCTCCCCTGCGCCGAGCTTTGTGCTTGCCCGTGTCGGCGCGAGCGCAGCGACGCCAACACGCTCGGGTGGCGGCACGTTCTGGCAGCCGTCCGTGCCTGCGGCGAACGGTGAGGCACCTGTGAGGCGACCCTCGAAATCGACGACCAGCCAGGATCGCGCGGGCAAGAGCGAAAGTGGGTCCGCCGCCGAAGCGCCTTGGCCGGGCGGCCCAGCCAGCGCGGGCGGAGTGCGCTCGGCCGAGGGCAAGAGAGCGCCGGCGTGGCCGGCACGCCGATTCTGGCCGATGAAGAAAAGACCGCCCACCACGGCGCCCATCACGAGCGCGGAGAGCGCGAGCTGCGAAGGCAAGGAGGACACGGCGCTACGCTTGGCCTCGAGCGCCGTTCTTTCGTGCCAGGGCAGCCGTCTCCACCCACTCGATCACGGAGTGTTCCGGCTTGGTTCCGCTCAGTCGACCGAGCTCTTGGATGCCGGTCGGGCTGGTCACGTTCACCTCGATCAGCTTGCCGCCGATCAGATCGAGGCCCACGAAATGCAGCCCATGGGCAACCAGCGTCGGGGCGAGCTCGAGCACGAGGCGCTCCTCCTCGGCACTCAGCGTCGTCGCTTCGACCTGGCCCCCGACGTGGATGTTGGCGCGCAAGTCGTCGGCGCGGGGCACGCGCAAGATGGCCCCCAAGGGCCGGCCCTCGAGCACGAGCACGCGCTTGTCGCCGCGCTCGATCTCCGGTCTGTACTCTTGCACCATGGCGAGCTCTCGCCCTTCCCTGGTCAAGAGGTCGGCCAGGGCGCGCGCGTTCTTGTCGCCCGTGCTGAGCAGAACCACGCCACTGCCGCCGGCGCCATCGAGGGGCTTGAGCACCGCACGTCCGCCCACCTCGCCGGTGAAGGCCAAGATGGCATCGCGCTCGCGCGAGACCAGCGTGCGCGGCATCAGGTGCGAGAAGCGGAGCGCGAACAGCTTCTCGTTGGCGGCGCGCAGACCGGCCGGATCGTTCAGGACCAGTGTCTCGTGCTTCACCAAGTCGAGCATCTGCGTGAGGTGGAGATAGGCCGTGTCGAAGGGCGGATCCTTGCGCACGAACACGGCATCGAGCGTGGCCAGATCGACCATGCCTTGGGCGCTGCACTCGACGTACGGCGCCCGATCCTGCACGCGCATCCGGCTGACCTTGGCGCTCAGGCGGGCGTTCTTGCCGCTTTCGACCGACAGGTCGAACGGCTGGCAATGCAGAGTCTCGTGCCCGCGCTGTCCTGCGGCACGGATGAAGGCAAACGTGGTGTCCTTGTCCGGCAGCATGCTTTCGGCCGGGTCCATCACGTAGAGAAAGCGCATCAGGGCGAAGTCTTACAGCGAATCGACCGTGCGTGGTATCAGAAGGCGGTGGAACGGCCTTCGGTCCTGCTTCTGGCCGCGCTCGCGATCCTGCTCCTGGTTCGGCTTCCCCGCGCGGAGACGCGCCCCACCACGGGCGCGCTCGCACAGCAGGCCGTCTCTTCGGAAAGCTCCGTGGCGGCGAGCGATGCGATGCAGGTGTTTGCGCGGGGTGGCTCGGCAGCGGACGCCGCCATCGTCGCCGCTCTGGTGAGCGGCGTGGCAGCCCCAAGCTCCAGCGGGCTCGGCGGTGGTGGCTTCGTGCTGGGCTGGGACGCGGCCAAACGAGCGCCGTACTGCATCGATTTTCGCGAGGTCGCGCCGGCGGCCGTCTCGCGCGCTGCGCTCGAGGGGAGGCCCCTGGGACGGGAGGCGGTGGGGCATTTGGTGGGCGTGCCCGGCGAAGCAAAGGGGCTCTACGCCCTGCACCAACGCGCAGGTCGCCTACCCTGGGGCGAGCTGGTTCGGATCGCGCAGCGCCGAGCGGAAACCGGCTTCGTCGTCTCGCCCTTCCTTGCGGGCAGCCTGCACCACGCCCAAAGCAAGATCAGCGGACGGGCGACCTTGGCCTTCCTGTTTCCGGGTGGGAAGCCTGCGCTCGCGGGCACGCGGCTCACCAACGCTCCGCTCGGCCGGACCCTGGCGGCGCTGGCTAGCCAGGGCCCCGACGCCATCTACCAGGGAGAAATCGCCGCGGAGATCGTGGCGACGGTGCGCGCCCACGGTGGGACGATGGACCTCTCGGATCTAGCCCGCTATGCGCCCCGCGAGCGCGAACCGATTGCCCTGCGCTACGCCGGCAAGGACGTCTACACGATGCCGCCTCCGTCCGCAGGGGGCCTCTTGCTCGCCGAGGTGCTCACCATGCTGCCGCCCGACGACCTCCTGCGTCTCGGTCGGGGCAGCGCCGCGTATCGGCACGTCGTGGCCGAAGCCATGCGCGGTGCCTTCGCCGATCGCTTCGTCTACCTGACGGACCCCGATCGAGCGAGCGTACCCACCTCGGCGCTGCTCGATGCAGACCGGCTCGAGCGGCGCCGACAGTCGATCGCCGTCGATCGAACCCATACCTTGCCTCGCTTCGCCGGGGAGGAGCATGGGACGCATGCTCTGGTCACGGCCGATCGGGCAGGGAACGTGGTCTCGCTCACCACCACCGTGAACAACTCGTTCGGCACCGGGCTCGCGCTCGACGTCTCCGGCATCGTCCTGAACGACGAGCTGGACGACTTCGCCACTGCTTCCAGCGCACGGGCGTTTGGCCTCGAGGACACGCCCAACCGTCCGCACCCGGGCGCGCGCCCGGTCTCCAGCATGACGCCGACGATCGTGGTCGAGGACGGGGCAGCGCGTCTTGCGCTCGGCGGGTCAGGCGGAATGCGGATCTCCACCAACGTGACCCAGGTGCTCTTGGATGTGCTGGTGTTCGGCTTGACACCGACCCAGGCGGTGGCGGAGCCCCGTTTCTCGATTCCGCTCGACCTGGGCACCCTGCGTCTGGAGGGCCAGGCTTCGGCAGCGGAGGTGCGTGATCTGACTTGGCGGGGCGAGCTGGTGAGCCAGGAGGAGCGCAACTTCACGGCTGTCCAGGTGCTCTCCTTCGAGGCCGGTCGGATCAGCGCTGCCGCCGACCCGCGCAAGTCGGGTGCCGCCGTCGTGCGTTGATCGAGCGAATACTAGCGAGCGAATACTAGCGAGCGAATACTAGCGAGCGAATACTAGCGAGCGAATACTAGCGAGCGAATACTAGCGAGCGAATACTAGCGAGCGAATACTAGCGGTCGAGCGCCGCTACGAGCTCGGCGCTCTCGGTATCGCCCAGCTCGGTGGTGACGGCGTAGCCCACCCCGTGCCTTTCGCAGGTGGCGATGGAGTAGCCGCGGCGGTGGCCCACGAAAACCGCCTGGTTCTGGACGACGCGTGGGTGCAGCGTTCGCGCTGCGCGCAGTGGCAGCTTCTCCGGATCGTAGACGTAGAACGTCAGGCGCCGGCCGTTGGTCAGGCTGTAGTGCAGCGACGCGGCGGGCGTGCGATCGACGGTGACCAGGTTGGCCCCCACGAAACGAGCCCCATAGCGTTCCAAATTGGGTGGATGCACCGGGAAACCAAGGCGCGGCTCCATGCGTCCAACCGAGTCAATCGCCGTGAGCGTCGGTGCCGGGGGCGCAGAGTGATGCTGCAAGAGCACATCCATCAGCTGATTCTCCGTCGACGCGATCAGCGGATCGTTCCCCGCGCTTCCATGCTGCCGCTGCGTGGCGCCGAACAGGAGCGCTATGGCAGCTGCGGCTGCGATGGGGGAAATGGTGCGCCAGGGCAGTGGTCGATGGACGGCCTTGGGATTCGGGTCTTCTTGGCGGCGCCGCTCCTCGGCCAGCGTGCGTCCGAGGCGCGCCTGGAAGTCGGGGCAGCAGGGAACTTCACAGACGGCGCTTCGAGTGACCATGGCCAGCGTGCGCGACATTTCGACTTCCGCCCGACAGGACGGACATTGTGCGACGTGACCCTCCACGTCGAGCGTTCGCTCGGGCGACAGCTCGTGGTCGACGAAAGCTTCGAGGTACGGACGAAACTCTCGACAGCTCACGAGCTCTTTGCCCCTTTGCGCTGGCGGTAGAGATCCATGGCGATGGGTGCCGCTTCCCTGTCGGGCTTCTCGCTTGCCTGGTCACCGGCCAGACCGAGCGAACGTGCCTGTTCCAGCAGCTCCGCCTTCAGCTGGCGGCGTGCCCGGTGGAGGCGACTCATCACGGTGCCCACGGGGCAGCCGAGGGCTGCGGCGGCTTCCCTGTAGGAGAGCTCCTCCACGTCCACGAGCAGGACGGCCATGCGGAAGTCTTCGGGCAGACGGTCGAGGGCGCGCCGGATTTCCTCCTCCAGCACCGGCCGCAGCACCTGGGCCTCCGGGTCGCGCAACGCCGCGAGCGTGGCGGAGCTCATCCAGCCGTCGCTGACGGGATCCAGGTCCTCACTGCCCAAAAGGGAGCGCTCGAGCTGGCCCCGCTTGTGACGATTGATGAACGTGTTCGTCAGGATGCGCAGCAGCCA
>Ga0315912_10001008_pt1 | contig 38776 bp, 31 predicted proteins | sample VfabasoilMG_FD_204469 | JGI IMG/M metagenome (GOLD analysis project Ga0315912, IMG submission 204469) | Garden soil microbial communities collected in Santa Monica, California, United States - V. faba soil | ecosystem: Environmental > Terrestrial > Soil > Garden | place: USA: California... | reverse complement strand
GCATATCCCGGGAAGGCCCGGCTTGCACGCGGAAGTTGTGGTCTCACGAAATTTGTGCAGCAATTTCGGCCTTTGTCGCGGCGGCGCGCAGGTTTGCGGGTGGGCGCTGTGGAGCGGGGCTGGGCCCGCGCGGGGAATTTGTTGGACGCACTCGGTGCAGGCGCGGGGGGGTGAGCACGAATGGCACAGCGGAGGCTCGCGCGCCAGCGAGCGACGGACCGCTTTTCAGAATTGACCGAAGACCTCCACGCCTGCACCACCCGGTAGCGAGGTCGGGGACCAGGAGAGGCTCGCCGTTTCGGGCTTGCGCTCGGAGCGAGCGTTGGGCTTGCTGGGGGATGCGGGGCTGGGCGTGCTCGAACCGGTGTCGAGGAATAGACCTTCGAGAAAAACCAACACGCCGCCCGCTTGACCGACGCCGCTGACCACGGCGAGCGTCGTGCGCAGCACCACGGTGCTCGTGGAGCAGGTCGACTCTTCGGGGCCACACCCCACGTCGAGCATGGCCTTCCAGGGACCGATCACGGGCAAACGCAGGTCCTTGGAATTGGGCGCGTCCTCATACAGATAGGAGGTGCCATACGCGGCGCCATACCACGCGCCCGTGAGCAGCACGCCCGTGAGCATCATCCGAAAGCCCGTGCCCGTCGGCGGCTGCTCGGTGGGATTGTATCTCACCTCGTCGATCGTCGGCTCTTCCGCGTGTGCCGCCCCCGCGCTCGAGAGCGCGAGCCCCACAGCGAGGGCGCACGCGCGGCGCAGAAGTGGCATGAGGCGGATCGCTGGGCTCGTCATGTCAGCGGTTTCGTGTAGTCTGCCCGGGTGCCTCGGGGCAAGGTCCACACGCTGGCGATCACGCTCGGCCTGCTCTTCGGCGTTCCGCTCTGTGCGATTCCGATCCAGGCGCAAGCTCCCAGCGATGCCCCGGTGGCCGCTCCACCCGCCGCCGCTCCGACCGGCGTGCCGCCGGCCGCTCCGCGCGCCGTGCCCGCAGCGCTCCCCACGCCCGCGCCGCGCCTGGATGCCGGCCAACTGCGCGTGGCCGAGGCGCTGCGCCAGCTCACCGACTGGGTGAAAGGCCGGGGCGGTTCCTGGAGCGCCCAGATCGTCGATCCGGACAGCGGCGTGATCTGGGCGGAGTCTGCCCCCCAGGCCGCGCTGAATCCCGCCTCCAACATGAAGGTGGTGACGGCGGCGGTCGCGCTCGAGCGGCTGGGCGAAGAATTCTGCTTCCACACCGGCCTGTACGGGAAAATCGAGGGCGATCGCGTCGAGTCCCTGGTGCTGCGCGGCGATGGCGATCCATCGCTCACGCTGCCGGATCTGTGGGAGCTCGCGCGCGCCCTGCGCAGCCTGGGCGTCACCCGGGTCGGCCAGATCCTGGTCGATCAGAGTCGCTTCGACGACCAGTTCGTGCCGCCCGCGTTCGCTCAACAACCGGACGAATGGGCTTCATTTCGCGCGCCCGTGAGCGCCGTGGCGCTGGAGCGCAACACGGTCACGCTGAACGTCGTGCCGACCAATCCGGGGGAGGCCGCGCGCGCCTGGTTTGATCCCCCGGGTGTGGTCAGCATCGAGGGCACGATCGAAACGCGACGCGCCGGCGCCGGAGAGGCGATCCAGCTCTCGCTCGAGACGCGGGGCGAGCAACTGATCGCGCGGCTGGCAGGTCATGCCCCCAAGGGCCTGCCGCGCATGCGCTTCGATCGGCGCCTGGATGACCCGCGCCGAGCGCCAGGGCTCGCGCTGCGCGAACTGTTGATCGCCGCCGGCATCGAGGTCCCAGGCAGCGTGGGGCTCGGCGGCCAACAGATCGAATCGCGGCTGGTGTTTCATCAGTCCGAGCCGCTCGGCAGGCTGATCTCGGAACTCGGCAAGCACAGCGACAACTTCTACGCCGAGATGTTGTTCAAGACACTGGGAGCGGAGGCCGGTGCCACGCCGGCGCGCAGCGAAGATGGCGCGCGCGTGGTGCTGCAATGGCTCACGAGCCATGGCCTGGCGAGTCCCGACCTACGCATCGAAAACGGCTCCGGCCTGTTCGACGCCAATCGCGTCAGCGCCGCCACGCTCGCGGGCGTGCTGGTCGCCGTGCGGCAGAATCCCGCCGTATACCCCGAGTTTCTGGCGCAGCTCGCGATCGGCGGCGTGGATGGCACCTTGCGTTCGCGCTTTCGAAAACTCAAGGCGGAGCGCGTGGTGCGCGCCAAGACGGGCACGCTGGCAGCGGCGGTCGGCCTGACCGGATACGTGCTCGGCGGCCACCAGACGCCGATCGCATTTTCGCTGCTGGTCAACGGCCTCGACGGGCAGGCCCACGCCGTGCGCGAGCGCATGGATCGCGTCGTGGAGGCGATCGCCGACGCGCGCAAGGTTCGCTGACGGGCAGCGTGGCGACCGCGCGAATTCAGGGCGCTGCAATGCGCACGATTTGCTCCTGCTTGGAAGCGGAGAAGCGGCCGCTCGCGACCGGCGTGCTCCAAGCCGATCCGTCCTGGCTGAGCAGCAGGCGATAGTCAGCGAGCTGTCCGTCGCTCGAGAGGTCTTGACGCGGCAAGTAGCGAAAGCCTCCAAGCTCGCGCGCCTCACCCAGATCTACCTGAAGATAATGTGGATGAATCGTCACCAACTCGGGCGTGGACCACGGCGTATGCCACAGTGTTGCCGGGTCGCCGTCGATGGCAAACTCGGCACCCGCGTCGTTGAATGTCATCTCAGCGCTATCCGCCGTCGCGATCCAGGTGCTGCGCGAGATAAAGGCCCCGCTGTCGTCGAGCACGTCGAACTCGGCGATGGAGGTGAAGGGCTTGCCGTTGACTTCCGAGTCCGCGACCAAACGCACGAACCGCGCCTGGGGGAGCGAGGAAGCGGACTCCTCCGCGCTCTCCTGCACGCCCGAGTCCACGAGAGGCAGGGGCGACGCAACGTTGCCCTCCACGCCCGAGGACATCGGCGCAAGCGATGGCGGAGCCAGCTCTTCCGGCTCAGCATCACGCGGCAACCCGTCCACTGATGAAGGCGTGGCGATGGCTGCGTCTCTCGTGGAGCTGCCGCCCTTCACGTAGCTCGACAGGTCATGGAGTGGGGTACACGCCATGTTGGCCAGGGCGATCACCAGCGAGGCTCGGAAGCACCGGTTTCGGGCATTCGAGGCGCATGCCCGCGACGGGCGGCAAATTTCCTGACGCATGCTCTCGTGAGGCTACGCTCGAAGTGCGGCGTCCGAAAGGAGCGCGAGGAGTTGCAACCGATGCGACACACTGTTGCTGGATATTTGCGGCGGCCGCGGCGGGAAACCTTCGCCATCGCCCTGGAGCACGGCCACCTACATCGGTCAGTGAGGGATGGAGGCTGCGACGGACCCAGACGGTTCAAGGTCTGGGTAGGTGAACGACAGCGCTGGAATCGCTTCCGCTCGTGCATGACATCCTCCCAGCCAGATCCGCCCATGCATCTGCTCAAGGACCCTACCATTCAACCGTTCCGACGCGTGGGGAGGGCCCACTTGGAGGTCTCTCGACATGAACCGGAAGGAGCCACTGTATGCTCAGCGCCGCCCCCGCCGGTGGATCCTCGCGTCGTTGTCGTCGACGCTGATTGCTTGCCCACAGCTGCTCGACGACGGCTTCTCCCTCGCGGATTCTCGGCCTGGTGCCGATGCTGGTTTGATTCTGACCGGCTCAGGCGGTGGCGGAGGACGTGGCCCGGGCGAAGACCCGAGCCCCGTCGACGCTGGAGATCCGGCGCCGGCCATCGACGCCGCGTTGCCCGCCTCTGATGCGTCAGTCCCAGGCACCAACCCTGCGGACGCGGGCGACGCTGCGGATGCATCCGAGAACGCGGACGGCAGCGCGCCCGCGCCCAACTGTGGGGATGGCCTCCAGAACGGAAATGAGCAGGGGCTGGATTGCGGCGGAACCTGCGCAGCCTGTCCCGTCAGCGCGCTCACGCACCGTTACAGCTTCTCGGGCACTGGTGGCACCGTCGTCGATACGGTCGGCGCGGCTTCCGGCAGCGTCATCAACGCGACTCTGAACGGCGCGGGCGCCCTGAGTCTCTCGGGTGGCAACACCATGGTCAATTTGCCCAACGGTGTCATCTCCACCTCGCGCGCTGCCACCGTGGAGGTCTGGCTGACCTGGCATGGTGGACCGTCCTGGCAACGGGTCTTCGACTTTGGCAGCAGTAGCGCCTCCGAAGATGTGCCGGACTACGGGCAGCGGTACCTGGCCTTTACTCCGCGGGGCAACGGCGACCTCATGATCGTCATGTACAGCCTGACTGGTTTCGGCGGCGAGACACAACTCGCAGGCACGAGCATCCTGCCCAGCAACCGCCTCGTGCATCTCGCAGTGGTGGTTGACGATGTCGCAGTGAAGTTGTCCCTCTACCTCGACGGTCAACTCGACAGCTACCTGTCGCTGGCGACGAACTTGACGCTGATCAATGACGTGAACAACTGGCTGGGACAGTCGCAGTACGCTGCCGATCCTCACCTCGACGCCGACGTCACGGAGCTGCGAATCTACAATCGGGCGCTCGATGCGGCGGCCATTCAGGCCAGTTTTGCTGCCGGTCCGGACGCCGCCAACCCATAGACTCAGCCGTCGCCTTGCCGATACCCACGAGAGCGCGGGTGGGCCCGAGCTTGGGGGAGAACGCGAGGAAGCAGGGGAGCCACTGGGCCACGAGAGGCCTGCACACCGGCAGTCCACTCGATGCGTACGCTGCCTTCCGGTGGCACGGAAGGTGCGCCTACTGGCAGGCACGGTCCCCTCCGCCAACCGCTTCGGCGGGCCGCAACCGCAGCAGTGGCTCGAGCAAGAGCCGCAGCGATGACCGCTGCTGCAGCAGCGGTGGCTGATCCTGCTCCAGCCGCGGCCGCCGCTGCTGCTCCGGCCCCGCTGCCTCGCTGCCGCCCTCGGATCCAGCGTTAAGACGGGGTCCCTGCGCAGATCCCGGTCCCAGGTGCGCCAGCCCAACCGTTCTGCCTGGGGAGTGCTCCAGCGGGGAAAGCTGCGCGTCTGGTCTGCGCCGTGCCTGTTCGTGACAGCGCTGGGCTGCGGCAGCCCTCGCCCTGGTTCGCCCACAGACGATCGCTTCGACGACACGCGCCTCGACAGTGCGCACGACCCCACAGCAGCGGCGGCCGACGCCGCGGTGGAACGGCAGTTCGTCTCCGCGGAGGGCGCGACGCCCGTCTCGGTGCCCGCCTCGCTCGGGTCCATCACCCAGCTAGCGGTGGGGCTCTGGCACAACTGCGCGCTCGACGCGGGCGGTGACGTGCACTGCTGGGGCTATGGCAGCCTCGGCGAGACGCGGCTGCCGCCCGGGCTGGGCCTTGCCGTGCAACTCGGTCTGGGCGAAGCGCGTGGCTGTGCCGTCAATGCCGAGGGCGGCGTGCGCTGCTGGGGCGTGGGCAAGGGCATCGTACCGGCCACGTTCGCGAAGGTGGTGCAGGTCGTCACCAACTCTCAATTGACCTGCGCGCGCAACGCCGCTGGCACGGCGGGCTGCTGGAAAGACGGTCGGGAGGTGGAGCTGCCGCCAGGGCTCGACCACGTCGCGCAGCTGTCCGCGGGCGGTGCCCATGTCTGCGCCCTGAACGATCCGGGTGGGGTCGTCTGCTGGACGGCGGGCGGCAGCGCCAAGATCGATTTTGGGCAAGCCAACGTGCCCGCGTCCCTCGGTCCGAGCGCGCAGCTGGCCGCGGGCCCCTACCACACCTGCGCGGTCGATCGAGCCGGGCAGGTGAGCTGTTGGGGGCGCAACGACGCAGGCCAGAGTGATGTCCCCGCGGACCTCGGGCAGATCGTGCAGGTGACGGCGGGCGCGTTCCACAGCTGCGCGCTGAACGATCAGGGCAGCGTCGCCTGCTGGGGCGGGCTCGATCCCGCGCACCACACCGCGGTGCCCGCACTCGGGCCCGTGCGCGCGGTGCAGGCCGGCTACCTGCACACCTGCGCGTTGCTCCTGGACGGTCAGGTGTCGTGCTGGTCCGACTATGACTTCGGCTCCGCCACGGCGCTGCTCGAGCTCGACTCGATCGCCCGCGTCAGCGTGGGCGACGAGCATACCTGCGCGCTGACGCTAGCGGGCAAGGTCCACTGCTGGGGCGCGTACCGGCTCTCGCAGATCGCCGTTCCGCGCTGGCTCGGCGAGGCAGCCGCGCTGGATGCCGGCGGCGCCCATAGCTGCGCCATCGACACGAGCGGCGAGCTCAGCTGCTGGGGTCACAATCTCGAGGGACAGACGGCGGTGCCCGCCGCGCTGGGGACCGTCGCGCAGGTGTCCGCGGGCTTCCGCCATACCTGCGCCGTGGACGCTCAGGGCACGCCCAGCTGCTGGGGTTGGAACGACTACGGACAGCTGGAGATTCCGCCCGGCGTGGGCCCCGTGCGCGAGGTGAGCGCGGGCATGTATCCGAGCTGCGCCATCGACGCAGCCGGCAGCGTCGTGTGCTGGGGCGACAGCGATGATCCGATCGCCGCCACGGGACCCGAGGGCCTGGGCGCCGTCACGAGGCTGAGCGTCGGCGGCGGCCATGCCTGCGTCATCTCCGAGGCAGGGCAGCTGACGTGCTGGGGCCACGACAATTCCGGGCAGACGGCGCTGCCGGCCGATCTGGGCGCGGTCAGCGCGGTCTCTTCCCAGTCGTTTCACACCTGTGCCATCGACGCGGACGGACGGCTCAGCTGCTGGGGGCGCAACGACGGGGGCCAGAGCGACGTGCCCGCCGAGCTCGGCCCCGTGCTGCAGGTCTCGGCGGGACGCCACAGCACCTGCGCCATCGACGCTCAGCACCACATGACGTGCTGGGGCGACCAGGAGTAAGCCGGCGTACCGCGCGGCGTCACTGGCACGCGGCGCGCAGGGCCTCGAACGACTCCGGCGTCAACGCCGGGGAACCGCCCAGTGGTGCACCTGACGCGAGCTCCGCGGCTCGATGCGCGCTCGTGGGATGGTTCGACAGCCACTCGGGCACCCAGTCCGTCTTTTCGCGCAGGTCTCCGAAGAAATCGATCAGACCTTGGCGAGAGATGCCGGCCGCGTCGAGTCTGCGCGCGGCACCGCGATCCGCTTCTGCCTCATCGGCGCGCGAGTGGCGCAGGTTCACGATCTCGAACGCCGTCGAGGGGTCCAGCAGCATCAGACCTGCATAGTCGCCGACAGCGACGCTCCAGGCGGCGCTGAGCAACGACGCGCGGACCATGTGGCTCATCACGTGGCGCTCTTCCACGTGGGCTAGCTCGTGCGCGAGTACGCCCGCGATGGAGTCCGGCGTCTCGGCACCTTCGATCAGCGCGCTGGTGAGCACGACCGTGCCGCCGGGCAAGGCGAAGGCATTCACCATCTCTGAACGCATGACGTGCACCTCTGCCGACCCTGAACCCGCGGGATCGAGGCGCCGCACCAACTCACCCAGGGCCTGAGTGCTGGCTTCGGTGTCGCAGTAGTCGCGCGCCAGGAGCGGCGCGATACCCGTGCCCAGCTCGCGCTCGTACTCGAGGGGAATGCGTCGCGCGACCCAGTGCGACAGCCCGGACACGCTGGCGTAGAAGCCGCCACCGAGGACGGCGATCGCCGCTGCACAGGCCACTGCAAATGGCACGCGCTGGCGGCCACCCGGCAGGCGTCGCAGCTGCCCGGAGCAGCTGCGCAGCCTAGCGACGAGCGCGGCGTCGCGAACGGACAAGAGCGCGAGGGGGTGCAGCGCAGAATGGACGTGAGCGATGTCCTCTTGGGTCTCGTCGAGCGTCACGCTGGTCAACGGCCACTCGATCAGCGGCGCCTCCGGCGCCCCCGTGATGCGCAGGGACGGGGGCGCGACCTCGACACGAACGACGTGCACGAGCGCCGAGCGGCCGTCCATGAACTCACCCGCGCAGGCGTGCGCGGGCACGGGCTCGACGAAGGCGGCGGCCGAGCTCAGAGCGGCAGCCCCAGGTCCAGCACGTCCGCCAGACCGTCACCCGCGGCATTGCCACGGGCCTCGACCTGGACAATCGCTGCGAAATCGATGGGCCCCTCGAAGCTCAGCCGCTCGAACATGAAGCGCAGGGCGTACGTGGCCAGCCACGGAAACGCGAGGCCGAACGTCAAGGTGGTGCCAAACAGATAAAATAGCGTGAGCTTGAGCATGTCCGCGCCGCTCACGTCGAGCCGCCCGCGCGCGCCGTCGAAGTACGTGTGCTGCATCTCGTAGCGCGAGAGCTCCGCGACGTACCAGAAGTAGTAGATCCCGAGCGTCAGCACGCTCAACAGCATGCCCTTGATGCTGATCTTCCACACCTCGAGATCCGACCCATCGTAGCGGAACGCTCGGCTGCCGAACCTCGAGCGCTCGATGCTCACCCTGCGGATGCGATTCAACCAGACCGGTCCGTACAGGCCCAGCGTGAGGATGGTCAGCAGGTACCCCAAGAGGAAGGTGCGCGCGAAGAGGCCGGCGCCGGGCTCCATGGAGAAACGGATCTCGAGACACGGCTGGGCACCGTCATCCACGACCTGGCGACTCTTCAAGCGACGCCGGGCTCCACTAGCACGCTGACGGACCTGCAGCCGTATTTCCGCATCGGCGGGAACGACCCGTCGAGCAGCTTGCCCTGGATTCTGTATCTGCTGACCGCATAGGCGCTCGGCCATTTCGTGTTCATGGCTGGCTCCCACCTGGTGGACCCTGCCTGGCCTCTTCGACAACTCCAGTGATTCGATGGACTCGATAGAGACCGGCCCCCGTGTCTTACCTGCCAGCCAGCTCGCAAAGTCCCATGGCGCGCTGGACCTTCGCCCCTCGACCGTGTATCGGCCCGGCTTCCGATTCAAAGGCTCGCCGCAATGGCTGCCAGGGCCCGCTGCACGTCGGCAGGAGTGCTCTTCCAGCTGCTGACGGACACGCGCATGCAACGCTTGCCCCGCCACACCGTGCCTGTGAACAGCGCCTCCCCGGAGGCGTTGATCCGCGCCAAAACCTGCTCTGTCCGGCGGTCGTGATCGGCCTCGGTCGCACCCGGGCGCCCGTCGAGGAACCGCAGCAGCCCCTGATTGATCTGCGCCGGCGACACGATCTCCACGCCCGGCAACCGCCCCGCTCCCTGTACCAGATCTCGTGCGTGCCGGCAGCACTCGCTCACCAGCTGCTCGACCCCGACGCGCCCCAGGGCGAGCAGGGCCGCGTAGGTGGCGAAGCCGCGGGCACGCCTGGAATGCTCGGGAGTCCAGTCCACCGCGTCCCGGTCGCTGTCCGAGAGCTGGAGGTAGGCAGCGCGATGCGAGAACGACCGGTAGTGAGGCCCCGGATGGCGTACGAAAGCGTACCCGCTGTCATAGGGTACGTTCAGCCACTTGTGCCCGTCCGTGGCCCAGGAGTCCGCCAGCTCCACCCCCTGCGTGAGATGACGATGCTCCTGGCTGGTGCTTGCCCACAGCCCGAAGGCGCCGTCCACGTGCACCCAGGCGCCGAACCGGTGCGCGACCTCAATCAACTCCGCGAACGGATCGAAAGCTCCGCTGTTCACGTCCCCGGCCTGTACCGAGACGATGCTCGGTGTTTCACGATCTCGGGTCAGGGCCTGCTCCAGCGCGGCAGCCTCGAGCTGTCCACGCGAATTGACGGGGAGGTCGAGCATGCAGCCGCGCCCCAGGCCCAGCATGCGCACGGCGCGCTCCACGGTTCCGTGGCGCTGATCGCCCGTCACCAGGCGAATCGGCGGCGCCCCAAACAGCCCGCGCTCCTCGACGTCCCAGCCGCGCGCGCCGAGCAACTCATTGCGCGCCGCCGCCAGGCACGTAAAGTGAGCCATCTGGCAGCCGGTGACCAACGCGAAACTGGCGCTCGCGGGCAGCCCAAGCAAAGACAACAACCAGCGCCCGCAGACCTCTTCCACCACTGACCCGCTCGGTGACACGGCGTGCGTGCCCGGCACCTGATCCCAGGTGGACGTCAGCCAGTCCGCCGCCAGAGCCGCGGGCAAGCAGCCACCCATCACCCAGCCAAAGAAGCGCCCGCCCGCGTTGCCCAACAGCCCACCTCGGACGGCAGCGGCCAGTCGCAGGATCACGGCCTCCGCCTCGAGCCCTGTCTCCGGCAGCGCCCCGTCGAGGCGCTGTCGCAGCTCGGCGCCGGATACTGTGGCTCCTACCGGCGCCTCGTCCAGCGCAGCGAGATACTCGAGCGCCAGCTCCAGTGCGCGGCGCAGTGCTGGCTCGTGAGCAGAGCCGGGGTGAGAATGCGACGATGACATGCGCGAAAGATGCTCGATCGAGTGGGGGCAAACAACCCCATGTCCAAGACCATCCTCATCACAGGCGCCGGTTCGGGCTTCGGCGAGGCCGCGAGCGTCGGCCTCGACCGTATGATCGAGTTCGTTCCAGCCGACACCGGCCAGTTCCGCAAGTCCACCCGACTGAAGCTCTAGCGAGAGATGGCCATACAGGCCAGCCGCTCACGTCTCATACAGCAAGGCAGCAGCAGCTCCACCACGGCACCGCGCACCGGCTCCTACGCCACGGCCCGCAGCGCGCCAGAACTCGAGATTAGGAGTCGTCGAGAACTATCGCCGCCACCGGCGCTGGTCAGCACGCAACGCGCGGCGCTCGAACCTTGACATTGCCGTTGCCTGCGTAATACTATTTCTACAGCTTCGTATTACCATGGCAAATCCGATGCGAACCGTTTCGTTCAAGCTCCCTGAGGACTTGGATGACGCGCTGAATGAATTGGCGCGTTCCCGGGGCGCCAGCCGCTCAGCTCTCGTTCGTGAGGCGCTCGAGGCCCTTGCAAAAGGAAAGAGGCGTTCCGTAACGGCTCTGGCTGGTGATCTGGTCGGTTCGGTAGATGGCCCTACCGATCTGGCGACGAACCGCAAGCACATGGCAGGATACGGCAGGTGACGTCGGTCATCGTCGACACTGGTCCACTTGTTGCGTTGCTCAACCGCCGCGAGCGCCATCACGCTTGGGCCGCCAAGATCATGGACAGCATCGAGCCACCCATCCTTACCTGCGACGCCGTGCTATCCGAGGCATGTTTCTTGCTTCAGAACATGGACGGCGGTCCGGACGCAGTCATGGAACTCGTCGCTCGTGGAATCGTACGAAGTGACTTCCGCGTCATGGCAGAGGTCGAGTCCGTCCGCGCCTTGATGAAGAAGTTCGCGACGGTGCCCATGTCTCTCGCCGATGCTTGCGTGGTCAGGATGACCGAGCTCGATCAGAAGAGCGTGGTGCTCACGCTCGACAGCCACTTCAAGGTGTACCGCCGAAATAAGCGCCAAGTGGTTCCCACGTTGATGCCCAATTGAACGGGCGACGGCTGCGTGAGTTCGCCGACGCCTAGCTGCTAGGCCAGCAGCCGCTGCAGCGTTTCCACGACGAACTCGCGCTCGCGCTCCTGGACGCGCGCCGCCAGCGACTCGATCGTGTCGTCGGCATACACCGGCACTTCACACTGCGACACGATGGGCCCGGTGTCGTAGTCGGCGTCCACGCGGTGCACGGTGACGCCCGTCACCCGATCCCCCGAGGCCAGCACTGCCTGGTGCACCTTCGCGCCGTACATGCCTTGACCCCCAAAGCGCGGCAAGAGCGAGGGATGCGTGTTGTAGAGCTTGCCTGCAAACGTGGTCAGCGTGCGCGGCCCGAGGCGCTTCATGTAGCCTGCCAGAAACACCGCGTCGGGGGCGCTCTCGCGCAGGGTGTCGCTCAATGCCCGATCGAGCTGCTCCGGGACGGCGTGCGTCTCCCCACTGAGATGGCGAAACGGGATGTGATGTCGCAGAGCGCGCTGGGCGGCGCCGGAGCCACTGTTGTTGCTCACGATCAGGCACACCTCGGCGTCGAGGCGTCCCGACTCGCAGGCATCGATGATCGCCTGCAGCACCGTCCCCGCATGGGACGCCAGTACCGCTATCTTTTTTCGCATCACAGCTTTCTCGGGAGCAGCATCCTCGGCAACAGCGCGGAACAGACAGAGCGCTCAGCGCGCGGCGGCCACCTGCTCGCGCACCCAGCCCACCAACGCCGGGTTGCCGAGGGTGGCATCGATGCTCGCCGGGCGCCGCCGCAAGAGCCAGACCACGCGCCAGCTCGCGGCGTCGCCCACCGGCAAGAGCGCATACGGACCCTGCTGCTCGATCTCGACATAGTCGAAGCTGCCGCTCACGAAGACTTCGATCTCCGCCTCGCCCGTGGCCTGATCCGCCGGGGGCACGTCGTCAAACAGCTTGATGAACACCAGATCGCGATAGGCGTACGCGAGCCAGCCCTCCGAACCATCCTGAAATAGCTTGCTGTCACTGGCCGGAGCTTGCTGCACGTCCACCCAGGCCACGCCGTCGAGCAGGCTGGAGCTGAGCGTGGAAGCGGCGCTGGGGGCCGAGGCGGCGGCAAAGAACACCAGCCCCTCTTTCGGCACGCGACTGATCTCCCAGGGCGCCGCCGCCTGCGTGGCGCGGTGATTTTTCAGCTCGTACTCGAGCAGCACGCGGTCGCGCGCGGTGTCGACCGAAAAGCGCTTCTGCACGCCGTAGCCGGTCGTGGCCCCCGGCTGACTGACGAGCAAAAGTGAGCTGCCCTCGAGCGTCGCGGGATGAGCATCGCTGTCGATCGCAGTTTCGGGGGGCCAACCCCACGTACTCTGCGGGCTGGTCCAGAAGGTGGAACCGTACATGTTCGGCAGCGCGCCGTCGCCCAGGGCCACGACGTCAGGACCGGTCAGGATATTGGTCCCCGCCAGGCTGAAGCGAGTAATGCGCCCGCCGCGCTCCGGATCGACCTCGAACTCCAGTTCGTCCGAGCGAAACACGTAGCGCCCATTCTCGAGCGCGGGTGGGCTCGCCATCCGATCGGTCACCTGGTTGCCTCCTTGTTGCGCGTTGCCACCGCCCGCTGCGCCCGCGCTCCCGCCCGCAGCAACCAGCGGATCGCCGCTGCCGTCCGGGCGCACCTCTTTTTCGCTGGCTGCGCACGCCACAGCCAGTGCCTGGCAGGCCCAAACGCCCGCCAGAACCCAACAGGAGACCCGCTGCCGCGCCATTGGCGACCAGACATAAACCAAAACCCGTCCAACAAGCCAGCGCCCGTGCGCCAGCGGGAGACGGCCTGAGCCCCGAGGTGCGGGCGCGCGGCCCGGGCACCTGGGGCCCCCCGTGGGGAGCGACGGGTCAGCGCTTTTCAGCGAGTTTCGCCACCAACTCGCGCAGCCCGCGCGTGGCCGAAACCCGCTCGTGCGACGGCAAGTACTCCGCGGAATCGGCGTCCACGAGCAGCAGGGCTGTCGGGTAGCCCCGACTTGCGCAAACGTACAGCCCGAGCGCAGGCGACCCGATCGCCTCGAAGTAACGCTGCGGAAGCTTCCGCATCACCGCCGGCCCGAGCGCATCCTCGATCACCACGTTCTTGCCGCTGCGCAACGTGGCAGAAAAAATGTCAGCGCCGTGGCTGATCGGCACGCGAAACTGACTGCGCAAGACCTTGGCGTCCTCCCCTACGCACAGCCGCACCTCGAGCTCCTTCCGGTCGGTGCTCTGCGTGAGCAGGATGACCCGCCGCGCGTCCAGCGCCGGCGCGATCTTCTGCAGCGCCTCGGCCAGAAGCGGCTCACTGGGCTGCTTCTTCTGCAGTCCGTCGGACAGGTGCTGCACGCACCGTGCGATGCGCTCGAGCTCTTCTGCCGAGGGAGGAGCCGACACCTTGCGCTCCGCCGGCCCGGCCTCCCCGGTGATGCCGCGAGCATTGAACAGGAAGCGGCTCTTCTTGTGATACGGGCCAAACAGCGCCGAATAGCGCGTCTCAAACGATTTACAGACCGTGCCGATCAAGGCGCTCAGGTCTTTCTCCTGGAGCGACAGTAACCGCTTGTGCAGCGCGAGCAGGCGCTGGATGCCGAGCTTGTAGTCTTGGCGATCGGCGGTCGCCACGATGTGACACAGATCGTTCGAGAGCTTCGCCAGTGCACTCAGGCGATCTTCATCGCGCAGCAGCAGATCGTCGGCCTTGGGATTTTGCGCCATGGCGGCCCGCATCAACTTCGGCAGACACCAGCGCTCCGCGACACCGAGCGCCACTTTCGGCAGCGTCGTGCCCAGTACCCGCTGCGTCGCGGCCACCCGCGACACGCCCTCGACTTCGGCGATCTCGAGGATCTTCTGGTACTCGTCGGGCAGGTACTCCATCACGAGCTGCTGGCCCAGATTGCGAAACATCGCGCACATCATCGCCAGCTCGCTGTCGCGGATGTTGGCATGGTGAGCCAACACGCGCGCAATCTCGCCGCTGATCAGCGCGCCGATGGCCTCGTCCGCCAGCTGATCGTGAAAGCGCCCGGCGCGCTTCTCTTTCTCCACGCCAGCCATGCCCTGACCCGGCTGCTTGTAGATGCTGACCCCGAGCGCCATCGAGCGCACGCTGTCAAAGCCCAGGATCATCACGGCCTGATTGACGCTAAATACGCGCCCACCGAAGCGACTGGCATACAGGCCGTTGACCATGCGCAGCAGCTTGGCCGTCAGCGCAAAATCCTTCAGGATCGATTCGCTCAGCTGCTGGGCAGAGTAGTCGGCGTCCGCATCGGCCCGGCGCGAGATCTCCGTCACGTTGTTCAGAAACGCCGGAAAATCGGCGCGCCGCTGCATGCGCCGCAGCAATTTGTCGAGCACCTTGCTGTCCTCGCTGGTCAAGGTCAGCATGCCCGGGGGCCCGTCGGTGATCTCCGACAGCAACCACGACGGCTGGCGCGCGCTCGGCTTGGGTCCACTCGGCTGCGCCGGTAGGCTCGCCACCACGCCCGGCACCACGACGTGCAGCGGCTCGGCAGGGGGCACAGCCAAGAGCGGCGCCGGCTCCGTTGCCTGGCTCTGCGCGCGCTGTACCGGAGCGGCCACGGGCTCGGACGCCACTCGTTCCGCCGCCCGAGGCAGCGCGACGACCGACTCCCGTGCGGGCTGACAGGCGCGCAGCAGCTCCCGGGCGACGGCCGCCGCGGACTCTGGCCGCTCGTAGGGGTCCTTCGCGAGGCAGCGCTCCAGCAGCTCCGCCATGGCCCGGGGTGTCTCGGGGGCCAGCTCCAGGATCGGGCGCGGCAGGTCCCGAATCTGCATGGTCAGCAGCAGCAGATCAGACTCCGATTGAAACGGCAGCTGCCCGGTCAGCATCTCGTAGCCGATGATGCCGAGCGCATACAGATCCGTGCGCACCGTGATGTTCTGCACGTTGCCGAGCGCCTGCTCCGGCGACATGTACGCGGGAGTGCCGAGCACCTCGCCACGGCGCGTCTCCGAAGTGGAGCGTGCCTCGCTGACCTTGGCGATGCCAAAGTCCATCAACTTTACGTGCAGGGGATCTTGCTCGACCACGAAGACATTGGCCGGCTTCAGATCGCGGTGCACCACACCGACCTCGTGCGCAGCGCCGAGCGCCGCGCAGATCTGCTCGAAGTAGGCGGCCACCTCACGGGGGGAAAGGCGGCCCTTTCTCGCCAGCTGGCTTGCCAGATCGAGACCGACGAGCCGCTCCATCGTGTAGTAGGCGCGCCCCTCGACCTCGCCGAGATCGTAGATCTCGACGATATTCGGGTGGCGAAAGTTGGCGGTGACGCGCGCCTCCTGCAAAAAGCGCCGGTTCAGATCCGCATCGCCCTGGTACTCACTGCTCAGCAGCTTGACCGCCACCTCGCGACCGAGCGTGGGGTGCTTGGCGAGGTACACGACCGCCATGCCACCGCGACCGAGCGCGCGCTCGATCACGTAGTTGCCAATCTGCCGACCGATGAGCTCGCTACCGTCGCCTGGCGGCGGACCAATGGGGAGCTCCCCGACGGACTCGATGCGCGTCGGGACGTTCTTCCAGCCCTGGGGCTCGGGCTTCATCGAGGAGGGTAACGGCCGAACGGGCGGAGCGATTCATGCGACAGGAGGGCAGAAGGTAGGCGAACGGCGCCTGCCCTCGCTCTGCGCTTTCTGGCGCCGTTTACCGCTTCGCTTGCAGGGAACGCTGCTCTTCCGCCTCGAGCTCGGCCAGCGCCTGCGCCAGCTCGGCTTCCTCGGCCGCGTCGAGCGGGGCGCTTTCCGCGTCCCGTTCCTGCACCCGTACGGGCGCGGCTGCCGGCTCGGGCGGCAGCACGCCCATCTTGCGCTTCAGCGCCACGAGGTCGTCGTCGGCACGGGCCGTGTTCTCCAGCTCGCCGAAGCGCGCGGCCAGGCGGTCTCCGCTGTACTCCTCCGCCAGTTCGCTGTGCGCCTCGGCCTGCGCTTCGATCTGGTCCACCTTGCTCGCCATCTGATCGAACGCCTCGAACGCGCTCGCGTTCTTCAGGCCGCTCATCGTCTCTTGAATCTTGGAGTGGGCCTCGGCGCGCTTCTGGCGCGCCACGAGCAAGCTCTTCTTGCGTTTGGCTTCTTCGATCTTGTTGTTCAGAGCACGCAGCGCCAGCTTCAGCTGCTCCACCGAGGTCTTCTGCTTCTGCCACTGCGCCTGGTACTGCTCGTAGAGGGCCGTGTGCTCTTGCTTGCGCGCCAGAGCCTCCTTGGCGAGCGCATCGTTGTTGGCGCGCACCGCGAGCATGGCCTTGCGTTCCCAGTCCGCAGCCAGGTCCTTCTCTGCTTGCACGCGCTTCTGCAGGCCCTTCTCGTCGGCGATCGCCACGGCCACTTGCTGCCGTGCCTCGGCGAGCTGCTTGGCCATGTCTTCCAGCAGTTGCGTCAGGATCTTCTCTGGATCCTCGGCGCCGCTGATCAGGGCGTTGATGTTGGCTTTGATGAGCCGCGCGATGCGAGCAAAAATCCCCATGATCAAGCACCCAAGCTCTGAGACAGCGCGACCAGTTCCGGCACGTACTCCGACAGCGCCTGGTCCAGGTCCGAGAGCACTGCGGACAGTTCGTTCGAATTCAGGTTTTGCAGCTCGAGGGCCGCGGTAAGGACGATCTGATCTGCGTCCAGAGCAAACGCTGCATGCAAGAGCCCGCTGGAGTTGAGCTCGAGCAGGCGCCGCAAGTACTTCACGCTCGCCCGATCGTCGAGCTTGGGCAGCGGCCCGACTTGCACCTGGGCCAGCAGCACGGGCGGCGAAATGCTGAGCGCACACGGCGACTGACCGGGGCTCATGCTCACCAGGTACACCCCGGCGTCCCCGGCGACCTCAAATCGCCGGTTCAACCCCGTCAGCAGCTGCTCCAGATCCTCATTGTCCGCGACCATGTGAACTCGCACGGTAGATCGCCGGGCGCGATTCGGCCACGCCGCACACGCCGTTAAATTCATAGAGTCTCAAATCACCGAGCCTCGACTTCAGGGGCCACCGAACGTCCCCCCACCCAGGGCCGGACGGCTAACCAGTCGCACTCGCATCGGGTTGAATGCGCCAAGGTTTCATGTAAAGTCGGCCATGTTTGAATCCCCCTTGCGCGAGTGCCTGACGTTCGACGACGTCATGCTCTCTCCAGGCCACAGCGATGTGCTGCCGGCCGAGGTCGATGTTCGCACCCGCCTGACTCGCAAGGTCTCGCTCAACATCCCGCTGATCAGCGCCGCGATGGACTCCGTGACGGAGTCGCGAGCCGCGATCGCCATGGCCCGCGAAGGCGGGCTGGGCGTGATTCACAAGAACCTGCCACCGGAAGTGCAGGCACGCGAGGTGGCCCAGGTCAAACGCGCGGAGAGCGGCATCATCCTCGATCCGATCACGGTGGGGCCCTCCCAGTCCTTGCGGGCCGCCCTCGAGATCATGAAGGAGAATCGCATCTCCGGCGTGCCCGTCGTGGAAGGGCAAACGGCGGTGGGTATCCTCACGGCGCGCGACGTGCGCTTCGAACAGAACCTCGACCAACCCGTGAGTAACCTGATGACGACGAAGCTCGTCAGTGTTTCACCGGGCGTCAAAGCGGAAGAGGCGCGCGAGCTCCTGCACCGCCACCGCATCGAAAAGCTGCTGGTCACGGACGGGCGCCGCCTGGTCGGGCTCATCACCATCAAGGACCTGCTGCAGGCCGAGCTGCACCCGCTGGCCAACAAGGACGAGCGCGGGCGCCTGCGTGTCGCCGCGGCGGTCGGTCCCGCCAAGGACGTGCAACTCCGTACCGATCAGCTGGTGGAAGCGGGAGTCGATTGCCTGGTCATCGACACGGCGCACGGCCACTCCAAGGGCGTGGGCGAGCTGGTGCGCGCGACCAAGCGGCGGCATCCAGAGCTACAGATCGTGGCCGGCAACATTGCCACCGCGGAGGGCGCCAGCTTCTTGATCGAAGCCGGTGCCGACGCGATCAAGGTCGGCATTGGCCCCGGCAGCATCTGCACCACGCGCATGGTCGCCGGGGTCGGCGTACCGCAAATCACGGCGATCGCAGATTGCGCCGCGGTGGCCAGCCAGCACGATATTCCGGTGATCGCCGACGGCGGCGTCAAATACTCGGGAGACATCGCCAAGGCCATCGCCGCGGGCGCATCGAGCGTGATGCTCGGCTCGCTCCTGGCGGGCACGGACGAGGCTCCCGGGGAACTCATCCTGTATCAGGGCCGCAGCTACAAGAGCTACCGCGGTATGGGCTCGCTCGGAGCCATGCGCCGCGGCAGCAAGGATCGCTATGGGCAAGCCGGCACCGCCGACGAGAAGCTCGTGCCCGAGGGCATCGAGGGGCGCGTCCCGCACCGGGGCTCGATCTCCCAGATCATCCTGCAGCTGATCGGTGGGCTGCGCTCCGGCATGGGGTATACCGGTAGCCACAGCATCGTGGAAATGCAGAAGCGCGCCCGCTTCGTCCGCATCACCAGCTCCGGGCTGCGCGAGAGCCACGTACACGACGTCTTCATCACCGAAGAGCCGCCGAACTACCGCGCCAACTGAACTTCGCCGTGTCTGAACCCAGCGCCTCCGCCTCCCCTTCTTCATCGCACTCCTCCGCCCCCGGCGCCGCCGCGCTCGAACTGCGGCCCTGGGCGGGCCCGATCGAGCTCGAGTTCGGTCTGCCCGGGAGCAAATCGCTCACGCTGCGCGACTGTGCGATCGCCGCGCTGGCCGACGGCGAAAGCACGATCTTGTTTCCCGGCGAGTGCGACGACTACTGGCGCATGAAGGATTGTCTGCGCCGCCTGTCCATCGAGCTCGACGATGGGACCGCAGAGGCGCTGAAGGTCCGTGGCCGCGCGGGCCGCTTCGCCTCGGGTCCGCTCGAGCTGCTCACCGGGCAAAGCGCGGTCACCACGCGCCTGCTCCTGGCCATGATGGCGCTGCGCCCCGACGTCACCCAGATCGACGGGCACTCCTCGATGCGCGCGCGCCCCAACAAGCCTCTGCTCGACGCCTTGCAGGAGCTGGGCGCCGGCGTGGAATCGACGCGCGACGGCTATCTGCCCGCGCGCATCACGGGCACGAAGGCGCTGGTCGGCCCGGTGCGCGTGCCCAGTGACATCTCCAGCCAGTACCTGACCAGCCTGCTGATCATTGCGCCGCTGTTGCAGCACGGGCTGGAGATCCAGGTCCAGGGCACGCTGACCAGCAAGCCCTACGTCGATCTCACGCTGGACGAGATGGAGAAGTTCGGCGTCCAGGTGGAGAACCGGGACTACTCCTCGCTGCGCGTGGCGCCCCAGACCTACCGGGCGCGTACCCTCAGCGTGGAGGGGGACGCTTCGGCCGCCTCCTACTTTGCCGCTCTCGCCACGTTGCACGGGGGCCGAGTCGTTTTCCAGAACCTGGGCACGTCGACCCGTCAGGGCGACTACGCCTTCTTCGGGCTGTGTGAACGGCTGGGCGCCAGCGTCCGGCGCACCCGCGAACAGACGGAGATCATCGGCCCCACGGCGAGCCTCGGCTCGTTCACGGGCGACGTCGACATGACCAGCATGCCCGACGTCGCGCCGACGCTGATGGTGATGGCGCCGTTTCTGCCGCGCTCGACCCGCATCACGGGGTTGGCCACGCTGCGCGTGAAGGAGTGCGATCGCATCGCGTCGCCGGCGCGCGAGCTGCGCAAACTGGGAATTGTGCTGGAGGAAGGGCCCGACTTCATCCAGATCGAGCCGCTCAGCCCGGCCGCCCGCGCCCGCCCCGCGGCGGCGGTCGACATCGAGACCTATCACGACCATCGCATCGCGATGTGTTTTGGCGTGCTCGGCTCCCTGCTGCCGGGCCTCCGGATCCTGAATCCGGGCTGCGTCGCCAAGACCTATCCCAACTACTGGCGCGACTGGGAACGCTGCCGCCCCGGCGTGTGAGGACGTCGAGCAGACGGCTCGCGCAGCGCTGCATGAGTCCCCCGTCAGGCTCGTGGAAGTTCAGCGCAGAATTCTGCGAGCGGCAGTAGCTCGACGCCGTCCGAGAGCTGTCGTCGCGCTCCCAGGAACACCACGATCCGTCGGCGGAGCCGGGGAGCGTGCTGGCCCAGACTCTGGAACGGCGACAGCCAGGCGCGGCGCGGCGTGCGCCCGGCCTTGACCTCGATCCCCCATATCTCTCGGTCCACCTCGAGCACGAAGTCGACCTCGACCCCGTGTCGGGAGCGAAAGTGAAAGAGCTTCGCCTCGGGCCAGAACGTCTGAGTTCGACGATAGATCTCGTAGGCGACCCAATGCTCCAAGAGCAGGCCTCGCTCGTCGTCGAGCGGCTTGTCCAGCGGCCGCCGCAACAGTGCGTTGCGCACGCCCAGATCAAACAGGAAATTCTTGGGGTGGGCAACCAGGCTGTGCCGATCGCTGCCGGACCAGGCCGGCACGCTAAAGACCAGCAAGGTGTCCTCGAGCACGCTCAGGTAGCGCCGAGCCGTCTCGTACTTCAGTGCCGCGTCGTCACACAGTTTCTTCAGGTTCAGGATATGCCCGGAGGAGGCTGCCACGAGCTCCAGCAGGCGCCCGTACCCTCCCACATCTCTCACCAGCGCCTCCGCCTGCACCTCCTCGCGAAGGTAGGTGTCGGCATAGCTCCGCAGGTCCGCTGCACGCTCGACCGGGTCGCTCTCGGCGTAGATACCCGGCAAGGTGCCGTGCGCCAGCACGCGATCGAGCGAGAAATCCTCTCCCAGTTCCGACGCGATGAGCGGATGAAGGTAGTGTACCTGAACGCGCCCAGGCAGCAGGTTGGCCTGGCCCCGTTTCAACTTCCGCGCGCTCGAACCCGACAGCAAGAAGCGATAGCGCCCCGGTTTCTCGTCGAGCAGGACTTGCACGGAATCGAGCAGCGCCGGGACTCGCTGCACCTCGTCGAGCAGCACGGTCCGCACCTCGGGCTTCGCGCTTCGCAACTCGGTCTCGAAGCGTTCGGGATGCGAGATGTAGTCGCGAAAGGTGCCCGGGCTCGCCAGGTTCAAGCTCCAGTCGGGCTCCAGCGCCCCGAGCAAGGTGGACTTGCCGACCTGCCGTGGACCGAGAAGCAGAACGCTCTTGCGGCGACCCGACAGCTGAGAAGCAAGTAACCGCTCGTACACGTGGGTATTATACCGGTATATTTACCCACGACTAGTAAACCGATTCACTCGAATCGAGTCCCGGCTGCGGCGCCAGGACCTACCCCAACTACTGGCGAGACTGGGAACGCTGCCGTCCGGGGATCTGACGGCGTCAAAACGCTGACGCCCGCCTCCCCATGGGAAGCGGGCGTCGGGTCTGAATCGCTCTACTGCCGGGCACTACACCCGGCAGCTAGGTGGCGACGTGCTTAGAGGTCGTCGCCGGTGCAGACCGTGAAGCCCGCGGCAGGATCGATGGTATCGCCGATGCCCACGATGGTGTTCGTCTGGGGGGTCACCTCGATGCGACCGCCCAGATCCCAGAACCCGTCCTCGTCCGCACGCTCGTCGAGGCTCGTCGGCAAACTGGCCGCGTCATTGCCGCCGGGATCCGGCGTCTCGGAGATGAAGTCCTCCCCCCAGGCGACATACGCGAAGGTGAATGCCTGTGGAACCTCGGGGAAATTGCTGATCAGAGCGATCTCCCCCTCGTCGGGAGTGACGTTGCCGATGGTCACTTCGACCTCACCGTTGGCCGTCAGCGCGCCCAGGTCCAGAGCGTCGATGTCGACGCAGTCGGCATCCTCGGGACCGCTGCACAGCTTCTTGGGAGAGGAATAGAAGGGGTCGCCGACGTCTTCCGTCACGACACCCCGCAGCACCACCTTGGCACTATCATCGCCCGTGTTGAAAATGATGCGCGCGATCACGACCTGCTGACCATTTTGGGCACCGGCCACGGCCAAGTTGCCCGCATTGGGGAACGACGGACAGTCGCCGTTGAGTCCGCTGTCTACCGGGCCTGTGCTCCCGGTACCCGCGGTGCCGCCGGTTCCAGCACTGCCCGCCACGGAAGAATCCGGACCGGAGTCGGCCGAACCGTCCGGGCCAGCGTCCCCTTCCTCCACCGAGCCAGCGCCGCCGGAACTGGTGCCCGCCGTGCCTGCGCTGCTGCCCGCCGTGCCCGCGCTGCTGCCCGCCGTGCCCGCGCTGCTGCCGCTGCTGCCACCGTTGACGCCGCCGCCGTCGCCGCCGGTCCCAGCCGCCGTGCCACCCGTGCCCGCGTCGCCGCCGCTACCGGCGTCTCCGCCAGTGCCCGCCGCGCCGCCGCTCGCGCCAGCACCCCCGCTACCGCCACCGCCACCTGCACCGCCCACGCCGTCCCCACCGTCGTCATCGCCGCACGCGGCGGCCAAGGCGATGCCAATACTCAGAGCAAAAAAGCAGCTAGCGGTTCTCGTCATGGAGTCCTCCAAGGGCGCTATCCCCGCGGGCTGGGAAGGCCACGTTTGTAAGAGCCATAAATGGTAGCGGATGAAAAGTGGATGTCCAGTCACGCGCTCACGACGTGGACATGACCAGAGTGCCCCATGTGGCGCCAACACCGATGGTGATGGTGCCGTTTCTGCCACGCTCGACTCGCATCACCGGGCTTGCCACGCCGCGCGTGAAGGAGTGCGATCGCATGGCGTCGCCGGTGCGCGAGCTGCGCACACTGGGAGTCGTGCTGGAGGAAGAGCCCGACTTCATCCAAATCGAGCCGCCCGCACTCGCCGCGCCACCACTGCCGGCACGGAGAACTGGCGTGTCAAAACGCATCGCGATGTGTTTTTGGCACGCTGGGCTCGATGCTGCCGGCCTCCAGATCCTCGACCCGACCTGCCTCGCCAACACCTACGCCAACTACTGGCGAGACCGGCAACGCTGCCGCCCGGGCGTTCGACACTCCGCGGGAGCCCACTCCCCGTTCGAGTGACACTCGAACGGCACCTCGAAGGCGCGGCCACAAAACGCCGACTGCGGCGCCACCCCAGGGGACAGTGCCGCAGTCGTTGCTTCGATGCTCAGCGGGAAGCTCGGCGGCGGGACCTAGTCAGAGACTAGCCCCGCCGCGACGTCGACTCAGAAGAACTGATCGGCAGTGCAAACGCCGAAGCCGTCGGCCAGCGACGAGTTGCCGTTGTTGGTCACATCACCGGGGTTGCCACCGAGGATGAGGGCGTTCTCCGCGTTGTCCGGATCGACGCGTTCGGTGGCTTGCCAGAAGCCATCCTCCACGGCGCGCGTCTCCCACGCATCACCGCCGCCCACGGTCGGGGCATCCGAAGTGAAGGCCTCGCCCCAGGCGATGTACGCCGAAGTGTTTGCCGCGGGCTCGGAGGGGAAGTTGGTACCGAGTACGATCTCTCCGCCTTCAGGGAAGACCTGCTCGACGGTGACCGTCACTTCGGTGTTCAACGCGAGGATGTCTGGCAGGAGCTCATCGTCCACTAGGGTCTGGACGTCGACGCAGTTCTCATCCTCTCCCGCGGAGGTGCCACCGCAGATCTTCATTGGCGTGGCGAAGTTGAAGGGGGCATCCACCGCACGGAAAGCCACGATGGCCGTGTCGTTGGTCGTGTTGAAGATCACGCGCGAGATCACGATCTCCTGGTTGTCCTGAGCAACGATGGCAGCGGCAGCAGTTGCAAAGTCAGCGCAATCCCCGTTAATGCCGCTGTCGACGGGGCCCGATCCACCGGTACCCGCGCTACCCGCCGTGCCTGCCGAGCCGCCCACGGACGCATCCGGGCCCGCGTCTCCCTCGACCGAGCCATCCGGACCAGCGTCGGGCTCTTCGCCCGAGCCCGCTGCGCCACCCGTGTTGCTGCCTGCCGTGCCCGCGGTGCCCGCGCTGCTACCGCCAGTGCCGGCGCTGCTACCGGCGGTGCCTGCCGAGCTGCCCCCGGTTCCCGCCGAAGTGCCACCCGTGCCCGCGTCGCCGCTACCGGCTTCACCGCCGCTGCCCGCCGCGCCACCGCTCGCGCCAGCACCGCCGCTGCCGCCGCCGCCACCCGCACCGCCCGCGCCGTCCCCACCGTCGTCATCGCCGCACGCGGCGGCCAGCGCGATGCCAATACTCAGAGCGAAAAAGCAGCTAGCAGTTCTCGTCATGCGAATCCTCCCGGGCGCAATTCCCTACGGGGTGGGAAGGCCACGTGTGTAAAGAGCGCCAAATCGTAGCGGATGAACATTGGAAGTCCAGTAACGGGATCAAAAAGCTCGCGTAGGCAACGACGACAAACACGGGACCTTATTTCCATGGGGTATTCGCTGGGCAACTTGCCACGCGCGAGGCATCCCAACCCACACGACGGACGCTGCTGCGCGTCGCCCGTGAAGCGCAGCGGGTGAGCGCAGAACTGCGTACCTGGCGAAGCCGAACCACTCTGTCCGCTGGCTCTACGGTCCCGCGTCACAGCTCCGCGCTACGGCTCCACGTTGGAGCACCCCGCCACGGCTCATGCTGGACTCTGCCGCCTGCACGGCGAGAGTACGCCACGGCAGCAAATCCAGCGCGAGCCACCGTGCCGTCCACCGAGTGCTGCCGCTGCCCGGGAGGCCACGCAGGGCCACTGTGCCGTCCACGCAGGCTGCTGCCCCGAGTCCACGCAGGACCACGGTCCGAGCAAAGCAGTGCCGCGGGCGGGAGGTGCACTGCGGGCACGAGATAGTAGTATGGGCGGTCGTGAAGGTGTTGATCGCGGGTTGTGGCTACGTCGGCAGCGCTCTCGGCGTGGAGCTGCTCGCGGACGGAGATCAGGTGTGGGGGCTGCGTCGCGATGCATCGCAGCTGCCCGCCGGCGTCTCGCCGATCGCTGCGGATCTTGCATCCCCAGCAGACTTGCGACAATTGCCGGCGGGTCTGGATGCGGTCGTGTATTGCGCAGGCGCGGACGAATCCAGCGATGCCGCCTACCAGCGGGCCTATGTAACGGGCCTCTCGCATTTGCTGCACGCGCTCGAGGGGCGCAATGTGTCTCGGGTCTTATTCACCTCGAGCACCGCCGTGTATGCTCAGAACGACGGCCAGTGGTTGGACGAGGTCGCGGAGACGTCGCCCACATACTTCTCCGGTGTGCGTCTCTTGGAGGCGGAACACCTACTCGGGCAGCATCGCGTGCCCTCGACCATCCTGCGCTGCTCCGGCATCTACGGACCGGGCCGCACGCGTTTGATCGAGTCGGTCCGCCAGGGCACGGCACGCGGCTCGGCCCGGCACACCAACCGCATTCACCGGGACGACGTGTCCGGTGCCATCCGGCACCTCCTGCGCACGGGCGCCGCGCCGGAGTTGCTGCTGTTGACGGATGACGAGCCAGCGCCCGAACGGGATGTCCTGCGCTACGTGGCGGAGCGCCTGGGCGTGCCCGAGCCGCCCGCCGCGGCAGGGTTGACTGCGTCGAGCCGACCGGGGGACAAGCGCTGCTCCAACGCCCGACTCCGGGCCACCGGCTACCAGCTGCGGTTCCCCACCTATCGGGAAGGCTACTCCGCGCTGCTCGCTGGGGCTGCCAGGGACTAGCGAACCCACAAAAGTCCAATCCCCTCCTCCCGGACCCCGTTCTCGAAGAACGGGCGGGACGAGGGGACTGAAACGAGGCTCCGTAGGCGAGCCCCTCGCGGGATCGCAGCGCTTTACTCGGCGCCGAGGGACGACAGCTGATTGATCGTGCTGTTGCTGTTGGTGCTGCTGCCGCCGGTGAGCTCGCGGCGATCCTCGTCGACCATCATCTGCAGTCGGCCGTACGCCGGTAGGCCCGTGCCCGCCGGGATGAGGCGACCCATGATGACGTTCTCCTTGATGCCGCGCAGATCGTCCGTCTTGCCGCAGATGGCCGCCTCGGTCAGCACCTTGGTCGTCTCCTGGAAGGACGAGGCACTGATGAAGGACTCCGTCGACAAGGAGGCCTTGGTGATGCCGAGCAACATCGGCTCCGCCACCGCGGGCTGGCCTCCGTGTCCGATCACCTTGGCGTTTTCCTTCTCGAACACGTGCTTTTCCACCTGCTCATCGATCAAGAACTGCGTGTCGCCGATCTCCTTGATGCGCACGCGCCGGAGCATCTGCCGCACGATGCCCTCGATGTGCTTGTCGTTGATGGTCACGCCCTGCAGACGGTAGACCTGCTGGATCTCGTTCACCAGCCAGGCGGCCAGTTCCTTCTCGCCCTTGACCCGCAAGATGTCGTGCGGGTTGGCGGGACCATCCTGCAAGGGATCTCCGGCACGGACGACGTCGCCGGTCTGCACCTGCACGTGCTTGCCCTTCGGGATCAGATACTCGCGCGCCTGGTCCGTGATGGGGTTGCCGTCGCTGGCGTAGGGCGTGATCACGATCTTGCGCTTGCCCTTGGTGTCCTTGCCGAAGCTCACCATGCCGTCGATCTCGCTGATGATGGCGTGATCCTTCGGCTTGCGGGCTTCGAACAACTCGGCCACTCGGGGCAGACCGCCGGTGATGTCCTGCACCTTGGTCGTGTCGCGCGGGATCTTGGCGATGGGCCCACCGGGGTGAATGGTCTCACCCTCCTGGACCACGATGTTGGCGCCCACCGGCAGCAGGTAGCGGGCATCGAGATCGGTATTGCCGAGCTTCATCGGCTCGCCCGTGGAAGGGTCGATGATGGTGATGCGGGGCCGGAGCTCCGCAGCACGCGACTCGATCACGATCTTGCGCGACAGACCCGTCACCTCGTCGACCTTCTCGATGACGCTCACGCCCTCGACGAGATCGTTGTAGGCGACGATGCCGCCCACCTCGGTGAGGATGGGCATCGCGAAGGGATCCCACTCTGCCACGATCGCGCCGGGAGCAACGCGCTGCCCGTTGGCAGCCAAGAGCGTCGCGCCGTACACCAGGCGGTGGTGCTCGCGCTCGCGGCCGGTCTCATCCATCACCACCAGCTCACCGTGGCGGTTCATCACCACCAGGCTGCCGTCCTCGCGCTTGGCGAGGTTGGTGTTGTTGAGCCGCACGATGCCCTCGGTCTTGGTCTCGAGCGAGCTCTGCTCGATCTTGCCGCGAGCCGCCGCGCCACCGATGTGGAACGTGCGCATCGTCAGCTGAGTACCGGGCTCACCGATCGACTGCGCCGCGATGATGCCGATGGCTTCGCCGATGTCCACCTTGTGCCCGCGCGCCAGATCGCGCCCGTAACACATGCCGCACACCCCGCGGTGTACCTGGCAGGTGAGCACCGAGCGGATCACCACCTCTTCGATGCCGGCTTCCTCGATCTTGCGCGTGAGCGCCTCGTCGAGCAGCGTATTGGCCTCCACCAGTGACTCGCCCGTGAGCGGATCGACGACGTCTTCGAGGACGACGCGACCGAGGATGCGGTCACCCAGCGGCTGGATGACTTCGCCCGCTTCCTCCAGCTTCGCCACGCGAATGCCGTCGAGAGTGCCGCAATCGAAGTCGGAGACGACCGCGTCTTGCGCCACGTCCACGAGACGCCGCGTGAGGTAACCGGAGTTCGCCGTCTTGAGCGCCGTGTCCGCCAGGCCCTTACGAGCGCCGTGCGTGGACACGAAGTACTCGAGCACGGAGAGGCCTTCGCGGAAGTTAGCGGTGATCGGAGTCTCGATGATCTCGCCCGAGGGCTTGGCCATGAGACCACGCATGGCCGCCAGCTGCCGCATCTGCTGCGTCGAACCGCGCGCGCCGGAGTCCGCCATGATGTAGACGGGGTTGAAACTGGACTCGGCGACAGACTCACCGGTGCGATCATCGGTGACCGTCTCTTTGCCGATCACGTCCATCATCTCTTCGGTGACGCGATCCGCGACGCCCGCCCAGATGTCGACCACCTTGTTGTAGCGCTCGCCGTCCGTGATCAGGCCCTCCTGATACTGGTCGGACACGCGCTGCAACTCTTCCTCGGCAGAGTCGATCAGCTCCTTCTTCTTGTCCGGGATGACCATGTCATCCATGCAGATGCTGATGCCGGCCTTGGTGGCGTAGCTGAACCCGAGCGACCGAAGCCGATCGGCCAGCAGCACCGTCTCCTTGTTCTTGTGCTTGCGGTAGCAGACGTCGATGAGCTGGCTCAGCGTCTTCTTGTTCAGCACCTTGTTGACGTAGTCGAAGGGGATGCTGGGCGGCAGCACTTCGCTGATCAGCACGCGCCCCACCGTGGTGTCCACCAGGCGGGTGCGCTCGTTGCCCTCGTCATCCACGTCGCTGATGCGGCAGCGGATGCTGGCGTGCAGGTCGACGACGCCGTTGTCATAGGCCATCTGCACGTCGTCGGCCGACGAGTAGACACCCTCCAGGAACCCATCCAGCTGCTGCTTGTTCGAGGACAGGCTGAGCCCGGTCCCGCGATACGAGCCCCTGCTCTGGAAGCGGCTGCGCGTCGCATAGTACAGGCCGAGCACGATGTCCTGCGTCGGGTTGATGATGGGCCGTCCGCTCGCCGGGGAGAGGATGTTGTTGGTGCTCATCATCAGCACGCGCGCTTCCATTTGCGCCTCGACCGAGAGCGGCACGTGGACCGCCATCTGGTCACCGTCGAAGTCCGCGTTGAAGGCCGTGCAAACCAGCGGATGCAGCTGGATCGCCTTGCCTTCGATCAGCACGGGCTCAAACGCCTGAATGCCGAGCCGATGCAAGGTGGGCGCCCGGTTCAGCATCACCGGGTGCTCCTGGATCACCTCGTCCAGGATGTCCCAAACTTCGGGACGCTCCCGCTCCACCATCTTCTTGGCGCTCTTGATGGTGTTGACGTAACCGCGCTCTTCCAGCTTGTTATAGATGAACGGCTTGAACAGCTCGAGCGCCATCTTCTTCGGCAGGCCGCACTGGTGCAGCTTGAGCGTGGGGCCCACCACGATCACGGAACGGCCCGAGTAGTCCACGCGCTTGCCGAGCAGGTTCTGGCGGAAGCGCCCCTGCTTGCCCTTGAGCATGTCGGAGAGGCTCTTCAGCGGCCGCTTGTTGGGGCCGGTGATGGTCTTGCCGCGGCGACCGTTGTCGAACAGCGCGTCGACGGCCTCCTGCAGCATGCGGCGCTCGTTGCGGATGATGATCTCCGGAGCATTGAGCTCGAGCAACCGCTTCAGGCGGTTGTTGCGGTTGATCACGCGCCGGTACAGATCGTTGAGATCGCTGGTGGCGAAGCGGCCGCCGTCGAGCGGCACGAGCGGACGCAGATCCGGCGGCAGCACCGGAACCACCGTCAGCATCATCCACTCCGGGCGGTTGCCGCTCGAGCGGAACGCCTCAAACACCTTCAGACGCTTCGCGTACTTCTTGCGCTTGGCTTCGCTGGTGGCCTTGCGCATCTCGTCACGCAGCTGCTCGGCCATGGCGTGTACGTCGATGCGCTTGAGCATCTCCAGCACCGCCTCGCCGCCCATACCGGCGGAAAAGCGGTCCTCGCCGTACTCTTCATACAGCTCCGCGTAGCGCTCCTCGGTCAAGAGTTCGCCCACGTCGAGCCCGGTGTCCTTCGGGTCGATGACGATATACGCCTCGCAGTACAGCACGCGCTCGAGGTCCTTGAGCGTGATGTCGAGGATGTTGCCGATGCGCGAGGGCAGGCTCTTCAAGAACCAGATGTGAGCGACCGGCGTGGCCAGGTTGATGTGACCGAGCCGCTCGCGCCGCACCTTGGACTGAATGACCTCGACGCCGCACTTCTCGCAGACGATGCCGCGGTGCTTCATGCGCTTGTACTTGCCGCAGATGCACTCGTAGTCCTTCACTGGGCCAAAGATCTTGGCGCAGAACAGACCATCACGTTCCGGCTTGAACGTCCGGTAGTTGATGGTCTCCGGCTTCTTCACCTCACCGTTGGACCACTCGCGGATCTTCTCTGGGCTCGCCAGAGAAATGCGCATGGCCGAAAAGGTGAGCGGATCCTTGGGCTTCTCAAAAAACGAGAAAATGTCACGCATGACTTGTGCCTCCTAGGCTCATTCCTCGGCCACGGCCGCAGCCGCTTCAACCAATTCCATGTTCAAACACAACGACTGGAGCTCCTTGATCAACACGTTGAAGCTCTCAGGCAGGCCTGCTTCCAGCACGTAGTCACCCTTGACGATGGCTTCGTACATGCGCGTGCGACCCTGCACGTCGTCGCTCTTGACGGTCAGGAACTCCTGCAGCGCGTAGGCGGCGCCGTAGGCTTCCATGGCCCAGACTTCCATTTCGCCCAGGCGCTGCCCGCCGAACTGCGCCTTGCCGCCCAGCGGCTGCTGGGTGACGAGCGAGTATGGCCCGATGGACCGCGCGTGGATCTTGTCGTCGACCAGGTGGTGGAGCTTGAGCATGTAGGTGATGCCCACGGTCACATCCTGATCGAAGGGCTCACCAGTGCGCCCGTCGAACACGATGGTCTGACCCCGGCGTTCCAGGCCCGCCAACTCCAGGCCGTCCTTGATCTGCTCCTCATCGGCGCCGTCGAACACCGGCGTCATGAAGCGGATACCGCGGCTCAGCTTCTTGGCCAGAGTCACGACTTCGTCGTCGCTCAACGTATCGATGAAGCCCCGGAACTTCTTGTCGTTGCTGAGTTGGTAGATGTCGGTCACCTGCGCGCGCAGCTTCTTGGGGTCGCGCGCCTTCTCCAGCGCCTCCTGCAGGCGCACGCCGAGACCGTGTGCGGCCCAGCCGAGGTGCGTCTCCAGGATCTGGCCGACGTTCATACGGCTCGGCACGCCGAGCGGGTTGAGCACCAGATCTACCGGCGTACCATCAGCCAGGTACGGCATGTCCTCCTCCGGAAGAATCCGGCTGACGACACCCTTGTTACCGTGGCGGCCTGCCATCTTGTCGCCGACCTGCAGCTTGCGCTTGATGGCGATGTAGACCTTCACCATCTTGATCACGCCGGGCGGCAGCTCGTCGCCGCGGCTCAAGCGCTCGATCTTGTCCTTGAAGTGCTCCTCGCGAGCCAACACCAGGGCCTCGAGATCCTTGAGCAGCTGAGCGACCTTGTCCTCAGTCCCACTGGTCGGAATCTCACCCCAGTACTTACGCGGTACCTGCGCCAGGGCCTCCGCCGTCAGACGGACCCCCTTCTCGAACAGCACGCTGCCGCGGTCGTCCACCAACTTGCCGGTGGTCTCCTGGCCCGCGAGGATCTCGGAGATCTTGCGGAAAAAGGAGTCGCGAAGGATTTTGACTTCCTCGTCGCGCGTGCGCTCCAGCCGTGCGCGCTCGTGGTCCTCGATCGCGTGGGCGCGCTCGTCGCGCTCCGTACCCTTGCGCGAGAAGATGCGCGCGTCGATCACGATGCCGCCGACTCCCGGTGGCACCTTGAGCGAGCTGTCGCGCACATCGCCGGCCTTTTCGCCGAAGATGGCTCGCAGGAGCTTCTCCTCGGGGCTGAGCTGGCTCTCGCCCTTGGGGGTGATCTTACCGACCAGGATGTCGCCGGGCTTCACTTCGGCGCCGATGCGCACGATGCCGGACTCGTCGAGATCCTTGAGGGCTTCTTCACCGACGTTCGGGATGTCGCGCGTGACCTCTTCCTTGCCGAGCTTGGTGTCGCGCGCGATGCACTCGAACTCTTCGATGTGCACCGAGGTGAACACGTCGTGCTTGGCGACTCGCTCGCTGATCAGGATCGAGTCTTCGAAGTTGAACCCCTGCCAGGGCATGAACGCGACGATCACGTTGCGACCCAGGGCAATCTCGCCCATGTCGCACGCGGGACCGTCCGCCAGCACGTCGCCCGCAACCACTCGCTCGCCAGGCCGAATGATCGGCTTCTGGTTGTAGCAAGTGCTCTGGTTGCTGCGCTGGAACTTCATCATCGGGTAGATGTCCGGAACCTCGGAGCCTTCTCCGGAGTCCGGCCGCACCACGATGCGCGTCGCGTCCACGCTTTCGACGACGCCCGAGCGGCGCGCCACGGCGCACACGCCGGAGTCCACGGCCACGCAGCGCTCCATACCGGTGCCCACGAAGGGAGCCTCGGTGGAGATCAGCGGCACAGCCTGGCGCTGCATGTTCGCGCCCATGAGCGCGCGGTTGGCGTCATCGTGCTCGAGGAACGGCACCAGGGCCGCTGCCACGCTCACCATCTGGTTGGGCGCCACGTCGATCAGTTCGATCTGGTCCGCCGGTGCCATGCGGTAGTCACCGTTGAAGCGGGCGCTCACGAGCGAGTCGTGGAAGCTGCCGTCGTCATTGCGCGGGCTGGAGGCCTGCGCGATGAACTTCCCCTCTTCTTCGAGGGCGCTGTACCAGTTGACCTTGTTCTGAACGATGCCGTCCTTGACGCTGCGATACGGCGTCTCGACGAAGCCGTACTCATTGACGCGCGCGTAGGTGGACAACGACGCGATCAGGCCGATGTTCGGACCTTCAGGGGTCTCAATCGGGCAGATACGGCCGTAGTGGGTGGCGTGCACGTCGCGCACCTCGAAGCCGGCTCGCTCACGGGTGAGGCCGCCCGGGCCCAGCGCGGACAGGCGCCGCTTGTGGGTCACCTCGCTGAGCGGGTTGGTCTGATCCATGAACTGCGAGAGCTGCGAGGAGCCGAAGTACTCCTTCACCACCGCGCCGACGGGCTTGGCGTTGATCAGGTCGTGCGGCATCAAGGTGTCGATCTCTTGCGACACGCTCATGCGCTCCTTGATGGCACGCGCCATGCGCACGAGACCGATCCGATACTGGACCTCCATCAACTCACCCACCGCGCGCACGCGGCGATTGCCGAGGTGGTCGATGTCGTCGACGGAGCCGCGACCATTCTTGAGATCGATCAGGTTCTCGATCGTGTTGAGAATGTCCTCGATGGTGAGCGTGCCCTGCTCGAGCGGCGGGCGCTTGTCTTCGGGGAGATCGCGGTAGAATTTGTAGTTCAGCTTCAAACGCCCGACCGCCGACAGATCGTAGCGCTCGGGGTTGAAGAACAAGTTGCCGAACAGCGTCTTGGCCGTCTCGAGCGTGGGCGGATCACCGGGCCGCAGGCGCCGGTAGATCTCCATGATGGCATCTTCCGTCGTGAGCACCTTGTCGGCGATCAGCGTGTCGCGCAGGTACGAACCGACGTTCAGACCGTCGATAAAGAGAACCTTGAACTCGGCGATGCCGGCTTCGCGAATGCGATCGAGCGTGGTCTCCGTGACCTCCTCGTTGCACTCCAGGAGGACCTCACCGGTCTCCTTGTCGATGACGTCTTCCGCGCTGACCTTGCCGATCAGCTCGATCGGCTCGATCGTGAGGCGCTCGAGCTTGCTCGCCTTCAACTTCTTGATCGCGGCGCGCGTGAACTTGGTGTTCTTGCGGACGACGACCTCTTCGCCGATCTTGATGTCCTGGGTCGCGCGTTGCCCCGCGAGGAGCTCGAAATCCACGCTCTTCTCGACCGTGGCGTCCGCATTCAGGTAGACGGTCTCGCTCGCGTAGAAGCGATCGAGGATCTCCTGCGTGCCGAAGCCAAGCGCGCGGATCAGCACGGTCGCGTGCATCTTGCGCCGGCGATCGATGCGCACGTAGATGATGTCTTTGTGGTCGAACTCGAGATCGAGCCACGAACCGCTGTAGGGGATGATTCGCGCCGAATACAGCAGCTTGCCGCTGGAGTGCGTCTTACCCTTGTCGTGATCGAAGAACACGCCCGGGCTGCGGTGTAGCTGCGACACCACCACGCGCTCGGTACCATTGATGATGAAGGTAGCCGTGTCCGTCATCAGCGGGATCTCGCCGAAGTAGACCTCTTGCTCCTTGATGTCGCGCACCACGCGCTGGCCGCCCTCGATGGTGTCGTAGACCATCAGCTGGGTGGTCACCTTGATGGGTGCTGCGTACGTCATGCCGCGCTGGCGGCACTCCTCGACGTCATATTTGGGCTTGTCCAGATGATAGGACACAAACACGAGCTCGCTCGTGCCGTCGAAGTCCCGGATCGGAAAGACGCTCTTGAAGACGCCCTGCAGGCCGATGTCGGTGCGATCCGCCGTAGGGATGTCTGCCTGCAGAAACTTTTCGTAACTGCTCTTCTGAATGTCGATCAGATCGGGAATGTCCACCACGGACTCGACCCGACCTAGGTTTGTTCGATGCCGGAAGTTCGACTGAACCTTTGACGCCATCTGAGCTCCTCTGCACTACCTCTGAGCGCGCACCGCTGCGCAAACTACGACGCCGAGATATCCGACACGGACTTGCCGTGCGGATATCCCTGGCGCCGTAGCTGCGTCGCCGAGTGTCGCGACTCTTTTCTGAACACAACTGTGGCCCGCCCCTACGCGGGCCTCGATCGCTTGCCGAACCGTCGCCTCTGCCATCATGCGATAGCTCCGAGGATCACTTGACTTCGACAGTAGCTCCGGCTTCTTCGAGCTTCTTCTTGATCTCGGCGGCCTGCTCCTTGGTGGCACCTTCGCGGATCGGCTTGGGCGCACCTTCGACCAGGTCCTTGGCCTCCTTGAGACCGAGCGAGGTGATCTCGCGCACGACCTTGATGACCTGAATCTTCGCGGCGCCGGCGCCGGTCAGAATCACGTCGAACTCGGTCTGCTCCTCGACCTCGGCGGCAGCAGCAGCGGGGGCGCCGCCTGCCATGGCGACCGGTGCGGCGCTGACGCCCCACTTGGTCTCGAGTTCTTTGACGAGGCTGGCGATATCCATCACGGGCATTGCGGAAAGATAATCGACGACCTGTTCTTTAGTAATTTCAGCCATTTGATTGCTCCTAAAGCCTCATCTGGGAGGCGACTCTCGAAAAATCTAAATCTATCTACCGGACCGAAGCGCCCAGCTGCCTATCGGGCAGGGACGCGGGGGGCAGCGGGCCCCGCAGGGATTAGCCTTTGGCCTTCTTGGCCTCTAGCAGTCGCACGAAGTTGCCCGCCGGCGTGTTGAGCAGCATCACGAAACGCTGCGCAGGCGCCATCATGGTCGCGAGCAACATGGCTCGCGCCTCGTTCTTGCCTGGCAACGTCGCCAGCTGCGACTCGACCGTCTTCGCGTCGAGCACCTGACCGTCGAGCAGACCCGCCTTGATCTTGAGCTTCTCGTTCTCCTTGACGAAAGCCTTGACCACGCGTGCCGCTGCGCCCGGCTCCTCGCCGCTGAACGCAACGCCGGTCATGCCCTTCAGAGCCTTGGACAGCGTCTTGACGTACGGCGCGTCGCCCAGAGCCCGCCGCACGAGCGAGTTCTTGAGCACCTTGTACGTCACGCCGTTCTGCCGGAACTGGCTGCGCAGCGATGATACCTCTGCCACGGTCATCCCGGAGAAATCCAGGAAGACGGCCGAGGTGCCTTTGGTGAAGTGACCCTTGATCGCTTCGACCGCTTCAACCTTCTCGGCGCGCATTAGGCTTGCTCCTCTTCGGTGTTGTCGACCGTGCTGGGATCGATCTTCACGCCCGGACCCATCGTGCTCGAAAGCCCGACGGAGCGAACGTAGACGCCCTTGGCCGACGGGGGCTTCTTGGCGATGAGATCATCGAGCAGCGCCTTGCCGTTGCTGATCAGCTTCTCCGCGTCGAACGAGACGCGGCCAATGCGGCAGTGCACGACACCCGCCTTGTCCACGCGGTATTCGACCTTGCCGGCCTTCGCTTCGGTAACGGCGCGCGTCACATCCATGGTCACGGTGCCGACCTTGGGGTTCGGCATGAGGCCGCGCGGACCGAGGACGCGCCCGAGCTTGCCGACGATGCCCATCATGTCCGGCGTGGCGATCACGCGGTCGAAGTCGATGAAGCCGTCGGTGATCTTCTGAGCCAGATCCTCGCCGCCGGTAATGTCGGCACCAGCGTCCAGTGCCGCCTTTTCCTTCTCGCCGCGCGCAAACACGGCGACGCGCACGGTGCGGCCCGTCCCGTGCGGCAGCACGAGAGCGCCGCGCACCATCTGGTCGGCATGCTTGGGGTTGACCCCGAGACGCACAGCCAGGTCGATGCTCTCATCGAACTTGGCGCTCGCCACGGATTTGACCACGCCGACCGCTTCGGCGAGCGTGTGCTGACGTTCACGATTGAAGGTCGTGAGCGCCTGCTTCCTTTTTTTTGTACTCTTTGCTGCCATCTGTTCTCCTCTGGTTCAGCGGCCTTCAGCCCGGGGGTTGCGGCGGTTCGCACCGCACACTGCCCATCGAAGCCAACGACCTCCCAGAATCACTCGTATCCAAACGGACCCGGTCCAACGTGTTCGAGCCACACGGACCGGAACGTCTTCAGCCCTCGACCTCGATGCCCATGCTGCGAGCGGTGCCGGCAATGCTGCGGGCGGCCGAGTCGATCAGGTGGGTGTTCAAGTCTTCGAGCTTGATCTTGGCGATCTCCAGCACCTGGGCCTTGGTCACTTTGCCCACCTTCTTGCGGTTCGGCTCCGGCGAACCCGAGCCGGGCTTGCCGCTCGTCGCCAGGCCAGCGGCCTTCTTGAGCAAGATGCTCGCGGGCGCCGACTTCATCACGAAGCTGTAGGAGCGGTCGGCGAACACCGTGATGATCACCGGCACGACCGTGTCGCCGAGCTTCGCGCTCCGGGCGTTGAAGTCCTTGCAGAACCCCATGATGTTCACGCCGTGCTGGCCGAGCGCCGGCCCAACAGGCGGAGAGGGGTTGGCCTTCCCCGCGGGAAGTTGCAACTTGATGTAACCCGTAATCTTCTTCTTGCTCGCAGCCACTTTGGTGGTCCTCTCTATCGGGCAACCTGCCGGTTACCAACCGCTCGTCTCTCCTGCTCGGCAGCCACGCTTGCGCTGGCTCCATTGCTCTGGCTCAACAGCCCGGCAGCTCCGCCTTCCGGCGTCCCGTCAGCGTTTCTCGACATGGCCAAAGTCGAGCTCCACGGGCGTCGGACGCCCGAAGATGCTGACCATGACCTTCAACTTCTGCTTGTCCGGCCTGATTTCCTGGACGGTGCCAGAGAAATTGGCGAATGCACCGACGACGACGCGGACTTCGTCGCCCTCCTGGAACTGTTGCCGCGGTTTGGGCTTCACTGCGCCTTCGGTGATGCCCTTGCGGAGATCCTCGATGTGCGGCGGCTTGACCTCTTGGGGGCGTTGATTGCCCACGAAGCCGGTCACCTTGGGCGTGTCTTTGACGACGTGCCAGGCGTCCTCGCCCATCTCCATTTCCACGAAGATGTACCCCGGGAACGTCGTTTTGGCCCGGACCCGGCTCTTGCCGTCCTTGCCCACGCTGGTCACCGTTTCCGACGGGATCAAAATCTCGCCGAACTTCGCTTCCATGTGGTGCTGCCGGATGCGCTCCTGCAGGGCCACCTTCACCTTGTTCTCGTAGGTCGAGTAGGTGGTGACCACGTACCACTTCTTGCCGGGCGCTTCGCCTTCGGAGACGGCGCCGGAGGGACTATTGGAAATTTCTTCAGTCATGCCCCATACACCAACATCGTCACGAACCCCCAGAGACGATCCAGAAGCCCGATGTAGACCGTGGCAAAGACTCCCGCGGCGATCACGACGATGGTTCCGTTCGTGACCGTTTCTCTCTTCGGCCAAGTCACCTTGGACAGCTCGAGCGCAACGTCCTCCGCCCAGCGGCGAAGCCGGTCGCGGCGCAAGCACATGATCGTCGCGACCAGGCCCACGACGGCGCCCACCAGCATCGTGTAAGTGGGGCGCTCGTCTTCCGGAAAGCGCAGCAAGAACGCGGCGCGACGTACGACCCAGGCTTCGCTCGCCAGGTGGTTCCAGATGGAGTCGAGCGTCTTGCCCACGAGGTAGGCAGCGCCGATGCCGGCGGTAAAAAACGCCGCGAACACGTACTTGTCCGCACCGAGCGCTTCCGCCGCCTCCGCCGCAGTGACCACGGAGTCGCTCGTGCCGAGGGCAAGCTTGTCGCCTGCGCCCGAACCGGCGACTTCCAGGGCCCCTTCGGCCGGTTTGTCTTCAACGTCTGCCATGGGATTTGCCGACTGAGCTGCTCTGCTTCTTCTGCGTCGCGCCGTGATCTACACCGTCCGCGACAGGCCAGGGGGGCTCGCCGTGCGACGCTGCGCGAAGGTCTTCACTAGCAGGGGCGGAAGGAATCGAACCTACGACCCACGGATTTGGAATCCGTTGCTCTACCAACTGAGCTACGCCCCTGTGAATAGGTCTTTACCGAACATCCTTGCCGAACGACGCGGCCGGGGCTCGCCCTGTCATACGGCCTCTCGGTGCTGGGTGTGAGCGTTGCAAATGCTACAGAATTTGCTCAGCAAAAGTGGGCTTACGCCTTCCCGCCGAGCCTTGGTTTTCCGGTAGTTACGTCCCCCACAACCGGAACAGGCGAGCACGATGCGCAAACGGCGGTCCGAGGCGGCGCCCCACGATGTGGCGCCGTCTCGCTTGGGATCCTCGGCCGGTAGCGATACCGAACCGATCTGTTGAACCAGTCTGCTCATCTCGGTGCTCTCGAAACGTCTGCGAGTACTCCGGCCCCCGGGGTACTCGCCCTGCACTCACTCGACGATCTTGGTGACCACGCCGGCGCCGACGGTCTTGCCGCCCTCGCGGATGGCGAAACGCATCTGCTCTTCCAGCGCGACCGTGGTGATCAGCTCGACCTCCACCGTCACGTTGTCACCCGGCATCACCATCT
>Ga0315912_10001007_pt1 | contig 38778 bp, 32 predicted proteins | sample VfabasoilMG_FD_204469 | JGI IMG/M metagenome (GOLD analysis project Ga0315912, IMG submission 204469) | Garden soil microbial communities collected in Santa Monica, California, United States - V. faba soil | ecosystem: Environmental > Terrestrial > Soil > Garden | place: USA: California... | reverse complement strand
CATGATGGAGCGCACCGACCGGCACTTTCGCTATCTCATGCGTCTCGTGAGCCCGCGCGCGCGTCTCTACACCGAGATGATCACGAGCGCGGCGCTGCTGCACGGCGACGCGCGGCGGTTCCTCGAGTTCGATGCGAGCGAGCATCCGGTCGCCATCCAGCTCGGCGGTTGTGAGCCACGGGCGCTCGCCGTGGCGGCGAGGCTCGCGGCAGACGCGGGTTACGACGAGGTCAATCTCAACGTCGGCTGTCCCAGCGGCCGTGTCCAGGCCGGCGATTTCGGCGCCAAGCTCATGCTCGAGCCCGGCCGTGTCGCCGATTGCGTGGCGGCGATGCGCGCGGCAACGAACTTGCCGGTCACGGTAAAGACGCGGCTCGGCGTTGATGAGCATGACGACTACGAGGTCCTGCGCGGCCTGACCGAGCGTGTGGTGGGGGCCGGAGTCGCCGGGCTGATCGTGCATGCGCGCAAGGCCTGGCTCAAGGGCCTGAGTCCGAAGCAGAATCGCGAGATCCCGCCGCTCGACTATGCGCGCGTCTACCGTCTCAAGAACGATTTCGCCGATCTGCCGATCGCGATCAACGGCGGCTTTACGACGGAACAGCAGGTGCTCGCGCAACGCGGCAAGGTCGACGGCGTGATGCTCGGCCGCAGCGCCTATCACGATCCGCTGCTCATCGGCCGGCTCGATGGTCTGCTCTCCGGCACTGACTCACCCGCGCCGATCGAGGCAATCCTCGCCGGCTATTCGGCGTACATCCATCGCGAACGCGATCGCGGCACGCCGCTCACGTCCATGTCGCGGCATCTCGTCGGCCTCATTGCTCATCGGCCGGGTGCGCGTCGCTGGCGACAGCGCCTCGCGCAATTGCGATCGGACGGCTCGGGCGTAGACGATCTGCTCGACGAGCTTGCTGGCATGCCGATGGGAAGTCGATACAATGCGGGCATCATGGCCCCGGCGGCCGTCCGCCAGTCAATTCGGGTGAGCGAGTGAGTCTGAATCCCAGGAAGCGCGGCAAGACTCCCATGGCCGAGCAGTTCGAGCTGCACGAGCTCTACGAGGAAGCCGTGCAGGCGGTCGACGCCGAGGTCGAGTTTCTCGACGAGACCTTCCGCAATTTGCGCAGGCGTGATGCCGTGGGTTTTCGCGAAGATTTCTGCGGCACGGCGAGTGCGGCCTGCGAATGGGTGCGGTCCTCGCGCCGACGCTATGCGATCGGTGTCGACATCGATCCCGCAGTGCTCGACTGGGGGCGAAAGCACCGGGTCGCGAAGCTGACCGAGGTCGAGAGGGCGCGCGTGCGGCTGCTCGAGAACGACGTCGTCAAGGTACGCACCGAGCCGGTGGATGTCATCGGCGCCTTCAATTTCAGCTATTTCATCTTCAAGACTCGCGCCGAGCTCAAGCGGTATTTCGTCCGCTGCCACCAGTCGCTCAATGACGACGGGATCCTGTTCCTCGATGCCTTCGGCGGTCCGGAAGCGATCGATGTTCAGAAGGAGAAGACGCACTTCGATCGTTTCACCTACGTCTGGGACCAGGCCGAGTTCCATCCGGTGACGAACGAGATCAAGTGTCACATCCACTTCAAGTTCCCGGACGGCTCGAAGATCAAGAAGGCCTTCACCTACGACTGGCGCATGTGGTCGCTGCCCGAGATCCGCGAACTCCTGCTCGAGGCAGGTTTCGTTTCCGCCCGCGTCTTCTGGGAAGGCGAGGATGAGAACGGCGACGGCAACGGCGAGTTTACCGAGACAAGCACCGGCACGCCCGATCCCGCGTGGATCTGCTACATCGTCGCCGAGAAATAGGAGCGCATGGGCAAGGACATCGAGGTTGCGATCCTGTTTGCCGACGTTGTCGGCAGCACGCAACTCTACGAGCAGCTCGGCGACGACAAGGCCCGCGGCATGGTCGGCCGCTGTATCGAGATCATGCGCGAGGCCACCGAGGGCAACGGCGGCACTGTCATCAAGACGATAGGCGACGAGGTCATGGCCACCTTCGCGACAGCGGACGGGGCCATGGCCGCCGCGAAGGGGATGCAGGAGCAGATCACGGCCGCGCCGGATCTCGCGCACGACAACGGCCATGTCGCGATCCGCGTCGGCTGCCACTTCGGCGCCGTGGTCCAGGAACAGCGCGACATCTTCGGCTCGGCCGTGCACACCGCCAACCGCATGACGAGCCAGGCCAAGGCGCGCCAGATCATCACGACGCTCGCGACCGTCGACCGGCTCTCGCCCGAGTGGCGCTCGATCGCGCGGCAGATCGACGTCGCGACCGTGCGCGGCAAGGCCGAGGAAGTCATCCTTTTCGAGATCCTCTGGCAGCCCGAGGAAGCGACGAGCATGCTGCCGACGGTGCCCTGGTCGCGCGACAAGTCGCGCAAGCAGCGGCGCCTGAGCCTTCGCGCCAACGGCAAGGAAGTCATCGTCGGCGAGGGCCGCAAGAGCGTCACGCTCGGCCGTGCCGACGACAACGACGTCGTCGTCAAGGGAAATCTGATTTCCCGCGTTCACGCGCGCGTGGAGTCGAGTCGCGACAGATTCACCTTAATCGACGAAAGCACGAACGGCACCTTCGTGCAGACCAGTGCGGGCGACGAAATCTTTGTACGCCGCGACTCAACCGTGCTGACAGGCGAGGGCACCATCGGCCTGGGCCGCGTCGCTCAGCCCGGCACGGCGCTCGCCATCCACTTCGTAGTAGAAGAGTAGAAAAAGGGGTCAGAGCCTTCTTCCTTCACGAAGACGCCTGGTGCCAGGTCCCGGAGCGGCTTCACTGGCAGGCGCTGGCTCAGACAGTCCTCGCGCGCCGGGTAGGCGCGCTGCGGAACTCGCCCTCGCCTGCCAGTGAATCCACTCCGCGACCCGAAAGCATTCGCGGGTGAAGGAAAAGGGCTCTGACCCTTTTCTTCTAGCGAAGTGTGTCGAGGACCTTGTCGAGGGTCGTGCGCAGCTCCGCGGGCACTCGGTCGCCGAAGCCGTCGAAGTACTCGCTGATCGACTCCATTTCCTCGGTCCACTGCAGATCGTCGACGGCTAGGAGCTGATTGAGCGTTGCGGGCGAGACGTCGAGGCCACGCAGGTCGATCTCGGTTGGAGTCGGCAGATAGCCGATTGGCGTCTCGACCGCATCCGCCGTGCCTTTGCAGCGGCCGATGATCCAGCGCAGCACGCGGAGGTTTTCACCGAAGCCGGGCCAGAGGAAGCGGCCGTCGGCGTCGCGGCGGAACCAGTTGACGTGGAAGACCTGCGGCAGCTTGAGTCCGCGCCGGCCGAAGGACAGCCAGTGTGCCCAGTAATCGCCGAAGTTGTAGCCGCAGAAGGGTTTCATCGCCATCGGGTCGCGGCGGACGACGCCGACCTTGCCCGTGGCGGCGGCCGTCGTCTCGGAGGCGACGCTCGCGCCGACGAGCACGCCATGCGCCCAGCTCTTGGCCTGGTAGACGAGCGGCGCGAGCTCGCGGCGGCGGCCGCCGAAGACAATGGCCGAGATCGGCACGCCCTCGGGCGCCTCGGCCAGCGACGAGTAACTCGGGTTCTGCTTCGCGTCGACCGTGAAGCGCGAATTCGGATGCGCGGCCGGCCCGTCGCCGGTGTAGGCCTGGCCTTTCCAGTCCGTGACCGGCTTGCCGACGCCCTTGTCTTCCCACCAGGGCTCGTTACCGGCGGTCACTGCAACATTCGTGAAGATCGTGTCCTGCTCGATCATGTCGAAGGCGTTGCGGTTCGTCTCGCGGTTCGTGCCGGGCACAACGCCGAAATAGCCGGCCTCGGGGTTGATCGCGCGCAGCGTCCCGTCCTTGCCGGGATGCAGCCAGGCGATGTCGTCGCCGAGCGTCCAGATCTTCCAGCCCTTGAGACTGTCGGGCGGGATCATCATCGCCAGATTGGTCTTGCCGCAGGCGGAGGGGAAGGCACAGGCGAGGTAGTGCGTCTCGCCCGCGGGGCTCTCGACGCCGACGATCAGCATGTGCTCGGCGAGCCAGCCCTCGGTCCGGGCCTGATAGCTCGCGATGCGCAGCGCATGACATTTCTTCCCGAGCAGCGCGTTGCCGCCGTAGCCTGAGCCGAAGCTCATGATCTCGAGCGTCTCGGGGAAATGCATGATGAAGCGCCGGTCCGGATCGAGCTCGCCGATCGAGTGCAGGCCCTTGACGAACTTGCCGTCGCGCTCGATGCGCTGCAGCGCCGCATCGCCCATGCGTGTCATGAGCTTCATGTTGACGACGACGTAGGGGCTGTCGCTGAGCTCGACGCCACAGCGGGAGAAGGGGGAGTCGATCGGCCCCATGCAGTAGGGGATCACGTAGAGAGTGCGGCCCCGCATGCAGCCGGAGAAGAGCTCGCGCATCTTCGCGCGTGCCTCGCGCGGGGCCATCCAGTGGTTGTTCGGGCCGGCGTCCTCGGCCTGTTCGGTGCAGACGAAGGTCAGATGCTCGACGCGGGCGACATCGGAGGGGTCGGAGCGGTGCAGGTAGCAGCCGGGATAATGGTTCTGGTCGAGCTCGAGCAGCGTGCCCTTGGCGAGCATTTCCCTGGTGAGCGCCTCATATTCCGAGTCGTTGCCCGTGCACCAGTGGATTCGGTCGGGTTGAGCGAGGTCGGCCACTTCTGCGACCCAGTCGCGGAGCGGCTGCAAACGGGTTGTCATCGGTAAGTATCGCAACTGCTGAGGAATTCGAGCGGCGGATTATATCGGCCCGGGACAGAATGCCCAAGGAGAGCCCGGTCCATTCCGGGCCGTGGGCACGATTACGTATAGTGGCGCCATGAGCGATTTTGCCGGGGTTTTCGGCGCGGGAGGCCTGCTGGCGGCGCATCTGCCGGGTTTCGGCTATCGCCGTCCGCAGGCGGAAATGGCGGCGCTCGTCGAGCGCGCGCTCGCCGAGGGCGCGCACGCGGTGCTCGAGGCCGGCACCGGGATCGGCAAGACCTTCGCCTATCTCGTGCCGATTCTGCAATCGGGTCGCCGGGCGATCATCTCGACCGGCACCAAGACTCTGCAGGACCAGCTATACGATCGCGATCTGCCCGCGCTCGGCCGCGCGCTCGGCCGCCCGGTCGACGTTGCCCTGCTCAAGGGCCGTGCGAATTACCTCTGCCTGCATCGGCTCCAGAATTCGCGGCTCGACGGACGGCTCAAACCTTCGGTGCGCAGCGACCTCGAAGCGCTCGCCGCCTGGGGTCGCGCCAGCGTGAGCGGCGATCTCACCGAGATTGGGGATCTCGAGGAGGAATACGAGGTCAGGTCGCGCGCGACCTCGACCGTGGACAATTGCCTCGGCAGCCAGTGTCCGGAGCTCGAGAGCTGCTTCGTGCTCAAGGCGCGGCGGCGCGCCCAGGCTGCGAGCGTCGTCATCGTCAACCATCATCTGCTGCTTGCCGATTTGAGCCTGCGCGAGGCGGGCTTCGGCGAGCTGCTGCCGGGTGCCGACTGCGTCGTCGTCGACGAGGCGCATCTCTTCCCCGAGATCGCACAGCAGTTCTTCGACGTCAGCGTCTCCAGTCGGCAGATCCAGCGGCTCGGGCACGATCTCGCCGAGGAGGCACGCTTCGCCGGAACCGCTGGCGAGATCGAGGCACTTGCGATCGAGCTCGCGAAGGCGGCTGCCGAGCTCGCTGGCAGCGTCGCTGCTACGCCGGGTCGCCGCCGCGGCCTGCCCGACCGGCTCGCGCCCCTGCTCGCTGGCCTGCAGTCCCGGCTTGCGGGTTTGGGCGAGTTACTCACGGCGTTCGCAGGCGAGCCGGCACTCGAGCGTTGCCGCGACCGCTGCCTCGATCTGGCGGAGCGGCTCGAGCGGGTCCAGGCCGCCGATCCCGACGGCGGGCTGCAGTGGCTCGAGGCCGCCGAGCAATCGTGCTCGGTGCATTTCACGCCGTTCGCCTTCGGTCCCTTACTCGCCGCGCGGATCGCGGAGCAGGGCGGCAGTTGGGTGTTCGCTTCCGCAAGCCTTGCGGTCGGCGACGACTTCTCGCATTTCACCTCGCGGCTCGGCATCGAGCCCGCAATCGTGGCGGCGCTGCCGAGTCCATTCGACTATCAGGCTCAGGCAGCGCTTTACCTTCCGCCCGGTTTGCCAGAGCCGCAGGAAGAGGGGCACACGGCGGCCCTGCTCGAGCAGATCTATCCGCTCGTGCTCGCGGCCGAAGGCGGCGCCTTTCTGCTATTCACGAGCCATCGGGCTCTGGGCGAGGCCGAGCGCTGGCTCGCGGGTCGGCGGCTGCCGGGGCCGCGGTTCGTCCAGGGTGGCGGCTCGCGCAGCCGCCTGCTCGAGGAGTTCCGCGCGGCAGGCAATGCGGTGCTGCTCGGTACCGGCAGCTTCTGGCAGGGCGTCGACGTCCGCGGTCCGGCACTGCGAATCGTCGTAATCGACAAGCTGCCGTTTGCCGTGCCCGGGGATCCGCTCGTGCAAGCCAGGATCGAAGCGATTCGCCAGGACGGCGGCGATCCCTTTCGCGATTTTCAATTGCCGGAGGCCGTGCTGGCGCTCAAGCAGGGTGTCGGGCGCCTGATCCGCGATTTCGACGATCGCGGCCTCGTAGCCATCGGCGATCCGCGCTTGCGCTCGCGCCACTATGGGCGCGTATTTCTCGAGAGCCTGCCGGCATTCGCGCGCATCGACGAGCCTGCCGCGGCGCTCGCCTACGCAGTGACTCTCGCCGTGACGCCCGCGAGACTGACGGCATGACCGGACTGAAGCTGCTCGCTATCGAAACGTCCTCGTCGACGGCGACGATCGCGCTCGCGATCGGTGACGCAGTGGTCGAGCGCGCGATCGAGACGCCGCGCGAGCAGGCCGGTCGCTCGCTCGGGATCGTTGCCGAGCTGCTCGGCGGGGCAGGCATCGGCCTCGCCGACCTCGACGCGCTGGTCTTCGGTCAGGGGCCGGGTTCCTTCACGGGCCTCAGGGTCGCGGCTGCGGTCGCGCAGGGCTTGAGCCTCGGTTCCGGGCGACCTCTCGTTCCCGTGTCGAGCCTTGCCGGGCTCGCCCAGCGCGCGCTCGCCAGCCGCCGCGGCGCCGACGGCGTCGAGAAGGTGCTCTGTTGCGTCGACGCGCACATGGGCGAGGTGTATTCGGCGAGCTTTGTGCTCGTGGATGGCCTCGCGACAACGCTGGCCGAAGAATCGATCGGCGCGCCCGCGACCGTCCGGCCGCCGGCCGCGCCCTATCTCGCCGTTGGCGACGGGCTTGCAGCGCACGCGCAGGCGCTCGCGGCCGTTGTAGCCGGAGCGAGCGCCAGCGACGCGGCGCTCTTTCCCCGGGCGCGCGACCTGCTGCCGCTGGCGAGTCCGCGCGTCGCCCGTGGCGAATTCGTCCCCCTCGAGTCCGCCTTGCCGCTGTACCTGCGCGACGCCGGAGCCTGGCGGACATCCTGAGCGGTGTACGTAACGTTTCTGTAATAATCTCCGCCTCTAATTACTGGGTTTACCGTGCAGGCGAGCCATGACCCAGAAAAAGATCCTGGTGGTTGAAGACGAAAGGTCGATCCGCGACATGCTGGCATTCAACCTCGGGCGAGCCGGCTACGCGGTTGCCGGTGCCGCGGACGGCCGCGAGGCGCGAGCGGCCATCGCCGACGGTTTTCCCGATGTGGTGCTCATGGACTGGATGTTGCCGGACATCAGCGGCCTCGAGCTGACGCGGCAACTGAAGCGGGATCCCGAGACCAAGGAGATCCCGATCATCATGGTCACGGCGAGGGCGGAGGAAGACGACCGCGTCAGCGGGCTCGATGGCGGGGCCGACGACTACATCGTCAAGCCGTTTTCGCCACGCGAGCTGCTCGCGCGCATTCGGGCCGCGCTCCGGCGCAATGGTCCCGGTGAGGACGAGGTCTTGAGCTTCGGTGAGCTCACGCTCGACGCCGCGAGCCACGAGGTCCGCATCGGCAGCGCCGAGATTGCGCTCGGTCCCACCGAGTATCGCCTGCTCGAGTTCTTCATGCTGCACCCCGATCGCGTGTACAGCCGCACCCAGTTGCTCGATCGCGTCTGGGGCGGCAACGTCTACGTCGAGGAGCGAACCGTGGACGTTCATATCCGCCGGCTGCGCAAGGCTTTGACGCCCTTCGGTCACGACCGGATGATCCGCACCGTTCGCGGCGCGGGTTATCGATTCTCACCAGGATCGATTTGAATCTCCCGCGACGCTGGATCGGACACCTGACGGGGCTCGCGATGTGGCTCGGCCTCGCGGGACTGCTGGGCTTCTGGCTCGGCTCGGTGAGCTGGGGGCTCGTCGTGGCGCTGGCGCTGTACGTCGTCTACACGCTCCGCAATTTTTTCCTGCTCGATCGCATCCTGTTCGGCGCAGGCCACGTTCCATTGTTCGAGACACGCGGCCTCTGGGCCGAAATCGTCGCGCGGGCGGATCGCGTCAAGGCGCGCTCCCGCAATCGCAAGAAACGCTACCACCGATTGCTTCGTGAGGTCCGCGAAAGCACGGGCGCGATCAGCGACGCCGGCATTATTCTCAATGCCGACAGCGAGATCGTCTGGTTCAATCCGGCTGCGACGCGGCTGCTCGGTCTCGACCCCGCGCGCGACATCGGCAATCGCATCGACAATCTGCTGCGGCATCCCGATTTTGTCAGCTATCTCGCCTCGCCGGGCGAGTCGAGCATCATCGTGCCGTCGCCGCATGTCGAGTCCGGCACGCTGCAAGTCCAGGTCATTCCCTACGGGCAGGAACAGCGGCTCGCGATCGTTCGCGACATCACGCACGAGGCCAAGCTCGAGCGGACTCGGCGTGACTTCGTAGCCAATGCCTCGCACGAGCTCCGCTCGCCGTTGACCGTGATCACGGGCTATCTCGACACGCTGATCGAGGACGAGGAGCTGCCCGAAAGCTGGCAAGTGCCGATCAGCGAGATGCTGCGGCAATCGCAGCGCATGACGCAGATCTTGCGCGATCTCATTGAGCTGACGCGACTCGAGTCGACGGACGCCCACGCGCCGCTGGATTTCGTCGATGTTTCGGAAATGTTGCGGGGCATGGTCCGTGAGTTCGACGAGCGCAAACGCCGGCCCGCGATTACGCTGCACCTCGAGACCGATGCGGCGATCTTCGGCTCGGAATCGGAGCTGCACTCGATCTTCCACAACCTGATCAGCAATGCCGTCCGCTTTACGCCCGAGGACGGCAAGGTCGACGTGTACTGGCGTGTCGAAGCAGCCAGCGCCGTGTTCGACGTCGTCGACACCGGCATCGGCGTGCCGGCGGAGCTCGTTCCCCGCCTGACTGAGCGCTTCTATCGCGTCGACGCCGGCCGCTCGCGGGCGTCGGGCGGCACGGGTCTCGGCCTGGCGATCGTTAAATATGCGTTGCAGCGCCATGGCAGCGCGCTCGAGATCGAGAGCGAGGAGGGCAAGGGCAGCCGGTTCAGTTGTCGCTTCGGCCAGAATCGTGTCGCAGTTCGCCACGGCGCCAGGCCGAGCGTCGTATAATCCCTGAAGCATTCGCGAATCGGAAAGAACGCGCATGGAAGTCGAGGATCTCGGACAACACATCTCCCGGCGCTTCAATGAAGACCTCGAGCACGTGCGCAGCGATGTGCTGCGAATGGGCGGCCTCGTCGAGGCGCAATTCGACGATGCGATCAAATCGCTCGCCGAAGGCGACAGCGCTCTCGGGCTCCGGGTCGCTGAAGACGACTACAAGATCAATCGCATGGAAGTCAGCATCGACGAGCAATGCAGCCGGATCCTGGCGATGCGCTCGCCTGCGGCTGGGGACTTGCGGCTCGTGCTGGCCATCATCAAGGCGATCACCGACCTCGAGCGGATCGGCGACGAAGCCGAGAAGATCGCGGTTCTGTCGTCGCGGCTGGCCTCGGTGGAACGGCCGTCGACGAACTACCGCGAGCTGCGAAATCTCGCGCGGCACGTCAAGCAGATGTTGCGCGGCACGCTCGATGCATTCGCCCGGCTCGACGCCAAGCAGGCGATCAAGGTCGTCAAGATGGACGATGTCGTCGACGAGGAGTACGAGTCGATCTACCGCCAGGGCGTAACCTTCATGATGGAGGACCCGCGTACGATCACGCGCGTCATGGACACCACTTGGGTCGCGCGCTCGCTCGAGCGCATCGGCGATCACTGCAAGAACATCTGCGAGTACGTGATGTTCATGGTGTACGGCAAGGACTTGCGCCATACGGCGCTCGAGAACATCGAGGCCGAATTCGCCGAGGCTCAGGAAGGCCGCGAGCAGAATTCGTGATCCGGTGGGCGCCGCCCGGCGCCGCGCCGTTCTCTAAAGCAGCAGGCGCTCGGCGATCGAGAAATACATCCGCTCGAGCGCGAGCAGGTCGTCGACCGCCACTTCCTCGTTGACCTTGTGAATCGTCGCATTGAGCGGGCCGAGTTCTACGACATCTATGCCATGCGGCGCAATGAAGCGGCCGTCCGAAGTTCCGCCGCTCGTTGAGAGTTCCGGGTCGAGGCCGGTTTCCTCCCTGACGGCCGCCGCGACAGCGTCCGTCAGTTCTCCGGGCTCGGTCAGAAACGGCTCGCCCGCGTTGCGCCAGGTGATCTCGTAGTCGACGCCGGCCGCACGTAGCTTCTCTTCCGCCCAGGCGGCGAGCGTCTTGTGGTTCCAGACCGTCGAGTAACGGAAATTGAATCGGCAACGCGCCTCGCCCGGCACGACGTTAACGGCATTGGCGTCGCTGTGGATGTATACCATCTGGAAGGTCGTCGGCGGAAAATGCGCGTTGCCGGCATCGATGGGCTCCGCGTTGACCGCGGCGATGAAGCGCGCGAGCGCGTGCATCGGATTCCCGGCGGCCAGCGGGTAGGCGACATGGCCCTGAATCCCGCGCACCGTCATGATCCCCGAGAGGCTGCCGCGCCGTCCCACGCGCACGGTGTCGCCGAGCCGCTCCGCACTTGAGGGTTCGCCGACGATGCAGTAATCGAAGAGTTCCTTGCGTCCGGCCAGTGTCTTCATCACCCGGAGCGTGCCGTCGTCGGCGACCCCTTCCTCATCGGAAGTCAGCAAGTAACCGATCGAGCCCGCGTGGCGCGGATGCGAGGCCACGAAGCGCAAGCCTGCCGCGAGCATCGCGGCGAGGCTGCCTTTCATGTCGGCGGCACCACGGCCCTTGAGCATGCCGTTCTCGATGCGCGCCTCGTAGGGCGGGACCAGCCATTCATCGTCCGCTCCGGGAGGGACGACATCGGTATGACCGGCGAAGACGAGCATCGGCCGCGTACTGCCGCGCCGCGCCCAGAGATTGTCGACCGGGCCATATCGCAGGCGTTCGACGCCGAATCCGGCCTTTGCGAGGAAATCGGCAATCAGCTGCTGGCATCCCTGGTCGTCGGGCGTCACGGATGGACGCCGGATCAGCGTCCGGGCCAGCTCGATGGGGTCGGTCTCGATCGCCATTGAAATATATTCGTAACAATCGCCGATTAGGCTGCGGGCCGTAATGCTAACCCGCCCGGACCCCGGAAATCCTTGGGTCCAAGCTGATCTCGGAGGGACTATGGTGCGTCATCGCAGCGTTGCCGACGGCGGCATGAATTCCGGACTAATTGCTCTACTGACCCTGCTCACGGCGCTGACCGCCTGCGAGGCCTCGGCCCAGGCTGCGCGCGACTACATCAGCATCGTTGGTTCCTCGACCGTCTACCCGTTTTCGACGGTCGTCGCCGAGCGCTTCGGCCGAAATACCACTTTCCGGACACCCACGGTCGAGTCGACCGGGACTGGCGGAGGCTTCAAGCTTTTCTGCGGCGGCATCGGCGTCGCGCATCCCGATATCACGAACGCCTCGCGGCGAATCAAGCAATCCGAAGTCGACGATTGCGCGGCGAATGGCGTCAGAGAGATCGTCGAAGTACAGATCGGCTACGACGGTATCGTGCTCGCGAACTCCCGCGCCGCTGCCCATGTCAGCCTCAGCCTCGAGCAGGTCTTTCTCGCGCTAGCGAAGAATGTCCCGGACCCCGCAGACCCGGCGCGACTGGTGCCCAATCCCTACGGCCGCTGGTCGGAGATCGAACAGGGCCTGCCGGACTCGGTCATCGAGGTGCTGGGTCCGCCGCCGACCTCGGGCACGCGCGACGCATTTCTCGAGCTCGCGATGCAGGTCGGATGCGCGTCATTCCCGGTCATTGCGGCGCTCGGCGCCGACGCCATGACTGCGGCCTGTCATACGATTCGCGAGGATGGCAAATACATCGACGCCGGAGAGAACGACAATCTGATCGTGCAAAAGCTCGAAGCCAATCCCGCGGCCCTCGGCATTTTTGGCTACAGCTTCCTCGATCAGAATTCCGACAAGGTGCAGGCTGTGCACATAAACGGCGTCGAACCGACGTTCGACAACATTTCCGAAGGCAGCTACGCGATCTCGCGTCCGCTCTATTTCTACGTCAAGGCGGCCCACGCCAGCATGATTCCCGGCATCCGCGAGTTCCTGGCGGAGTTTACGAACGAGTCCGCTTGGGGCGACTACGGTTACCTGACGGATCGCGGACTGATTCCGCTCGATGCTGACGACAGGCGCGCCGTGGCTGCGGCCGCGCGCAGCCTGAGTCCGCTCCATTTGCCGGACTGAGCAGGCCGGCGCCAGGCTCGTGCACTTGTCTGACTCCACTAGAATGACCGGAAACGGACGCTAGGGATTCGGGTGGAGCTTTCCACGATACTGTTCGCGATCGCGGGCCTCGCGGCTTTGAGCTATGTCGCCGGGCGCCAGCGCGCGATTCTTGTCGGTGCGCGTGACGCCGCGCCGAAATTCCATTCCCTGCCCGGCTATCACGGCGCCTATCTGGCGTTCTGGTGCGTACTGCCGCTGCTGCTGGTTTTCGCCGCCTGGGTCGTCCTGGAGCCCAGTTTTCTGCGAGCCAGCGTGCTCGCAGCGCTGCCTTCCGAGTTTGCGACAGCATCGGGAGACGAGCTCAGCCTGACCTACAACCAGGTCCGGAATTTCGTCGAAGGCAGCAGCGTCGCCCAGAATGTTTCGGCCGACATCGCCGCCGCCGCCGATGTCTACACCGCCGCGCTCGACAACAGCCGCCTTCTCCTCGCATGGTTGCTTGGCGGGATGGCCGTGCTGCTGTTCGCGATCGCCTGGCGGCGAATCGCGCCGGCATTCCGCGCGCGCAATCTCGTCGAAAAGGCTATCGAGTACCTGTTCATTGCGGCATCGCTCGTCGCGATCCTGACGACGATCGGCATTTTTGTCTCTGTGTTGTTCGAGGCGATCCGGTTTTTTCAGCAAGTGTCGGTATTCGACTTCCTGTTCGGGCTCGACTGGAGTCCGCAGACTGCGATCCGGGAGGATCAGGTCGGGTCGTCGGGCGCTTTCGGAGCTGTGCCGCTGTTTGGCGGCACGCTGCTGATTTCGGGGATCGCGATGCTCGTTGCGGCACCCGTCGGCCTGATGGCGGCCATCTATCTCTCCGAGTATGCATCGCCGCGCTTGCGTAACTACGCCAAGCCCATGCTCGAGATCCTCGCCGGCATTCCGACAGTCGTCTACGGCTATTTCGCGGCCCTGACGGTCGGCCCGCTACTGCGCGGTGTCGGCGACAGCCTCAATCTTCCGGTGTCTTCGGAGAGCGCTCTCGGCGTCGGTCTCGTGATGGGCATCATGATCATCCCGTTCGTGTCGTCGCTCTCGGACGACGTCATCAACGCGGTGCCGCAGTCGCTGCGGGACGGATCGTACGGGCTCGGCGCGACGCAGTCGGAAACTATCCGCCAGGTCGTGCTGCCGGCGGCCTTGCCGGGTATCGTCGGCGCCCTGCTGCTCGCGATCTCGCGCGCGATCGGCGAAACGATGATCGTCGTCATGGCGGCCGGTCTCTCGGCGAATCTCACGGTCAATCCGCTCGACTCCGTCACGACTGTTACCGTACAGATTGTCACGCTCCTGACCGGCGACCAGGAATTCGACAGCGCGAAGACGCTTTCGGCCTTCGCGCTCGGTCTTGTGCTCTTCCTCGTCACGTTGCTGCTCAACGTCATCGCCCTCAACGTCGTGCGGCGCTATCGGGAGCAGTACGAATGACCCGGAGCAACAGTGACCTTAAAGCACGAGTCGGCGCAGGGATACGCCGGCGTTATTGGCACGAGCGCGTGTTTCGCGCACTCGGTTTCGGGGCGCTGCTCGTCGGACTGGCCTTTCTCGGATTCTTCTTCTACACGCTGATCGCCACCGGTTACACCGCGCTGCGCCAGACGCGAGTGCTGCTCGAGATCGAGTATCGGGCCGAGACGCTCGACCCCGCCGGCAATCGCGACCTGGCCGAGATTCGCCAGGCCGACTTCCAGGGTCTCGTCCGCGACGCCTTGCAGCGGCGATTTCCGGAGGTCACCGAACGCAACTCGCGCCGCGAGCTATTTGCGTTGATGAGCGAAGGCGCGGGGCTCGAGCTCCGCAACCGCGTCCTCGACCGCGTGCCCGGGAATCCCGACTTCATCGGCACCACGGAATCGCTCTGGCTGCTTGCGGCCGCTGACACCGACATGGTCGTCAAGGGCCACATCGATCGCGCTGTCGACGAAAGCCTGCGGCGCGTCAGTGACGCGCAACTCGGCTGGATCGAAGCGCTCGAAGCCGACGGCAGCGTCGCACTGAGGTTCAACAAGTACTTTTTTACCGGCGGCAACTCATCGGACCCCGAACTCGCGGGAATCTGGGCCGCCACAGTCGGTTCGTTCTACATGCTCATCGTGACTCTGGCCCTGTCGTTCCCGCTCGGCGTCGCGACGGCAATCTACCTCGAGGAATTCGCCCGCAAGAATCGCTGGACCGATCTGATCGAAGTCAACATCAACAACCTCGCCGCCGTGCCGTCGATCGTGTTCGGCCTGCTCGGGCTATCGCTCTTTATCAATACTTTCGGGCTGCCGCGCCAGGCGCCGGTCGTCGGCGGTCTCGTGCTGAGCCTGATGACGCTGCCCGTCATCATCATCGCTTCGCGTGCGGCGCTGACGGCCGTGCCGCCGTCGATCCGCGACGCGGCGCTCGCGGTCGGGGCCTCGCGGATGCAGACGGTGCTCCACCATGTGCTGCCGCTCGCGCTGCCTGGCATGTTGACGGGCACGATCATCGGTATGGCGCGCGCGCTCGGCGAGTCTGCGCCGCTTCTGATGATCGGCATGGTCGCGTTTATCGTCGACGTGCCCGATTCGCCCCTCGACGCGGCGACGGCGCTGCCGGTTCAGGTGTATCTGTGGGCCGAACTCCCGGAGCGCGCTTTCGTCGAGCGCACGTCGGCAGCCATTCTCGTGCTGCTCGCGTTCCTGCTGCTGATGAACCTGACCGCGGTATTGCTACGAAAACGTTTCGAGCGCCGCTATTAGAGCGCCTGTCGCGACATATGGAGTAGACTTGACGAGCCTTTCGAATACACAGAGAAGTGACGTGTCCAGACCGATTCCGGAGGCGGAATCCGTGCCTGCCTCCCAGGTAGCGGATGGACCGAAGAAGGTCGACGCCGGCTACAAGACCGTCGGCGAGTTTCGTGCAGAGAACGCGGTCATTACGGCGCGCAACGTCGACGTCTTCTACGGCGATAATCACGCAATCCAGTCGATCAATCTCGACATCGCCTGGAACCAGGTCATCGCGCTCATCGGGCCTTCGGGTTGCGGCAAGTCTACGTTTCTGCGCTGCCTCAACCGCATGAACGACACGATCGAGTCGGCGCGCGTCAGCGGCTCGATCAGCCTCGACGGCGACGACATCTACGCCAAGCAAATGGACGTCGTCATGCTGCGCGCGCGCGTCGGCATGGTGTTCCAGAAGGCGAATCCCTTCCCGAAGTCGGTCTACGACAACGTCGCCTACGGGCCACGAATTCACGGGCTCGCCCGCGACCGCGCGACACTCGACGAGATCGTGCAGACGAGCCTCGAGCGCGCGGGGCTCTGGAATGAGGTCAAGGATCGGCTCGACGAGCCCGGAACGGGCCTCTCAGGCGGCCAGCAACAGCGGCTCTGCATCGCGCGCACGATCGCCGTGAATCCCGAAGTCATCCTCATGGACGAGCCCTGCTCGGCGCTCGATCCGATCGCGACGGCGAGGATCGAGGACCTCATCGACGAGATTCGCCAGAACTACGCGATCGTCATCGTCACGCACTCGATGCAGCAGGCCGCGCGCGTCTCGCAGCGCACGGCGTATTTTCATCTCGGCAAGCTCATCGAAGTCGGCGCGACCGAAGCGATCTTTACGAACCCGCGGCACAAGTTGACTGAGGATTACATCACGGGCCGTTTCGGCTGAGGCTGTAACGCCGCTGTAATATTTCGCCTTAACAATCTCGTAACATGTTTACGAGGAGCAGCAAGGCGATGCATTCAGTTGGACGGCCGGTCGGCAGGTGTCTGGTGGGCGGCCGCATCCCCGGCGTTGCTGCAGCTCTGCTCCTCGGTCTCGCGGCCCTCGACGCGTCTGCCCAGGAAGGCGGCCCGGATTACGACCGCATCTGGGAGACCTTCAAGCTCCATACCGGAGAAGAGGACGCGCTCGTCGAGAGCGTCGTGCTCAGCGGCCGCTTCCAGTTTGATCACGCCTACGTCGACGCCGACCAGGACACCCATTCCGATCTCGACCTGCGCCGTTTTCGCTTCGGCTTCAAGACGCGGCTCCGGGGCAACCTGACTCTCCATACGGAAGCGGAATACGACCCGAACCACGGCAATCTCAACTATCTTCGTCTGACCGATACCTACATCGCCTGGGCGCCCAGCGACGCGTTGGCGCTGACGGTTGGCAAGCAGGGCGCGTCATTCACGATGGACGGACAGACCTCGTCGAAGGAGCTGATTGCCGTTGATCGGTCGAATCTCGCGAACAACCTCTGGTTCCCGGAGGAATACATCACGGGCGTCACGGCGGGAGGGGAGAGGAGCGGCATCGTCTACGAGCTCGGGTATTTCACGTCGGGAGAAAGAGATCGCGGCTTCGGCGACTCGAATGGCGGCGAGTTTGTGCTGGCGACGATCGGTCATGACTTCGCCGCGGCGCTGTCGTCGGACAAGGCGCTGCTGCGACTCAACTACGTCGACAACGAGGCCGATCCACTGAACACTTTCACGCGCCCGTTCGGGCGGATCGTGTCGCTGAACTTCGATTTCGCGCAGGCCGGCTGGGGCGTGCGCGGCGACTACACGGCGGGTGACGGCTACCTCGGCCAGAGCGACGTCTCGGGCCTCATGTTGATGCCGTACTGGAACCTGGGCGAGCGGATGCAGATCGTCACGCGCTATACCTGGCTCGAGAGCGACGGGCCGAATGGCGTCCGCCTGGCACGCTATGAGCGCGAGGTCACTTCGGGCAACGGCGACGAATTCAACGAGATTTACGTTGGCTTCAACTATTACTGGTACGGCCACAAGCTCAAGCTGCAGACCGGGCTGCAGCACGTCGACATGAAAGACGTCGCCGCCGACGGCGGTGCCCACGAAGGCTGGTCCTGGACAACCGGATTCCGAATCAGCTGGTAGGGGGCCGAGAGCCTCTGGTCAGGGTGAGCCGCCTGGACGCGGGTTCGTTCAGTCCGGGCGAAGCAGCTCATTGAGGCTCGTCTTGCCGCGCGTCTTCTCGTCGACGCGTTTGACGATGACGGCGCAGCCGAGCGCGTACTTGCCGTCCTTCGACGGCAGACTGCCCGACACGACGACCGAGCCCGGCGGTACGCGCCCGTAGTGGATCTCGCCCGTCGCGCGATCGTAAATCCGCGTGCTTTGCGAGATGAAGACGCCCATCGCGATGACCGAGCCCTTGCCGACGACGACTCCCTCGACGATCTCCGAGCGCGCGCCGATAAAGCAATCATCCTCGATGATCGTCGGCGATGCCTGCAGCGGCTCGAGCACGCCGCCGATGCCGGCGCCGCCGGAGAGGTGCACGTGTGAGCCGATCTGCGCGCAGCTGCCGACTGTCGCCCAGGTGTCGACCATCGTGCCGCGCCCGACGTAGGCACCAATGTTGACGAACGACGGCATCAGCACGACGTCGGGCGCAATGTACGCGCCCCGCCGGACGATGCCGCCCGGTACGGCGCGCGTCCCGCTCGCCGCGAACTCCGGCGCGCCATAGTCGGCGTACTTGAGCGGCACCTTGTCGTACCAGCGGGTGTGACCGGCGTCGACGACGCGGTTGTCATTGAGCCGGAACGACAGTAGCACGGCTTTCTTGAGCCACTCGTTGACGACCCAGCCGTCGCCGCGCGGTTCCGCGACGCGCAGACTGCCGTTGTCGAGGCCGGCAATCGCGGCGTCGACCGCGCCTCGAGTGCCGGCATCCGCATTCGCCGCCGTGAGCTCCGAGCGGCGTTCCCAGGCGGCTTCAATCGTTTTCTGCATGGTCATCGTCAGCCTTTTTCCGGCAAGGGCTCTGGCCCCGTTTTCCCCGGTTCCTTCTTGCCGTCCGCGAGCGCCTCGATCAGCGCGTCCCTGAGTGTCGCGCACTGTGCATCGTCGAGCGGGTGATTGTCCGCCGTCGTCACGAAAAATACGTCCTCGGCACGCTCGCCGATCGTCGCAACCTTGGCGTTCTGCAGATGGACATCGTGCCGATCGAGGACCTGGGCGACCTGATAGAGCAGGCCGGGACGGTCGGCGGCTACGAGCTCGATGACGGTGCGCGGATTGGCGCGGTCGGGCGACATCTGGATCTGCACCGGCGTCGAGAACATCCGGACCTGCCGCGGCATCCGTCGATTGATCTGGATCGGCCGCGAATCGTCGGCCGCGAGCGTCGACTCGAGGCGCGCCTTGAGCTCGCGCAGCCTCACGGGGTCGGCGATCTGCTCGCCGTCGCCGTCGAGCACGCAGTACGTATTGAGGTGCCGGCCGCCGGCGATCGGCAGGATGCGGGCGTCGACGACGTTGATGCCCATGGCGTCGAGAACGCCGGTCGTCCGGATATAGGAACGCCGCCGGTTCGAATGGACCATGAGCACGGTCAGTCCCTCGGCGATCGAATTGCTGATGTCGACGAGCGGATCCTTCGGCTGCGCGTCGCGCACGAGTACCTGGGTGTGCCAGGCGACCTCGTGGGCGCGGTGACGGAGGAAATATTCGTCGCTGAGGTCGTTCCAGATCGGCTGCCAGCGGCTGGCCGTGATCCCTGCCTGGCCGAGAATGGTCGCGGCATGTTCCTTGGTCTCGGCGACGAGCTCCTCGCGATCGATGGGGTCGGCGGCGCCGCGACGCAGCGCCCGCTTCGTCGCCGAATAGAGCTCCCAGAACAACGTGTCCTTCCAGGAGTTCCAGATCGCGGGATTCGTCGCGCATACGTCGGCGACGGTCAGGACATAAAGATAGTTGAGGTGATTGACGTCCCCGACCAGGCCGGCGAAGTCGTTGATCACGCGCGGATCGTTGACGTCCTGTTTCTGCGCCGTCATCGACAGCAGCAGATGATGGCGGACGAGCCAGGCCACGAGCCGCGCGTCATAGCGGCTCATCCCGTGCTCGAGACAGAACGCCATGGCGTCGATGGCGCCGAGTTCCGAGTGGTCGCCGCCACGGCCCTTGGCGATATCGTGAAACAGCCCCGCAAGGTAGGCAGCCTCGCGCCGCTCGAGGCCTTGCATGATCGTGCTGGCGTTGGGGTGCTCGTCGTTGAAGCGCGGCAGGCTGAGCCGCCGCAGGTTCTCGACGACGAACAGCGTGTGCTGGTCGACCGTGTAGGCATGGAACAGGTCGTACTGCATGCGGCCGACGACGCGCCCGAACGACGGCACGTACAGCCCGAGCACGCCGTACGTGTTCATTCGCTTCAGCGTGCGCGAGACGCCTTGCGGCGCCTTCAGAATCTCCAGGAACAGCCGGTGATGTCGCGGATTCTGGCGGAATTCCTCGTCGATGAGCCAGAGGTGCTGCTTGATGAGCGCAATTGTTCGTGCGTTGACGCCCTTCAAGTCGATGTTCTGCTCGAGCAGCACGAAAATCTCGAGCAGGGCGGAGGGTTCCTTGAGGAAGACGTCGTTGCTCGTGGCCTCGAGATAGCCGTTCCGTGTCTGGAAGTTCTGGCCGAGCGGAGTTGCCGGGGCATTCCGGTCGAGCAGGATCGCCTCTTCGAAGAGCTGCAGCAGCATCTCGTTGATGCGCGAGAGCTCCATGACCGTGCGGTAATAACGTTGCATGAGCTGCTCGACGGCGAGGGTATAGCTCGCGTCTTCGTAGCCCAGCATCTTGGCGAGCTTGATCTGATGATCGAACAGCAGTCGATCCTCGCGGCGCCCGGTCATGAGATGCAACGCGAAACGGATCTTCCAGAGGAATGCGCGGCCCGTGAGCACGATCCTGAGCTGCCCCTCGGTGAGGAAGCCGTGCCCGACGAGATCTTCGAGTCGCGCTGCGCCGAGATAGCGCCGCGCGATCCAGCTGATCGTCTGGATGTCCCGGAGCCCACCGGGGCTGCCCTTGACGTTCGGCTCGAGGTTGTAAGCCGTATCGTGATAGCGGTGATGCCGCTCGATCTGTTCGGCGACCTTGGCGCGATAGAAATCGGCGGCGCTCCAGATGACGTCGACGCCAATGCGCTCGGGCAGCTCGGCGAAGAGTTTTCCCGGCCCCGTGAGCAGGCGCGTTTCCATCAAAGTCGTGACGACGGTGACGTCGCCGCGAGCTTGCTCGACGCAATCGGCAAGCGTGCGCACGCTGTGCCCGACTTCGAGGCCGATGTCCCAGAGGAAGGTCAGGAACCGGCTGATCGTCTCGTTGGCCGCGTCCGGAAGGCCATCCTCGACGAGCAACAGCAGGTCGATATCGGAATGGGGGTGAAGCTCGGCGCGCCCGTAGCCGCCGACCGCTACGAGGTCGGCGGTGTTTTCGAGGCTGCCCGCATGGTGCCTCCAGGCCGCGAGGATGATGCCGTCGATGACCTGCGAGCGCTCGCGCACGAGCTGCTCGGCCGACTCGCCGGCGGCGAAGCGCCGGCTCTGCAGCTCGTGGGCGTCGGCAAGCACGCGGCGGAACCCGGCGACACCGGCCTCATGGCTCCGGGCGAGCAGCGAGCCGAGCTCCGCGGGCTCCATGCCGAGCGGCAGGGCGCTCGCCATTTCAGGCAGCCCGATCGGCGGCGCCGAGAGTGAGAACCTCGAAACCCGAGTCGGTCACGAGGACAGTATGTTCCCATTGGGCCGAGAGCGAATGGTCCTTGGTGACGACGGTCCAGCCGTCGGCGAGCAGGCGCACATTGCGCTTGCCGGCGTTGATCATCGGCTCGACCGTGAAGGTCATGCCGGCCCTGAGTTCGAGGCCGGTGCCCGGCGAGCCGTAATGCAGCACCTGCGGATCCTCATGGAAAATGCGGCCGATGCCGTGCCCGCAGTATTCGCGGACGACGCTGAACCGCTCGCCCTCGGCGAAGTGCTGCACGGCGTGGCCAAGGTCGCCGAGCGTCGCGCCGGGGCGGATCTGGCGAATGCCGGCCCACATCGACTCGTGACAGACCGCCATGAGCCGACGCGCGACGACGGGCACCTCGCCGATGCCGAACATTCGGCTCGTGTCGCCGTGGAAGCCGTCCTTGATGACCGTGATGTCGATATTGACGATGTCCCCGTCTCTGAGCTTCCGGTCGCCGGGTATGCCGTGGCAGACCACATGGTTGACCGATGTGCAGATCGACCTCGGGAAGCCCCGGTAATTGAGCGGGGCAGGGATTGCCTTCTGCTCATTGACGATGAAATCATGGCAGATACGGTCGATTTCGCCCGTCGTGATGCCGGCCTGGATATGCGGCCCGATCATGTCGAGAACGTCCGCGGCCAGGCGGCCGGCGACTCGCATCTGGTCCTGTTCCGCGGGCGATTTGATCGTTGCGGACGTCGGTTCAGGATAATGACCTTTCATTGCACGCATGGTATAAAGCGCGCGGCTTTCAGGCAATTTGAGCCTGGCAGTCAAAATTCACACACGTGTTCGTAACTGGAGCGCTGGGTGCCCGTAAGGGTGGCGTGCCGGGTCACGTGGAGGTTCAACCCTACAAGGAGTTCTCATGGCCGACGTATCCATGCGCCGGATGCTTGAGGCGGGCGTGCACTTTGGGCATCAGACCCGCTTCTGGAATCCGCAGATGGCACCGTACATCTTCGGTGAGCGCAACAAGATCCACATCATCAATCTCGAGCAGACCGTTCCGCTGCTGCAGCAGGCCTTGGCCTTCGTTCGCGGCGTCGTAGCCGACGGCGGCACCGTGCTGTTCGTCGGCTCCAAGAGAGCCGCACGCCAGGCGATCGCCGAAGAGGCAACGCGCTGCGGCATGCCGCACGTGAGCCAGCGCTGGCTCGGCGGCATGCTCACCAACTTCAAGACGATCCGGCAGTCGATCAAGCGACTCGGCGAGCTCGAGGAGATGACTGCCGAAGGCAGCACCCGCGATTTCACGAAGCGCGAAGTGCTGAAGCTCGCTCGCGAGCGCGACAAGCTCGAGCGCGCGCTCGGCGGCATCAAGAAGATGGAAGCGCTGCCCGACGCGATCTTCGTCATCGACGTTGGTCACGAGGAGATTGCGCTGCGCGAGGCCGGCAAGCTCGGAATTCCAGTCGTCGCAATCGTCGACACCAACTGCTCGCCCGAGCACATCGATTATCCGGTGCCCGGTAACGACGACGCGATGCGCGCGATCAAGCTCTATGCTGAGAGCATTGCTGACGCCGTTCTCGACGGCAAGGCGTCGATCCCCGAGGTCCCGACGGGCGAAGACGAGTTCGTCGAGCTTGACGAGGAAGGCAAGCCGAAGGCAGAGGGCGCGAAGAAGAAGGCCAAGAAGACGGCGAAGAAGCGCACGCGCACGCCGCGAGCAAAGTCGGTTGCCGCCGCCAAGGGCGGTGCCCAGAAAGGGGCTGCAGCGGCGCCAGAGCCGGCGGCCGAGACCCCCGAAGACGCGGCCGGCGACGCCGGCGGTGGGGACGAAGACTAGAGTCCAACGGGAATCAGCACGATGGAAATCTCACCCGCCCTCGTCAAGGAGCTGCGCGAACGCACCGGCGTCGGCATGATGGATTGCAAGAAGGCGCTCCTCGAGACCAAAGGCGACATCGATGCCGCCGCCGAGTTTCTGCGCAAGGCAGGGCAGGCCAAGGCCGACAAGAAGTCTGGCCGCATTGCCGCGGAAGGGCGAATTGTCGTCGCCGGCGCGGCCGGCTGCCACGCGATTCTCGAGGTCAACTCGGAAACGGATTTCGTCGCCAACGACGAGAACTTCCTCGGCTTCGCCGCGACGGTCGCGGAGACCCTGCTCAAGCAGCAACCGGCGGACGTTGGCGCGCTCATGGCGTTGACCACTGGCGGCAAGACACTCGAGGCCGCGCGCACCGAGCTCGTTGCCCGGATCGGCGAGAACATTTCAGTGCGGCGGTTCACTCTGATCGATTCCAAATCTCGCGTCGCGAGCTACGTCCACATGAATCGCATCGGCGTCATCGTCGAGATCGAGGGCGGCAGCGACGATCTTGCGCGTGACCTCGCCATGCAGATCGCGGCCACGTCGCCGCAATTCGTCTCGATCGACGACGTGCCGGAAAGCGTTCGCGCCAAGGAACGCGAGATCCTGAGCGCGCAGGCTGCCCAGGAAGGCAAGCCGCCCGAGATCGTCGCGAAGATGATCGAAGGACGGATGCGCAAGCACTTCGACGAGGTCACCCTGCTCGGTCAGGCTTTCGTCAAGAATCCTGACCAGAAGGTCCGCGATCTCCTCAAGGCATCCGGAGCGTCGGTCAAGCGTTTCGTCCGTTATGCCGTCGGCGAGGGCATCGAAAAGAAGCAGGAAAACTTTGCCGACGAGGTCAGGAAACTGCAGTAGAGTAGCGGCGGCCGAAGGGCTCAAGCGCGAGGATCTTCAGTGGCAGGACGATCGCCCGCCTTCAAGCGAGTAATGCTCAAGCTGAGCGGCGAAGCGCTGCTTGGCGAGCAGGCCTACGGCATCGATCCCAAGATCATCCAGCGCGTTGCCTCGGAGGTCATCGAGCTCGTCCAGATGGGCGTCCAGGTCGGGCTCGTCATCGGCGGCGGGAACATCTTTCGCGGGGCGGGACTCGCCGAAGCCGGCGTGGATCGCGTCACGGGCGATCACATGGGCATGCTCGCAACGGTCATCAATGCGCTGGCCCTGCAGGACGCGCTCGAGCGCAAGGGCGCGACGGCGCGCGTCATGTCGGCGCTGCAGATCCATCAGGTCTGCGAGGACTACATCCGTCGCCGCGCCATCCGTCACATGGAAAAAGGGCGGATCGTGATCTTCGCGGCGGGTACCGGAAATCCGTTCTTCACGACCGACACGGCAGCGAGTCTGCGCGCCATCGAGATCGGCGCCGACGTACTGATCAAGGCGACGAAGGTCGACGGCATCTACTCGGCCGACCCGATGATCGACCCGAATGCCAAGCGCTTTGGCCGGCTCTCCTTCGACAGGGTGCTCAGCGAGAAGCTCAAGGTCATGGATGCGACGGCCATCGTCATGTGTCGCGACAATAATCTGCCGCTGATCGTGTTCAATCTGAATAACAGCGGCGACCTCGTGCGGCTCGTCGCCGGCGAGACGCTCGGGACCACCGTCGGCAACTGAACGGCAGGCGAAGGGGGACAGCATGCTGGAAGACCTGAAGAAGGATACGACCGCGCGCATGAAGAAGTGCATCGACACGGTTCGCGAGACGCTCCGGCGTCTGCGTACCGGACGCGCGCAGACGAGCCTGCTCGAGCACATTACCGTCGAGTACTACGGTACTCGCGTGCCGCTCAACCAGGTGGGCTCCGTCAACGTCGAGGACGCGCGCACGCTCGTCGTCACGCCCTGGGAAAAGCAGATGGTTGCCGTCGTCGAGAAGGCCATCCTCACTTCCGATCTCGGGCTGACGCCCAACACGGCGGGCACGGTGATCCGCGTGCCGCTGCCGCCGATGACCGAGCAGCGCCGCAAGGATCTCGTCAAGGTCGTCCGCGGCGAAGGCGAGAACGGCAAGGTCTCAATCCGCAATGTCCGCAGGGAAGCGCTCAGCGACATCAAGGAGCTGCTCAAGGAGCGCGAGATCACCGAAGACGACGAACGCAAGGCGCACGACGAGATCCAGAAGCTGACCGACCGTTTCGTCGCCGAGGTCGATACGCTGCTGGCGGCGAAAGAAAAAGAGATCATGGACTTCTAGTGAGGCCAGTTCTCGTCTCTTCGCCGCGACCGGAAGATGCAGCGGTCGTTCCGCGTCACGTCGCCATCGTCATGGATGGCAACGGGCGCTGGGCCGAGCAGCGCGGGCTGCCGCGTCCGGCAGGTCACGAGGGCGGCATCGAGCCCGTGCGGACCACCGTCAAGGCCTGCGCCGACCTCGGCGTCCGGACGCTGACGCTGTTCGCCTTCTCGAGCGAGAATTTCAGTCGGCCGGCTGACGAGGTCGGCTGTCTCATGGAGCTCTTCGTCGCTGCGCTGCGGCGCGAGATCGAAGAACTGGACAGCAACCGTGTTCGAGTACGCGTCATCGGCAACCGGGATCGCCTCGGCGAGTTACTCGCAGACACCGTGGCGGCTGCCGAACGCAAGACCTGCGAGAACAACGGCCTCGAGCTCGTGATCGCTGTCGCCTACGGTGGGCGATGGGACCTCGTGCGGGCTGCGCAACAGCTTGCGACCGAGGCCAGGGCGGGTCGACTCGATCCGGATTCGATCGACGAGGGCGTGCTCGCCGGCGCGCTGGCGACCGCGGGAATGCCGCCCGTCGATCTCATGATCCGTACGGGCGGCGAGCAGCGCATCAGCAATTTTCTGCTCTGGGACCTCGCCTACAGCGAGCTCTATTTCTCGCCGCTGATTTGGCCCGAGTTCGATCGCCGCGAGCTCGAGCGCGCCTTCGAGTTCTATGCATCGCGCCAACGCCGTTTCGGCCGGACCGGGCAGCAGCTCGGTGTCAGCGCTTGCTGAGGACCCGCGTATTCACCGGGCTCGCGCTCGCCGTCGTCGTCGCGGTCACGATCTTCTGGCTGCCGACGCAATATGCCGCGTTGGTCTTCGGCTTGTTCTGGTTCGTCGGCGCCGGAGAATGGGCGCACATCGCGGGCTTAAGGTCGCCGGGCCGCCTCGTCTTCTGCGCGCTGTTCGCCGTATTCGTGGGCGCCGTCCTCCGCTTCGGGATCGATTCGAGGCTGGCGGCCGCGCTGTTCTGGCTCGCAGCCGCCTGCTGGGTGCTCACTTTCGTTGTCGTGCTGCGCTTCCCGCGCCCTATCGCGAGCCCGCCGATTCTCGTAAGCGGGCTCATCGTTCTGGCCGCCGCCTGGCTCGCGGTTTTTCTGCTGCACGGCGCGGGCAGTACGGGTCCCGGCCTCATCCTCGCGGGTCTCGCCATCGTCTGGTCTGCCGATATCGGGGCCTTTTTCGTCGGCCGCAGTCTCGGGCGTACCCCGCTCGCCCCGCGGGTCAGCCCCAAGAAGACCTGGGAAGGCGTCGCCGGCGGCGTGGCAATGGCGGCGCTGGCTGGTGGCCTGGCTGCCTGGCTGCTCGACCTGCCGCCGGCGTTCATGTTGCCTGCGGCCGTCGCGATGGCGTTGATTTCGGTCGTCGGCGACCTCGGAATCAGCGTCATCAAGCGTCGGGCCGGCCTCAAGGATTCCGGCATGTTGCTTCCCGGCCACGGCGGGATTCTTGACCGCTTCGACAGCGTGACGGCGGCACTGCCGTTCTATGCCTTGGCATTACAGTTTGCCCATGTCCTCGACTAGGCTCTGAGCGGCGATTATTCTCCCCGCCATGTCCGATATTCTCCTCAACACGCTGGGATTTATCGTCGCGATCAGCCTGCTCGTGGCCATCCACGAATACGGTCATTTCTGGGTCGCGCGCCGGCTCGGGTTCAAGGTTTTGCGCTTCTCGATCGGCTTCGGACGGCCGTTGTTGCGCTGGCGCAGCAAGGATGCCGACCAGGTCGAGTACTGGATCTCGTCGATACCGCTCGGCGGTTACGTCAAGATGCTCGACGAGCGCGAGGGTGAAGTGCCGGCGGCAGATCTCGAGCGGGCCTTCAATCGCCGTCCCGTGTGGGCGCGTGTTGCCGTGCTTTTCGCCGGTCCCCTGGCCAACTTTCTATTCGCAATCGTCGCCTTCTGGGTGCTCTATCAGCTGGGCGTCGCGAGCATCCGGCCTTATGTAGAAGACGTCGTCCCGGACACCGTTGCTGCCTCGGCGGGCCTGCGTGCGGACGACATCATCGAGGCGGTCGGCGGTGCGCCGACGCCGACGATCGAGCAGGCGCAGCTGGCGATCGTCGAGGAGTTGCTCGGCGACGGCATCATCGAGCTCGGTGTCGTCGATGCCGAAGGCCGCCAGCGCGAGCTCACCCTCGATGTGCGCGGCCGCGTCAACGAGCTGACGGCGCCCGACGCACTCTTCGACGGCCTCGGCATCGTCGTCGGGCCGCGTCCGCCGGCCGTCTTTGGCGCTGTCGATCCGGACACGCCGGCGAGCCTGGCGGGGCTGCGCGGCGGCGACCGCGTCGTCGCAGTCGACGGGCAGTCGGTACAGGACTGGGATGAGTTCGCCGATTACGTCTCCTCGCGCCCGGGCCAGTCGATCGATTTCACGATCGAGCGCGACGGCGAATCCCTCGCTGTCGCCGTCGTGCCCGCCGTGGTCGAGGAGGGCGGTCGTACGCTCGGCCGTCTCGGTGTCCGCGGCTCCACGTATCCTCCGCCGGGGCTCGCTGAGCGCCTGCGCACCGAGCGGCGCTACGGGCCGATCGAAAGCATCGGGGTCGCCACGGCCGAGACCTGGAGCATGTCGGTACTGACGGTCCGCTTCATCGGGCGCATGCTCACGGGCGACGTTTCGCTCCGGAATGCTTCGGGCCCGGTCATGATCGCGGTCTACGCCGGGGACTACATCCAGGCCGGGCTGTCGCGCTTCCTGAGCTTCCTCGCGGTCATCAGCATCAGCCTCGGCATCATGAATCTGCTGCCGGTGCCGATACTTGACGGCGGTCAGATCGTCCAGAGCCTCATCGAGGGCGTTCGCGGCTCGCCGTTGCCGGAACGCGCCGCAGTGATCGGCCAGCAGATCGGCCTCGCCATGCTCGTCGCGCTCATGGGCTTCGTTTTCTACAACGACATCACGAGGCTGCTCGGCCTGTGACGCGTCGATTCGCAGGCCTCGCCGCCCTTGGCATCCCGGTGCTGTTCCCCGTGGCGGCTGCAGCGCAGGACAGCTTCGCGCCCTGGATCGTGCGCGACTTCCGTGTCGAGGGCGCGCAGCTCATCGAGGACGGCACTATCTATAACTACCTGCCGATCAACATCGGCGACACGCTCGACCAGCAGCGTATCCGCGAGGCGATGCGCGCGCTCTACGACACCGAGTTCTTCCAGGACATCGAGCTCCGCCGCGACGGCAGCACGCTCGTCATCGCAGTCCTCGAGCGCCCGCGCATCGAGTCTTTCACCTTCGAGGGCAACAAGGACTTCAAGGACGAGGATCTCGAGAAGATGCTCGAGGACACGGAAATGGTGGCGGGCAAGATCTTCGACCGCTCGATGCTCGAAGAGATGACCCAATTCCTGACCGAGGAGTACTACTCGCAGGGGAAATACGCCGCCGTCGTCGACGCGACCGTCGAAGAGGTGGCGGGCAATCGCGTCCGCGTCCACGTCGCTATCGAGGAGGGCGGCCGCGCGCGGATCCGCGAGATCAACATCGTCGGCAATACCGTCTACACGGACGAGGACCTGCTGGCGCAATTCGAGCTGCAGTCCGGCGGCATGCTCACGGGGATCCGGAAGAAGGACCGCTACGCGAAGGAGGCGCTCGAAGGCGATCTCGAGACGCTGCGTTCCTACTACATGGATCGCGGCTACGCCGATTTCCGCATCGCCCCCGATGGCGTCCAGGTATCGATCTCGCCCGACAAGACCGACATCTTCATCTCGGTCGACATCCACGAAGGTGAGGTCTATCGCATTTCGACCGTCGACCTGTCACTGACCCCCGAGGTCATGCCGAGGCAGCAGCTGCAGGCCTACCTGGCCGTGCAACCGGGACAGCCGTTCTCGCAGCAATTCGTGACTTATTCCGAGGACGCGATCAAGCAGGTGCTCAGCGCGCAGGGTTATGCCTTCGCCGAGGTGCAGACGCTGCCCGAGCTCGATCCAGAGACGCACGAGGTGGCGCTCACGTTTTTCGTCGAGCCGCAGAATCGGGTCTACGTGCGGCGCGTGACCTTTATTGGCACCGAGGGCTCGAACGACGAGGTCTTCCGGCGCGAGGTGCGACAGCTCGAAGGCGGCGTCCTGACCAACGAGCTGCTCGGGCTCTCCGAAGATCGGATCCGGCGGCTTCCGTACGTCGAGGAGGTGTCCTACGAGACGACCCCCGTCGTCGGCAGCGCCGATCTCGTCGATGTGGAATTCGACATCACCGAAGGCCTGCCGGGCAGCATGGGCGGCAGCATCGGGTATTCCGATGCGCAGGGCGTCGTGCTCGGCGGCGACTTCGTGCACACGAACTTTCTCGGCACCGGCAACCAGGTGCGGTTCAATCTGAACGGTGGCGAGTACTACAAGGTCTATTCGGCGACCTTCACCGAGCCTTACCGGAACCAGCACGGCGTCTCGCGGCAGATCAGCCTGCAGTACCAGGACATCACGCAGTTCAGCTCCGTGACCTCCGACTTTTCGACCAAGACGCTGTCGGGCGGCATAACCTGGGGATTGCCGATTTCGAATTTCCAGACTCTCCGGCTCGGCTTCAATTATCAGGACGCCGAGCTCCTGATGAGCCAGTACAGCTCGCAGCAGGCGGTGAGCTGGGTGCTCAACAACGGCGAGAATTTCGATTTCGCGCCGGGCTCGGGAACGCTCGGCACGCGCATCAAGTCGCTCGACCTCATCACGGGCTGGATCTACGAGCGGCGCAATCGCGCGATCTTCGCCGACGCGGGCATGCGCGCCAGCGTCAATTTCCAGTTCAGCATCCCCGGCAGCGACGTCGAGTACTACGTGCTGGGATTCAACGTCGAGAAGTACTTCCCGATTCGCGGTCCCTGGCGCTTGCGGATCAACAGCGACGTCAACTTTGGCGACGCCTACGGCGAAGCGACGACGGCGATGCCCCCGTACCGGAATTTCTTCGGCGGCGGCCCGAACTCGGTGCGCGGCTTCAAGGAGAACTACCTCGGTCCCCGCGACAGCCTCGGCAATCCGAATGGCGGCAACCTTCTGGTTCTCAACCAGTTCGAGATCATCTTTCCGACGCCGGCGAAGTTCGGCGCGTCGGCGCGGATTGCGGCTTTCCTCGACGTCGGCGGCGTATTCCACACCAACGGCGTGGAGTTCTTCGACCTGCTCGGCGATCCGCTCGATACCAGTTTCGATTATGATGGAATGAAACGCGCCTACGGTATCGGCGTCCAATGGCTGTCACCCATGGGCCTGCTGCAGTTCAGCTATGCGGTGCCCCTGAACGACAACCAGCAGACGGACCGTTACTTCGGCGATCAGACCGAAGGCTTCCAGTTCACCATCGGACAAGCCTTCTGAAAACCCAGGGGAGCAAGGGTCATATGACAAGGATGCATGCGGTTGCCATTTCACTCGGCGCGGCTCTCTGCCTCGCCTTCGCCATGCCGGCGCCGGCGCAGACGAGCGTCAGGATCGGTTTCGTCAACGTCAATTACGTGCTGGCGAACGCGCCGCAGACCCGCGAAGTCAACGAAACGCTGACCGCCGAGTTTGCACCACGCGAGGCCGCGCTCGTCGCGCTTGACGCAGAATTGAAAGCCAACCGGGAACGCCTGGACCGTGACGGAGCCGTCATGGCCCAGACCGAGCGCACGGCGCTCGAGCGCGAGATCGTCAATGGGCAGCGCGACCTTGAGCGGGACGCCGGCGTGCTCCAGGAAGATGTCCAGATCCGCCAGAACGAGCTCGTCAACGAGCTGCAGTCGACGATCGCAACCCGGATACAGGCCTTCGCCGTGGCTGAGGGCTACGATCTCGTCGTGACCAACCAGGGCGTGGTCTATGCGAGCGCGGCGATCGACATCACCGAGGCCGTCTTGCGGGCGCTCTCGTCCGGCTCGGCGGCAGGCGCAAGCACGGAAGCGGCACCGTCCACGACGGAGGAATAACGCGCTGATGCCCGCGACGCTCAACGAGCTTGCGTCGCGGTTCGGTTGCCGTGTCCAGGGCGACGGCGCGACTGTCGTCAGCCGCGTCGCCACGCTTGCCTCGGCAGGCAAGGACGCCATCAGCTTTCTCGCGAACCCGCTCTATCGAGTGGAGCTCGCGACGACCCGGGCCGGGGCCGTCATTCTCGATGCGGCGGCGGGCAAGGACTCACCCGTACCCAGCCTCATCTGCGACAACCCGTACGCGCGTTTCGCCGAAATCGCGACATACCTGCACCCGGCGCCGCCGCCCGCGGCCGGCATCCATCGCGACGCCAGCGTCGCCGCCGATGCCGTCGTCGCAGCCTCGGCCGAGATCGGCCCCCGCGCCGTCATCGGCGCACGCTCGCGGATCGGAGAGCGCGCTGTCATCGGCGCCGGCGCGGTGGTCGGCGCGGATGTCGTCGTCGGGGCGGACACGCGCCTGGCGCCCCTCGTGAGCCTCCGCGACAGCGTGACCGTCGGGCAGCGTTGCATCATCCACCCGGGTGTCGTCGTCGGCGCCGACGGTTTCGGCTTCGCCCAGGACCGCGGCCGTTGGATCAAGGTGCCGCAGCTCGGCAGCGTCGTCATCGGCGACGATGTCGAGATCGGTGCCAACACGACGATCGACCGCGGCACGATCGAGAACACGGTGATCGAGGACGGCGTCAAGCTCGACAATCTCGTGCAGATCGCGCACAACGTCCGCGTTGGCGCGCATACCGTCATGGCGGCAATGTCGGGCGCTGCCGGCAGCACCAGGATCGGGCAGCGCTGCATGGTCGGCGGCGGCGTCGTCATGGTCGGGCATCTCACGATCTGCGACGACGTGATGTTCACGTTTCGCAGCGTCGTCACACAGTCGGTGGCCGAGCCCGGCACCTACGGCGGTAGCCTGCCGGCGGAGGAAGCGTCAAAATGGCGCCGCAGCGCGGCGCGCTTCCGGCAGCTCGATGCCATGCATCGCCGTCTCCGCGAGTTGGAAGAACGACTGCAAGAGGTCGAAGGAAAGAAATCCGGTCATGACTGAGAGCACTGGAATCGATATCGAAGGCATCATCGCGCGGCTCCCGCACCGCTTCCCGTTTCTGCTCGTCGATCGCGTGCTGAGCATGACGCCCGGCAAGTCGATCGTCGCGCTCAAGAACGTCAGTTTCAATGAAGCGCATTTTGTCGGTCATTTTCCGCAGTATCCCGTCATGCCGGGAGTGCTCGTCGTCGAGGCGCTCGCACAGGCCGGCGGCATCCTCGCCTGGGAGAGCGCCCAGGCGGAGGAACGCCGCGTAGAGATCCTCTTTCTGGCCGGGCTCGAAGAGGTCCGCTTCAAGCGGCCCGTCCGGCCCGGGGACCAGCTGATTCTCAAGGCCGAGCTCGAGAAGTTTCGCCGGGGTGTCTGGCGCTTCGCCTGCGTTGGTGAAGTCGGCGGTGAGCCCGTGGCCGAAGCCAAGGTCGTCATGGTCACGAGGAAATAGGCTTGATCGACGCGCGCGCGATCGTCGCGCCGAAAGCCAGGCTCGACGACGGCGTGTCCGTCGGCCCCTTTGCGGTGATCGGAGACGATGTCGAGATCGCGTCCGGTACGCGCATTGAGAGCCACGTGGTCGTCAAGGGCCCAACTTCGATCGGCCGCGACAACCACATCTTCCAGTTCGCCTCGATCGGCGATGACCCGCAGGACAAGAAATACGCGGGCGAGCGTACGCTGCTTCGCATCGGCGACCGCAACACCATTCGCGAGTGCACGACGATCAATCGCGGCACCGTGCAGGACCAGGGGGTGACGAGCATCGGCGACGACAACTGGATCATGGCCTATGCGCACATCGCCCACGATTGTGTCGTTGGCAACAGCACGATCTTCGCGAACAACGCTTCGATCGCGGGTCACGTGCACGTCGGCGATTACGCGATCCTTGGCGGCTTCACGGCCGTTCACCAGTTCTGCCGGATCGGCGAGAGCTCGCTGACGAGCATGTTTACTTACATCACGAAGGATATTCCGGCCTTCGTCACGGTCTCGGGCCGGCCGGCCGAGCCGCGCGGCATCAATGCCGAGGGCCTCAAGCGACGCGGCTTCGATGCCGAGCAAGTCCGCGCGATCCGCGAGGCTTACCGGATCGTGTATCGCCAGGGCCTGACACTCGAGGAGGCCGTCGAAGCCCTCAGGAGCGAGTCCGAGCGGGACGAGCGCGTGGCGCGCTTCGTCGCCTCCCTGCAGAGTGGCGACCGGGGCCTCGTCCGCTAGTGCGCATCGCGATCGCCGCTGGCGAGTCCTCGGGCGATGCCCTTGGCGCCGGCCTGATCGAAGCGATTCGCCGACAGCTGGCGGTCCCTGCAATCGCTTCCAGGTCCACGGCTGGGCCCGCTGCACCTGCCGTGACCGTGCCCCCGAGCTTCCTCGGAATCGCGGGCCCGAAGATGCGCGCGGCGGGCTGCGAGCCCTGGTTCCGCAGCGAGGAGTTGTCGGTGATGGGGCTCGCCGAGGTCCTGAGGCACCTGCCGCGGCTGCTCAAGCTCAGGCGCAGGCTCGCAGAACGCCTGCTCGCGGATCCGCCCGACGTCTTCGTCGGCATCGACTCCCCTGACTTCAACCTGCCGTTGGCAGCGCGCCTGCGCAAGGCGGGTGTCCGCACCGTGCAATACGTGAGTCCCCAGGTCTGGGCCTGGCGGCAGTCGCGCGTGAAGAGCATTGCCCGGGCCGTCGATCTCGTGCTCTGCCTGTTGCCCTTCGAGACCGAGTTCTATGCGCGTCACGGCGTCAACGCGCGCTTCGTCGGTCATCCGCTCGCCGATGAGATTCCGCTCGAGGTCGATCGCGGCGCGGCCCGCGACGCGCTCGGCATCGCGCGCGGGGCGACCTTGCTCGCGCTCCTGCCGGGCAGCCGCCACTCGGAGGTCAGCAAGCTCGCGCGGCCCTTCGCGGAGACGGCCGCCTGGCTCGGCGGCAGGATTGCCGGACTCGAGGTGGCGGTCGCGATCGCGCATGAGGGGCTGATCGGAGACTGGAGCGAAGCGATCGAGGGGCTGCCCGCGGCGTCGAATTACGCACAAGTCGTCGGCCGGGCGCGCGAGGTCATGGCGGCCGCCGACATCGTGCTCACGGCCTCGGGCACCGCGAGCCTCGAAGCGATGCTGCTCAAGCGACCCTTCGTCGTCGCCTACCGGATGTCGGGGTTCTCCTACTGGCTGCTGCGCCGCATGGGGATACAGAAACTCCCGTTCTATTCGCTGCCGAATCTGCTCGCGGGACTTGAGCTTGCGCCCGAATACGTCCAGGGCGACGTCCGCCCGGATGTGCTCGGCCCAGCGCTCCAGCGCGTGCTTGCACACGCGCAGGAGCGCTCCGCCAATGCGGACGAGCGTGCCGCGCTCATGGTCTCGATCCACCATGAACTCCGGCAGGGTGGCAGCGCTCTCGCCGCGGCCGCGGTGCTCGACCTTCTGCGGCCACGCGGAGTGGCCGCGTGACCACCGAGCTCGGCATTCTCATCGCTGGTGTCGACGAGGTCGGCCGCGGCCCGCTGGCCGGTCCCGTCGTCGCGGCCGCTGTGATCCTCGATCCGCTGCGGCCGATCGAGGGCCTTGCCGATTCCAAGCAGCTGTCGCCCGCTGTGCGCGAGCGGCTGGCGCGGGAGATCCGCCGCCACGCGCTCTGCTTCGCGCTCGCCGCGGCCGATCACACCGAAATCGACTCGCTCAATATTCTCCAGGCCTCGCTGCTCGCGATGAGCCGGGCCGTGCTCGCGCTTCGCATCGTGCCTGGCCACGTCATCGTCGACGGCAATCGCGTGCCGTCGTTCGACGGTGTTGCAGCACGGTATAGTGTCGAAGCTCGAGTCAGGGGAGACGAATCCGTGCCGTCGGTCAGCGCCGCGTCGATACTCGCCAAGGTTTGCCGCGACCGGCTGATGCGACGACTGGACCGCCGTTACCCCGGCTACGATTTCGCGCGCAATATGGGCTATCCGACGCCGCGTCACCTGCAGGGCCTCGACGCGCTCGGGCCCTCGCCGATTCACCGTCGGACTTTCGGCCCCGTCCAGAGACTGCTGCCGCTGTCGTGAGCGCGCCGACCTTCGTCCATCTGCGCATCCACAGCGAGTATTCGCTGATTGACAGCGTGGTCCGCGTCGACAAACTCGTCGAGCAGGCCGAGCAGCTCCGCCTGCCGGCGCTCGCATTGACCGATGTCGGCAACGTTTCGGCGATGGTCAAGTTCTACCGTGAAGCGGCGGCGCGTGGCATCAAGCCTCTCGTCGGCGCCGACGTTCTCATCGAGCCCGAGAGCGGTGCCCGCGCGCCTTCGCGTCTGACCCTGCTCTGCATGAATGCGACGGGTTACCGCCAGCTCTGCCGTCTGCTGACGGCGTGCCATGCGGCCGGCCAGGACCAGGCAGGCGCGCTGATTCGCCGCGACTGGCTCAAGCCGGAAGCCACGGGCGACCTCATCGCTCTCTCGGGCGGCGATCACGGCGCCCTGGGACAGGCACTTGCGCTAGGGCGTAGCGAACAGGCGGAGACTCTCGCGGCGCGCTGGAGCGCGGCGTTTCCGGGGCGTTTCTTCATCGAATTGAGCCGCCTCGGCCGGCCCGGCGAAGCCGAATACATTGCGGCCGCCGTACGCCTGGCCGCGCGCCACGGCCTGCCCGTCGTCGCGACCAATGACGTCCGCTTCCTGACGGCGGCCGAGTTCGAAGCGCACGAGACCCGCGTCTGCATCGCGACGGGCCGCACGCTCGGCGACGCTGCCCGGCCGCGCGACTATACCGAAGCGCAGTACCTGAAATCGGCTGCGGAAATGGAGGCGCTCTTCGCCGACTTGCCCGAGGCGCTTGCCAACTCCGTCGAGATCGCGCGACGCTGCAATTTCGAGCTCAGGCTGGGCGCCGTCCACATGCCGCGCTTCGAGGTGCCGGAGAGCATGACGGCCGCAAGCCTGCTGCGCGAGCAGGCGCGCACGGGGCTCGAGGCGCGAGGCGCGAACGGCGTTGCCGCCGCTACGATCGGCGCGCCGGCGACCGACACCGACGTCTACCGGCAGCGTCTCGCCACGGAGCTCGACGTCATCTGCCGCATGGGCTTCGAGGGCTATTTCCTCATCGTCGCGGATTTCATTGCCTGGGCGCGCGACAACGGTATCCCCGTGGGGCCCGGCCGGGGCTCGGGCGCCGGCTCGCTCGTCGCCTGGGTGCTCGGCATCACCGACCTCGATCCGATCGAGCACGAGCTGCTGTTCGAGCGGTTTCTCAATCCCGAACGCGTCTCGATGCCGGATTTCGACATCGATTTCTGCATCGAGGGCCGCGACCGCGTTATCGACTACGTGACCAAGCGCTACGGGCGCGATCGCGTCTCGCAGATCATCACCTACGGCACGATGGCGGCCAAGGCCGTCGTGCGCGACGTTGGCCGCGTGCTGGGCCACCCCTACGGCTACGTCGACCGGATCGCAAAACTCATTCCCTTCGAAGTCGGGATGACGCTCGAGAAGGCGCTCGCCGAGGACGAAGAGCTCAAGGCGCTTTACCAGGGCGAAGACGAAGTTCGCGCACTCATCGACCTTGCGCAGCAGCTCGAGGGACTCGCGCGCAACGCCGGCACCCATGCCGGCGGCGTCGTGATCGCGCCGAGCGCGCTGACCGAGTTCGTCCCGCTCTCCTCGGACCCCTCGAGCGCCTCGCTGACCCAGTTCGACAAGGACGATCTGGAGGCCGTTGGCCTGGTCAAGTTCGACTTCCTGGGATTGAAGACGCTTACCGTGATCGACAAGGCAACGGCGGCGATCAATGCCGAGCGCGCGGTGCGCGGCGAGGCGCCGATCGACGTCGCCCGGTTGCCCTTCGACGATGCGCTGACCTACCGCCTGCTCAACCGCCGATTGACGACGGCCGTGTTCCAACTCGAGTCGCGCGGCATGCGCGACCTCATCAAGCGCATCGAGCCCGACCGGTTCAGCGATCTCGTCGCGATCGTCGCGCTGTTCCGTCCCGGCCCGATGGAGATGGCCGACGACTTCATCAAGCGCAAGCGCGGCGAGGAACGCATCGACTATCTGCATCCCGACATCGAGCCGATCCTGCGCCCGACCTACGGCGTGATCCTCTACCAGGAGCAGGTCATGCAGATCGCGCAAGTGCTCGCGAGCTACTCGCTCGGCGGCGCCGACCTGCTGCGCCGCGCCATGGGCAAGAAGAAGCCCGAGGAGATGGCGAAACAGCGCAGCGTCTTCATTGCCGGCGCGACGGCGCGCGGCGTCGAGGCCGGCCGTGCCGCCTACATCTTCGATCTCATGGAGAAGTTCGCAGGTTACGGCTTCAACAAATCGCACTCGGTGGCCTATGCGCTGCTCGCCTACCAGACAGCCTGGCTCAAGGCGCATTACCCCGAGGCCTTCATGGCCGCCGTCATGACGGCCGACATGGACAACACCGACAAGCTCGTCATCCTCAAGGACGACTGCAGGCAGCTCGGGATCGCAATCGAGCCGCCGTCGATCAACGTCTCGGAACATGGATTTACGGTAGGCGGGCCGAAGCGCATTCGCTACGGGCTCGGGGCCGTCAAGGGCGTCGGCGCCGGCGTCGTGACGGCTATCGTCGCCGAGCGCGAGCGCGGCGGTCCGTATCGGGACTTGCTCGACGTCTGCCGCCGCGTCGGGGCGCAGAAGCTCGGTCGTCGCGTGCTCGAGGCCCTGGCCGCCGCCGGCGCGCTCGACGTCACGGGCGCCAACCGGCGCACGCTGTTCGAGGCGGTTCCGAACGCGCTCAAGCTCGCTGAAACGGCCGCAGTGGCGGATGCGGCAGGGCAGGGCGCGCTTTTCGGGGGTACGACGACCGACGTCCGCCTGGTTCTCGAGCAGAAGCGCGAATGGACCGAGCGCGAGCGGCTCGATCACGAGCGCGAGAGCCTCGGGCTCTATCTCACGGGACACCCGTTCGACGACTACGCCCAGCACTGCGCGCACTTCAGCCACGGCTCGATCGCGAATATCGTCGGATCCCTGCCCGAAGCGCCGGAGTTTCACGGGGCGCGGCGTAACGTGATCCTCGCGGGCGTAGTCATGGACCTGCGCCGCCGCGGCAACCGGCTATCGGTCGTGCTCGACGATAACTCCGACCGCATCGAAGTCACCGTATTCGATGAGCTCTTCGCGGCCAACCGCGCGCTGCTGCAAAAACACGAGGTCCTCGTCATCGAAGGCCAGCTCCGCTTCGACGACTTCCTCGGCGGCTGGCGCCTCGTCGCCGCCCGGATCCGCTCGGTCGACGACGCCATCGAGGAATACGCCCGCCGGATGACAATCTCGCTCTCCTGCACCGAAGCCGGCCCCGAGCTCATCGGCCGCCTCAAGGACACCCTCAAGCCGTTCCGCCAGGGCGCCTGCGAAGTCAGCATCGAATACACGAGCGACGTCGGTGCCGCCCAGCTAGCCTGCGGCGACGACTGGTCAGTGCGGCCGACACGGGAACTCCGCGAGAGCTTGAATCGTCTACTGGGCGACAACGCAGTTCGGATCCACTACCCCAAGCACTTCACCTGAAACGAGGGGTCAGAGCCCCTTTTTCCCTGCGATGTCACCGGCATCCCGGCTGTGGCTGAAGGGGTGGGCGAGGGCGAGTTCCGCAGCGCGCCTACCCGGCGCGCGAGGACTGTCTGAGCCA
>Ga0315912_10001006_pt1 | contig 38790 bp, 33 predicted proteins | sample VfabasoilMG_FD_204469 | JGI IMG/M metagenome (GOLD analysis project Ga0315912, IMG submission 204469) | Garden soil microbial communities collected in Santa Monica, California, United States - V. faba soil | ecosystem: Environmental > Terrestrial > Soil > Garden | place: USA: California... | reverse complement strand
AACCTGATCTACGAGATCAGTGGCTACGCTTCCAATGCGGGGGGCTACAACGACGGGCGTGGGGCGATCCTTTGGCACGGAGGAATCACTGATGTGATCTTCGAGAACAATACGGTGTACAAGAATACCGGTAGCGGGCCGGCGTTTCTGACGCTGACCGATCAAAGGCCGTTCTCCGGTTTAAGATGGCGGAACAACATCCTGTGGTTGAGCCGGGGTTCTATCGGAGGTGAGAGTGGTTTACGATACAGTCCAAGCGCATTTCCGGATGGAACGGCAGCGGGGGGCTCGACAGCGACGGCAAAGCTGAACAAGACCGTTATGCGGGCACCTACACCGATGTGGGAGTTCCGGAATAATGCCATTGTGGCCACTACGACCGGCGACACGGCGGCCGAGCAGAACCGCTTCCCCAGTGGCAACTTCTGGCCTGGGGACAACACGGCCGGGGAAGCGGCGCTGCAGTTTACCAACGCGGCAAACGGGGATTTCCGGCTAAAACCGACGTCGCCTTACGCGGCGGGCGGACCTAGAGCGGGCACCGACGGCGCCGATTTGGGAGTGGACTTTGCAGGGTTGGACCAAGCGGCCGGGGTCGTGACTGGGGTACGTGTGTTGAAAACGGGCCGGACCCAGGCGATCATCCGGTACGGGGCGCCGGATGGCGCCGCCTGCGGCGGTGTGGACGTCAGCACCACGGCAACATTTGCCTCCGTACAGCGCTTCGCCGATAGTGGAGGAGGCAAGGACCGGACAATACTGGCGACCGGCCTGACACCGGGGACGCTCTATTACTACCGGGTATTGTGCGGTAGCTCAAAAACCACGGGAACATTCACCACAACAGACGCAACGGCGGTCAGTTCGTCGATGACGCTGCGGCTGCGTCCGTTGTCGTGGAGTGGCGTGGCGACGGCCAGTGTGAGTTATGGGCCGACCGCCGCGCTGGGCACGACGAGTTCGGCTGCGGTGTGCGGTACGGAGTGCGTGGTGACCATACCGGTTACCCTGACGCAAGCCGTTTACTGGCAGGCGAACTACTTCACCTCGGGCCAGATTCAGGTGGGCGCCTCCCGATTGGAAGTGTCTATCCCGTGAAAAGGCGAGCGAGCGGGAGTAAGGGCCAAATAGCCAACTCCCGCGTCGCCGCGGTGTTTCGGCCAGATCGAAGAGGCTCATTTCTCCATCAGTCCGGATTCCGGTCGGGTCACCTGTTTTGAACGATGGTGTCTGTTTTTGTAGTCGCCCCGGTGGCGTGGAAAACACGAACCGAGCCAGAGGAATAGACCGTTACTGCGCGTGCAGAAATCTCTTCGGCAGCAGGGGCGCTGAGCCCATAGGTCCACAAATAGGCGTTCTCATTCCGAAGGCGCTTCCAATCAAGACGGGAGGGCGACTCTTCATATTCGAGGTGACAGAACGTATAAACCGGTTCCATGGACAAGCGCCATGTCCCTTTTGGGTAGTGGGCAAAATTGGGGATCTCGGCCTGGCGCCTGAATGAGGCGAGGGCGGCGAAGCTATAAAAGTGCCTATTTCGCTTGTTGATGCGCGGGTCAGGGTTAACCGGAACAATCCAATGGAGGACACTGCCTCTGGGCACAACGTCGAGTGAAGGTAAATACTGGACCAATTCGGCACTTGCCATTCTCCAATGCTGCACGATATCAACCTGGCGTATGGTCATCGCCGCCATCGATATCCCCAGCAGTATCGAAGCAGAGCGGAGCGAGGACGAGGGAATCAGACAGGCCAAAGATAACAGCAGGATCGTTGGGGCTACGAACCGGGTATCCGTATCCGTAGCCCGGTGAAATTCGTCGGGAGCAAGAAGGTAAACGCCCAGAAACACGACACCGATGATGCCGGCGGGCTGAATAAATTTACGCCGGGAGAGCCAGATCATTAGCAGAAAAGCGCCACCGGCGGCGGCAATTCCGAATGCCGTTACGGGTAAAGAATAAGATGTAAACGCCCCGAGCAGGTGGATAACTTTTTGAATTGGCGAAGCCCATTTGATAACCCCGCCGCCGCCCCGATCCGTTTGTAAGTACAAGAGCCCGGCGGGTATGAAAGCGAGAAATGAGCCGATATCCCACCAGCGCAGCCGGGTTGCCTGTCGGATCTCCCATACCGACCAGGCTGCCCAGCCCAGAGCTAAGATTGCCTCGGCGGATAGATGGAATAGGTAAACACCAAGAGATAGAAGTGTCAGTGTGGCGAGCCGCGGAAAAGTCCAGTGCCGCCCCCAGCCGATCCGTAACGCCAGCGTCAAGATAGCCAAGGCCAGACCGGCGGAGTAGTTTAGATAGCCATAGAGAAAAGGAGATTGATAGCTGAGGAACAGGCACGGCAGGGCAGCAAAATGAGGCGGGCCAAAGGCATGATCGCCACCCTGGACCGCCCGCCCCAGCCAGTGGCAGCCAGCCGCGAATAGCAACAGGTAGAAGGTCAGGAAGCATTGGGTGGCTCGTTCCAGTGAAATAGCACCGAGCAAAGGCGGCACTAACAGTTCAAAAGCCGAGTTTGGAAGAAGATGCGGCGAGAGATCCAGATGAGAAACCACCGGTGAGCCATCCCCGAAATGGCGCGTCATATAAGCGCGGGCCATGTTGATTGGTACGTCGGGCAGTGGAATAAAATCAACAACCCATACCGGCACCAGAAGGAGTATCAGGCAAAGAAGAAAAAGGAGGTGATAGAGGCTTGGAAAGTCTCCTCGACGCATTCCTATGAGTATTTCACACACCCGTAGTGTCCAAATCGGGCGCAATCGGGCTGGATGTGAACTGAAAGGCATGGACGCGCCCGATCTCGAGGATCTGGTGTTTCTTGCCCGCAAGCCGGTGCAATGCACATTGCCGCATTACGATCCCGGCCAGGTCCCATTCTGGGCGCGATAGAGGGGAATCGGCACGGACCCACACGCGGGGGCAAGCCTCCCCCTGCCGACGCACACCCCGCGGGCTTGCCCCCGCGTGTGGGTCCGTGCGAATTCAGATTGGCTGCGCCCAGCCCGGTGTTCAGCATTTCGAGTTGGCCGGCTTTGTTTTGTTCTCCTTTTTGGGGTTCTCGTTGCGCGGGGCCCGGCGCGTTTGGCGAATGGCGGCGGCGTAGCCGTCCAGACCGTGCTCCTTGCACATCTTTTTCTCACCGGCCGACAGGTCGCGCATTGGCGGGAGACCTTCCTTGGTGTAGACCGTATCCAAAGAGTGGATCGCCCCGGTGGGATTGCCGGTGCCGTAGGAGGCAGAACGAGGTTGGCCTTTGGGGTTGCCCCCTTTGCGCCTCTGCCCGGTGGCGGGGATGCGGAGCCGGCTCATCTTGGCCTCGGTCGATTTGGGGTCAGCGTAGCGGTAGGGCTCGTTGTTTTTGAGCATATGCCAGGCAATGGCGACCAGTGTGCGAGCGGTGGGTGCTATTCGTCAGGGCAGAAGCTGGCGCGGTGGCGGAGTGGATGCCGAGAGCTTTTCGAGACGATGGAGGGCTGCGGTTTCGCGTTTACTCTTTTGGCGCATGCAGCGCGCGGCCTTTATAGGCCTGCACCACGTCCCGCACCGGTCCATCCATTACGAGTTGGCCATGATCAAGCCATAGGGCCCGGGTGCACAAGGTCTGGAGGGTACTGAACGCGTGCGAGACGCAGAGAGTAGTGCGGCCCTGGTTACGGATTTCGAAGATCTTGTCCATGCACTTCGCTTGAAACTGTTGATCGCCGACGGCGAGGATTTCGTCAATGAGGAGGATCTGTGGATCAAGATTGACGGCGACAGCAAACGCCAGGCGGAGCATCATGCCATTGGAATAGGTGCGAAGCGGTTCGTCAATAAAATTGTGCAGTTCCGAAAAATCGACGATGGACTCAAAAAGATCGCTGGCTTGTTTTCGCCAAAAACCGAGAAGGGACGCATTGAGTCGAACGTTCTCCCGCGCGGTGAGATCGGGATGAAAGCCCGCGCCGAGTTCAAGGAGCGCGGCAACGCGCCCATTGATAATGACATCGCCGGAGGAAGGCGGCGCAAGCCGGGTGACGAGACTGAGCAGCGTGCTCTTGCCTGCGCCGTTGTCGCCAACCACAGCGACTGACTCTCCGTCGCGAATGGAGAAACTAATGTTCTTGAGGGCGTGAAACGAGTCGTGGTCCGCCTTACCCATCAAGTCTTCGAGGTAATGCCGAAGCAATTCCTTACCAACCGCCCGGTGAAAAGATTTGGAGACGTTTTTGAACTCAATTACATTCATTACGTGGCCAATCCTTTAGAGATAATCAAAGAACTTATTCTTCAGGCGGGAGTAGAGCGTCAAGCCGAATAGGAACGTGATCGTGGAGGTAAAGGCAAGCTTGTACACGAGCCCGGCATTCCCATTGGGCGATACGCCTTCTATCAAGATCCGGCGAAGCCCGAGAATGATGGCTGCTAAAGGGTTGAATTCGTAGACCGTTACATAGGCCCGCGGAACAAATTCCAGCCCATAAAAAATGGGCACGAGCCAGAAGAGCACAGTACAGGCGGAATCAACTATATAGCGCATGTCACGGAGGTAAACATCGAGTGCCGATGTGGCGAGCACCAAGCCACAAACGAAGACAATCTCCAAAGCCCAGAGCAAGGGTAGCCAGAGCCAGTAAACGTTGACGCCACGTCCGAACGCCAACACAAAGATGAGGAGCAACGCGATTTGAATTCCCAAGTGGATCGTAGTGGAGAGCACGGAGGCGATAGGGATGATTTCACGCGGGACGGGAATGCGTTTGATGAGGCCGGAGTTGTTGGCGACGGAAATCGTGCCATTATTCCACGCGCCGGTTAAAAAAGTGTAGGGAACTATTCCACAGAGGACAAAAATGGGGGGAATTATCAATGGCAGTATTGGGCATTACCTTTGTAAAAATTTTCAAAAATTGAAAATGCGACTCCGCTTCGTCTGGTTTGCTCGCGATTCCTACCTCGGATTGACGGTTTGTGAGAAGTCCCGGTTAGCACTCGTACAGCGTTCCTTTACGAACCGACACAGTAGCAGGCGGCTTATGAGAAGATAAAGTTTCACTACGTGACATTTTGAGCGCGGCCCAAGTCGTCAAGCGAAGAACCGCACCGGAGAAATACTTGCAACAAAACAGCGCCATTTTCGTCGCCGGTCACCGCGGACTGGTCGGTTCGGCAATCCATCGCCGCCTTACTGCAGGCGGCTATATGAATCTGATCACACGTACACGCGCCGAACTTGATCTACGAGACGCTCGCGCCACGGAACAATTCTTCCGCGATGTCCGCCCAGGGTATGTCTTCCTAGCCGCCGCCAAAGTCGGCGGCATTCTCGCCAACAATACGGAGCCAGCCGACTTTATTCGCGACAATCTCCAGATTCAGGTGAATGTAATCGACTCCGCGTACCGCAACGGTTGCCTTAAGTTGCTCTTCCTCGGCTCGTCCTGCATCTACCCAAAATTCGCCCCTCAGCCGATTCGCGAGGAGTACCTGCTCAATGGCCCCCTCGAGCCAACCAATGAGCCGTACGCTGTCGCCAAGATCGCGGGAGTCGTCATGGGGCAATCCTACCGCCGCCAGTACGGGTTCAACGTGATTTCCATCATGCCGACGAATTTGTACGGTCCGGAAGATAACTTCGATCTGCAATCCTCGCACGTCCTGCCGGCCCTGCTCCGTAAATTCCATGATGCGAAGCAACGCAACGCTCCATCGGTGACCGTCTGGGGCACCGGCACACCTCGGCGCGAGTTCCTCTATGTCGACGACATGGCGGATGCGTGTGTCTTTCTCATGAACCAGTACGACGAGGCCGAAATCGTGAACGTCGGGACCGGCCAAGACATCTCCATCGGCGAACTCGCGGCCCTGATCGCCGAAGTAGTCGGATATACCGGCCGGATCGAATTCGACACATCTAAGCCCGACGGAACTCAACGCAAACTGCTCGACATTTCACGCTTGCTCTCTCTCGGCTGGACGACAAAGACCGATCTGCGCACCGGCATTGCGCGGACCTCGGACTGGTATCTCGAGAATGCCGTAGTGGCCGAATCGGCTGTCGTTTCCGGCAGATGAAGACTGGTCCGTCCGCTGTGTTGAATTCGAAAACAAATCTCCAGTCCGAAATGGACTCATTACGCACCCGACTTACCTCCACTGAGCGTGAACGCGACCAGTTGCGGCACAAGTTGCAATTGCTTCGGCATGACCCTGTGCTGTGGCTGGTGAGCGGCTGCACCAGTGAGGTTCAGGATTCGGGGTTCCTGCATCCGGTCACTCCACGGCTGGTGTCCGTCATCGTGCCCGTCTACAACACCCGCAAATTTCTGGAAAAATGCGTTCGCTCCGTCTGGAACCAGTTGCGGACGAATTTCGAGGTCGAACTGCTGCTGTGCGACGACGGATCCACCGACGGAAGCATTGATTCGGCGGCTTATCTGGCTGCAGACAGCCCGATTCCGATGACAGTGCTGACACATCCCGGGGGTATAAACCGTGGCGTGAGCGCCACACGCAACGTTGCTATCAGAAGTTCCCGAGGTGAGTTCATAGCGCTTCTCGATTCGGACGATTACTGGGAACCAGAAAAACTCGCCGAACAAATCGCATTTTTCGACAGCCATCCGGACACGAATTGTGTGTGCTCCCTGGCGTATAACCGCGACGACTCGGGACGTTCAGTAGAGGGATGGGGGGGAACCGACATCGCCGGCTATTATGGCCAGGATGCATTTCCGTTTGAATTGATGCTTGAATCCGATCCCGTTCTCAATTCGAGTATTGTCGTGCGCAGGCGCGTTCTCGAGGATGTAGGGCTGTATCCGGACACTATGGCACATCAGGCCGAGGACTGGCTGCTTCTGCAGAAAATCGCCCTTCACGGACCCATCATGCTCGTCCGGAAGCCGCTGCTGAACTACACGATTCATCCCGGAAATTACACGTTGCGCTATTTCTCCGAAGGACTGGGCCCAAGTACACGTCTCGAATGCTTCTACAACCTGCTCCATTTTCTGCTCCAGCGGACAGAGTACAGGCAGACCGGCGAGGCGGTGTACCGGAAATGTTTCCCTAAACTGCTTCCCGCTGCAGGAAGAGTCCATACGCTGGTTCAGAACTTCATCGACACTCATAGGGATCAGACACCAGAGCAGTTCGAGCAGTATTTGTCCGATCTGCAGCGTCAGGTGGATTGGCAAAAGATGGAACTCGAGCAATTGCGGAAACGGTCAGCCGGCGCATGATCCGGCAACGCACATAAAATGCGAGCACTCATCATCAATCCGGATGGCCTCGGCGATCTCGTCCTGCGGCGATCTCTGTTTCACACCCTGCACAGCCACGGGTATGAGATTCTCTCGCTCGCCCAGCGCACTCATGCCGACCTGCTTCCGGCCATCTCACCGGAAACAGAATGGTTGACGTTCACCGAAAATCCGTACAGCCCTGTACTCACCCGCGCCGTGCTTGCATCTCCCCAAGCATGGTCCCGCATTCGGGAGTATCAGCCTAACCTGGTTGTGTCCGCTGCATTCCAGCGAACGCCGTTCGACCAGGGCATTTTTCTGTCAGCCAGCGCGGACAGATATGTTGCGTTCGAGGGACCGATGTATGGGCTCGCAAAACCAACAGAAGAACCCACGCAGCAAACAGTCGAACTCGTCCGCGTCGATGCGTCCATGCATGAAGCGGATAAATGCACCGCACTAATCCGACAAATATTGAACGCCGAGGTCGCTCCGGTGGAGCGACCTGTCATTCCCACTGCAGTTCACATCGAGGCCGCGGCAGAGTTCGAGCGCGCATGGGGTCTCCAGCCGCACTCTTACTACGTCTCCTGTGTCGCTGACGACAAACTCGTTTACCGCGAGTGGACAGACCCAAACTGGGCGGCTGTTTTCGACTCCGTTGCGGCCCGGGGGCAAGCTGTCGTCATCACCGGAAAAGCGACCGAGCGTGACCGACTCGCACGAGTTCGGCAAATGATGAAGTACCAATCGCTGTGTTTTATCGCCTCTGGCGACGATGTGAATTTGGGATCCGTCGCAGGCCTGATCTTCCGATCGCGGGGCTATTTGGGAAAGGACACGGGGCCCATGCACGTGGCTGCTGCTATGGGACGTCCCGTCGTCACGGTATTCGGGGGCGGTCACTGGCCGCGGTTTACTCCGCGCGCGGACCACGGGCTCGTCATGATGACGGATGTGCCTTGCGTGGGCTGCGGCTGGCGCTGCGCTTTCGCCGAACCCCACTGTATTCGCTCCGTCCCGGCTTCCTCCGTCATCTCGGCCGTGGAAGAGTTGGAAACCTCAGCGCCTACGGGCACTGCGATTCGGTTGCTGCCTCCCGGGGAAAGCCTGCTCAGGATCATGGTTCGCCAGAGAAAAGACCGCGTCAATGCCGAAGCTGACTCCGTCTCCGAGACCGCTGCTGAGAATGTCCTTCGCGCCCGCGACGAGCATGGCTCCGAACTGCACATTTTGCGTACGGAGTGCGAACAGAACGCGCTGCGACTCGGAGAAAACTCGGTCAGGCTGGAGGCATCGGAAGCCGCACGCCGGATCGCTGTCGAAACTCTCGCGACCGTTCAGGCCGAGTTCGCCTCCGAACTGCACATTTTGCGTACGGAGTGCGAACAGAACGCGCTGCGACTCGGAGAAAACTCGGTCAGGCTGGAGGCATCGGAAGCCGCACGCCGGATCGCTGTCGAAACTCTCGCGACCGTTCAGGCCGAGTTCGGCTCCGAACTGCACATTTTGCGTACGGAGTGCGAACAGAACGCGCTGCGACTCGGAGAAAACTCGGTCAGGCTGGAGGCATCGGAAGCCGCACGCCGGATCGCTGTCGAAACTCTCGCGACCGTTCAGGCCGAGTTCGCCGCGTGCAAATCCGAACTCACGCGTCTGGCGGATTATACGGCCGGCATCGTCTCGCGCGCATGGGATGGCGAAAATGCCGCCGAACGGATCGCTGCCGAAAACCGGGTGCTGCGCAGCGCGGTTGCCGAACTCCGGAGCGCCGTGGTTCAACAGCACCGCCAGTTTCGCCACAGCCGGGGATCCGCAGGCATGCAGACGGTCATAGCCACGGAGCCGGCTCAGGCCTCCGCTGTTACCGTCACAACGGAGACATTCCACCGACTGGCCGATTCCGCCATGCGGGCGCAGGAACTACAACAGTTATATGAGCAGTTGCTGCAAGTCCAAACCCACCTGAATAGCCGCTTGCGAGAACTGGAAGTCCAACTGGAAACCCAAAGCGAGTACCTGTACCATATCCAGAGCGACCGCGTTTATCAGTGGCGCAGAAAGAGTCTTGCGTGGGAGTCACAGATGCGGACTGCGATCCGCGATCTGCTGCCCGGCAACTTGAAAGAATACTGAAATGTTTCGCCGTTCTGTTTTTGTCGTCACGCCGAGTTTCAATAGTGCCGCCACCATTGATGAAACCATTGAAAGCGTAGTCCGCCAACGAGGGTCATTCGATCTCCACTACCACGTGCAGGACGGAGGTTCACGCGACGGCACAGTGGAAAAGCTAAAACAATGGCGGACTTTACTCGACTCGGGCGTCCTGTCGCCCACTGGCGTTCGCCTGACATTTACTTACTCCGTTGAACCCGACTCGGGGATGTATGATGGCATCAACCGCGGATTTTCTGCCGCCTCCGGCGAGATCATGAGCTGGATCAACAGCGACGACAGGCTCGAACCGGCAGCACTGCAAACCGTGTGCGACGCGATGGAAAGCTTCCCCGATTGTCACTGGCTCACCGGACGCATTTCCCTGGTCCGGTCCGATGGGGTCAAAATGGCCGATTTCTACGCCAACGCCTACGACCGGACTCTGATCGCCGCCGGATTACACGACGGAAGCCGGCTCAATTTCATCCAGCAGGAAGGAACATTCTGGCGCCGGGGACTGTGGGAAACTGCGGGCGGCAGAGTGGATTCATCGCTCAACCTTGCCGGCGACTACGAATTGTGGATGCGGCTGGCTGATCACGCAGATCTGTTCTCCGTCGACGCCGCTACAGCTTCCTTCCGGAAGCACGCAGGCCAGAAAACCAACGCCATCGAGCCTTATCTCCGCGAATGCGGTGCAGTCCGGCAGCACCGCAATGCCGAATCCGTATGGCACCGTTATCTGTCCGGAGAAATCTTCCGCGGGCCTGTTCTGAAATGCCCTTACCCTGACGGGGCATGGGTAAGAATCGATTCGGGCGCAGGCCCGGTCACGCCGTTTCCAACACAACTGTTCCACGCCAACAAGGTGAAGTTTATTCCCTTATCCGGCTTCCTTGGGCTGGAAGGACCTTTTCCGGAAGCAGGCATATTCAGCACCCTCCAGTGGATGACCGGTGGCCGCGCGGCTTTTTCGCTCGATGCACCCAAAGCCGGGCAGTTCCGGATTTATCTTTCGTACTACAACTACCTCGCCGACCAGAAAATGCACGTCTTTCAGAACGACCGCGTCATCCATTCGATCCCACTCTCCATTACAGCCGCCGTATCGCCCCCCGTAGTGTTCAACGTGACTCTTGCCAGGGGCTCGAATATCCTGGAGTTGTCGTTTGACAAAATCGCCCCAGGCGGTCATGATCCCAGGCCGTTGTGTGTCGCGTTTCTGGGCTGCAACATCTTTGAACAACCTGAACCCGAGGCCTGCCGCAAATGACAACAGGCGAAGATATGAAAAGCCGCTTCGAGGAACACCGCCAGTCGATTTTCCATGCGACCTCGACCGAACGGGCTCTGGAACGTATCAGTTCCCGCGATCTCCCACTGGGAACGGTCATCGATGTGGGTGCCTCTGACGGTTCGTGGACCGCTGTCGCCCTGAAGTTCTGGACTGACGCGCATTGTTTGCTGCTCGACGGCAACCCCGTGTGGCGCGAGAAGCTGGAAGCCTTCGCGGCCAAGCGAAAGGACGTGCACATCCTCACCGCAGCAGCGGGAGCTGCGCAAGGATCGATCAAATTTCATGCCACCGCTGGTGATCCATTTTCGGGTGCCGTTGCTCCGACTGCCGACGACGCATTCGAAACACCCATGGTCCGGATCGATGAAGCCGTCCGCGAGCGAAATCTGCCCGGTCCATACCTGATCAAGCTGGACACGCATGGCTTCGAGCGCGAGATTCTCGAAGGTTGCTCGGGTATCCTGCAGGACACCGCATTGCTCGTCATCGAAATGTACCTGTTCCAGGACGAGCATCGCCGTTTTCCGGCTATGTGCCTCCATCTGGAAAACCTGGGATTTCGGTGCGCCGACATGTCTGAGCTGTTATACAGGAGCCACGATTTCAGCCTGTGGCAGTTCGACGGCTTCTTTCTTCGCGCCGACCGAAAGGAATTTCTTCACCCTGTCTACTTCTGAATATGCATACTTCAACCGATAGCAACGCCGTGGCAAAACCGGGCCAAAGCTCGGTGCCGGAAGTGGCCGACGATTTACGACTGATCTCCGCCATGCCCGGAAGTTTCATACTGCTGTCCGGAGCCGGCCCGGACGAAGTCAGCTCATGCCTCGATAAAGCTGCCGACGCAGGCGGGGATAAACGTGTTTTCGTACTGTCGCACTCTGTTGGCTCGCTTCGCGAAATCTACGAGGCGCTCGACAGACATCCTGCCCGCGAATCCGTGTTTCTTTATCACGGCGGAGTCCGGAACCTGCGCACCGAACTGCCACTGTCGTTCACCGGAGCTCTTCTGTCGTCAGAGGACGAACTTCTACCCGCCCGCGATCTGCTTCGCACTGGCGCAGTCGTCATCGCTCCTCGCCTAAACCGCGATGTGCCCGGATACGAACAGGCCGATAGAATCGGCGATCACGTCGTGCTTCGCTATACGGGCCGGCCCCTCACGTGCCGCGATCTCGATCTCGACACATGGCGCTTCACAGCGGCGCAAGTCTGGAATCGCATCGTGAGGGAATCTTCAACTCAGGATGCGGCTACTCCCACTGCTGACATCACCGCCGCCGCCCGGCGCCAGTTGATGAGCGGTTCCCTCCAGCGAGGTGAATCGGGCTCGGCACCATGGCCGTATGTGCGTTCTCACGCGTTCGACGCCCCGCCCGCCTCCCTCCCGGGAGGCGCGGCATGGCCTAGGATCAGCGTCGTAACGCCATCGTTCAACTCCGGGGCGTTCATCGAAGAAACCATCCTGAGTGTTCTCCATCAAAATTACCCCAACCTCGAATTCATCGTGATGGATGGCGCGTCCACCGACAACACCATGGACGTCGCGAACCGCTACCGTGACCGCATCACTCACTTGGTCAGTGAAAAGGACCGGGGTCAGACCCACGCACTAAACAAGGGGTTTGGGCTGGCCACAGGAGAAATTCTCACATGGCTCAATGCCGATGATATGTTCGCTCCCGGCGCGTTGTTTTCGATGGCGCTCGCTTTTCACCATTCCGGCACCGATCTCGTCGCGGGAGTATGTCAGATCCTTCGCGACGGAGCTATTCGGGAAGAGCATATCACATCCATCCCGTCGGGAACTTTCTCGGCCGGCGATGTGCTCGACATCGAAAATCAGTGGCTTCTCGGACGTTTTGTCTACCAGCCGGAGATGTTCTTCAGCCGCCCCATTTGGGAAAAGTGCGGCGCGATGCTCGACGAGTCACTGCACTATGTAATGGACTACGATTTCTGGACGCGATGCGCAAGGGCTAGTGCCACGGTCGCGGTCATCGGTGCCCCGATTGCCATCTTTCGGATCCATAAGGATCAGAAAACCTTCACGCCGGAAGCGTACAAAGGTGAGTTGCGGGAAGTGTGCCTGCGACACCGGCGAGAACTTGGACTCGGGGCAATCCCCAGCGCTTCTCAGAAGAGGGCGGGTTCTATCGCTGTTCTGCTACAGCCTGAGCATCACGCCGCAAAGCAACTTCGCGCGTTTGCCGATGCCGCAGCGCACGCAGGCCAGCAGGTCACCCTGCTTTCACTTCCTGAGGGTGTCCCGCCGAACGAGGCAGTGCTTCGGTCTCTTCGGAAGATTACGCCTGATATTGTTGTCGCGGCCGTCGATACGAACACCTCCCTCCTCAAAGCTGCCTCACGGGAATACACGACGTTCATCGTCGGAGCAACAGAGAATCGCCGAACCGCCGCCATTCCGGAATTCATTTCTTCTTTCCCGGAAGTACAGCAAAGTCTCGAAATATCCCTCCCTGTCGAAGTCCAACTCAGGCACACCAGAGTTCTCGAAGCGTCGGGCAACGCAGACCGGATGACTTGCCGTAACATCCTTGGTCTGCCGACGGACCAGCTTTTAGTCCTGCTCCCACCCGGAGATTTGTCCGACGAATCTTCCGGTGTGCCCGAGATCCTGCGAGCGCTCAGGTTCCTTGGGCCCCCCGACACCCTCGCTCTCCTGCCTTCCAAACCGTCCGACGCGTTCACCGCTGACGAAGTAATCGTGTGCTCAGGCTGGGACCAACCGGAACGCCGGGGGCTCTACTGCGCCGCGGCCGATATGGCCGTGATTCCCCGCAATCTCGGCGACCATTGGGAGATGGTGGTGCTTTCCGCTGCCGCCGGAACGCCTGTCATATCGATAGACGATGGAAAATTGGTCGCTCCCGGAATCAGCGGTCTCTGCTTCTCCGCCGATGATCGACTCTCACTGGCGGCCGAACTGTTCAAATGCATCAGCCAGCCCTTACTGCGCTCTGAAATCGGATTTTGGGCCCGCTTATGGTATGCACTGCAATTCACTCCGGCCATCGCCGCCAACGAAATATTTCAACTCCTCCACAGGGCCGCCGGTGATCGAATCGCACCCAATCTCGTTCTGCCTGTCGCGAAATCTGTTCCTGCAGAACTTTCGATTACCGACACACTCACCATCACCCCTGTTTCCGGACTTGGCCGAAAAGAAGGACCGTACGAAGAGCTTGGCCTACCCGAGTTCCGCTGGGCTTTTGGCCCGTCTGCCACATTTACCCTGACTGCGGTAGTGAGTGGACCGGCTATACTTGTGTTGCGAGTGAGGAACCAACAGCTGAGCCAGCGTATCCGCGTTTCTTACAACGGGATCCTCGTGGGTGTTTACGACGTGGCCATGCACGCCGAAGTTCCCGAGGACCGTGTCATCGTAGCCCCAGTCATTGTCGACAAGGGTGAGAACAACTTCGAACTGCAGTTCTCAGTTTGGGAGAAGAGCGCCGACCCGGAGCGGCGCCGTGCGCTCATGCTGCTGTCTGCGATGCTCGTCGATCAGGAAGCCACGGTCCAGGGTCTGTCGTGATCGTGTCACTAGTGCCTTAGGTCCAGTCCCCGGTGTGCGATAGGTAGTCTGGCTTCCGGACGTTCGACTGCGTTGAGCACAACGCCAGGGACGGTCCCTGGCGCCGTTCTGAACCAACAAGGATAGCCTCCTCCGATCCCCCGGCTCGTTCAAGCCGTTATTGGGCGGCCTGGATCGGGCGGAGGTCTCCCGGATGTTCGAGCAGGAGTATGCGGTCGGCCACGTACTGCTCGCAGCCTGTGGACACAGCCAGAGGCAGCGAGTGGGCCAATTGGAGTGCGGTAAACGTTTCAGTGGACGCTAAGTATTCGTCAAAGTCCTTGAACTGCCGGGAGCCAGTTCTACGCGGAGTTGCGGGTACGATAAAGATCTGCCCGGAATTCTCATCGCCGTAATCCTCCTTATTGTTTCCGGTTCGCTCTACCCGTGGGTGTTCGAAACTCGTTACCTTCCCGCAAGTCCGCTCTACGTCCTGTTACATTCCTGGCCTGCGCGCCTGCAGGACCGCCGGTTTCTTTTCGACGTGGCCGTCAACATCGCTATCTACCTACCGCTCGGCGCGTCCGCTTATATGGCTATGCGGCGATTTACGTCCCGCATTTTAGTAATACTGGCACCGGTCGTCCTCGGGACACTGCTGTCTGCCACTATCGAAATGGCTCAGCTATTCACGCCTCGCCGTGTATGTAGCGGGGTCGATCTGGTCTGCAATATCCTGGGTTCAGCTTTAGGCGTGCTGGCCGGGATCGCATTCACACGCATTTCGGATACTCCTGTACACGGCCTTGGATTGCGGTTCCGCGACCGACGCGCCATCGTCCTTCTTTTCTGTTGGGTGTCGTTTCTGCTCTTTCCTTTTTATCCGGATCTATGGCTGAGCGGTTGGCGGGCGAAGCTTTCCGCGTTTGGTCACCCGTTGGCGATGAGTCCGATCCTGGTGAACGCGGCGGAATGGTTTGCGGCAGGCCGTTTGCTGTTTGCGGCAGGAGCCAGGCCTACATTCCGCTGGCTATTCGTCTCGCTGTTGTTGATGCTGGTCCAGTTCGGAATCGTTAATCACAGCCCGAAAGCGACCGACTTTGCCGCAGTCTCCCTTGCAGCCATCCTCTTCCGCTTCTTCGGTCTGGGGCCGCGCGCAGATCTTCTCGCAGGGATCTCCCTTCTGATCGCGTTGGCTCTCGGAGGACTTTCTCCCTATCATCCGGTAGACTCCGCGCAGGCAATCTCGTGGATTCCGTTCGCAGGACTTCTGGAGAGCGAGCAGCAGAATGCGATTCCCGTTCTCTTCCGTAAGTTATTCCGGTACGGCGCTTCCATCTGGTTGCTGCACCGCGCCGGACTAAGCGCTATGCGCGCAGCGGCCATTGTGATCTTAGTCTTAGCCGGAATCGAAGTGCTCCAGATTTGGCTTCCGGGCCATGTCGCTGAGACCACCGATCCTCTCCTGGCGCTGCTGCTGTGCCTGGGTCTGCGCGCGTTGGGACGCGTTCAGGTTTACCCCAAAGAGAGCGGATAACGGCCTGTATTCCCTTGTCGATCCTTAGGTTTGCCAGCCTTGCTGTTATATTAGTACGGAGGCGTATGGGGGCGACCGCATGGATCGAAAAATGGCGCCATCGGCTGCCAGCGGCGGATGTCCGCGCCTGGCTTTGGACCATCTTCCTGACCGCGGCTGTTGTCCGAGTCGCCATTATCCTCGTCCGCAAGACCTACTTGCAGATCGAGCATGTGGAACCGGCTTCCGTGGCGCTTTCCCTGCTGCATAACGGCACGTTTGCCAATGCGTATTGCTCGAATTCCGGACCGACGGCACACACCGGACCCATCTATGTCTGGATGCTCACGCCCATCTTCGTTCTGTTTGGCGAAGACACCGCGGCGCAACTGGCGACTGAAGTGATGAGCACTTTCTGGGCGGCGGCCGTCTACATGCTGCTGCCGCTATTGACCGAAACATTGGCCATTGGGCGGGCGCCGGGAATTGTTGCGGGATTATTGGGCGCGCTGCTGCCGTTCAATTTTTGGCCGGAGACCAAGGGATCGTTCGAGCAGCCGGTGGCGGCGTGTCTGCTGGTGCTGGTGTTCATTCTCCTGGCCCGGCTCACGCGGGTCCATAAACCGGATATTCCAGCCATGCTGCCCGCAATCGCGATCGGAAGTGTGATGGCACTTACCTCTTCCATGATGATTCCGCCCCTGGGCTTTCTGTTGTTAGCGACGATGGTTCGGCTGGAGCGCGGTGCAGCGGTGCGGCTGGCGGTGTTGTTTGCCGTTGGATTGACCCTGTTTCTGTTGCCGTGGGGATACCGGAATCATAAAGAACTGGGGAAATGGATCTTCACGCGATCTAACTTCGGTCTGGAATTGTGGCTTTCAAATAACGACCGCGCCTCGGCGGACTACAACGTAAATATGGAACGGATCTTCCCGGACATGCATCCGTCAACCACGTTGGAACAATGCGCCAAAGTGATCGCGGTGGGTGAAGTGGCCTATCATGCGGCGGCCATGCGGAAGGCACAGGACTGGATCGCCGCCAACCCGAAGCACTTTATGGCCCTGGTCGCGGAGCGGGCGTACCTGTTCTGGATTCCCACGATGCGGCGGCCGGTCCAGACGCTAATTTCTCTGCTTCTGCCCGCGTTGGGTTTCGCCGGTTTGTTCGTGCTCTTCCGGCAGCAGCCTTGGTCTGTGTTTTTGCTGGCCGGGGTAGCTTTCAGCTATCAATTAACCTTTTTACTTGTGCAGATCTTCGCCCGCTATAGTTATCCAGTGCAGTGGGTTTTGTGGGTGGGAGTGGGTGTGCTTGTCCATGCGTGGTTTAGACGGCTGAATGAAGGGGCCAGGAGACGCGCCATTGCGGCATAGGCGAAATGGGCAGTATTAGTAATTCGAACGCAGATAGCGATCCATAATCCAGGGCGAGAACGCCTCAATCGACGTAAAGATAAATCCGATCTTAGGAATATATACAGTGCGTTTGCCACTAACCAGGCCCTGCAAAATTCCAGCGGCAACCTGGTCCGGAGTAACCACGCGGCGTATATCTTCTACTGGTTTCGGCGCATGGCCCGCCAACACATGATCCCTGAACTGTGTCTCGACGATTCCCGGACACACCTTCATAACCCGGATCCCAGTGCCATCCAGTTCGCGCCGCAATGAGTCATCGACGCAGTGCAAAGCCCACTTCGAGGCGCAGTACATCACGGCCCAAGGCAACGACACCTTCCCGCCAACGGAGCCGACATTGGCGATGGCACCCGATTTCTGCTGGCGCATAACCGGAATCACCAGTTGCGCCAATGCCAGCGGCGAAAAGACGTTCACGTCGAACAGACGCTTGGAGATCTCGGTGTCGACTTCACTCGGATATCCGTATTGGCCGACACCGGCATTGTTAATGAGCACGTCGATACGTCCAAATTTACGGAGCGTACGGTCGACAATCTCGCGGCGCGTATCCGGCGACGTGATATCGCCAGGCGTTACGAGCGTTGTTGTGCTCTCATGACGCTCGAAACCGAGCTCTGGCAGCCCCGTCAGAGAGACATGCGCGCCAGCTTGCGTAAAGAGTTGGGCACAACTTTTACCTATTCCATGAGAAGCACCTGTTAAAATTACAACTTTTTCTTTCCACGTATGTTTAAAATTCACAGAACAAAGCGTAGCATAGGGCGGAAGACGGCCAGCCCCTTTGACCAACACGGTTCCTTGGTGGCATCCGGCCTTGATCGCCTCCCGTTTTATCGTCCCGGCAGCGGATCATAGAGCCAAATACGCGACCACTGCGATTCCCATATCAGTTGGCGGGGCGGGAGTTGGCTGGTATCGAATCCATCGACACGGAGTACGAGATCGATGTTCGACATGATCAAATCTTCCGCATCGCCCGCTCGCGCCTCCAGTGGGATCTTATCTTCGAGGGCAAAGAGGCGGCGTGTCTCGCCGTTTCGAGAGCGCAACGTCCTGGCGGGAATACCTTCCTTCCGGAAATAGTAGTACGCCGGCATGCTGGAAACCAGCGTAATGGAGATGTGATCGTCAGCCCTTAATTGCGTTCGCAAAAAGGCGGCGGCGGCTTTGATGTCGCGTGCATTCCCGATCTCATTGGAAAAGTAGACGGATCGGGTGGTGATTACCCCCGACATGGCTGTTAGAAGGATCGCCGCGGTGACCCAGGGGATGGCTGTCTGCCTGCGTGCGCGCGTCAATAACCAAACGAGAGCGCAGGCGGCAGAACCCAGAAAGAGAGGAGAAAGAAACAGAAAGCTGCGGGGGAAGTGGAAGACACGTTGCGCCAGAGTGAGAGCCGCGCAAACGGCTACTGCCAATAGCGGTAACGGGAACGCCGTGGGCTTGGATCCATAGACTTGCCGGTGAAACAGAATGCCAATAACGGAGAGAAGGGCCAGCGCCCAGAAAAGGTAGGAAGGCCAGCCTTCGCCCCAAAAGTTAACGATCCGCCCCGCCAGTTCCAGTGCTCTGGGAACGACGTAATAATAGGCGTTCGGCTGCACAAAACGGCTGTGGAGATACGATTCCAGGCCGCTCACGATAAATGCGGGCAGGTAAAAAAGAAAGACAATCCCGGCCGCCGAAAAACTGGCAGTGATCAACGACCGCACGGCCGGCCAAAGGCGCGCCTTCACTTCCAGGCAACGTCCCAGGAACCAGCAGCACAGGATGAGAAACATATAAAGCGAAGTGAGTAAAGTACAAAAAGCTACGGCAATGATAAGAACGAATGCCCACCAGCGTACCGGGCTGTACGGACGGGATGGCCAATCGGAAACCACTACGATGGCCACCAGGAACAGCAACACCAGGGTGGAATAGCCGCGGGCGAGTACCGAATATTCAATCTGCGCCGACTCCGAAGCCAGCAGGGCGGCCGCTAACAGCCCCGCACCGCCGCCGGCCCAGTGGCGGAAGAACATATATGCCGCTGCAATGGCAAGCCATCCGGCCAGCAGGGCGGGCACGCGGACAGCCCACTCCGCGTCGCCGAACAACTGGATGGCTATGTGGATCAGCAGCGAATGAAAGAGGTGATTGTTCGGGTTATGAAAGTCTGTCAGCAAGCGGTAGACCGGCACGCGCGCATAGGCCTCAACCGTCCAGGCTTCATCATGGCGAAGCGGGTATTGGATATACAGCAAACGGATCGCCAGCCCAGCCAGCATCACCGCCACAAAACCCCACCGCTCCCAGGCCGGAGCCCGGCGCCAGTACCCGGCCAGCGCGTGGAAGAAAACGTTTCCAACACGCCGTAGCCTGCCGCCCAGGCCGCTGATCAGGCGAACGGCCCGCTGCCTGAAAATCAAGATCAGAACGCCATAAGCCAGAAACGCCAGGCTCGCTTTCTGTGCCCGTCCGGCAATGCCGGTGAAGAGCGGTTCCGTGAAACCTTCCGCGCGGCCGTCGGAAGCGCGTTGGTCCACAATGGCTTTGACGCTCGAAAAGGGTAAGGCCCCGGAGATCGCCAAAAGCGCGCCGGCCATACAGAACGAAAGAATTAAAGCCGCAACGAGGACTGTGGCCCAACGCGGCTCCCGGTTTGACGGTGAATTTGTCATGAACGCCACAATTCCCGGGCCGGCACCCAGAATACGCGGATCCCGACGGCAGCCGCCAGCAACAAGGTGACAAAAGTGCGGACCGGGCCGCTGACGCGTTTGAGCAACGAACCCTCCGCCAGCATGAGATCCAATAGCGCCAGCCCATAAAACAACGCCTGCCCTCCGAGCAGTAGATATGGCCATGGCGCCGGGGTCCAGGGAGACGCTATCAGGAACCCGGCCAGCGCGAAGGGCAGCAGCAGCCGCCCCACTTTATGCGAAAGGAAGTGAATCCAGATGCGATTCCCCGGGCCCAGCAGCCAGGGTTCCAGCCACAGCAGTTGCCAGACGCCGCCTTGGGTTCTAACCTTGCGGCCGAATTCAGCGTCGAGTGTGGCGGTATCGTCATAGGCCAACGCCCGTTCTTCAAATACCACCCGGAAGCCCTGGCGCAAGGCGCCAACGGGCAGGAAGACGTCGTCCAGCAGCACGTCGGCGGGCAGCGGCCGCGCCAACTCCCGGCGGATTACGTATATGGCCCCGGTGGCTCCCGGCACCGAGTCCAGCAGAGCCTGCCGGCGGCGGATGAATTTCTCGTACTTCCAGTAGAGGCCGACGTTGCGTGTTTCCCCGCTGGCGCCATCGCGGAGAATCAGCTCCCCGCTGGCGACGCCCACGGCGGGGTCGCCCAGACAGGCGATCAGGTCCCGCAGACTATTGGAGGAGAGTTCCTGGCGGACATCGGTCATAAGAAGGACGCCGTCATTGACGAGCGCCAGACCGGCATTCAACGCCGCCGCCTTGCCGCCGGCCGGGAGTTCATGGATTTCCACGCCGCGGCCGGAGTAGGCGCGGGCGATGGCCGCCGTGCCGTCGGTGGAACCATCGGAAAGAACCAGGATGCGCAGCTTGTCCATGGGGTAATCCAGCGCCAGCAGCGAGTCCAGCTTTGCCTTTAGCCAGCGCTCCCCGTTACGCACGGGCAACAGGACCGTAACCGGCAATGGTTGAAAGTGGCGTCGCCACGGGTGGGCGGCCCAACGGACGAGCAGGGCCAGCAGAAGGGGATAACCGGCCACCACATAGACGGCCAGCAGTCCGCACAGCCAACAGACAAGCGAAGCCATTTCAGGATCCCTGCCGCTCCGGCTTCCTTGCCTCCATGAAAATATCGGCGATCAGGAGCTCTTCGTCGGGCAGATCGCGGAAGGGCGCGGCCAGCCTGGGCCGGATCTGCCGTAACTCTTCCTTTAACGCCGGGGAAATCGAGTCGATTCGTAACCGGCCCGGCCCGGAGAGTTCCCGATGCCCCGCTAACTGCACAATATGCAGGCGGTTTTCATAACCCAGCTTTTGCAGAATATCGCGGTAGAAACCGAGGCGGCGCCGGTTCGGCCGGCCCGCGTGACTGGCCATCGACTTCCAAATCGGTTCCGGCACCGTTAAGAATTCGAGCGGCGGACAGCCCAATCCGCTCAACATGTCGTAATCGCTGAGGTCGATTTTATGAAGCATCCGGCCGCCGGGCTTGAGCAATTGGTCCATGACGCGAAAAGAACGCTCGGCGTCCGGAATCTCTGTCAACACCGCGCGGGAGACGATGAAATCGAAAGATCCATGCGGGAGGCGGTCTCCGGCATCCTCCAATCCGACACCGTAAAGATAGCGCAGGCGGCTCTCATCGAAACAGGCGGCACCGTTCTCCCAGCGGACGATGCGGTCAAACGTGGCGGCTTCGGCGGCCGTCAGACGGTCCCGAAGGGCGCGATAGATTTTAGTTTGGTGGGCGTCGTCCCGTTCGGCATAAAACTTATCAAGGCAGGTTACCTTGTCGGCGCCCGCCGTGAGAAAGCGCAGCGCCACGCCAAAGTTATCACCGGGACCCACTTCCAGGACCTGCGCGCCCCGCACATCGCCTGCCTGCAGATTTCCAAAGGAAAAATACTCTTGAAATACCTGGTCGATATACTGCAAACTCTGATCCGTCGTGAATCGGCTATGCGTGGATCCTCCCTGGGAACTCACATCGCCGGCGCGGTAAGCACGCGCCAGCCTCCAGTCGGAGACAATGTAGCGTAGGATCAGAATCCACTTTTTCATGGAGGGTTCTTGCTAGTGTCCCCCGTTTTGCCATGTTGGTGAAGTGACGGGATCGCGTCTCAGTGAAAGCGATGCATATTGTCTATCTCTGTCCAGAGTATCCACCGTCCCGTCATGGAGGCATCGGCAGTTTTGTTCAAACGTTGGGCCGGGCGCTGGTTGCGCGCGGGCATCAGGTAAGCGTTCTGGGGCTCTATGAACCGGCCGAAGCCGGAGAGAGCGACGATCAAGGCGTGCACGTCATCCGCGTGCCCAAGCGCGGACTGCCGGGCACACGGTTTCTGCAAAACGGCGCGCGGCTGAGCGGGGCGCTGACGAAACTGCACGCGCAACAGCCGGTGGATCTGGTGGAAGGCGCCGAGATGAGTTACGCCGTCATTCCGCGATCCTTCCCCGCTCCCAAGATCCTGCGCATGCACGGTGGCGCACATTTTTTTTCCATCGAACTCGGCGGCCGGCCCCCCCGCTGGTTGAGCTGGCAGGAACGCCGCTCTTTTTCCGTAGCCGATCACCTGTTCGCCGTCAGCCGCTATGTAGCGGAGCGGACACGGGAGTATCTGGCTTTGGGAGACCGTCCGGTCGAGATCATCTACAATCCGGTGGATCTGGCCTTGTTTCAGCCCATGCCGGCGATCGCCGAGGTCCCCGGGCGGATCGTCTATGCCGGTACGCTGATTGAAAAGAAAGGGATTCGGCAGTTACTGGCGGCCATGCCGGCGGTGTGTGAGCGGTTCCCGGATGCGCATCTGGAGATCTGCGGCAATGACACAATCGATCCACAAACCGGCGGCTCCTTCCGTGCTCGCTTGGAAGCCGGGATTCCGGAAGGACTACGGTCGCGCATTCATTTCCGCGGCGGCGTGCCGCGTAGCGAGCTCCCGGCATTGCTGGCCTCGGCCAGCCTCTGCCTGTACCCGTCGCACATGGAGGCAATGCCCATTGCCTGGATTGAAGGGTTAGCCATGGGCAAAGCCGTCCTGGCTTCCCGTACAGGTCCCGGCGCCGAGGTCATCGCGCATGGCGAAGACGGTCTGTTGTGCGATCCGCACGATCCGGCATCCATTGCCGGGGGGGTGGCACTGGCTTTGGGCGATGCCGGCCTTCGTACTCGGCTGGGTGCCGGCGGCCGCCGCCGCGCCGAGCGGTTCCACGCGCTTTCGCCGCTGGTGGAACACAATATCTCCTGCTACGAGCATTGCTTCCGCAGGCGCGATGGAGTATCCCCTAGAAACGGCCGATAATAGTCAGTCAGGATCTTCAAACTATGCGTGATACCGGCAATTCCGTGTTCGATACGCTCGGCGCGGCCCAATGATGGCATGGTGATTACCGAGTTCTGGAAGAAGACCGCCGGACTTCTGCGAAAAGATCCCGCGGTGCTTCGCAATTTTTTGGCACTCGGGTTTATTCAAATCACCAATTACGGTCTCCCGATCCTCACCATGCCGTATCTTGTACGGACCCTTGGTATTTCCAACTACGGCCTGTTGGCCTTCGCCCAGTCCCTCGGACAGTACTTTAAGCTCATCATCGACTACGGCTTCGACCTCAGCGCCACACGGGCTATTTCGCTTGCGCCCGATGATCGCGAAGCCCGCTCCCGCGCCTTTTCCAGCGTTCTTTGGATCCGCCTAGCGCTATCCCTGGCCTGTTTCGCTATTCTTGCTGCCGCTCTTGCCGGCAATGCCAAGATGCGTGTTTATTGGGATATCCACCTTTTGACGTTCCTTAGCGCCTTCGCCTCGGCGCTTTCCACGATCTGCTTCTTTCAAGGCATTGAGCGGATGGAGTACATCACCTATCTGTATACCGCCAGCCGCCTGATCATTACAGCCTGTATTTTCCTCTTCATCCGGCAGGAGAGCGACTTTTACCGGATGCCCATTATCAACGGCGTTACAGAACTGCTTCTCAACCTGGCCGGACTATGGCTGGCCCGGAGCCGTTTCGGGTTGGAATTGCGCCGGCCGTCGCCAATGGAGATGTGGCACGGGCTCCAGGAAGGCTGGCACCCGTTCTTGAGCTGGCTTTTCCAGAACTCCTACACCGCCGCCCGCACTTTTGCCCTTGGCTTGTTCAACAGCGAGAACATCACCGGCCGCTTTGTATTGGCGGCACGGCTTTCCGAAATCTGCCAAATGTTCCCTTTGGCGAGCCTGCTGCAGGCGGTCTATCCCAAGCTAAGCCGGATGTATGAGGAAGATCCGCAACGCGCCTTCCGAACCATGCGCCGTTTCCAGCTCTGGACGACGCTAGCCTACACGGCCGCAATACCGGTGGCTATCCTGCTGGCGGGATGGGTCGTGAGGCTGGTTGCCAAGCAGGAGTTTCCGGAAACGGTCTTCGCCCTGCGGCTACTGTTGGCCGGCGTCTGGATCATCAACCTGAATGCCTTCCGGCTGCAGTTCCTGTTAGTGTCCAAACGCTACCAAACCTACTCCGGACTGCAGTTGGCGGCCGGCACGGCCGGCTCCATTCTACTGTTCCTGAGCTCCTGGGCTTATTCGTATATCGGCGTGACCGTTTCGCTAAACCTGGTGTCGCTCTTCCTGCTTCTGGCCACCATGTACCTTGTCAAGGAGCCGGCGGCTTCCCGGACCGGCCCACCGCGGTAAGGTCGGAGAGATCCAATACCGGCAATCGACTAGCTTTGATCTGTTCCCAGGCTTCCGGCGAGGGCTTCTGCGCCACCACGATGTGGCCGGCCCACCCCAGCAGCGTCTCCAGCGACGTCTCCATCAGGCGGCCGATATGCGGAATCGCGTTCAGCAAATACTGCTGATTGCTCCCATAGATCCGGTCCAGTTGAATGTGGGGGTCGTAGATGCGCATCTCGCGGCCTTTGCCGATCAGATGCTCGAGCAACTGCACGACCGGGCTCTCGCGAAGATCGTCGGTGTTCTCCTTGAACGCCAGCCCAAAGATGGCCACCCGCGGCTCGGGTACTGCCAGCACTGCTTCAATAGCCCGGTGCAAGTGCCTTTGGTTGCTCGGCAAAACCGCTTCCAGCACGGGCAGGGAAATGTCCAGCCGTGACGCCCGGAACGCCAGGGCCCGCAAATCTTTGGGGAGGCAGGATCCGCCAAAAGCAAACCCCGGCTTAAAGTAGGCGGTCGAAATGTTCAAATGCGTGTCCTGGCACACGGTATGCATGACTTCGACGGGCGAGACGCCCAGCGCCGCGCTCAAGGTGCCTATCTCGTTGGCAAAACTGATCTTCAGCGCGTGCAGCGCATTGCAGGCATACTTGATCATCTCCGCCGTCCGCAACGAGACCACGCATATCTCGCCGGGCAGGCCCGCATAGAGATCGGCCACATCCTTCGCCGCGGCGGTGTCATGACTGCCAACTACCACAATGGACGGCACCAGGAAATCCTTCACCGCCGTCCCTTCCCGCAAAAACTCCGGATTGCTGACGATCGACACGCCCGGCAGTCCGCCGATAACGCTTCCCAGAATCTCATCGCAAGTTCCGGGAAATACGGTGCTGCGCACCGCCACAATAAGCGGTTCCCTATTACGGTCCGGGATATGCGCCGCAATCTCGGCCGTCACCCGCCGCAATTGGTCCAGGCCCAGGTTCCCGTTCTTCTCCGATGGAGTACCCACGCAAAGCAGCGCCACGCGGCTTGCTCCTAGCGCTTCGGCCAGAGACGTGGTCGCCGACAACCGGCCCGTACGCCGTCCTTCCGCGATTAGCTCTTCCAGTTCCGGCTCATAAAACGGCGCGATTCCGTCATTGATCGACTGGACCTTGTAAGCGTCCCGATCTACGCCGATAACGTGATGCCCCTGGTGGGCCAGACATGCGGCTGAAACGGAGCCGACGTATCCCAGGCCGACCACTGCAATTCGATTAGAAGAAGACACAAAATTCAGTATGGCATGATGGTTTTTTGGCGAAAAACGCATTTTCCACCGATAAAGACCCGCTATTACTCTTACTCGGACCGTTTCCGCCCCCGCATGGCGGTGTGCAAACTCATCTAGTCGCTTTATGGCGCCACATGCGCGCGACTGGCGCGCGGTGTGAAGTCATTAACTTGACCCGTCATCGCGAACAGCGCGAGGCGGGTGTCCACATGCCTTCCAATGCTCTGGCCGTGATGTGGCTTTTGTTCTCCCGCCGGGCTCGCGTGGTGCATCTGCACTTCGGCGGCATGCTTTCACCGCGATTGCTGGGGCTATGCCTGTTTGCTTCGCTGCTACCCGGCCGGCGCGTGGTACTGACTTTTCACTCCGGCGGCTACCCCACCTCCGCGGCGGGCCTTGCTCTGCGCCCATCCTCGCCGGCGGCCTTTATCCTGCGCCGTCTGGATGCTTTGATCGGTGTCAATGAGGCGCTCAGTGACTATTTCCGGAGTCTCGGAGCTAAGCCGGAACGCGTTCACACCATCGTCCCCTTCGTCCTGGCCGAACAGCCCGATCCCCGGCCGCTGCCCGAGCCTCTCGGCCGCTTTTTCGCCTCCGCCAGCCATAGAATTTTCTCTGCTTCCGGCTTCGAACCCGAGTACGATATCCCGTCCCAGTTCCGCGCCATGGAAGCGATTCTCGCCATCTTCCCGCGCGCCGCCCTCGCCATTGCCGGCTACGGCCGCCGAGAGGCCGAGTTGCGTGCCGCCGCCGCCGCCTTACCCTGGAAGGATCGCGTTTTGTTGTGTGGCGACGTGCCACACGCCTCTGTGTTGACGGCCATGCGCGATGCCGATGTTTGTCTTCGCACGACGCTCTATGATGGTGATGCCATCTCCGTCCGGGAGTCGCTTGCCCTCGGCACCCCGGTGATCGCCACCGATAACGGCATGCGTCCGGAAGGCGTAACGCTGGTTCCCATCGGCGACAGTGACGCGTTGGCCGCCGCCGTCATCGATCAACTCCGGAAAGGACGCTCACGCGGACTGGCAGGCGACGATGGAACCGGCAATCTGCAGGCTGTCATCTCCATTTACCGGCGCTTAGCGGGGGACGCCTGGCCCGGGTCGGAAAGTGGCTCCCCGACGCAATGATATTCTTTATTAGGTTGGAAGCTTTGCGCGCCGGAACCGATAAACTATGATCTTCCAGCCGTATGTGGCGCTCCGGGCTTGGCGCCTCTTTTTAGTTGGACCGGTGCTGCCGCAAGACAGGTTATGATTCCATCCTCCTCTTCCGGTATGTCCGACACAGTCTTCACCGGCCGCCGAGCGCAAATCGTCATCGCCATCGCCGTCATCCTGTTCATTGCCCTTGCGACAGGCAGTCTTCTCACCAAGCGTCCCTGGAGCGACGAAGGCTGGTTCGCCGACGCTGGTTTCACGCTGGCTGAAAAGGGGTACATGGGAACCCCTGTCATGGATGAGAGCGGCACTGGTTTAACCGGTATCCAAAAACGGACTTACTGGGTACTTCCGTTTTATTTTCTTGCCCAGGCGGCATGGTACAAGCTCTGGGGCTTTCATCTGTTCACCATGCGCATCCTGTCGCTGCTCTGCGGACTGGTAGCCATTGGTTGCTGGTACGGCATTTTGCGGCGTTTGGCGACCCCGTTCGTGGCTGTTACGGGCGTGGCACTGATTGCCACCGATTATTACTTTGTTCAGGCTGGTTCATTCGGCCGCTACGACATGCTTTGTCTGGCGCTAGGCGCCGCCGCCATCTGGGTCTATATGCGTCTGCGGGAGACGCGCCTGGTCGAAGGCCTCATTCTGGGACAGTGCCTTCTCTGCGCCGGTGGATTGACTCACTTTCTTGGCATTATGGCGTTTCTGTGGTTCTGGATCCTGGTTCTATGGCAGGATCGCTCCCGCGTGCGAATCCAACACCTGCTCCTTTGCGCGGTGCCGTATCTCATTGGCGGCGCCTTGTGGTACAACTACATCCGCGAAAGTCCAGAGGATTTCCGGGCCCAATTTATCACCACCGCCACCACCGCCGGCCGCGTCTCCGGTATCTCCGTGCCATGGACGGCGATCTCGCGCGAGTTCGTCGAGCGGTATCTGATCGGCTTCGGTCTCGGTGCGCACTCGGCGGTTCACTCCGGTCCGATCTGGATGAAAAGCTTCATTTTGCTCGCCTGGCTCACGGGCGTCATTGTCTCGCTCCTCGTCCCCGGCCTGCGCCGCCGGCCGGTCGTCCGGGTGCTGTTAGCGCTGGCGTTCATCCAGTTCTGGACGATGACCCTGCTCGATGGCCATAAACAGACCTGGTACCTGGTTTACATGACGCTGCCGTTTGCCGCGTTGCTGGCCATTGTTCTCGAATGGTTTTGGGACCATTTCCCTCGCTTGCGCCTGGTTCCCATTCTTTGTTTTGCCGGATTGATTGCGCTCCAAGCGGGAGGATCCGCCCTGCGTATGCGCTTCAACGTCTATAAAAACCAGTTTTTGCCGGCCGCCGCTTACATCAACCAGCACGCCCGGCCGGACGAAATGGTGATGGGAAGCGCGGAACTAGGATTTGGTATAGGGTTTGACCGCAATCTTGTCGATGATATTCTTATCGGCTTCAAGAGTGGATACCGGCCCGAATTCATTGTGCAGGAGTCCAACTGGCAGCTACTGATGGAAGTCTTCCGGACAGAAAGGCCCCCGGTTTTCGCCCATATGCAGCATCTGTTCGCCGAAGAGTACCGGTTGGTTTACGACGAAAATGGCTACAAAATTTGGAGACGCATCCAGCGCTCCAGCCCATGAAGAGATCCACAAAATGCTCCTGTCGTTGGTGATTCCTGTTTACAACGAAGAGGAGGTCCTTCCGCTTCTGCTGCCATCGCTGGCCCCGGTTCTGGACCAATTGGGATGTGATTACGAGATTATTCTGATCAATGATGGCAGCCGGGACCGTTCCTGGGCCATGTTGTGTGAAGCCGCTAAGAAGGACTCCCGCCTGAAGTTGCTGAACTTCAGCCGTAATTTCGGTCATCAGCCGGCCATCAGTGCCGGAATCGACTTCGCCGCCGGGGATGCGGTAGTGGTTATGGACGCCGACATGCAGGACCCGCCGGAACTGCTCATCAAAATGGTCGAGTTATACCGTCAGGGCTACGACGTGGTGAGCGCCCAACGTACCGTGCGTCATGGGGACACTTGGCTCAAGCGCAAAACGGCGGCCTGGTTTTACAAAATCATGCAGCGCATGGTGGACCCGCGTCTCGTTCCTGAAGTGGGGGATTTTCGCCTGTTTAGCCGCCGTGCCGTACGCGGCCTGCGGGGATTCCGCGAGCAGCACCGGTTTATGCGCGGCCTAGTGGCTTGGTTGGGCTTACGGGAGGCCATTGTACCGTTTGAGCGGCACGCGCGGGCAGCCGGAGAGACCAAGTACCCGGCGCATAAGATGCTCCTTTTTGCCTGGACCGCCATCTCCTCGTTTTCGGCTCTGCCGCTGCGGCTGAGTTTTGCTCTGGGAATGGGGTTGATGAGCTTCAGCTTCGTCTACTTCCTATATGCGCTCTACCGGTTGTTGTTCACGCAGGAGACGGTTGTCGGCTGGACATCGCTGGTCGCGCTGCAGTGCCTGTTTTCCGGTGCCACCATGTTTCTGCTCGGCCTGGTGGGTGACTACATCGCGCGCCTGTATGAGGAAAGCAAAGGGCGGCCTTTGTATGTGATTGACGACAGCCGCAACTTCCCGCCCGATCTCCCGCAACCGGAGCGGGCGCTTTACTTGGATAGCCGTCCTAACCAATAAGTATCTTCGCCTCCAGGCACAACTTTCCTTCTCCACGCCTCCGCACGACAGCGTAATCAGCCTCTTCAATCTGCCCAAAACACCGCGATCGCCAGCCGTGCTCTCCTCCCCGGCCGCGTTCCAGCGTCGTATCCTCCGGCAATACCAGGCATCCGGCGGCCCCGATACCGAAATGCCAGAACTGCTCGGCCGTATGCTCGCCGGGACCGGCGTCAATCTCATCCACAATCTCGACGCGATCCGGCTTATGAAAAACCACTGTCCTCCGGTGTGTCCGGCCCCCATACCGGCAAACCGCCGTCAACCGGTCTTCGGCCGCCCCCGGTGCCCACTCTTCCACGCTCACCTCCGGCCGGCTCCGCCAACCGAACGGGTAATCCATTTCCCCCTGCTCCTGGCCGTCGATACGAACCGTGTTGTGAGCGGCAGTCGACCGGAACCAGTTACGGCGCATCCGATCGGAAACATACGTGTAGGTGCCGGGATCAATTAACACCTCTTTGTCGCCCCGGCGGATCAGAATTTGCAGCGAATCGGAGTGGCTATGCCCGCCGCGTCGCGACCCGAACCCACCGGCGTCCACCAGGATCTGCGTCTCTCCACTGACCATGGCGACCAGACCGGAATCAACGAACCGGCGAGACGCGACCGGGGGAGCATCTCCCCAGGTTTCCTTGAGCGACTCCTCGCCCAGCCACCACGCCGCCTGCTCCGGAATCGACGCCGTATCGGCCATTAAGCCTTTCTGTTTCAGAGCTATCGAGGAAGTGGCTAGCGTACTCATATAAAAGGCGCTACGGGATCCGTAGGGATGAAACATACGGCCGCCATCATCGTCTCCGGTGAGCGGCATGTTCCCTCCCGGTCCACCCAGGGTGCTTAGGAAGACAGCCATGGCCGCGAGCCGCGGCCGCATCTCCTCCGGACGGCCAGCCAGCAGCCAGTGGAACAGAAACATGTCCAGCGCATAGATATGGTAGTAGCTCGACTGTTCAAAGTCGGCCCCGTCCGGCAGCACCTGATACTCGATCTCGGCGGCCAGAATCGACCCTCCCGTCCGCCGCCAGCTATCCGCCCGTGGCCAATCGGGATACAAAACTCCCAGTGCATGTAATGCCACAGCCTCCCCCAACAGGTGCGTATTCCGGGAAAAATAGATAGAAAGGTTGTGCTCCAGATGGCAGCCGTGACGGTACAAGCCAAGCCGCAACCGTTCCCGGATCGCGGGTTGCAGGCGCGGCCCGGCCAAATGGTCGATCCAGATCCAACTCAGCGCGCGGAAGGCCACCTCCAGGGCGCTCGCCCAGTGCATACCCCGTTGAAACGGGTTCGTGTCGAGGAAATCACAGATCTGCCGCTCAATCGCCGCCAGGCACGCCGTTCCTTCTCCCAGCAGCGCCGCTTGAGCCAGTAACACCAGATGCTGATGCCGCGCCGGCTCCCAGACTCGCTTATGATCGCCCACTTTTTCCGGATCCAGATACCGGACCCTCCGAAAATAGTCGAGGCCGCTTTCCTGTCCTGTCTTCCAATCCCGCCGCCAAGCCGGGATAGTGCCCAGCGGAACCGTCTCACCGAACAAAGGATATTTTCCCGCCTCGATCAACCGCGCCAGCCGCAATACCTCAGCCGCGTATGCGCTCCCGGTCAACATCCGCGTCACCGTCTCCGGGTCGGGTAAACCCGGCAGGGATCCGCCGGGGGATGACAAAGACGGCGACGGCGGACGGAGCAGTAACAGAAAATTTGCCGCCTCTTGCCGTAACCGGTACGTTATCTCGCGAACGCTCCTCAAATCGACGCCCTTGAAACTTCAAAAAGACAGGCTCCGGGACTGAGGAAGCCTCCCAATGGGGCCGATAGAAAGAAGAGGAACAGTACTATTGGTATGCTCAGGGAAGACATTCTGGAATGCATGTAAATTGGGTAATCGTCGGCGCCGGCTTCACGGGGTGCACGCTGGCCGAACGAATCGCGACACAACTGAACCAAAAAGTCCTGCTACTGGACCGCCGACCTCATATCGGCGGGAACGCCTACGATCATTACAACGAACATGGCGTTCTGGTGCATCGCTACGGACCGCACATTTTCCACACGAACTCGAAAAAAGTGTGGGAGTACCTCAGCGCATTTACGGAATGGCGGCCATATTTTCACCATGTCTTAGGAGTCGTGGACGGTAAGCAGATTCCCGTCCCGTTCAATATTAACTCGCTGTACGCCATCTTCCCCCCGCGGTATGCCGAAAAACTGGAAGAGCAGTTGTTAGCCATTTACGGCTACGGCGTGAAGGTGCCGATTCTCAAAATGCGGGAGAGTGAGAACACCGATCTCCGCGTCCTGGCCAGCTACATTTACGACAACGTGTTTCTGCACTACACGAGGAAACAATGGGATCTCGATCCGGACCAGTTGGACCCCGGCGTCACCGGCCGGGTGCCGGTCTATATCAGCCGCGACGACCGCTACTTCCAGGACACCTGGCAGGCCATGCCCCGCCAAGGCTACACGGCATTGTTCCAGCGTATGTTGAGTCACCGGAATATCCGGGTTCTGCTGAATACCGATTGGCGCGATATCGATGGTGAGGTCCGTTATGATCGCATGATCTACACCGGACCCATCGATACCTATTTCAACTATTCTCATGGCGATCTGCCGTACCGTAGCCTGCGCTTCGACTTCCGCACTATCGACAGCGAGTGGCATCAGCCGGTCGGCACCGTCAACTATCCGAACGAACACGACTTCACGCGTATCACCGAGCAGAAGTACCTCACCGGCCAGAGCCTGCCCAAATCCACGATCGTCGTCGAATACCCGCAAGCTTACAAGCGCGGAGAAAACGAGCCGTATTACCCTGTCCCCCGTCCCGACAACCGGGATCACTACGAAAAGTACCGCCGCGACGCCGACGAAATAAGCGGCAAGGTGCTCTTCGCCGGCCGGTTAGCCGATTACAAGTACTACAACATGGATCAGGCCGTAGCCCGCGCCCTAAAGCTGTTTGAGGACGAGGTGGCGCCCCGGTGACACCGGTTTCCCCCGAGGGACGTGTCTGCGCGGTCGTTGTAACCTTTAATCGCGCCAAACTTCTTCGCAAATGTCTCCAGGCGCTGCTCGCCCAGACGCGCCCCTTGGACTACATCCTCATTATCAATAACAAATCCACGGACAATACGGCGCAGATGTTGGCCGAGGAGTTCCCCCAATTGGAAGTCACGAATATGACGGAAAATACGGGCGGATCCGGGGGATTTGCGGCCGGCATGAAAGAGGCGCACGCCCGCGGCTTCGACTGGCTGTGGATCATGGACGACGATGTGGAGGCGTACCCGGATGCCCTGGAAACGCTGCTGCGCTACCGGGATTTATCCGACTACGTGCACATGCGTAAGGATCTCTCCGATGGCAATTGGCACTTTGAAGGCATTTGGGATTTAACCGTTCTTACCGTCCGCATGTTCCCGCGCGAAATCTCTTTCGCCAACGGAAAAGAATGGATAGTGGTGAACTACAGTAATTTCGAAGGTCCGCTGATTCACCGCCGCATCATCGACAAAATCGGCTTGCCGGATACTCGTTACTTTATGTACGGTGACGACGTAATCTACGGTCTGCTCGCCTCCTTCCACACCAATCTGCTTTACGTCAATCACGTTGGTTTTAAGAAGGATTTCGGCTGGTCGAAGGCGATGGACCGGATGAGTTACTACTTCACGTTCCGGAACAACTACCTGACACTGGAACATCTACGCGCTACCGGACTGCACGTCTCCGGCACATCAATGTGGATCTGCAACATCCGCAATCTATTCTGGTGTCTGGGCCATATTCTCACGCAGCCCGGCCAGCGGAAATGGAACAACCTGACCGCTGTCTGGCAGGGGTTGCGCGACGGCGTTCGGAGCAACTTTCACGAATACGGCCGCCCGCCGTGGCTCTTATAGCGCCACACACTCCGGCGGGCCGTCTTTACTGAATGGCGGTTTTTGCGCAATTTCGAATGAACCGGAAACCAGCAGATCCGCCTCCGGCAAGCTGCGGAACGGTTCGACCAGGCGAGGCCGGATCTTACGAATCATCTCGACATGCTCTTCGGTGTAGTCTCTGCCCTTTTCCAGGTTCACTTTGTGCGGCACAATTTCTACGGGGTTAGCGGAGTATTCGTCCGCGATCAGATGCGCCGCATAAAAGGCCGTACGGTAACCGCGCCGCTGCATCTGTTCCCGGTAATAATTCATCAGCCGCCTCGCGGGCCGGTCGCTGCGCTTGGCCATCAACTGATAGACAGGGTCGGAGATCGTTAGAAATTCCAGCGCCGGAAAGCCATTCGCGTTGAACAGGCCGTAATCGCGGTGGTCCACTTTGTGCAGCATCCACCCGCCCGGCTTCAACAGCTTGTCCATGCTATTAAAGAGCTTTTCGCCTTCGTAGATCTCCTGCAGCACGCCGCGGGACATCAGAAAATCGAAAGGCTCGGTGAACTGCTTGTCGGCATCTTCGGCCCCCAGGCCGTAGACACAACGGACCCGTTTGGGATTGAAGGCAATGCCTTTGGAGAGGTCGACAGCGTCGTCAAACCGCTTTCTCTCGGCATCCGTCCCCAAGCCGTCGCGCAGCTTCTGATAGATCCGCCGCTCTTTCTCGACGTCGCGAATCGCGTCAAACTTGTCAGTCGCCGCATAAAACGAAATACCGGCGGCGATGAACAACAAACCCACGCCGACGTTGTCCCCCGGCCCGTACTCGAGCATCGTTTTTCCCTCCAGCATGGATGGCTGGAGATGCCCATACTGGAAATACTCATTGTACTGGCGCAAGCAGTAGGCGACGCTTTGCTCGTCGCTGAACTTCATATGCGTCGAGCCGGTGAAAGAATCGATTTTCCCCATCCGAAATCGCCAGCGAACGATTGTGCTGTGCAAAATGGTATAGGCGATGAGAGCCAGTTTTTGGCGTTTAAGCCGCTTGCGAAAAGTTGCAATCACTCTGTTAAGAAACCTGCAAATGCCACGCGATCAACGACCTAGGAGACTTGCCCTCTGTACCGGAAGCTGAAACTCGCCCTCTACCAGGCGGCCAAGCAAACCGGCGCGCTGCAGGCCCTGCTTCACAGTGAGTGGCGCCGCCGTAAGCTCCTGATCGTATGCTATCATGGCGTCTCTCTGGCCGACGAGCATGAGTGGGATTCCAGCCTGTTTCTTAGCGAATCCACGTTTTCTTCCCGATTGGAACTCCTGGCTTCCCTCGGTGCAAACGTTCTTCCGCTTGGCGAGTCGCTGGATCGGTTGCGTGCCGGAACCTTGCCGCCGCGCGCCGTCGCGTTGACCTTCGACGATGGCTTTTTTGATTTCCAGGAACGCGCCTGGCCGTTGCTGCGCCGCTATGGGTTCCCCGCCACCGTTTATCTAACGACCTACTACAGCGGCTTCAACCGCCCCATCTTCGGCATCGCCGTCTCCTATCTGCTTTGGGCATCCGGCCGCGCCGCCGTCCCACTCAACGACGTCACGGGGGAAGACATTTCTCTGCCTTGTGGCAATGCCTCCGCCCGCAACGCCGTCCGAGCGCATCTGGAAGCTCACGCCGATTCGAAAGAATGGGGCGGCGCCGAGCGCGATCAACTCCTCTCCCGCCTGGCCGCGGCCGCCGGCGCTTCAGCGGCCGAAGCCAATCTTCGCCAACGCCGCATGCTGCATCTGCTTACGCCGGAAGAATCCTCGGCTCTTGCCGCCCAGGGAGTCGATATGCAGTTGCACACCCACCGCCACCGGACGCCGCTCAACCACGCCCTGTTCATTCGGGAAATTGAAGACAACCGCCGCGCTCTCCAGCAATCCGGCGCCTCCGCCGGTCCGAGCCATTTTTGCTATCCCAGCGGGGTACATGAAGCCGATTTCCTCCCCTGGTTGCGGGAATGCGGGATCGCCTCGGCCACCACTTGTGACACCGGTCTGGCGCTGGCGGACGAAGAGCCTCTATTACTCCCGCGCCTGGTCGACTTCAGTCTATTGAAACCGCTCGAGTTTGAAGCCTGGATCGCCGGCGCCCCCGCCCTCCTGCCGCGCCGAACACGCCATGGGTATCGTATTGTCTAGATGGCTCAGCAGGATACGCACCGCGTTGGCGGCTTTTGGATTATTTACCATCCTGGTCCACATCTCCCCCCTAACTTACTGGTGGGCTAGCTGGTTGAACGGCCCGTATTCGGACGCATCCGGAGACATTTTGCTAGTTCCCACCGGCGCCGTTCTGCCCGACGGCGTCATCGGATTGGGTGCTTATTGGCGGGCGGTTTATACACTCAACACCTAGCGGGCCGGGAATATCAAACAGATTCTCTTAAGCGGCGGCGGCACCTACGCGCCGCAGCTCCCCGAATCCCGGGTCGTCCGTGATTTCCTGGTGGCCAATGGCATTCCCGCCTCCGCCATCACGATCGAAACCGCCAGCATGTCCACCCGCGAGAACGCGCTCTTCCCTGCCCCGCTGGCGGCAAAGCTTCCAGGCCGTAAACTGTTACTCACCAGCGACTATCACATGTTCCGCGCGCTGCGGGTCTATCGCAAAGCTGGCATCGACTGCGAGCCACTCCCCATTCCCGACATCAAAAAAAGATCTCTCGTCTCCTGGCGTAACCGCGGGAGCGCCTTTCTTGAGTTAAGCCTGGAAACCATCAAAATCCTCTATTACGCCGCGCGTGGATGGGTGTGACCGCGCTGTCTGCTATAACGGGATCAACTCCCCGCCATCATGGATATTCGCGTACAGTCATTCACGGAACCTTGGACGGATGCGGTAAAGGAGTTCAACCGGCGCCTGCGCGCCGCCGGCCTTGACCCGGACCTGAAATTTCCGGAATCTCCCGTTCCCGAGTTCCCACCCCAACCGGGAAGAGAGTTCTTTCAGGAGTATTATCTGGCCACCGAAGAGGCCGCTTCCGCCGTCCGCGGCACATTCTGGTTAACGTTCGAGCCGTGGCTGATCGATGGCGAAACCATCTCCGCTTCGCACTACCGGCTACCCATATCGGAAGGTATCGCCAACCCGGCTTACCGGTCCGTCGCCAAGGACATCATGCTTGCCGCTCTTGCCCGCCAGCCCCATCTCTACTGCCTCGGGATGGGTGGTTTTGACCGGCCTGTGACGAAGAGTCTGAAAAAGCAAGGCTGGCACATGGGAGCCGTTCCTTTCTTCTTTCGGGTCGTGAAGCCGGCGCGATTTCTCCGGGAAATGCCGTCTCTGCAAAAGAGCCTGTTCCGCCAGGCTGCCGCTGCCGCTGCCGCCTGGTCCGGCGTCGGTTGGGCCGGCATTCACGCCGCCCAGCGCGCTCGCGGCCGCAACGCGCCGCCTTCCGCTGGCATCGACACAGAATCCATCACGGCATTCGGACCCTGGGCGGACACCCTTTGGGCTGCCGCGGCCCGCTCCTATACTTTTCTGGCCCGCCGCGATGCCGAAACGTTGAATCTCCGTTATAGCTCAACCGTGCTAAGCCGTTGTCTGCGGATCGCCGTCCGGCGCAATGGCGACTACATCGGCTGGGCGGCGCTGCTCGACACTCCCATGAAGGATAACAAGTACTTCGGCAGTCTCCGCCTCGGGTCTATTGTCGACGCCTTCTCCCATCCCCGCGACGCTTCCGCCGTAATCACCGCCGCCCGCCGCTGGCTGGCCGCGCGCGGCGTTGAACTCATCGTAGCCAACTTTTCCCATCAAGCCTGGCAAGATGCCTTCCGTACCGACGGATTTTGGCGCACCGAGTCCAATTATGTCTACGCCGCCTCCGTGCCACTGAGCGAAAAGCTGGCTCCTATTGACGCCAGGCTCCTTACGGCGCATCTTACCCGTGCCGATGGCCCCGGCCCCACGCGGCTTTAAATCGACTCATGCGCGCCGTCAGCCTCATGTATCACGATGTCGTCGAGCCGGGCCGCGAAGAAAGCAGCGGTTTTCCCGGCGGCCCTGCGCGCATTTATAAGCTCTCCACAGCCCGCTTTGCCGGCCACCTGGACGCCGTTGCCGCCAGTGGCGCCGTGGTTTGCAACAATGTCGAAGCCCTCACCGAAACACCCCGGCCGTCTGTGCTCTTTACCTTTGACGACGGCGGCGTCAGCTTTTTGGACCCCATTGCCGGCATGCTGGAGGCCCGCGGCTGGCGCGGCCACTTCTTCATTACGACCGGCCGTCTCGACACACCCGGTTTCCTCACCTCACCGCAGCTCCGGGAGCTAGCCGCCCGAGGCCATGTCATTGGTTCTCACTCGATGAACCACCCCACCCGCATGGCCGATTTATCCCCCGCCCAACTGGCCGAAGAATGGGCCGGCAGCAGAGCCCGGCTCGAAGATATTCTGGGGCAGGTCCTCCTCACCGCTTCCGTGCCCGGCGGTTATTTTTCGCGGCCGGTAGCCGTCGAAGCGGCAGCAGCCGGCTATCGCCACCTGTTTCATTCCGAGCCCGTAACCACCGTCTCCAATGCCGGTTCGCTGCGGCTCTACGGCCGATTTCCGCTGCAATCGGCCTCTCCAGCCTCTCTGGCTGGCGGTTTGGCGCACGGCGACATTTGGCCCCAGGCCAAAATGTGGGCTCTCCGCCATTTGAAAAAAGCCGCTAAGGCCGGCGGCGGGAGCTGGCTCATGCGCCTCCACTCCCGCCTCCTGGATTCCACTGACCGTTGATCAGGGAATAGATACTTCGACTCGGGACGCCCCCGTTTGCTCCTGGCTCAGCGTGAAGTAGTTCGCCCGCCAGTAGACAGCTTGCGTCAGGGTAACCGGTATGGTTACCACGCACTCCGCTCCGCACACCACAGCCGAACTCGTCGTGCCCAGCGCGGCGGTCGGCCCATAACTCACACTGGCCGTCGCCACGCCACTCCACGACAACGGACGCAGCCGCAGCGTCATCGACGAACTGACCGCCGTTGCGCTGCTTGTACTGAACGTTCCCGTGGCTTTTGAACCGGCACACATCACACGGTAGTAATAGAGCGTCCCCGGTGTCAGGCCGGTCACCAATACCGTCCGGTCCCGGCCCGGTCCGCTATCGGTGAAACGCTGTACGGAGGCAAATGTTGCCATGGTGCTGACGTCCACACCGCCGCAGGCGGCGCCATCCGGCGCCCCGTACCGGATGATCGCCTGGGTCCGGCCCGTTTTCAACACACGTACCCCAGTCACGACCCCGGCCGCTTGGTTCA
>Ga0315912_10001005_pt1 | contig 38854 bp, 25 predicted proteins | sample VfabasoilMG_FD_204469 | JGI IMG/M metagenome (GOLD analysis project Ga0315912, IMG submission 204469) | Garden soil microbial communities collected in Santa Monica, California, United States - V. faba soil | ecosystem: Environmental > Terrestrial > Soil > Garden | place: USA: California... | reverse complement strand
CGGGAGGGCCAACTGACTACAGCCAGATCACGCCTATTGCCGGGAGTGGTACGCGCAGTAGCGGCGAGACGTTAGCGCCATTGCCCACCGTGCAACCGCGCGCGTCGCGGGTCACGGTCGCCCCCGCGACGCCCATCGCGCACTTGCCCACCGCCACGCCACGCCCCACGCTTGATACGTCTTCTTCACCTACGCCCGACGTCACCCGTCCCTCCGTGTTACAACGCCAAGCCGCTGAAGAATATCGGGTGCGGCGTGGCGACACACTCGGCGAAATTGGCGAACATTACGGCGTCACCGCGGCCTATATCGCCGAGATCAATCACATGACGGTGGACGACACGTTGATCGTGGGCCAGGTGTTAATCATCCCTATCCCCAAAGACCAGCCCTACGGCTCAGCCATCAAACTCCTGCCTGATAGCGAATTGGTCTATGGCCCTGGCACAGTCGGCTTCAATCTCACGGCCTTTGTCGAAGCACAGGCGGGGTATCTCGCCACGTACACCGAAGACATCCCCGGCATCTATTTGGATGGCACGGTTGACTTTGGGACGCTGACGGGTAGCGAGATCGTGCAATTGGTCGCGCAACGTTACTCAGTCAATCCGCGCTTGCTATTGGCGCTCTTGGAATATCATAGCGAGTGGGTGACAAACCCCTATCCCGGCGATAATTCGCTCACCTATCCTTTGCGCCGTGTCGAGGTGGGCCGCGAGGGGCTCTATCGGCAACTGAGCTGGGTGGCCAACCAACTTAACTTTGGCTATTATGCTTGGCGGGCCGGGGCCATCGTTTCGTTTGGCTTCCCCGATGGCTCACTGCGCCTGATCGCACCGGGGCTTAACGCGGGCACGGTCGGCGTGCAATATTACTTTTCCAAGTTGTACGGGCCGCGCGACTGGGATCAAGCCGTCTTACCGACTGGCTTCTTTACCACATATCGCGTGCTATTCAGCGATCCCTTTGCCATCGCTTTTGAACCGTTGTGGCCGCCCGGCCTCACTCAGCCCACCTTGCAATTGCCGTTTGAGGCAGAGAAAGTCTGGGCCTTCACCGGTGGGCCACATGGGGGTTGGGATATGGGCTCAGCATGGGCGGCGCTCGACTTCGCCCCGCCAGCCGAAGCCGAGGGGTGCACGCCTTCCGAGGAATGGGTCGTGGCCTCGGCCCCCGGCGTCATTCTGCGTTCGGAGTATGGCGCTGTGCTAGAAGACTTGGATGGGGACGGTTACGAAGGCACCGGGTGGGTGGTGTTCTATATGCATATCGAAATGCGGGATCGCATCGCGGCGGGCGAACAAGTGCAGAGTGGCGACCGCCTTGGTCATCCGTCATGTGAAGGCGGCGTGGCGAACGGCACACATTTGCATTTGGCGCGCAAATACAATGGCGAGTGGATCCCGGCTGATGGCTACATCCCGTTTATCTTAGATGAGTGGGTGTCAGTGGGCTTAGGCAAAGAGTATGACGGAAAGATGCTGAATGGTAACTTGGAGGTCGAAGCCTGTGATTGTCGGTCTGAGCTCAATGAAATTGCCAGACCGTGAGGGGCTGGCGGCAGTTGGCGAATAGTAGGGAGGTAACACGCGTTACTTCTTGGCGGAGGCACTAAAGTCTCTCATAACAAATCGGTATGTTATATTGCTTTGAATGTAAAAAGGGCGCACAATGGCGTAGGGGATTTGATCCACAAACCCGATCTTAAAGGTGTAGACGTAAGAGATGAACAAACGCAAACCCTATAGCCCGCGGCGGCGCGTGCCAACCTTAGGCGCACGGAGCGAGCCGAGCGGTTCTAATACAACTTGGTTATTGATCATCGGCCCGGTGTTTGTGATCGGATTGCTGGTGTTTTTTGCGCGCTCGTATGTCGCCGGGGCCAATCCGGTGGGCGTGACCGTCATGCCTCCGGCCGCCTCGGCGACCTTTACGCCGCGCGTCCCGCTCCACACGCCTGACCCCACCAGCACGCGCCGACCACGCCCGTCGCCTTCACCCACCGCCCTCACGACCCAAGTGCCGACACAGCTTTACACCACACAATCTGGTGACACCCTTCCGGCGCTCGCGGCACACTTTGGCGTTAACCCCAATGACATCAAAGGGCTCAACGGCTTTCGCACCAGCGCCACGACGCTCGCGAGCGGACAGTTGGTGGTCATCCCACAGACTCTGGGCGAAGTCGGTCCCGGTTACAAGATCATCCCAGATTCGGAATTGATCTTAACGGGCGGTGGCACGGGCTTCAACCCCGAGGCCTTTGCGCAAGAGATGGGCGGGTATCTCGCGCATTACAAAGGCTTTGGCGACAACGTCACGCGCCCCGGTGGCGATCTCATCCACATCGTCGCGCAAAACTATTCGCTTAACCCGCGTTTACTGATGGCGCTGTTAGAATATCAAAGCGGTTGGGTCACACACCCCAGCCCCGCGCCTGAACTGATCACCGATTCCCTCCGCTTGCCGCACGTCTACAAACACGAGTTTTATGGACAACTCACCTTGGCCGCTTATGAACTCCACACGGGCTATTATGGGTGGCGCGCTGGCACGCTCACCGAATTGACTTTCCCCAACGGCGAGACCTTGCGCCTCGACCCCACGCTCAACGCCGGTACAGTGGCCGTGCAATACTTTTTTTCGCGGATGATGAACCGCACGGAATGGGAGTACGCGGTGAGCGAGAGCGGTTTGGCCGCGACGTATTACCAATTTTTTGGCGATCCCTTTGCGCGCGCCGTAGACCCATTACTCCCGCCCGATCTCACTCAGCCGAAACTGGAACTCCCGTTTATGCCCGGCCGAACATGGTATTTTTCGGGGGGGCCGCATGGCGCGTGGGAGCGGGGCGGTGTGTTGGCCTCGCTCGACTTTGCGCCGCGCGCCTCAGAAGGCGGGTGCGCCGAATCGTTTGAATGGGCAACGGCGATGGCCCCCGGCTTAATCGTGCGCTCGGAGAGCGGTTCAGTCTTGCTCGACTTAGATGGCGACGGGCGCGAGGCGACGGGCTGGGTGATCCTCTATCTCCACATCGCCGATATGAACCGCATCCCTGCCGGGCAATTTGTGGAGACTGGCGACCGGATCGGGCATCCGTCCTGCGAGGGCGGTGTTGCCACCGGCACGCACATCCATGTCGCGCGCAAATACAATGGCGAGTGGATCCCTGCCGATGGGTTGATCCCGTTTAACCTGAGCGGTTGGGTGGCCCGCAATGGCGAGCGAGAATATCTCGGCACACTGACTCGCGGTGACCTGACAGTTGAGGCGTGTTCCTGCACCTCGGCGCAAACCGCGATCGCCATTGGTGAGTGACGCATGACTCAAAGCAAAAATAAGGCTTGGCCAGGGAGGTCTGTGCCACTCGTCATCGGGCATTTACTATTGGCTATCGCCCTAGCCGCGTGTGCCAGCGCGCCCGTGATGAGCGCGCCCACCCTGCTCGCGCCGGTCAGCGTCGTGCCGCAGGTCACCTCCTCCGTTGCGCCGACGCCCTTGCCCACGCGCGAAGCGTTTGCCGAAGGCACTGACCTATCGTATGTCACCCAGACGGGCGACACCGTGCCGACGATTGCGATCCACTTCAACACCTCCCCCGAATTAATTCTGGCCGCGAACCCGACCTTGCCGCCCACCACCACGCTAGGTTCGGGGCATGCCATTACCGTACCCGCCTATTATTTTTCATTCGGCGGGCCAACGTTCAAGATCATCCCCGATAGCGAATTCGTCTATGGCGCGGCCACGCTCGGCTTTGATCTCAAAACGTTCGTCGCGGCGCAACCCGGCTATCTCAAACAACTTAGCGTGTTTGCGTCGGGGCGACAACGCACCAGCGCCGAGGCCATTCAATACATCGCCGAAAATTATTCGATCAACCCTAAACTCTTATTGGCGTTGCTCGAATGGCGCAGTCACGCCCTGACACGCCCCAGTGCACCGACGGAGGTCATGGCGAACCCGTTGGAACATGCCGAGGCGGGCAAAGACTTTTATCGGCAGTTGACCTGGGCGGCGGAGCAGATGAGCATCGGCTACTATGGTTGGCGATCGGGCGCATTGGTGAACATTTCGTTTAAGAGCGACGGCTTTTTCGCGCGCGGCGATATGTATCAGAACGCCGCGACAATTGGCTTGCACCATCTGTTCGCGCAACTTTACCCACACGAAGAATTTGACGCAGTGGCTGGCCCCGACGGCTTCGCAGCGACTTACTATGCGCTGTGGGGCAACCCCTTCGCCAATCCGGCACTGGAAGTGATCCCTGCCGAGCTTACGCAACCCGCGCTCGATCTACCCTTTGCGCCGAATCAGCAATGGACGTTCACCGGCGGGCCACATCCAGCATGGGGCGAAAACCCGGCCCTCCCGTGGGCGGCCTTAGATTTTGCGCCCGCTGGGGTGAGCGAATGCAACGAATCGTTGCAATGGGTGACGGCCTCGGCGCCCGGCTTGGTGGTGCGCAGTGATGATTCGATTGTGATGTTGGATTTAGATCGCGATGGCTATGAACAAACGGGTTGGGTGATTTTTTATTATCACTTGGCGGGGCAGAGCCTCTACGCGCCGGGTCGGTTGGCGGCGGCGGGCGATCTCATTGGGCGGCCCTCATGCGAAGGTGGACGCGCCACCGGCACCCACGTTCACTTCGCGCGCAAATTTAACGGCGAGTGGATCCCTGCCAATGGCTTAGCGCCGGGCGTCGCGGCCTTTGAGTTGGGTGGTTGGGCGACCGAACAAGGCGAAGCGCCCTATCAGGGCAAGCTAGTGATCGCGGGCGCGTGGGTCGAGGCGTGCACTTGTAGCACCGCCGCGAATCGCGTGTATTGGGTGAGACGATAGAGTGGAAGGCCACAACATTTTTATTAGTGTGAACGCTGACTTTCGTTTGCAACAAAGAGTATTTGGACTGCAATTTTGAGTGGTTTTCAGGCCGGAGGCTAAGCAATACTTGCGAGAAGCCTAGGCCAATTCTTTTGTAGCGAGGGATAGATTAGGGGCTGTGAGCAGGGAGATGGAATGGCTCTCCGGGTTTAAGGATCTGGACGCGGGTTTCAGGAGCTTGCCGGGCGGTCGCCTGAGCAAATTCTTCTGGGGTTCCGTTGTATTTCAACATCAGCTGATCGCGCAGCCATCCCCCCGAAAAAGCATAATGCATTGGGATAGCCACCTGTGGCCGCAATATCCCACAGAGCACTGCCGCGTCTTGAGCGCTCATCACCACCTGGCGATTCAGCAAGGGCCGGATCGTCAAGCCGTTGATCGAAAGCAAGGCGACATCAATGTGCGGAAATCGCATGGCAACTTCTTTTAATTCCGGGATCAGGAGCGTATCCCCGCCAAAGTAAACGGTGAAGCGGCCCGCTTGCAAAATGTAAGTGTTCTCTGGCACGCCGTGTTTGGCCGGCGCCGCCGTGACCTGCACTGGCCCGAGGGCGACACTCTCCCATGGTTCTAGCTCGCTCACCGTCTTGAAACCGGCCCGAAGCGCTGGTCTGGCTGTCCCCTGTTTAACTACAAACGGCACCGTCTTATCTGGATAGGCTTTAAACGCCTCCATATCGTAATGATCGTAATGGCCGTGGCTAACCACGACGCCGGTTAAACGAGGGAGAGCGTCTAGCGCAATCCCGACCGGCTCTCCGGGATGGAAGCCGGGGCGCTCCGAATACCAGGGATCAGTCAGGATCGGATTGCCATCAAAATCTATCAGCACGCTAGCATGGACGACTCGGGTGATGGTCAATCTATTCATCACATAACTCCATAGATCTGCTCAAAGAGCGACTCAACCAACCCTGCCGATAGTTCAACCCCAGAGGCCTGACGCCAGGCGACGTGACCATCTGGGCGAACCAAGAGCGCCCCATCCAACGCGATTTGGGCGCGTGCATGAACCATCTCCCGACAGGCCAGGCTCACCGGCGCTTCGGCCAGTGAGCGAATCTGGATCCCTAGCCGTTCGCAAACCGCCTCCAGCGCGGCGCGGGGCGTGGGAGACACATTTAAGGCAGAGCCGACAATCAATGTGGAGCGGCGTGGATCGAGCAATTGATGACTTGAATGACAGCGCTGATTGCCGTCTAACCAGAAGTGAGGGAAGCGCGCGCCGGGGTGGGTGCTAGGAATGTAGTGTGAGACAAAGTCAGCGGGCGTCTCACGGGGCGTCGCATCGTCGAGGAGAGCGCCCCGCTCATAATGGTAGCCAAGCTCCAGACCCAAGCGATTGAAATGGGGACGTTGACGGGCGATGGCGGCGCTCACCCGCGCCCGGACCGTCGGGTCTTTGTCGTAACCAGCCAGGAGGCGGTTGCCGTAGCGGTTCATTTGCCGCCGAATCCAAGCTTGCCAAGAGGCTGGCAACGGGATGGGGCCGCTCGTCAGACCCACCAGTAGGCGCTCGGCGCTCTCCACGTTCACGCCGAACGCTCGCGGAATATCCAGCAGATTCTCATAATTGCGCCGACTCTCATCGCAATTGATCTGGGCGATGGGCCGCCGCTCCTGCTCATAAGTTGCCAGGAGCGCCTCCGGGGCGCGTCCGCGCAGAACCTGCGCGAGCTTGAAACTCAAGTTATGCACATCACCGATGCCGGTGTTCATGCCGAGGCCGCCCATCGGAGGAAAGCGGTGGGCGGCGTCGCCGACCAGAAACGCCCGGCCACAGACGAAGCGCTTGGCGACCTGCGCCGTCATCCTCCAACTGCTCAGCGACTTGATCTCGAACGACACAGCGTCTCGACCGAGGGCGAGGCGCGTGAGGAGGGTCATGACGTCAGGGGTATAGTCTGCGATCTCAGTCCCGGGGAGGACAGTGGTGTTGAAAACCCAACGCCGTTGGACATGGTGAGCGACAAAAACGCTCCCGGCTACTTCAGGTTTGAAGATGAAATACAGTTTGCCCGCCGTTGTGACGACCTCGCTGAAGTCAGCCTCGAGATAGGCATTGACGACATCCCTCAGCCGATCCGGGCCGATCATCTCAATCCCCAGCGCCTTGCGACTGCGGCTCCCGGCGCCATCGGCGCAAATGACATAGCGGCTGGTGATCGTTAGCGCCTCGCCGCTTTTGCGATCCGTGATCCGGCTCACGACCGCGTTCTCGCGTTGCTCCAGCGCTTCCCACTGATAGTTCCAGCGAAGATCAACCTGTGGGGCTTGCTCAACCCGCCGGAGCAGGAGCTTCTCTAGTTCGACCTGCGAGACATTCAAAAACGGCCAAGGCGCGGCGACCTGCTCAGCATAAGCGCCAGCGTCGGAGCCAGTGGTCAGGTCAATGCAACCGAACTCGCGGGCGATGGTGTCGCAAAAGAGCACCCGGGAAGCGTCGGCGTGTGGGGAAGCCTCCCGGGCCAGTTCAGCGTATTCAAAACCAAGATCTCGCAAGATTTCGATGGAGCGACCATTGAGTTCATGGGCCTTCGGGTGCGTCCCGAGACCCTCGGAGCGCTCGACCAGGAGGCTACTCACGCCCTGTTGAGCGAGACACAAAGCGGCGACCATTCCGGAGGAACCGGCACCGATAATCAGGACCTCTGTCTCTAAAGGGTGGGCCATTTGTCACCTCAACCTAGGGTAGGCAGATCCGCTCTGCGCGCCCCAGAGTGAGTCACTATAGTGCGATCCAACCTAGTGTGCAAACGCCGCTTCCCACTTTCACTTTTCCAGAAGTAACTGGCTCTCTTCTGCCCCTGTCTAACGTCGTGAATACTGCGAGCAATACGATAGTGATGAGCCGTCACAGACCAGGGCGAAAAAACAGGCCGGGCCGATTATGATAGATAGCCCCGCGTCCGGTGCCTGCCGTTGTTAGCCTGCTTCCGAGAATTCGCATACTCAGTCTGACACGCCAAGCGACCGCTGGCGGCCGGCTGTAGCAGGAACGACGATCTGGGAATCATAGCCACTGCAAAATATCACCACAAAAATTGCAAACGAAAGTCGGCATCTACACGAGACCGCCCTACCCTTGTGCACCGCTGGGAGTGTGACCTCCAGAAGTTGTGAGTCGCCAAGTTGGTGATGTCGCTAGTGAGGTTGCATAGTTATCGTCATCGGGCCCCCGTCATATTTTCGACGGGTGTCAGCGTCCCCACCAGTTTCACATACTGAGCTCGCTCAAAGGCGGCTGGTTCGTGCACCCGGATCTGGCTCATGCTCCCTCGCAGGCGGTTAATGGAGTCGTACTCGCGTTCTGTTAGCCAGGCCACCAGATCACGCTCGATCTCAGTGATCCGGCCAATGCCATTCTGGAGGAGTTCTGAGGCAAGCATGACGACATTCGCGCCAGCCATCAAACCCTTGAGCGCATCCGTAGCAGTGTGCACCCCAGTGGTCAAGGCCAGATCGGCATGAACTCGCCCGTAAAGGATCGCAATCCAGTTCAACGGCAAACGCAGTTCGTCCGAATCACTTAGGACGAGATGAGGCGTCACTTCCAAATTCTCGATGTCCAAATCTGGCTGATAGAAACGATTGAACAACACCAACCCGTTTGCCCCAGCGCGCACCAGACGGCGCGCCATGTTGGGAAGCGCGGTAAAGAAGGGGGTGATCTTAACGGCGATCGGGATCTTGATCGAGTTGCGGATGTCTACTAGTAAATCCGAGTACATATCCTCGAGCGTGTCGCTCCGCATCTCAGGATCTGTCACCACAAAATACATATTGAGTTCCAGCGCGTCGGCCCCAGCTTCCTCAATCCGCTTTGCATATTTCACCCACCCCCCGCTGGAGACGCCGTTCAAACTGCCCAAGACCGGGATACTCACTGCTTTTTTCGCTTTGCGAATATGCTCCAGATATTGCCTAGGCGTCAATAAAAATTGGCTTGGCTCCGGGAAGTAGGTTTGCGCTTCGGCATAGGACTCGGCGCTGTGCGTCAAGTAGTGATCAAGGGAATGGCTCTCGAAGTTAATCTGTTCCTCGAAAAGCGAGTGCAAGACCACCGCGCCCGCTCCAGCGTCTTCCATCCGTTTGAGATTATCCACGTAGCGACAGAGCGGCGAGGCGGAGGGGACGAGCGGACTGCGCAGGGTCAGGCCAAGGTAAGAAGTGGTGAGGTCAGGCATGGGTTGATTTCGTGAAGCGCCAAGCGTAAACGTAAAATTACGTTTTATGCTTTTACGCTTGACGTACTTTCAGGGCTGGGATGCGCCAGCCGTTCGTAAATCTTCCATCGGGCATTCACATCCGCCTGCGCCAGCTTGAGCAGTTCTTCGGCGCGGGTTTCGTCGCTCTGGGTCAGCATCCGATAGCGCGTTTCGTTGTAGATGTACTTATCCAGCGACAGGGTGGGCGCTTTTGAGTCAAGCGCAAAAGGCTGCTGACCAGCCACCGCCCGTTCTGGGTTGTAGCGGTAGAGCGGCCAGTGACCGGAGGTGACCGCTTTCTTTTGTTGATCCAGGCCATATCGCAAATCGTAGCCATGGGCAATACAATGGCTATAAGCGATGATGAGCGACGGGCCGGGATAGGCTTCGGCTTCAAGAAAGGCTTTCAATGTCTGCCCATCATTCGCGCCCATCGCTACGCGGGCCACGTAAACATTCCCATAAGCCATCGCCAGCATTCCTAAATCTTTCTTAGGCAAACCCTTGCCGCTGGCGGCGAACTTGGCGACCGCCGCGCGCGGTGTGGACTTGGAGGCCTGGCCGCCCGTATTGGAATACACCTCCGTATCCAACACCAGCATATTCACGTCACGCCCGGAAGCCAACACATGATCCAACCCGCCATAGCCGATGTCGTAAGCCCAGCCGTCACCGCCCACGATCCAGATCGAGCGCTTCACGAACATATCGGCGAGGCTGAGCAAGTGTTGCGCTTCTGTGGACTGAATGTCGTGGAGTTTAGTCTTGAGCGTTTTGACCCTTGCGCGCTGTTCATAAATTCCATTCTCGGTGGACTGATCGGCGTTCAGCATGGCCGCCACCAGATCGCCGCCGATGGTTCCGGCGAGGCGCTGTAGCAATTCACGCGCGAATTCGGTCTGCTTATCAAGCGTCAGCCGGAAGCCTAAACCAAATTCGGCGTTGTCTTCAAAGAGCGAGTTGGCCCAGGCTGGCCCACGCCCCTCGGCGTTTTGCGCCCACGGCGTGGTGGGCAGATTGCCGCCGTAGATCGAAGAGCATCCGGTGGCGTTGGCGATCAAAGCCCGGTCGCCAAAGAGTTGCGAGAGCAGTTTGAGATAAGGCGTCTCGCCGCACCCAGCGCACGCGCCGGAAAATTCAAACAACGGCTGAAGCAGTTGCGAGTCTTTCACCTGGTGGAAGTTCAGCAAACGCCGATCCACTTCTGGCATCTGTAAGAAAAATTTCCAGTTGTCATTCTCGGCCTCACGGAGGCCCGCTTGTGGGGCCATATTAATCGCCTTGAACTGGGTGGCGCTTTTATTCTTGGCCGGGCAGGCTTCGATGCACAGCGCACATCCGGTGCAATCCTCGGGTGAGACTTGCAGGGTATAGCCCCAGTCTTCAAACTCCTTCCAGCGCGCGGGCGTCGTTTTAAATGTCCCGGGGGCATTTTTCAGCGCCTCTACCGGATAGATTTTTTCGCGGATGACAGCGTGCGGGCAGACCAACACACACTTGCCGCACTGGATACAGACCTCCGGGTCCCAGACCGGCATCTCCAGCGCGATATTACGCTTCTCCCACTGCGCGGTGGCGGTGGGGAAAACACCATCTACTGGTAAAGCGCTGACGGGCAGTTCATCGCCTAGCCCGGCAATCATCGGTGCCGTCACTTTTTGCACAAATTCTGGCGCGTCAGTTGGAACCGGCAGACGCATCTCAATGATGCTCGTGGTCTGTTCGGGGACGGTCACTTCATGTAGATAATGGAGCGTCTGGTTGACGGCATCGAAGTTGCGGAGCACGACCGCTTCGCCACGTTTGCCATAGGTCTTTTCGATGGAATGTTTAATGGCATCTATGGCTTCTTCTTTAGGTAAGACGCCACTAATGGCAAAGAAGCATGTCTGCATGATGGTGTTGACGCGCCCGCCCATGCCAGTCTCGCGGGCCACCTTGTAACCGTCAATCACGTAGAACTTAGTTTTCTTGGTAATGATTTGTTCCTGCACACGGCGCGGGAGATGATCCCAAACCTCTTCTGAGCCATAGGGGCTATTGAGCAAGAAAGTGGCCCCTGACTCCGCAGACCGCAACATATCGAAGCGCTCCAGAAAACCAAACTGGTGACAGGCCACGAAATTAGCGGAGGTGATCAGATACGCCGACTGGATCGGCTTTGGCCCAAAGCGCAAGTGGGAGACCGTGACAGAGCCGGATTTTTTTGAGTCATAGACAAAGTAGCCTTGCGCGTAAAAGTCGGTCTCTTCGCCAATGATTTTGATGGAATTCTTATTGGCACCGACCGTGCCATCAGAGCCCAACCCATAGAACACCGCCCGGGTAGTCCCCTGGCCCTCGGTGTTGAAGGCCGAGTCGTAGGTTAGGCTGGTAAGGGTCACATCGTCCACGATGCCGAGGGTGAAATGATTCTTGGGTTTGTCCTTTTTTAATTCATCCAAGGCTGCCTTAACCATCGCCGGGGTGAATTCTTTAGAGGACAGGCCGTAGCGTCCGCCAATCACGCGGGGCAATGTGCCCTGCCAGCCTTCCATCAACGCCGTCACAACATCCTGATATAACGGCTCGCCGGCGGCACCGGGTTCTTTGCAACGGTCAAGTACAGCGATAGATTTTACGGTGATGGGTAAAGCCCGGATGAAATGCTCCACGGCAAACGGGCGATAAAGGCGCACTTTCAACACACCGACCTTCTCTCCCTGGCGGATAAGGTGGTCAACGGTTTCTTCGGCCGTCGCCGCGCCCGAGCCCATGAGAACGAGGACCCGTTCGGCGTCCAGTGCGCCCACATACTCGAAGAGATGATATTGCCGCCCGGTTAGTTCGGCGAACTTATCCATCGCATTCTGCACCACCGCTGGGCAAACGCCGTAATAAGAATTAGAGGCTTCGCGCGCTTGGAAGAACACATCCGGGTTTTGAGCCGAGCCGCGCAAGACAGGTTTTTCGGGTGTGAGGCCGCGGACGCGATGCGCCAGCACCAGCTTGTCATCTAGCATCGTTCGCAAGTCCTCATCCAGCAGTTGTTCAATCTTCGTCACTTCGTGCGAGGTGCGGAAGCCATCAAAGAAATGGATAAACGGCACCCGCGCTTCAAGGGTGGCGGCATGCGCGATCAGGGCCAGATCCATGACTTCCTGCACCGAGCTCGAAGCCAACATGGCCCAACCGGTTGAACGCGCCGCCATCACATCCGAGTGGTCGCCAAAAATCGAGAGGGCGTGCGCGGCGATGGCGCGGGCGGCGACGTGGAAGACAGTGGCCATCAACTCGCCCGCGATCTTGTACATGTTGGGGATCATCAACAGGAGACCTTGCGAGGCGGTGAAGGTTGTGGTCAGAGATCCGGTTTGCAACGCGCCATGCACCGCGCCAGCCGCGCCGCCCTCGCTTTGCATTTCCACAACCAAGGGTGTGGTGCCCCAGATATTTTTCTTGCCCTCGGCGGACCACTGGTCGGCCCATTCGCCCATAGCGGAGGAGGGCGTGATCGGGTAGATGGCGATGACTTCGTTGACTTTGTGCGCGATGTATGCGGCGGCTTCGTTGCCGTCAATAGTTACCATAGGTCGGATAGTCATAGGATCCTTTCGTCAAGGCCCGGCAAGCCGGACAGGTCTATGCCTGAGAGTGGTCAATACGTTTCCGCATCAGCCTAAGTCAACTGAAGTTGAATAGGTAGTGACATAGCGCACTGTTTCAAATGACTTCTGTCGGGAGTCCCTGGGGAATGGGCGAGGAAAGTAGACTCGGCGGCGCGGCGATGAATGCTAACCCCAAATAGGCAACAACCGGACCAGCCCGCGTTCCGGCTGTTGCCTATTAGAACCTTTAGTGCGGCTTCTACCAGACGGTATCGCTTGACTTTACCCTACTCATGGTTGATTCGAGAGGCCGGCGCATGTGTTGGTTTACTTTAGCGCCGCGTGGGCGGCTGCCAACCGGGCGATGGGAATACGGAAAGGCGAACACGAGACATAGTTCAAGCCGACTGTGTGACAGAAGGCAATGCTCTTCGGATCGCCGCCATGCTCTCCACACACACCTACTTCCAGATTCGGGCGGGTCTGGCGGCCCAACTTAACACCCATCTCCATCAGTTTACCGACTCCCTTTTCATCAATACTGGCAAACGGATTCTCCGGCAGGATGCCCTTTTCGATATATTCCAGCAAAAAGCCCGATTCGGCGTCGTCGCGGGAAATACCAAAAGTTGTTTGAGTCAGGTCATTCGTTCCAAACGAGAAGAATTGCGCATACTCGGCGATTTCGTCGGCCGTGAGCGCCGCACGCGGAATCTCGATCATCGTCCCGAATTGGTAGTCAATCTCAATGGCCTGCTCAGCCATCACCTGTTTGGCCACCTTCTCCAACCAGCCTTGCTCAACTTTCAGCTCATTATCGTGCGCCGTGAGCGGGATCATGATTTTAGGATGCACCTCCACGCCGGCTTTGGCGCACAGGCAAGCGGCTTCAAAGATCGCGCGCACCTGCATATTGGTCAGCCCCGGCAGGTGGATGCCCAGACGCACGCCGCGCAAGCCCAGCATCGGGTTGGCTTCGCGCATAGACTGGACAGCAGAGAGCATCTTTTGTTGCTGGGCCAGCGCCACCCCCAATTTCACGACGCTAGTCTCATAATCCTGCAAGCGGTTTTCATGCTCGGCAATACTCTTGAGTTGATCTTCGCGACTGGGTAATTTGACCTCTTGGCCCGCTGGCTGACGCATTTCCTCCGTGGCGGCCAACATCCGCTTTTGGCTGGCCACCCGATCCCGGACGGCGAGGATGCGGTCTTTGAGGTCAGTGAGGCGCGTGTCTAATTCGGTGACGCTCTTAAGCAATTCGTCGTGGCTGGGTAGGAACTCATGCAGGGGCGGGTCAATCAAGCGGATGGTGACGGGCAGGCCGTCCATCGCCTTGAATAGGCCAATAAAGTCTTCGCGTTGGAAAGGCAGGAGTCGCGCCAAGGCCGCGTCGCGCTCTTCGGCAGTCTTCGCCAAAATCATCTGCTGAACAAACGGCAGGCGTTCGGTCTCGAAAAACATATGCTCGGTGCGGCATAGGCCAATGCCTTCTGCACCGTATTGCCGCGCCCGTTGGGCATCACGCGGATAATCGGCGTTGGCCCAGACGCCCAACTCGCGAATCGCATCAGCCCATTTGAGCAATTTGATTAAGTAGGGATCATTAAAGTCGGGGATAACAGTCTTAAGTTCGCCAGCGAACACTTCGCCGGTCGTGCCATCCAGCGAGACGACCTCGCCCTCTTTAAACACTCGTCCACCCACCGTAAATAAGCGCTTTTCGACCTCTACCTCCATAGCGGCGACTCCCACCACCGCCGGTTTGCCAAATTGCCGAGCGACGAGAGCGGCGTGGCTGGTGCGTCCACCTTTGCTGGTCAGAATTCCCTGAGCGGCCAACATGCCATGCACATCGTCGGGCTTGGTTTCAGGCCGCACCATGATCACGGCCCTTTTCTCGCCTTTGCCCCATTTCTCGGCCAAATCCGCATCGAAGGCCAGAACGCCGCTCGCCGCACCCGGCGAAACGTTGAGGCCCGTTGCAATCCAGCCACCGCGGTCTTTGGTTGCTTGTTTGTCTTGCGGGTCAAACTGCGGATGCAGGAAGTAATCCACATGTTCTGGCTTGACTCGTTGGACCGCTTCGGCTTTGCTGATGAATTTCTCTTCGGCCAAGTCAACGGCAATCCGGATGGCGGCTTGAGCGGTGCGCTTGGCGTCACGGGTTTGGAGCATCCACAACTGGCCGCGTTCAATGGTGAACTCCACGTCTTGCACCTCGCGGTAATGTTTCTCCAGCTTCTTACAGATTTTCTCGAACTGCGCGTAAACCTTGGGCATCTCCTCCTTGAGCGCCGCAATGGGTTTTGTGGTGCGGCTCCCCGCTACCACGTCTTCGCCCTGCGCGTTCGTCAAATAGTCGCCTTCAATTTCCTTTTCGCCCGTGGAGACGTTGCGCGTTGTCACCACGCCTGTGCCGGAGTCGTTGCCCATATTCCCGAACACCATCGTCACGATGTTGACGGCGGTCCCCAAATCATGCGGGATCTTGGCGGCGTTGCGATAGTCAATGGCGCGTTTGCCGTTCCAGCTTTTAAAAACGGCCTCGGTCGCCAGTTTCAATTGTTCGAGCGGGTCGCTTGGAAAAGCATGGCCCGTCTTCGCTTTGACAATCGCCTTGAATTCTTGAGTGATGGCGTGCAGGTCTTTCGAGGTCAAGTTGGCGTCGTTGGTCACGCCCCGCTCGTTACGGTAATGTTCCAATACAACTTCAAAAGGCTCATCGGCCACCCCCATGACCACCGAACCAAACATTTGCACCAGGCGGCGGTAAGCGTCGTAGACGAAGCGCGCGTCTAGGGTCAGGGCGATCAGCCCCACAGCGACTTCATCATTCAAGCCAATGTTGAGGACGGTGTCCATCATGCCCGGCATGGAGAATTTGGCCCCGGAACGGCAGGAGACGAGCAGGGGATTCTTCGGATCGCCGAACTTCTTGCCAGTTTGCTTTTCGATCTGTTTGAGGGCGGAGAGTTCCTGTTCCCACACACCGGTTGGAAAGCCACCAGCGTTCAAATAAGCATTGCAGGCTTGCGTGGTGACGATGAAGCCCGGTGGCACGGGCAGGCCGAGCGCCGTCATCTCGGCCAAGTTCGCGCCCTTGCCGCCCAGCAAGTCGCGCATGCGACCAGCGCCTTCCTCAAAAAGATAAACCCACTTTACTTTCTCTTTTTTGTAGGTCTTGCGAGGCCGGCCATTGCCGTTTTTGTGGCTAACTTTGGATTTGGGGAGAGTGGCGATCATTGAGAGTTCCTTTCTGCAGTCTACGATTTGCCTGGATGCGGGCTTGGCGTTCACCGTTGATCACGCCGCGTGGCATCAGGTCAATCATTCTAGTGACAAACAATTCGGAATGAATCCCCAGGTCTATAGCATCTTGAGATACCGGGAAATCAAGCGCTTGACGAATAGAGAGACGCCGACCTGTAAGAGGCCTTCTGCTTAAAGCATAGTCCCGGTTCTGTCGGTGGATAAGTACCCTCTGTCATTAGAGAGGATGACAACTGTCATTAGAGAAAAAGACTGGGCAATCATTTCACTGATCAAGCCACTGCGTGGCCCATGCTTAGAAGAGTAAGTTGGCCGAAAAAGGTAGCAACAGAATAGTCGAGGGCTGAAAAACTTGGCTAGCGCTCTGGTCACAAATATGCCAAACCACTGCTGAACGTAACGCTCTTAGCTTATTCGGCATCCGAGTCGCCCGCCGAATAGGCCTGGGGCGTCCAGACCCAGCGACAAGCGTGACACAGATACTTCTTCATGCTACTTCCCTCAAAGTAACCGTAACGGTAAAAAACTGTATAATTTACGGGGTTTAATGCCATTGCAAAATATCACCACAAAACTGCGGGCAAAAGTCAACGTCTACAATTTGCATCAGCTGAGTTACCTAATCTAAATAGCAAAACCTATGAGCAATTTACGAGTCATTGCTGGTAGCGCCAAAGGGCGGCGTCTCCAACTGGTGCCTGGTTCTGGCACGCGCCCCATCGCCGACCGTGTGAAAGAATCGCTGTTCAACATTCTCGGCGCGGATGTCGAAAACGCAACCGTGCTCGATTTATTTGCTGGAACCGGCGGGATCGGCATCGAAGCCTTGAGCCGCGGAGCGACCCGCGCTTTTTTTGTAGAAAGCGATCGCCTCGCCATTAACACGTTGCAAGCCAATTTGCATCACACCGGTTTTACCCGTCAAGCGCAAGTGGTTCGTTCCGATGTGTTTATTTATTTGCGCAACCAGCCGGCCGCCAATTTTGATTACATTCACATCGCTCCCCCCCAATACAAAGAACTCTGGATTAAGACCTTGCAGGCGCTCGATGAACGTCCGACTTGGCTAAAAGACGAGGGCGTGATCGTGGTCCAGCTTCACCCGCGTGAGTTCACGACAGTGCCCCTCGGCCATTTTGAATTAGTTGATGAACGCCGTTATGGGAGTACGCTCTTAGCCTTCTATGAGAAGCGGCTTACCGAATAAAGCCCAACCCTTAAATCAGCTTTAGCAACCCTCAGGGTCTTGAAGACCCTGAGGGTTTAGAGCGAATGCCCTCGTACCCCAATAGGTTGTCTTTCAGCCTGCGCGGGTGAGTTTCTAAAATAGCAAACACTATATAATGGATATGTTCGCCCATCCTCACTCATAGGTGTCTCTATGCCCGATTCCCCTTGTTGCATTTGCGGACAACCCAGCACCAAGACCATCCGCCACCGCGCGTTTTGCGAAAAACACTATGCCACCGCCACCCGCGAACGTCCGCTCGCCTGGCGGTCTTTGGCCGCACAAATCGGCGGGCTGGTCGTGTTCGTCGCGGTGATCTATGGCCTGCAATGGATCATCCAGCCCATCTTTACACCAACCACCTTGTTCTTCACTGGCGTCGCCCTTTCACTCGTCCCCGCATTCATCTGGTTGAGCTTTTTCTATCAGCAAGATCGCGTCGAGCCAGAGCCGAAAGGCTACGTCCTAGGTGTGTTTGTGCTGGGCGGCTTGTTAGCGGCGGCCGTGGGCGCGCCGTTGGTCAACCAAGTCTTCCGCTTATCGGAATGGATCTACGCCGATCCGCTCACAGCGATCTTGGGCAATATCCTCATCGTTGGCTTTACGCAAGAGTTTTTGAAGTACGCGGCAGTGCGCTACACGGTGTATGGCTTGCCCGAATTTGACGAAGCGACGGATGGCATCATCTATGCGACGGCGGCTGGCTTGGGGTACGCCACGGTGTTGAACATTCAGTTCATCATCGCCAGCCAAGGGGTGGATATTGGCGCGGGCGTTTTTCGGATCGTGGTGACCGCGCTCGCCCAAGCCAGCTTCGCGGGCGTGGTGGGTTACTTCCTCGGGCGCGCCAAATTTGAAGACGAGCCGGTGTGGTGGATGCCGCTTGGCCTATCCTTGGCGGCGTTGGGGAGTGGCGTCTTCAATTGGTTGCGTGGTCAAGTGACCCAAGGCGGTGGCGTCACCGTCAGCGGGAGCGTGGCAACCCCGTGGATCGCGTTGGTCTTAGCGGTGGTCGTGGCGGTGGGGATCACCGCGCTCGTCACCTGGCTCATTCGGCGCTCCATTCAACTCACTCTAGCGGAAGCGTAATGACTATGTTGGCGTCTCTCAAAACTTCTCTGAATCGCGATCAGCTAGGCGAATGGTTGGTCATCGCCCTCACGCTCAGCGCCTTGCTTTTGGGTTGGGGATTGCGCGCTACCGTCGAATCGCGCACGATGGGCTTTACCGCCGACGGGATCACTGCGCGTGTGCCTGCCGGATGGCTGTGGCGTTTGGGGAGTGGGATGCAAGTGTTGCACGCGACCGACCCAGCCTCGGCTGGGTTTAGCACGACCTATAACATCGAAACCCGCCCGGTGGTGGCCGATGCTAAACCCGAACAATTGGTGGGCGTGTTGAGCCTAGAACGCGGCCAGCGCCTCACGGCCTACCGAGTCTTGGATCAGCAACCGCTCATCATCAATGGGCGTGAAGCCTATAAGACGACGTTTGTTTACGTCGAGGCGAATCCAACGTTGACGCATAAAGACCTGCCCTCGGTCGTGCATGGCGTGGATTTTGTGTTCATCAACGGCTCGCGCGCCATCATTGTCACGTATGAAGCTGATGAAAACGCTTACGATACTGACTTTGCCGAGTTCCGCCGCTTTTTGGATTCAATCACTTTTTAAATACTTAATACACAATCCGCAATCAATTGAAGTTCAGCTTGTATGTTGCGGGTAGTGTATTTGGATAAATTCCTTATGAAAACTCATTCGCGTTTTCACCCCGCTTGGTTCGTCAGTGTCGCGCTTATTGTGGCGACCCTCGCCTGTAATTTCGGTGCGCCCGATGATGTAGACATCCGGCCCACCCCCAACACACGCTCGAATGAGTCCCCTACCCCTGTGCCCACCAGCGGCGGGTTATCGGCACAAGAGCGCGACAATTTGATCGCGGCCACGGTTCAGATTTACGGTCTACAACGCAACCGCGAGGGTGAATTGACCCCACTCTATTCTGGTTCCGGGACGATCATCTCCCGCAATGGTCTCATCCTGACCAATGCGCATGTGGCTAGCCCCGCGTCACAAGGCGACACCGAATCCGAGCCCGAAGCGTTAGCCGTGGGCTTGCTCGAAGCCGAGGACAAACCAGCCGTATTTTCATATCTTGCCGAAGTAAAAGCGGTGGATGGTTTTCTTGATCTGGCAGTGCTCCAGATCGTCTCGACGCTAGATGGCAACACCATTGATCCTAGCGATCTCAAATTGCCCTTTGTGCGCTTGGGCAATTCGGATGAAGTGCATGTGGGCGATCATCTCAACATCTTTGGCTTTCCGGGCATCGGTGGCGAAACGCTCACCTTCACGGCGGGGAATGTCTCCGGCTTCACTTCCGAAGACCCCATCGGCGACCGGGCATGGATCAAGACCGACGCCACCATCTCCGGTGGCAACTCAGGTGGCCTAGGCGCAAGCGATGCGGGGGAGATCATCGGCGTGCCGACCATTGCTTCGTCGGGCGCGGCGGGTGACATCACCGATTGTCGCGTGGTGCAAGACACCAATGGCGATGGTGCGCTGGATAATCAAGATACTTGCATCCCCATCGGCGGTTTTATTAACGCTCTGCGCCCGGTGAAGTTGGCCTTACCGCTCATCGAAGCCGCCAAACATGGCGTGACGTATGACAGTCCGTATCAAACCAGTGCGGTAGCCACCGCCGAGGGGAGTGGCAATGAAGCCTTTAGCGAGATCGTTTGGTACACCGTGGACGAAGATGGCAATTTCCAAGATGCGGTGACGACGTATCCTTCGGACGTTACGACCTTGGTGGCGACCTTTGACTTTAGCGGCATGACTGACGGGCAAGCATGGAGCGAAATCTGGACGCACGATGGCGAAGAAGCCTATACAGGCGAGAGTGTGTGGGATCAGGGTAAGAAGGGTGAGTATTACACCTACTTGCAAAACAAGGGCGAGGCGATGCCCGAGGGCGAATATCATGTGGAACTGTACGCTGGCTCCTTTGAAACCTTGCTCGTCCAAGGCACTGTAACGGTGGGCGGGACCGACACGACGACTAGTCCACCCGCCCCCGAAGGCGAGATCCAACTCTCCGGCACCATCTACGATAGTGACACGAATAACGGCATTGAAGGCGCGTTGGTCATCGTGCTTAAACCGGGGCTGACTTATGACCAGTGGAACGGCCTCGACAACGACATCCTCGCCTCTGTCCAAACGGATCGGCGCGGCGAGTTCACTCTGCCGATTAAGCTCGAACGGAATGTGGCCTACACTATCGTGGTCAACGCCGAGGGTTACCGCACTAAGTTTGGTGATGAGCTGATCTGGAACGACCAAGACGAAGCCGATTATCAGTTTGATGTGGCGTTGTCGCAGTAATCACAGGAAAAGTTACCGCAAAGTTACCGAAACCGTTACCCAACGGTAACTTTCCGCAGACCTAGCGGTTAACGAAGCCTCCTATAGTGAAGTCAATCAACTTCACTCATGGAGGCTTCTATGTTTCGGAAATTCGTTAAGTCGCTGATCATCCTCGCCCTGTTCTGGACAGGCATTGGTATTGTGCGGGCAGAACGCCCCCGCGACACCCCTCAGCCCTCTGCGCCGCCGAAAGTCGCGCCCGTCGCGCACCGCTTGCCCATCCTCGAATATCACACCACCAACTTCCAAATGGGCTTGGAAGTGATGATGACGCCCGACTGGTTTGAAAAGCAAATGCGCTGGCTCGCCGACAATCACTTTGCCACCCTCACCGCCGACCAATTGGCCGATTATGTGGAAGGCAAATACCTCCCGCCGCAGAAGGCAGTGGCGTTGACCTTTGATGTCGGGTTATCCAGCTTTGATGATTATGTGAACGTGATCGTCCCTACCTTGCAACGGTATCATCTGCACGCGATCTTCTTCGTCCTCGCCAATCGCACTCGCGATGAGTGTGATGGCAAGATCACCTGTTGGCCCACGTTGAAGCGTTGGGTCGAAGCCGGGGACATCTCTATTGGGTCGCACAGTTTGTATCATATTGATTACGCCGAGCTCACGCCCGATGCGATCATGTTAGACGCCGGTCGCTCCAAAGCCATCATCGAGCAGAAATTGGGCGTCACGGTGACGGCGCTCTGTTATCCCTATGATTCGGTGTCGCCAGCCGCCATGCCGATCTTGAAGGCGCTCGGCTATCGTTTGGCGGTGGCTGGCCCGACCCGCCACGAGCGGAGCGTCTTGTTCGCCGACGCCGAGCCGTATAACCTCCCGCGCTACTATCCGTATTCGAGCTGGCGCAGTTACCCGGCGCTGGTGGGGATGCACGGCAAGCCATTCAATCAAGTGCTCTGGGAAGCGATTGAGCTATCACACCGCGAGTTGTCACAACCGTCGGCGATGAGCGAGCGGATGCGGTAAGGAGTCAGGAAGCAGGATTCAGTAGTCAGTAGTCAGTCGCCAGAAAACTTGCGTTATACCCGTCTTGCCTAATCGCAATGGAGTCTCGCCATGTTTCGCAAACTCTCTCTTCTCCTCACCCTCTGTTCTCTTTTCATCACCACCCTCCCCGCTCACGCCGCCGATGCTGGGCCGATTCAACGCCTCGGCACGGGGCTTCCCACCGCTATCGCCGCTTCGCCCGATGGCAAGACGTTAGCGGTTGGGTCAAGCATCGGCGTGTGGTTTGTGGACGCGGTGATGCTGAAGCCAATTCACTTTTTGGATACACAGAGTTGGGTCAAGTCAGTTGAATATAGCGCTGATGGGCAATATCTGAAAGTGGATGGAGTCGTGCATGACGTAGTGAGTGGAGGGGTGGCGAATGTAGAATTGACCGCAATCACTTGGCTTGAACATGGCTGTACTGCCGATGGCAAACTTTGTGCTCGTGCCTATGGCGGTCATATTAACGTCAGTGACACCTCTGCCAAGAATAAATCTTGGTTAGCCAAAGTGCAAATCAAAGAGCAATTCCCATCGCTTGATGCAACCTTATCACCGATGGGCGAGAGACTTTATGGCCTTGTGGGAAACACCATCAAACTTTGGGATGTGTCTTCAACACAAATACTAACTCAGTTAGACCCTTTCTTTACGGGTGGTCTGCGTCGCATTTGGTGGTCGCCTGATGGACAAAAAATAGCCTCAAGTAGTGTATCGGATTGTTGGCAAAAAGTGTGCGGTGTTAGATTTTCCCCAAATGGCGTGGCACTCCCCGCCCCGCGTGCGATCTGGGATATCACCTCAGCTCAAATTGTGCAAACGGATGAATGCTGGTATGGCTCTTATACCTGTTCATGGCCGGTTATGACAGATTGGTATGATGCCATCCAAATTCGGAATCCAAATACTGGAAAAGTGTTAAAGCGGTTTCGCCCTCATCATAGGGCTTTGGCTTCTGCTGACTTAAGCGTTGATCAAAATTGGATCGTCACCAGTGGGCAAGATAGCTCTTCAAAAGGCTCGGCGCGAGTGTGGGATGCAAAAAACTTCGCTCGCCTCGGCGAAGTCCCCACACGCCTCTACGATGTCGTGTTTTCGCCCAACGCCTTGTTAGTCATTGGTCATTCTACGACTGGGCTAGAGGTATGGGATTGGCAAAACAAGAAACAACTGTGGAAAGCTAATGAAGCGGGAGACCACTTCTGTTTTGCCTGTGATTGGTATGGGGAAAATCCTCAAGGTGTGGCTGTTAACCCAGCCGGAACGCTGATCGCTTCTTATGCCCCTTCAATAGGGAGTTCCGTCCACCTCTACTCCCTCACCTCCGGCGAGCTTCTCGCCACCCTCTCTGGTCACACCGCCGCTATCACCGGGGTCGCCTTCAATCCAGATGGCACCAAGGTCGCGGCGAGCAGTGCAGATGGGACGGTGTTGATTTGGGCGGTGCCTTAGAAAGGATGAAGGATGAATGGAAGCCATTCGTCATTCACCCCTCTTCCTTATATAATTTTCGCCATGTTCAAAATCCTGCTCGCTGACGACAACCCCAACATCCTCTCCTTTGTGCAACCCGCATTGGAACGCGAGGGGTATGGCGTGCTGACCGCCGCAGATGGCGTGGAGGCTTTGCATCAATGGGAGACCGAACACCCCGCGCTCATCGTCCTCGACATTGAGATGCCCGACCCCAACGGCCTCGCTGTCTGCCGCAAAATCCGCGACGCAGGTGATAGCGTGCCGATCATCTTCCTCACCGTGCGCGACAGCGTGAGCGACCTCGAACTCGGTTTCAGCCTCGGCGCGAGCGACTACATTTCCAAGCCCTTCGACATCCGCGAATTATTGGCGCGCGTGAAGGCGCGCCTGCCGCGCCCCTTACAAGAGTTCGGCAATTGCCTGCGCGTAGACGCCTTGCGCCGCGTGGTGATGGTGAGGAATGCGACGGGTAGCTGGGTCGTCGCAGATCTAACGCCGCGTGAGTTTGACCTGCTCAACTATCTCGTGACGAACGCCGGCCGCCCCATTGGGCGCATAGCCTTGCTGGAAGCGGTGTTCGACATCCCCGGCGATAGCGACATCGAGACCAAAACACTTGAGAAGCATGTGTGGTCGCTCCGCCAAAAGATCGAGCCGAACCCCAAAGAGCCGCGCTTCATCCTCAACGCGCGCGGGGTGGGATATAAATTTGACCCTGATTAATAACGCAAACTCTTTGTAGCGGATTGAGCTAAGTGCAGACCATCTCAGAAAAGATTTTCGGATGTTCGACTTCATCATCTATTTTGGCCCCCTCGAACTCATAAGCGTCCTCGGGGGGCTCGTCGCGCTCACAGCTGGGTTCGTGTTTTGGCAACGGCGTGCGGCGCACGCGGCCGAGCGCCACAATTTATTAGATGGGTTGCCCTATCCGGCGTTTATCTTTCGCGGCAAACGTTTGCATACCCACAACCCGGCCGCCACCGATTGGCGCGACAATTTAGACATTCACGCCCTAGCCGCCGATTCGCTCCGCACCGGGCAGAACATCGTCCGGACGATCCCGGCGGTGGAGGGGCAGGCTTTTCAGGCGCGGGTGGTGCGGCTCTCTACTACCGACACGCTCATCTTGCTAGAAGACCTCGCCGCCGCCCAACGTCAGCAAGCGTTCTATCGCAACTTCATCCAAAACGTCAGCCATGAACTTAAGACGCCGCTCACGGTCATTCAGGGTCATTCCGCCAAGATGGGCGATGCGCCCGACGACCGCGAGAGTTGGCAGGCCTCGCGGCGCATCATCACCGACGAAGCCAAGCGCCTCACCCAACTGGTAGACAATTTGCTCACGCTGGCCCGCCTCGAATCGCCCGCGTTTAATTTAGACCGTGCGCCGATGAGTTTAGCCGCGCTCCTAGAAGAATCGATCTTGCAAGTCTCCGACCTCGCCGAAGCACGCAAACTCGCCCTCACGCTCAACCTCACGCCCGGTTTGCCGCGCGTCGCCGCTGATCGGGCGCGGCTCAAACAAGTGATCCTCAACTTGCTCGACAACGCACTGAAATACACGCCGCCCGGCGGGGCGGTGATCGTGACTGTGCGCGTCGCCGATGGGAAGCTGATTGGTGAAGTGCAAGACTCAGGTGAGGGCATCCCCGCTGAGGATTTGCCGTACATCTTTGATAAGCTCTATCGAGCGCGGCGTCTCAAGGGGCGGCCGGTTGAAGGGTCAGGGTTGGGCCTGACCATCGCCCACCAGATCATCCGCGCACACGGGGGTGACCTCACCGCTCAATCGGAGCCGGGGCGCGGGTCTACGTTTATGTTTACGTTGCCAGTTTAATGCCAGACCCTAAAGGTCTTAAAGATCTTTAGGGTCTTAACCTAATGCGCCTTCTCTCTTCCCTCCTCGCCCTTCTCTTCTTTACCTCACTCGCCTGCACCATCGGCGTCGCGCCGCGTTCGGTGTTGGATCCAACGGCCACGCCCATCCCGCCCACCGCCACGATCACGCCGACCCCAACAGCGACCAGCGTTCCGTCCCTGACGCCCACCCGCGAAGTGATCGTCACGCTCACCACAACGCCAGCGGCACCCACAGCTACTCCGCTCGGCGGCGGGGACGGGTTTATCACCTTCCATTCTGGCGAAGATGGCGAGGAAGATATTTTCGTGATGGCGCTCAATGGCAGTGGCTTGAAGAACCTCACCAACTCGCCCGGGGCCGACACCAACCCAGTTTGGTCACCTGATGGGCGGCAGATCGCCTTTACCACCGCGCGCGATGGGCAACACGAAGTGTATGTGATGCAGGCGGATGGGTCAGACCCGCTCAACATCACGAACAACACCTTAGCGGATGATGACCCAGCGTGGAGTCCCGATGGGCAGTTCATCGTGTTCTCCTCAGACCGGGATGGCAACCGCGAACTCTACCGAACGCGCGCCGATGGCACCGACCTGTTCCGGCTGACGGCGAATTTCGCGTTTGACCTGCTCCCGCGCTATTCGCCGGATGGCAAGCAGATCGTGTTCGTCTCCAACCGTGACAGCGACAACGAAATTTACTTGATGAATGCCGACGGCTCTGATCTGCGCCGGCTGACCGAAGACCCTGGGAATGATCTCTATCCGACATGGAGCCCCGATAGCCTAGCGGTTGTCTTTGCCTCCAACCGCACCGGCAACTTTGAGCTCTATCGCCTCACGCTCGCGGACCTGACGCTGGAGAACCTGAGTAATAACCTCGCGCAAGATAGCTCGCCCGCCTATTCGTCGGATGGCTTGTGGATCGCCTTTGACTCCAATCGCGAGGGCAACTACACCCTCTTTCGGCTCAACTTGTTGACGCGCGGCATCACGCGGTTCATCTCCAGTAGCGGGCCAGCAGGTGGGCCGGATTGGAGGCCGTGAGCATGGCTGTCCTTGATTCCTGAATTCTTACAGGATGTTATACAATGGGGCGGGTTGGGGTAAGTTGCAACGCTAAATCACAAATAGCATCAATCAGTGAACCTCACGCCTGAGATAAATACTCTGATCGTTTTACAAAATGTCACCCTGATCAGCGTGACAGACCACTGCCTCCAAGGAGAACCTAGATCGCATGTCCACCAAAACCATCCTGTGCATGGCGAGTTACGAAAAAGGCTTCGACTTCATCCGCGAATGTAAGAGTCAAGGGGCACGCGTTTATTTGCTCACAGTGAGCAAGCTCAAAGATTCGCCCGAATGGCCGCGCGAAAGCATAGATGACATCTTTCACATGGAAGACACTTACGATCACCCGGCGTTGATCAAAGGCGCGAGCTATCTCATGCGCAACAACCCCTTTGACCTGATAGTGGCTTTAGATGATTTTGACGTGGAATATGCCGCCGATGTGCGGGAACATCTCCGCTTGCCGGGGATGGGCGCCTCGGTAACGCGCTTTTTCCGCGACAAACTCGCCATGCGTACGCGCGCGCGCGAGGCGGGGCTAGCTGTGCCGGAGTTCACTGGCGTTTTTAATAATGACTTGGTGAAGGCGTTCATCGAGCGCGTCCCCGCGCCGTGGATGCTCAAGCCGCGCTGGGAAGCTTCCGCGACGGGCATTAAAAAATGCCATCAACCCGACGAAGTGTGGCAAGCCCTCGAGGCCCTGGGCGACAAGCAATCGTTTCACCTCTTAGAGCAATACGTCGTCGGCGACTTATATCATGTGGACGCCCTCACCTCGGAAGGCGAGACGGTGTTCGCGCAGGCCAGCCAATATGCCACGCCGTTATTTGATGTAATGCACGGTGGCGGTTTGTTCTCCACGCGCACCCTCGCCCATGACTCCGCTGACGCCGTGGCCTTACGCGCCGCGAACCGCGCTGTAACAGAGGCGATGGGGATGCAACGTGGCGTGATGCACACCGAATTTATCAAGGGGCGTGAGGATGGGAAGTTTTATTTCTTGGAGACTTCGTGTCGCGTCGGCGGGGCGAACATCGCCGAGACGGTGGAATTTGCGACGGGCATCAACCTGTGGGCCGAGTGGGCTAAGATCGAATTGGCGCAAGGCGATGGCTCATATCGCTTGCCCGCTACACGCCAAGATTACGCGGGCATCCTCACCACGCTCGCCAAACAAGCCACGCCCGATCTCTCGGCCTATACCGAACCTGAAATCGTATGGCGGCTCAAGAAAGACTATCACGCTGGGCTCATTGTGGCCTCGCCTAATGCGGACCGCGTGAAGGAACTGCTCGAAGGGTATCAGCACCGCTTCTACCAAGACTTTCACGCCCGCCTGCCTGCGCCGGATAAACCAACCAGCTAGGTGTTAGAGACCAACACCGATGATTAAGGGGGTAACATGAGACCTCTGCGGTTTGAGGTGAGCTAAGTTTAGAGGTCGCGCTGGTGCGCGAAGCGATCAGCGCGACCATCCAATGCAATGCCTAATCTAAGGTGGAGGTGGGGATTAGTCTTCCTCTGCGCCCTCTACCTCCTTGGCGCACTTCCCTACCTCACCAACTATCCCCTTATAGATTGGGCGCAACCGATGATCGCCGCGCCCGCCGCCAAACTCGCCACCCAAGGCGTGTATGGTTCGGATATGTTCACCGGCTTCTATCACGCTGAGGAACGTAACTACGATCACCTGCCCCTCTATCCACTGTTCGTGACGCTCGCTTTCCGTCTCGGCGGCGTGGGCATTTTGCAAGCGCGTTTGGTCTCAGTGGGCGCGGGGCTGATGGTGTTGCTCGCCACCTTTGCGCTGGGGCGGCAGTTGGGCGGGGTCAGGTTGGGACTACTCGCCGCCGCTTTCTGCCTCATGCGTTTGGCCCTCCCCAACTATGATGAAGTCGAACGCCTCGGTTATCAACTCACCCAAACCGGCATCCCGCTCATAGACTTCGCGCGAGTGATCCGGTTTGATGTGCTGGTGCCAGCGTGGGGCGCATTGGCGTGTTTGTGTTTTGTCGAGGCGGTGGGACGTTCGGCGCGATGGGGATTTATCGTGGCAGGTGGGTTAATCGGATGCGCCACGCTCACGCACATCTATGGCGGGTTCATCTTGCCACTGCTCTGCGCGGCTTATGTGTGGCACGTCGGACGCACCGCATGGCGTCACCCAGCGCTTTACCTCACCCTGCTCGGCTTTGGGCTGACGCTGTTGCCCTATCTCATCTATGTCGCGCTCGGTTGGCCGGATTATGCTGGGCAAATGCTACGCCACGAAACCCGCTTCGATTTATTCAATCCCGATTTTTATTGGCACAGCCTCACCACCGAACCCTTGCGCTATCTGGCGTTGTTCGGCGGCAGTTTTCGCCAACCCATTCTCTGGCCGCGCGTGGGGCTGTGGGTCTTGGTAGCGGGTTTGCCCCTTGCTAGCCTGTGGCTGTGGCGCGAGCGGCTTTCACTCCCACATCGCTTATTGTTTCTCTCACTGCCTGTGCTCCTCGCACAATTGGCGTTGCTGATCAATTACAAACGTTACCCTTATATGTCGCTCCTCTTGCCGTTCATCGCGTTGCAGATCGCGTATGTCGCTCAGCAATTATGGGAAGGTTCGAGTGGTTGGAAACGGTTGTGTTTGATCGGGCTTGGTGCGGCGTTGCTGGTTGAGAGCGGCTATGGCCTCGTGGATAGTTGGCAGATGGCGCGCGCCACAACCCCGTATGCGGCACTCACGCAATCTTTGCGGCAAGTCATTCCCCCTACCGCGCGCGTCCTTGCCTCGCACATCACCTGGTTCGCGCTCAGCGACTATCCCCACTTTCGTTCGCTTAATCTCCCTTTCGTGTTGTCTGACCCACAATATCAATATGTCGTCACACCGTCCTTGCCGGAGGTCTTACATGACCTCGCGCCCGATTACATTGTGGTCGAAGAACGCCTGCTCAAATCTTACACACACCCAGAGCGTTTGCCGGGCGCGAAAGAAGTGAACGAATGGCGCATCTTAGACGAGTATACGCAACAGCATTGCCAATTAGTTGAGCGCCTCGACGCCCCCGACTATGGTTTCCCGTTGATCTATGCTTGCCAGCCCTCTGAGTAACGTGCGCTGGCGACGGTGGCGGGTCACGTTGATCAATGCCGCTAGCCAATTGTTCTTGCCGCTCCTCAGCCCGGTTGTTGCGTGGCTGGTGTTGCGCGTGGCCTCGGCGGCGGTGTGGGGCGAGTTCGTCGGCTGGCTGGTCATCGTGCAATTAGGGGCGCATCTCATCGGCTGGGGCAATAAAGAGTATCTCCTGCGCGAGTTCAGCCGCGCTCCAGCGCGGGTAGCAACACTCTGGCAAACCAGCTTGTTCACTCGGTTGGGATTGCTCGTCTTTTTCACGCTGGGCGTTGGGGGCTGGTTTACCGGCGCGCAGGCGATGTGGCTAGTGATCTGGTGCGGCCTGCTCGCGCTCGATCAATCATTCGAGGTGCTGGTCACGTATCACCACGCGTTTGGCGTGGCGCTCCTGATAGACCTGTGCGGCCTCGGCAGTTTGGGTGCGCTGGTCTGGCTCAATCGCGCCGCGCTCACACCAGAGGTGTTGTTGCGTTGTTATGTCGGCGTGACCGCCTTGCAAGTCATTTTGCTAGCGACCTATTTTCGTCACCTCCTTGCCCACTGGCGGCCCCAGATTGACCTCGCCTATTTCCCCGCCGCTCTTTCCTTTTTTCTGCTCGGCCTGAGCGGCCTGCTCCAATCGCGGATAGACTTATACGCGGTGAATGCGTATCTCCCCAAAGCCGAAGTTGGGCGCTATCAAATCCTCAGCAGTTTTCTGCTCTATCTGCAAGCCCTCGCGGCGTATGGTCTCACCCCGTGGGTCAAATCACTCTATCGGCTCAACCGAGCGGCCTTTCTCAAACTCACCGCGCGGTTGATGGGTTTGGGCGCGTTGCTCATCCCGCCCGCGTTGTTTGGCCTGCAGTGGTTGCTCGGCGTGCATTATCACCTTGAGTGGCCGTTCGCCTTTTGGTTAGTGAGCGCGCTTTTCGTGTGGCCGATCTATTGTTATTTGCCGATCATTTATTGGCTCTATAAACAGGACCAGGCCCGCTGGGTGTTAGCGGTCAATTTCTTTGGCGCGGCGCTCAATCTCGTGCTTAATCTATGGCTGTTGCCAACGTTCACCGTGCTGGGCGCGCTTGTCGCTAACGCGGTGGCGCAATGGGGGATGTTGGGGGTGTATCTTGCAGTCATCAGTAGTCAGAAGTCAGTAGCCAGATAAAGAATCTTACGGATGACCACTTCTTCCACCTCTGGCGTTATCGGTCTAATGAACGATCAGTTTACCGCCCACTTGCGGCGCTTCTTGTTGGCCTTTGAAGCCACGCGACACCTGACACCCGCCCCCACCGAATACGAGTCCCTCCCCTTTGGACAAAGCGGACATCCTGATCCGAATTGGTGCAATGAGTGGCGCTGGCGCGAATATGACTTGCAAGTGTTGACGACGTTGTTGGCTGGGAAGCGCGCGCTGAAGATCTTGGATGTCGGTGCGTGGAACGGCTGGCTCAGCCATCGGCTGACTCGACTGGGGCATGCGTTGACCGCGATAGATTATTTTGACCACCCGCGCGATGGCCTCGGCGCGCGGCAGTTCTACAGCACCGCCACGCAGTGGCGCGCGATCCAAATGGACTTGCGCGATCTCTCCGTCTTAGGCGAGACCTTTGACGTCATCATCCTCAATCGTTGTTTGGCTTTCATCCCCAACCCAGTGGTCTATGTGCGACATTGCGCTCAATGGCTAAGGCCGGGCGGGCAACTTATCCTCACCGGCTTGCAGTTTTATCGTGACCCGCGCCGCAAGGCTGAGCAGGTCGCCGCTGAGAATGCGGCTTATTACGCTCAAACCGGTCAGGAGCGTTTTTTATTTCCTACCAAGGGTTATTTGGATGGGGGAGATCGAAGCGCCTTGCGCCAAATGGGGGTGAGGTTGAAGCATTACCCTCAACTTTGGCGCGCACGGCTTAGAGCCTGGCTGTGGGCAAACGCGCCCGTGTGGATGTATGGGGTTTATTCCTCCACTGGGTAAAGCCACTCCAACCCCCGCCACACATCATTCTGCCACGCGGTGTAGTTATGCCCAGCCGGGTATTCGCGGTAAGTCACATCGTAATTTTTTGCTTGTAACAACTCGTGCATACTCTGGTTGACCACCAGCAAGTCGCGCAAATCGTAGCGCCCCACATCCATCCAAATTTTGAGCGCTGGGTTCAGGCTGGCGCGCAACAAATCCCACACCACAAAGTCGTGCCCCAACATACTAAACGCGCCGGATTGACTCAGCACCGAGCCAAAAATTTCGGGGAGGCGCAAGGCCGTGTAGAGCGCGGCCACGCCGCCCATCGAAGCCCCCATCACCCCATACGCCCCCGGATGTTCATTGATGTTGATTAAGTTCAAATGTAATTGCGCTAAGGGCAAGACCGCATAATCAATAAACCGCACTGTGAGATCGCTACAGCCATATTCCAAACCGCGCGCCTGTTTGCCATTGGCGACCAACGCCAAGGCCACCGGGCGAATACGCCTTTGCGCAATGAGGTTGTCCACCATGTTAACCAACCGGCCGCGACGCACGTAGTCAGGCCCATCAAAGACCACCAATAGCGGACACGGGCGAGGCGAGGGTGGTTGATAGAGCAACACTTCTCTCTGAGGTGTAGCGGCTAACATGCCCGCTTCCACAATATGGCTGGTCAGCAGTTGGTTGGGCACGCCGCGATCCAGTCGCCCTAGGTTCGTCTGCTCGGCTTCGGGCATGTAGAAGAAGTGATTGTATTGCGCGACGCCATTTGAAAGGCGGCGGGTGTTAAAGGGGTCGCGCAAACGCGCTTCGGTCTCATTGGTTTTAAAGAAGGCATACTCCAGATACGCATTCGCGGGCAGTGTTTCAGTGTGCGTCCACAGGGTTGGGGTGATCTGTTGTAAGTTCGTGCGCCCCCGCTCAAAGCCCCAATCGTTAAAATCGCCGCCGAGGAGCGGCGCACTTTTACCCCGCCACAGAAACGTGACGGTTTCGCCATCTATGAGGGGAGTGCCTTCAGCCTTAGCGCGTTTGAGGAGAGGATGGATCATATAAGTTAGCGAGATTGGCAGACCAGCCTAACAATTCCCCTATACCAGAAGTTTACATCATTTTACAGTTCTAAAGATAGCGGTCGGGAGCGTTACGGGAGGCTCTGCAATTGAAAGAGCGTGGTGCCATAAGGCGGCAAGGTCGGTAGAGGTTGATAATGGTCAAAACCGCCAGTCGCAGTAGTGGCCAGCGGCGCGCCGAGGTCCCCCCCCATAAGCGGCACAACCTGATAGGGGCCATGCAGTGAACCACGCGCCAGCGATAAATCATACGCAGTGATAGGTTGCTCGCCCAAATTAACTAAGACCAATACCGTCTCATCAGGCGTCGTGCGTAACATGGCATAGAGCGCGGGGTGCGAAGCGGTCACTTCTACCACTTCGCCCAGGCGCAATGCCACATGCTCATTCCGCAGATGGATCAGCGCGCGATAGTGGTTGAGGAGCGACTGAGCCTCAGCCATTTGTTCAGCCACGTTGCGCCCTTTCGCGTAATCGGCATTGACTCGTTCCCATGGCGTGCCGGTGGTGAAACCGGCGTTAGTCGCGTTCGCCCACTGCATCGGCGTCCGCAAGAGTTCATCGGGCTTGACGCCAAACATGCCGATCTCTTCGCCATAATACACAAACGGCACGCCGGGTGCGGTCAACAACAGCGAAGCCGCCACTTGCGCACGTTCGAGTTTATTCATCAGTTGCGCACTCACGCGATTTTGATCGTGATTGCTGAGGAAGGTCGCCATGTGGGTCGCGCCATCAAAACGCGGCAAGTCTGCATTAATGAGTGAGGCGACACCCGCCGCTTTTTGGGTGCGCGCGGCAATGATAAATTTTTCCGCGAGATCAAAATTGAAGGCGAGGTCGAGTCGTTCCTGCTTCACATATTCACCCGCCAGCCCCGAGTCGCCCCAAATCTCGCCGACGGTCATAGCTTGCGGATTGATCTGCTTGTAAACGGTGTGATAGCCCTGCCACCATTCCAACGTGGCGGGCGAGTTTTCGATCACCGTGTCTTCAATTAAATACTTAGCCGCGTCCAACCGAAAGCCATCCACCCCAAGGTCAAGCCAGAAACGGGTAATGTCGGTCACCTCTTCCGTCACAACTGGGGTGCGATAGTTGAGGTCGGGCATCTCGCTCCAAAAGTAGCCGTAGTAGTAACCCCCACCGCGCTCATACCAGCCGCGCCCTTGTGGTTGGTCAGCCCACACATACCACTCGCGATAAGGCGAGGCGGGGTCTTGCGCCGCGACAAACCAGGGGTGCTGGCTGGAGGTGTGATTCAACACAAGGTCAATGATGACGCGAATGCCGCGTTGGTGGGCTTCAGTGAGCAAGTTCTTAAAATCATCCAACGTGCCGTAATCGGGGTTGACCGCTTCATAATCGGTGACATCGTAGCCGTGATAGGACGGTGACGGGTGAATGGGCATAAGCCACAGCCCCGTCACGCCCAAGTCTTGCAAGTAATCCAGTTTGGCTGTGATCCCGTTGAAGTCACCAATCCCATTTCCATCTGAGTCATAAAAACTGCGGACGAAGATTTCATAGAACACCGTGTCGCTCCACCACGGCGCGCCATCCGTGCCAGCCGGTGGCCGTTGGATGGGTTTAACCGGCAAGGCGGAAGGCAGGATAGGCGTAGGAGTTGAAGTGGGAGGTGGAGGAAGGGTGACGGTGGGCGAGGGTGCGCTGACACAGGCAACGAGGCTAACGAGCAGACTAACTGAAAGCCAGCGGCGTAGCCTGTCGTTAAACCAGAGACGCGCCATAGCGCGTCTCCACCATAACCAACTTGAGCGAATGAATCTCATCCCGCTACTCTTTCACCCCGCCTGTTGTCAGCCCACCGACAATCTGTTTCTGGAGGGCGATGTAGATGAGTGAGACGGGCAGGGCCACGATGATGGCCATGGCGCTAAACCGATTCCAGGGGATGTTTTGGGCATACTGCCCAGTTATTTTGTAGAGGGCCATCGAGAGGGTTTGATCTTGAATCTGAGACAGAAACAAGGAGGGCATCGTAAATTCTTGCCAATGTCCGATGAAGCCAAGGAAGAAGGTGACCGCGAGTTGGGGCGCGGCCAGTGGCAAGACGATTTGAAAAAAGATGCGATTGAAATCTGCGCCATCAATCATCGCCGCTTCTTCTAATTCGCGCGGGATGGTGTCGAGGTAGCCTTTGAGATTCCAAACGGCGAAAGGTAATGCGCCAGCCGTCATGGCAATGCCTACTCCGAGGAGCGAGTCTCGCAAATTAAAAACGACCTTGCCCGTTTCGTTCATAATCCGAATGCTGTTCATCAGCAAATAGAGTGGTGTAGACAAGCCGACCGCTGGCAGGAGGAGCGGGATAAATACCAATACCATTAAAAACTGACGGCCTTTGAATTTAAATCGAGAGAAAGCATAGGCCGCTACCACGGCCACCAACAGGGCGATTAAACCCACACCCACTGACAAGACGAAACTATTAAAAAACAGGCGGATAAACGATATATCATCGCCTGTTGGGCGATCCAGCACTTGTTGAAAAGCAATCGTCGAAATTTCAGTTGGGATGAGCGCCAACGAGGAGGGGCGCGTCGTTTTAGAACTAAAGGCCAAGGTGACAACATACATAATGGGGAACAGCACTTCAGCCGTAATCGCCAAACACAGCAATTGCAGTAACAACTGCCGCCATAAGGGGAGGCTCTGCCCCCCCGCTTCATTGGAGGTGTTGAGGTTTAGGAAACGCACAATAGGGTTGGTGGAAGTGGTTGGGGCCGGTGTCATCTTAAGCCTCCGAGTAACTTTGTGTCGCTTTGGTCAAGCGGTTGGTAATCAGGAAGATAATGATTGATACAAAAAAGACGATCACGGCAAACGCTGCGGCGGCACCAAATAAGTGCTGATTCCGCACGAGGTCATACGCGAAGGTGACGAGGATTTCGGTCGAGCGCGCTGGGCCACCCCCAGACAGGAAATATACAAAACTAAACAAGTTGAAAGAGGTGGTAAAGCCATAGATCGCCGCCGGGATCATGGCGGGGCGCAGGAGCGGGACGGTGATGTTGAAAAATTGTTGAGGCCCAGTCGCGCCATCAATCGAAGCCGCTTCGTATAAATCTTTGGAGATGCTTTGCAACGCACCCGTCGCCACCACGACCATAAACGGCCAGCCGAGCCAAAAATTGGCGATCATCATGGCGTAATAGGCGAGCGGCAACGGCGCGCCGGGGATGAGAAATTCAATCGGCGGTTTATATTCGGCGAGCCAACGAATGATGATTGGCTCGGAAGACCCAAACAAAGTAGCGACCGCCGTTAAAAATTGATTCATCGCCCCATACTGTTCATCAAAAATGTTGCGCCAAACCGTCGCCACGACTAAGGGCGGCACAACGACGGGTAAAATATAAGCGGCGCGATAGATGCGCTTGAACCACAAGCCAGGTGTGTTTAGCGCGACTGCGATCAGCACACCGGCTGGGACGTGCAACGCGACGTTTGAGATGGCCCACCATAGGTTGTACCAAAGCACCCGAAAGAAATCGAAGTTCTGAACCGGCAAGCCTCCCGTGATAATTTTGACGTAATTTTCAATGCCAATGAACTTCAAAGTGGGTGAGGCCAGTCCTTCCCGCAAATGCTTGAGGTCAAAATTGGTAAAGGAAATAAAAACTTGATAGATGAGGGGATAAAATGTGATGACCGCCATAATAGCAAAAGCGGGCAAAAGGTAGGTATAGGCTAGGTTATTCTGCGAGTTGAGGCCACGCGCTTTGGTAGGGGTTAAAGCCGATTGAGCCATACGCTAAGATCCTCTGGGGTGAAGGTTAGAACTGATTGTAATCATTCTGCTCCAGCGCGCAACTGGTGATATAAGGTTGAGAATGTTCTTAAAACACATGGGCAAACAGAGAGACTGTTTGCCCATGTGTTCACATATACAACCGGTGACAGTTGCCTTCGATAATGAAGGTCTAGTCTTTATTTATTCGCGTTCGCGGTCGCGGTCGTTACCCAATCAGCGGCGGCGGTGCCCTTCTCGAACACTTCATCCGTGCCGCAGAAGTTGGACCAATACTTGCCGAGTTCGGGGACTTGCGGGCGCACGGTCGCGGTGGTGAAGGAATCGGAGAAGGCCTTGATGAGCGGATCCGTGATGTCCACATCCGTGCGACCGGGGACGTGACCGGCTTCTTTCATCATCTCGGTCTGGGCGACCTTGCTGGTGAGGTAGAGCGCCAGCTTCACCGCCGCATCTTGATGTTGGCTGTTCGGGCTGACGTAGAAACCATCCACGCCGAGCATCGGGCCAGCCGCACCCTTGGGGCCAGCCGGGATGGGGGCCACGCCCAGTTTGTCACCGAGCGCCTTTTGGTAATCGCCGAGTGCCCAGTTGCCGTTGAAGGTCGCGGCGATCTTGCCCTCGCGGAACGGAGCGGCGGCATCGCCGTCAGTTTTCGGCAGATTGTTCTTCTTGGCGATTTGATAGGCGTCATTCAAGAACGCCATCGCGTCCGCCACGCCACCTTGGTCAGCGACGACTTTCCAGTTCTCATCAAAGACCTTGCCGCCAAAGGCTTGGAAGAACCCATAGTGGTGGTAGCAACCATAGCTAATGGCGATGGAATCGCCCTTCTCCAAACCAGCCATCAGTTCTTCGGTGGTCGCGGGCGGGGTCGGGAGCATTTCTTTATTGTAGAACATAGCCACGGCCTTGAGCGATTCCGGCACGCCATACATCTTGCCGTCGAGGCTCATGCCGTCCAACGCGAGTTGGGCGTAACCATCAGTGTGGCCCTTCATTAGGTCGGTGATATCAGCGATGAGGCCCGCGCGGGCATCGTCACCCAGCGAGTCGTTGGGGGCGATGAACATATCGGGGCCACCACCAGCCGCCACATCGGTACGATATTTGTTGAAGATGTCGTTGAAGGGGACTTGCAGAACGTTGATCTTCAGTTCGGGCAGGTCTTTTTGCGCGGCGGCCACCAGTTCGGTCATCGCCGCTTCTTCAGCAGAGCCAGTGCCGTAGGCGTGCCAGAAGGTCACTTCCACTTGCTCCATCGCCGTGGTCGCGGTGGGCTCAGGGGCTTTGGTCGCTTCAGGCGCGGTGGTCGCCGCCGGCGGTTGGGTCGCTTGCGGCGCGGTGGTCGGGGCAGCGGTCGCGGCGGGCGAACATGCGGCGAGGACGAAGGCGGCGACCACCAACAGGTTTGTCGCCATCAGAAAACTCTTTTTCATTTCAAACTCCTCCAGTAAAGGAAACTAGGCTGGGAAACTCTGTCCCAAAAATTTAAAGCGTGAGTAAGCATTAGCACTCGGTCGTCTTTCTAAACGTTATCACCTCCTTAATCAGAGAAATGGCGGCGTGGTTCAAGTATACCAAATAGGATCGATCACGCCGGTTCGGTGTCGGCAATTTGAGCCGCAGATGCAGGCGCCTGATGAGCGCCATTGGGTTGGGGACGTTCCCAACGCCCCTCGTTGTAATCTTGAAAAGTGCGATCCAGCGCCAGCCACAATGCGCCGTAGGCCGTCGAGCGTTGGCCGAGCGTGGCGATGGTGATGCGCGTCGCGCGCAATGAAGCGCGCAGGGTATGTTCATTAATGGCGTTTTGAATTGGGTCAAACAGATAACGCCCTGCCCCCACCACCCCTCCGCCGATCAATACTAAACTTGGGTTAAGTAAATTGATCAAACTGGCTAAGGCGCTCCCGATGTAACGACCAGCATCGCTGAGGAGCTGTTGGCTGACCACATCGCCCTGCGTCGCCGCTAGAGCGACATCTTGCGCGGAGATCGTTTCGGGATCACCTTTTTCGGCGAGTTGGGTGCGTTGGCCGGCTTTGACCGCCAGTGTGGCGCGTTGGGCAATCGCCCGCCCGCCCGCCATCGCTTCTAAACATCCGTAGTTACCACACGAACAAGGCGGCCCGTCTTGGGTGATGGTGACATGCCCAATTTCCCCAGCCGTGCCTAATACGCCATGATAGAGCTTCCCATCTAATACCAAGCCACACCCGATGCCCGTGCCGATTTTGATATAGGCCAAATTGCTTTCGCCTTGCCCACCGCCAAAGGCCCATTCGCCTAAGGCTCCTAAGTCAGCATCGTTATCTAAGGTAACAGGCTTACGCCAATGTTCCATCAAGCGTTGGCGGATGGGGAAGCCATCCCAACCGGGCATGATTGGCGGGGCGGAGACAATGCCTTGCGCCGCGATCACCGGGCCGGGCACACCCACGCCAATCGCTTTCACCTCGGCGAGGGTGGTTTTCGCCTCACCAAGTGTAAGGTCAACAGTTTGATAGACTTCTTCTAAGCAAGTTTCTGGCCCCAAAGAAATGTTGAGCGGCTGTTGCGTTTCGGCGATGATCTTTCCTTGCAGGTCGGCGACCAAAATGACTAAATGACTGGCACCAATGTCTATTCCTATTACCCGCCCGGCTTCAGGATTGATCTCCAACACAATCGGGCGACGCCCCCCTCGCGAGACCCCTACTCCGCGTTCCAACACTAAACCCGTCTCAATTAGATTATCAACGATAGCCGAAACAGTTGAACGACTGACGATTAACCGTTGCGCGATTTCGGCCCGTGAGATACCTTTTAGCGCTTTGCGGATATGATCTAAAATCGCTTCTTTGTTCAGTTGTCTGACAATTCTTGTCTCGTTTAGTTCGTTGATCAAGATTAAATG
>Ga0315912_10001004_pt1 | contig 38854 bp, 37 predicted proteins | sample VfabasoilMG_FD_204469 | JGI IMG/M metagenome (GOLD analysis project Ga0315912, IMG submission 204469) | Garden soil microbial communities collected in Santa Monica, California, United States - V. faba soil | ecosystem: Environmental > Terrestrial > Soil > Garden | place: USA: California... | reverse complement strand
ACCCAAGGACTGCGAACCGCGTCACGGCGCATGGCGCCGCTGGTCTCTAACTACATCAGTCGGCAAGAAAACCGCGTTGGCGGCCCGCCCGCTGTGACGTCGTCGGCAGATCGCCGCGCCGGCACGCGGGAAGATTGCATTACGTCACATGCCTGTGCGGCAATGCACAGGCGGTGGCATGTGGAGGACCCTGTGAAGCGAAGCATCGAAAACGCGAACCGGATCACACCGGGCCTGCTGGCCCGCGGTGCCCTGTTCGGCCTGGTCAGCCTGCTGGCGGCCTGTACACAGGGCCCGGGCGGCGGTGGCATCGGCCTGGCCAGCGGCCAGGAACCCGATCCGGCGACCGTCGACTTCCCGATCTTCTACATCCGCCACCAGATACCCGAGGAACAGGACGACGTCACCCGGATGCGCCCCTTCGTCGAGGACGAGGAATACAGCGCGACGTTGTGGAAACGCGACCGCGCCAGCCCCGGCGCCCCGGAAACCGAGCTCACCGCCCGCCTGCGCGTCGACCCGCTGGGCGCGGAAGAAGACCGCTACGACATCAAGGATCTCGCCGTCTCCCCCGATGGCCTCAAGGTGGCCTTCGCCATGCGCGGCCCCCTCGACGACGCCGACGACGAGGACGAGCCGCCGACCTGGAACATCTGGGAATACGACATCGCCACCGACGTGCTGCGGCGCGTGATCAGCTCGGACACCCTGGCCGAGGAAGGCCAGGACGTCTCGCCCGCCTATCTACCCGACGGCCGCATCCTGTTTTCGTCGACCCGCCAGCGCCAGTCCAAGGCCATCCTGATCGACGAGAACAAGCCGCAGTACGAGGCCACCACCGAGGCACGCAACGAATCCGCCTTCGTGCTGCACGTGATGAACGCCGACGGCACCGACATCCACCAGATCAGCTTCAACCCGTCGAGCGACCTCGACCCCACGGTGCTGCAGAACGGCCGCGTCCTGTTCACGCGCTGGGACCGCGCGCCGGGCCGCGACGGCCTGCACCTGTACACCACCAACCCGGACGGAACCGACACGCAGCTGCACTACGGCGCGCTGTCGCATGCCACGGGCACCCCGGTTGACCCGGTCACCGGGGACCGCCCGGAAATCGAATTCACGCGCGCCCGCGAGATGAGCGACGGCCGCCTCATGGTGCTGACGCGCGAACGCACCGACGTGGACTTCGGTGGCAGCCTCACGATCGTCGATGCGCGGACCTTCGTCGAAAACACGCAGCCGCTCGCCGGCAGCGGGGCCACCGGACAGGCGCAATCGCCGGCCACGCTCAATGACGTGCGCACCATTCCCGGACCCTCACCCGGTGGGCGCTTCGAATCCGGCTTCCCGCTGTGGGACGGCTCGGGTCGCATCCTCGTGAGCTGGTCGCAGTGCCGCCTGCTCGACGTGGGCGGCGTCGATCCGACGCGCATCGTGCCCTGCACCGATGCCGGCATCGCCGCGGCGAATGCCGAGGCGGCGCCGCCGCTGTACAGCATCTGGATGTTCACGCCCGCGCAGAACACGATTCTGCCGGTGATGTCGCCGGTGGAAGGCGTGATGATCACCGAGGCCGTGGCCGCGCAGCCGCGCACTCCCCTGCCCGCGGTCATCCTCGACAAGAAGCCGCCCGTGGACCTGAGCCCGGACCTGGTATCCGAAGGCGCCGGCATCCTCGCGATCCGCAGCGTCTACGACATCATGGGCACCGACCAGGCCACCATCAACGGCAACCAGTTGAGCTCGATCGGCAACGTTTCGAACCCGGGCAGCACGCACTATGCGAGTCGCTCGGTGCGCTTCGTGCGCATCGAAAAGCCGGTGTCGCAGCCCGACGATGACGACGTCGCCGATCCTGACAATTCCGCCTTCGGCCCCACGGGCGTGATGCGCGAGATCGTCGCCTATGCGCCGGTCGAGCCCGATGGCTCGGTGCGCATGAAGGTTCCGGGCAACATCGCGTTCCAGATCTCGCTGCTCGACGTGAACGGCCGGCGCGTGGGTCCGATCCACCGCTCCTGGCTGTCGCTGCGTCCCGGCGAAGTGCTCGAGTGCAACGGCTGCCATACCCGCACCACGGCTAACAACACCATCGCGCGTTCGCATGGCCGCAAGGGTTCGTTCAACTCGATCTACGCGGGCGCCACCGCCACGGGCGGGGCTTTCCCCGGCACGGTCAACACCATTTCGCCCGAGGCCGGCGACACCATGGCCATGGCGCGTTCGCGCCCCGGCTCGTCGTGCATCGACTCGATGGACATCGAACATTGCGGCGCACCCTCGGTCACGCCCAGCGCCGACGTGGTCTACAACGAAATCTGGAAGCCGAATGCGCAGCCCGCCGAGTCATTCAGCTTCAGCCATATGGCATTGAGCACGGCCAGGCCCACCAATCCCTATTGTTATCCCATCTGGTCGGCCACCTGCCGCATCACCATTCACTACGCCACCATCGGCGCGCGTCCGGGTCACATCGACCCGTTGTGGTCGGTTCCGCGCCCCGTGGGCGGCATCGACGTGAACAACGACGGCACCCCCGAGTTCCCGCACACCTGCACCTACTGCCACAACCGCGTGAGTCCCGCGGATCCGGCGGTGATGCAGCTGCCGGCCGCATCACTCGAACTGACACCCGGTGTGTCGGCCGATGATGCTCTCCAGGAGGAGTCCTATCGTCAGTTGCTGTTCGGCCGGCCCGAGCTCGAACTCGTGAACAACGTGGTCGTGATCCGCCAGGTCCCGGTGCTCGATGCCAACGGCAACCAGGTGCTCGACGACAATGGCAACCCGGTATTCCAGGAAAACACGCTGCCGGCGTCGATGGCGGCGGGCAATGCCCGCGGGTCGCGATTCTTCAACGTGATGAACAATGCGACGCACCAAGGTATGCTCACGCCCGCTGAACTGCGCCTGATTTCGGAGTGGCTGGATATTGGAGCCCAGTATTACAACGACCCGTTCCCGCCGACTCCGCAGAATTAGTCTTGGGCTCTCGCTCGTCTTCGCGTGTTCCCTCTCTGCCACAGTCCTAGCAAAGGAGACCGAGGCGGAAAAGGCCGCCAAGGAAGCGGCGGCGCAAGAGAAACTGCTTCAGGTCTTCGTCCACGAGCCTTACCTCGAACTGTCGACGGGGCCGGGTCGCGGCTACCCCGTGTTCCACGTGGTGGAGCGCGACGAGTCCGTGGACGTGCTGTACCGCCGCACCGACTGGTTCAAGGTGCGCACCGAGAGCGGCGTCGAGGGCTACGCGCGGGCGCGCGACATGCGTCGTACGCGGCTGGCCGACGGCACGCCCTTCATCTTCAATCTCGGCGATCGCGATGGCTTCACCTCGCACGACTGGGAAATCGGCATCGGTGGTGGCGACTACGGCGGCGCGAATCTCATCAGCGCCTATGGCGCGTATTCGCTCACCGACAACATGAAGGTCGAGCTCAACCTGTCGCAGTTCCTGGGCAATGCCTCGAACGGCTACAAGGCCGAGCTCGGACTCACGCATGTCATCGTTCCGGAGTGGCGCCTGTCGCCGTTCCTGGAACTGGGCACGGGCTACGTACTCACGGAGCCGCGTGCCACATTGGTTCTTCCGGAAGATCGCGAAGACCAGACTGCCTACGTGGGCGCGGGCCTGCGTTTCTATCTCACCCGGCGCTTCTTCGTAAGGGCCGACTATCGCTGGCACACCATTTTCACGAGCCGCGATGACAACGAGGAGTTGGAAGAATGGAAAGTCCTAATCGCCTGCTTCTTCTAGCAGCGACCCTGGCGGCCACCGTGATGCTCTCGGGCTGCGCCTCGCTGCGCTGGCCGTGGAGCGACGACAAGGAGCTCGAACAGCAGGCGAGCGAAGACCAGGCTGCCGCCGAGGAAGCCGCCGAAGAGGCCGATACCACGCCGCCGCGCGTCATCGAGCCGAACGTGGCGCGCCGCAAGATCAAGACGCCCAAGATCGACAACGAGAACTGGGAAGTCGGCGCGGGCATGGGCTTCGTGTCGATCGAGGATTTCGGAACGAATTCCGGGTATGCGGCGATGCTCGCCTACCATGTGACAGAAGACTTCTTTTTCCGCGCCGACCTGGGGCAATCCACCGCCGGTGAGACCAGCTTCGAGACCCTGGCGGGCGACGTCGAACTGCTGACCGGAGATGAGAGACGCTTCACGTATTACAGCCTCTCGCTGGGCTACAACTTCCTGCCTGGCGAGGTCTTTCTCGGTCGCGGGACCGCCATGAACAGCAGTTTTTATGTGTTGGGTGGGATAGGAAGCGTGGATTTCGCCGGTGATGACCGGCTCACGATCAACTTCGGCGCGGGTTACCGCGTATTGCCCACCGACTGGCTGGCCATACATCTCGGAGTGCAGGACCGTGTGTTCGACTCCGACCTGTTGGGCGAGACCAAGGTCACCAACAACATAGAAATGATCCTGAGCGCGACCGTCTTTTTCTGACGGAGTAGTCATGTCGGCACGCACAGTCATTGGAATCGTCAAAGGATTGGCCCTCGCCGCCGCGTTCGTGTTGCCCGCGTTCGCCGCGACCTCGTCGGGCCCGGCCCCGGGTTTCCAGCTCTCCGGCCGCGGTGGCAAGACCATCGACCTCACGCAGTTCAAGGGCCAGGTCGTGATGATCAATTTCTGGGCCACCTGGTGCGGTCCGTGCCGCCAGGAAATGCCTCTGCTCGAGGACATCTACAAGAAGTACAAGCCCATGGGCTTCACCATGCTCGCCGTGAACGTCGAGCCGGATTCGAAAGCCGCCGAAGCCTGGCTGGGCAAGCTCGCCAAGCCCGTGACCTTCCCGGTCGCGTTCGACGTGGACAGCAAGGTCAGCAAGGCCTACAAGGTGGCCGGAATGCCGAGCACCGTGTTCGTCGACCGCAAGGGCAACGTGCGCGTGATGCACAAGGGCTACAAGCCCGGCGATGAGAACTTCTATCTCACGCAGATCCGGTCGATGCTGAAGGAATAAGGAACCAGCCCATGCGCACCATCCGCGGTTTGTTTGTCCTCACTGCCCTGTGCTTCGGCGCGGCGGGCTGCAGTTCAATCGAACCGTGGGTGAAGCCATACGATCGCGAGAACCTCGCCGATCCGATCATGGCGGGCCGCGCCGCGATCTCGCAGGACTTCCTCGACCACGTGTTCGAATCGCGCGAGGGCTCGCGCGGAGCCACCGGCGGCGCCGGTGGCGGTTGCGGCTGTAACTAGCTTCCACGATGCGCCGCGCCATGCCTGCCAAGAAACACGAACGCCTGCTCCGATGCGTCATAACCTGCTGCGCGCTGGCGGGCCTGTCTAACTACGCTGCCGCGGGCGTGCTGCCCGAGGACCGCGCCGACATCCTCTACTTCAAGTACGACGGCGGCGGCGTGACCATCGACGGGCCGTCGGTGCTGGTGCGCAAGAGCATCGGCGAACACGTCTCCGTGGCGGCCAACTACTACATCGACATGGTGTCGTCGGCCTCGGTGGACGTGGAAACCTCCGCGAGCCCCTACGAGGACGAGCGCACGCAATCCAGCCTGTCGATGGACTTCCTGCACGGCAAGTCCACCTACAGCATCGGCTACGTCAACAGCGACGAGAGCGACTACAAGGCCAAGACCATGTTCGCGGCCGTGAGCCACGACATGTTCGGCGACCTCACGACCATTTCGTTCGCCTTCAAGAACGGCAAGAACGAGGTGTTCCAGAACGTCAAGATCGACGACGTGAAGCAGAACAACCCGAACTTCAACGAAGGCCTCGGCTTCGCGGAGATGGAGTCGAAGAGCTACAGCGTCAGCCTCTCGCAGATCATCACCAAGAACCTCATCCTCTCGGGACAGTACGAGGTGATCACCGACGAAGGCTGGCTCAACAGCCCATACCGCTCGGTGCGGTTCTTCATCGGCACCGACCAGCAGGGCCAGCAGCCCGAGGTCTATCCGAACACCCGTTCGAGCAACGCGGCCTCGGTGCGCGCCAAGTACTTCCTGCCGTGGCGCGCCGCGGTGGATGGCATGTACCGCTTCTACACGGACACCTGGGGCGTCCTCGGCCACACCGCCGAACTCGGTTACGTGCATCCGCTCGACAAGAAATTCGTCGGCGGCGACTGGATCTTCGAAGGCCGCGTGCGTTACTACACGCAGGAAGCCGCGGACTTCTACGCCGACATCTTCCCGCGCGCCGACTACAGCAACTTCATGGCGCGCGACAAGGAACTCGCGACCTACGGTGCCGTGACCGCCGGCGTCACCGCCACCTACGAATTCAAGATCGAACGCTTCCCGTGGCTCACCAAGGGCCAGATCAACCTGCGGTTCGACCACATGCAGGTCGACTACGACGACTTCCGCGACGCGCGTTACAGCCTGGGCAGCTTCGGCACCGTGCCCGACGAGCCCTTCGCTCCCGGCACCGAGCCGCTGTACAAGCTGACCGCGAATATCTACCAGCTGTACTTCAGCGCGTTCTTCTAGGCGCGCCTCCGCGCGTTTCCAGCTTCCCGGCAAAGTAATCCGGACGCGCCACGCGGGTCCGGCGCTATCCTCGTTCCATGGATGCTCCGCCGTTGTCGCGTCGCCAGGCCATGGCTTCGATGGCCGCGGCGCTGGCTTTCGGGCGCGCGCATGCCGCCACCCCGGCGCGGATGCCGCGCCTGGGGTTCATCACCGGCACGGGCTTTCCCGAGCTCGAAACGGCCTTCAGCGACGAACTGCGCAGGCTCGGCCTGGTGGAGGATCGCGACTTCTCCCTGCTGCGGCGCTTCACCCGGCCCAACTCCCGCGACGGCATCGAAATGGGCGCGGAGCTGGCGCGCAGCGACCTGTCGCTGGTCATCGTGAGCGCATTGCCGCTGGCGCTGGCCGTGCGCGACGCGAATCCGCGCATGCCCATGGTCATTGGCACCTGTCCCGGCATGGTGAGCAACGGCTTCGCGCAGTCGCTGCAACATCCGGGCGGCCTGTACACCGGCATCGATGAACTCCCGCCCGGCGTGACCGGCAGGCGGCTGCGGCTGTTGCAGCAGGCGGCCCCGGCGGTGTCCCGCGTGGCGCTGCTGTCGACCACACCGGGTCACGGCGGTCACGAGCTGCAGCTCTCGGACGCGCAGTGCGCGGCGCGCGAGCTCGGAATCGAGACCCAGGTCTACCGCGCCACGAATCTCGAGGAACTGCAGGCCGCTCTCGATTCCATTCGACGTGACGGCATGAACGGGTTGCAGAACTTCCAGGGTGCCCTCTCGCTGATCAATCGCGATGCCATCGTCGCGTTCGCGGCGGAAGCGCGCATACCCGCTATCTACCAGGCGCTGCCGTTCGCGCAGTCGGGCGGACTCATGACCTGGGCACCGATCCAGGCGGACCAGATGCGCATCGCCGCGCGCATGACCGCGCGCATCCTCGCGGGTGAAAGCCCGGGAGATATTCCGGTGGAGTATCCGCCCAGGTATTACCTGACGCTCAATGCCACCGCGGCCGAAAGGATCGGGTTGACCTTCCCGCGAGAGCTCGTCGGTCAGGCCGACAAGATCCTGGCCCGTTCAGACCCCCGAGGTGTGAGACCCATGGCCGATGGAGGCAGGCGCCGCGCTGCTCCAACATGAGGGCATGAATCCGAGACTGTTGCGGGCCGCCTTGTCCGGCCTGATTGCCACCGCCATCCTGCTCGGCTGCGCTTCGGGCCCGCCGAAACAGCCCAAACACCTGTACACCAGCAGCGTGGCGGATCCTGATGCCAAGCCACTGCAGGTGAAGGGCGCGAAGGTGGTCGCCGCGGTGATGATGCGGGACCCACCGGCGCGGCAAAAGGCGGAAGACGCCCTGGCGCGCGAGATCACCGCGCTCGGCGGCATCGGCATTCCCATGTACACGCTGTCGCTGGAGAACGCGGCGAACCAGGAAGGCGAATCGAAGACACGCGCCGCGGTGGAAGCCGCCGGCGCCACCGGGCTCGTGGTCATGCGGCCGGTGGACGTGCGCAACAAGACCGTGGCCTCGGACACCATCGCACCCAACGAGGTGTACGGCGGCTACTGGGGCGGCTACTACGGCATCGGCTGGAGCGATCCGTGGATCTCCAAGACACCGGACGTGAGCACCGACGTGGTCGTGACCGTCGAGACCTTCGTGTTCTCGCTGCCGCAGAACAAGCTGGTCTGGACCGGCACCAGCGAAACCACCAACCCCTCGAACGCCGAAAACCTGGTGCACAAGCTCGCCACCGACGGCGTGAAAGAACTGCGGTCGCTCGGCCTGCTGAAACCGTAAATGGGGACATTCCTGATTTCCTAGGAAATGGGGACAGAGCTCAGCTGTAGCGCTCTTTACCAAAGCCCATGGGTGACATGCCTCTTCTCCGAGAGACGCGGAACGAAGCTGGGCGGGTGGGAGCGCGGGTGCGGGTTCGAAGCGTCCGGAACGCGAATTCGAGCGCCGAGCGCGGGGCGTCCGGCGCGCAAGTTCTCGATGGTGGTTCTTACCGGCCGTGTAGCGTCAGCGCAGGTCCCAATCAGCGAGCTGACAGCTCTGGCGCGCCAGCCCCGCGCGAGGGAACGCCAGAAAAATGAAAATGTCCTCATTTTCATTTTTCTGAAGCGCGCGAGACTTGAGCGTTCCGGACGCTTCGAACCCGCACCCGCGCCTGCTATCCATGCAGATCCGCCCCCTTTTCCCAGAAAAAGAGGAATGTCCCCATTATTCGGAGGGCGGCGCCAGGCCTTTCGAGTAGAACACTTTGCCTTCGGGTGACACGGCCACCGCATCCACGCCGGTCAGCGTGTCGATGAACTTGATCCCCTCTTCCGGCCCCATGACGAACACGCTCTTGGTCAGCGCGTCGGTGCGCGTGGCGGTGTCGCTGATGATGGTGACACTGCGGCATTTGCGCGCCGAGTCGCCGGTCTTGGGATCGATGATGTGGTGGAACCGCTTGCCGTCCTCGTCGAAGTAGCGCTCGTAGTCGCCCGAGGTCGAGAACGACGCGTCGGTGAGCGGCAGGCGCAGGAACACCTTGCCGGCGTGATCCGGATCGCGCACGCCCACCACCCAGGGCTTGCCGAAACGGTCACCCAGGATGCGGGTATCACCACCCGCGTTGACCATGGCGCGCGTGATGCCCTGCTGCTTCAGGATCTCGATGCCGCGGTCCACCGAGTGGCCCTTGGCGATTCCACCAAGGTCGATTCGCATGCCGGGCCGCGTGAAGAACACCGTGAGCTTCTTCTCGTCGAGCACCATGTGGCGCCAGTTGATCCCCGGCAGCGCCGCGTCGATGGCCTTCTGGTCCGGATGCACGCCTTTCTTGAAGTCGTAGAGATATCCCACGCTGGCGTAGGTGATGTCGAAGGCGCCATGCGTGAGCTCGGAATACTTCACCGACTGCTGCAGCAGCCGGAACAATTCCTCGCTGATCTTCACGGGGTGCTTGCCCCCCTCGCGGTTCACCAGCGAGATCTCGGTGTCTTCCTTCCACGTGCTCATGAGGCGATCGATGCGCTTCATGTCGTCAAACACCGACGTTATGGCCGCCTCGCCTTTCGCGCGATCGTCCGCCCACAGTTCCACCGCGCAACGCGTGCCCATGATGGGTTCTTCGCGCGAGATCCAGTCGGCCCGCGCCACGCCTGGCAGGATGGCCAGCGCCAGCAGCAGGTGGAACCCGATCGCACTCAGCCGGTCGAAAATGCAGGGTGTTTTTCGCATGGTGGCGATTATGCGCCATGCGCTAAGCTCCGGCCGTAACGAGTCAACGAGGATTCCACCGATGAAGACACTGCTCGCAGCGCTACTGATCGTGGCCATGCAGATTCAGCCGGCCCAGGCCAGCGCCCGCGAAGAAGCGCGGCTCATCGAATCCTCCGGCGTGCTGGAAGAACTCTTCGCGCAGAAGGACACCGCCATTCCCGAACGACTGATGGCGCGCGCCCACGGCATCGTGGTCGTTCCCAATGTCGTGAAGGTGGCCGCGGTGGTCGGCGGCCGGCACGGCAGCGGCGTCATGGTCGTGCGTGACGCCAGCGGCAAATTCTCCGATCCCATCCTCGTGACGCTGAGCGGCGGCAACGTGGGCTGGCAGATCGGCGTGCAATCCACTGACATCGTGCTGGTGTTCACCACGGCTCGCGGCGTCAAGGGCATCACCGACGGCAAGCTCACCCTCGGCGCCGACGCCTCCGTGGCGGCGGGCCCGGTAGGCCGCGCGGCCTCGGCCGCGACCGACCAGAATTTCACTGCCGAGGTGTACTCCTACTCGCGCAACCGCGGCCTGTTCGCCGGCGTCGCGCTCGATGGCAGCGTGGTGGCCATCGACAACAAGGCGAATCGCGGTTTGTACGGCAAGTCGGCTTCGGCGGCGGACATCATGGCCGGCAAGGTGACCACGGACGCGGATGCCGCGCAGCGCTTCGAACGCGCCATCCTGGCCAGCACCGCCGGCCGCAGCGTCGCTCCCGCCAGCGCGAACAACGTGGCGCCGGCCGCGACCGAGCCGGCCAGCGGCGCCGTCATCGATACCCGTGAACCGGCCGATGCGGCCCCAGCGGACTCCGCTTTCCCGAAGGAAGACTCCCAGCCGGGAGCCGAACCACCACGCTGATCTCGGGATCGAGTTGTTAGCAACGGAACGGCGGCGTGGTGACACCCGCCGTTTTGTTTTTCGGCTCCTTACATAATAAGCACTCTTATATATAAACTTTCAGAACGGCCCATGAAACGTCGGGTTCGAGGAAGTGCCGATGCGTGAGCAACACATTGAATACCGCGATGGCGAAACGCTGCTGGAAGGATTCCTCTGCTACGACGAATCGCAGCAGGGTCCGCGTCCGGCGGTGCTGATCAATCACGCCTGGGGTGGTCGCGACGAGTTCGTGGAGCGCAAGGCGCGACGACTCGCCTGGCAGGGTTACGCCTGCTTCGCGCTCGACAACTACGGCAAGGGCAAGCGCGGCACCAGCAACGAAGAATGCAGCGCACTGATGATGCCGTTCATGAAGGATCGCGCGCTGCTGCTGAAGCGCCTGCGCGCCGGGCTCGCCACGGCCAAGGGCATGCCCATCGTCGACGCGCGGCGCATCGCGGTCATGGGATTCTGCTTCGGCGGCCTGTGCGCGCTCGACCTGGCGCGCGCCGACTCCGACATCCGTGGCGCCGTGAGTTTCCACGGATTGCTGAAACCGTCCGGACTCACGGAACCGAAAATCCGCGCCAAGGTACTCATCCTCCATGGCTACGACGACCCGATGGCTCCGCCAGAGGACGTACTCGCGGTGGCCAAGGAATTCACCGCGGCGGGCGCAGACTGGCAGCTGCATGCCTACGGCCAGACCGTGCACGCCTTCACGAATCCGGCGGCCAACAGCCGCGCCAATGGCATGCAATACGACGAAGCCGCGGACCGTCGCTCGTGGCACGCGCTCGAACAATTCCTTACCGAAGTACTCAAATAGCGGAGCGGCCCCATGAAAATCTCCCCGCCGATGGTTTTCCTGTCGATGTCGCTGGCGCTTGCCGGCGTCGCCTCGGCGGCCTCGCCGAAGAATCCCGCCACCTACAACCAGAACCGGCTCGGCCCCTACGCCGTGGGCAGCGTGGGCATCACCAACTACACCAGCAACCAGGACTCCACCGAGGCCATCCTGCTCAGCTTCATGACGCAGGGCAGCCCCTCGCAAAACCTGGAAGCGAGCAGCGACGACAGCGACCTCGGCTTCCATGCGCAGTTCGGCTACCGCTTTCACCGGTATTTCGCGGCGGAGTTCGGCCTCATGCAGTTTGGCGACCTGACGACCAAGAGCAGCGGCGAGGTGGACTACAACGGCAACGGCACATTCGAATCGGCCACCGGAAGTTTCCGGTTTCATCCGAACGGATTCCTGTTCTCCGCGGTGGGAGTACTGCCGGTCGGAGAAAAGGTCGAGCTGTTCGGGCGCCTGGGCTACCTGATCACCAGCGCCGAGCGCGAAGCCAGCATCAAGGTCGAGGGCGAAACCGTGATCGCCGGCAGTTTCACCGACGATTCGCAGGAACCGGTCTACGGTCTCGGCGTGGGATTCATCCTCAACCAGATGTATTCGCTGCGTGCGGAATATCAGTTCTCGGAAGTCAGCGACGAAGAACTGAATTTCCTGTCGCTGGGTTTGCAGGTGCGGTTCTAGTCACATGAAAGTCACCTCCATTGCAGGCATCGCCGTGACCGGCTGGCTCGGGTTCTGCGCCGGATGCGGCGCCGCCTCCGCGCCGGGCACCACCTCCGGCGCGTTCGTCTCGACGCCGGTCTCGAGCTTCAGCGAACCCTGGGCCATGACCTTCCTGCCGGATGGCCGACTGCTGGTCACCGAGAAGAAAGGCGCGCTCAAGCTGCTCGACGTGCGCAGTGGGCAGAAAGGCGATGTCAGCGGTGTTCCGAAAGTCGCCTACGGCGGCCAGGGCGGATTCGGCGACGTCATCCTGCACCCGGGCTTCGCGCAAAATCAGCTGGTCTACCTGAGCTTCGCGGAACCCGGCGAGGATGGCGCCAGCGGCGCCGCCGTGGCCCGGGCACGCCTGGTGCTCGATTCACAGGGTGGCGGGAAACTTGAAGCCCTGGAGGTGATCTGGCGCCAGGTGCCCAAGGTGGAAAGCGGCGGCCACTGGGGTCATCGCATGGCCTTCGGTCCGGACGGCAAGTTGTGGGTGACTTCCAGCGAACGACAGCAGTTCACGCCCGCGCAGGACATGAAATCCACGCTGGGCAAGATCGTGCGGCTCAATGACGACGGTTCGGTGCCGCCCGACAATCCCTTTGCCGCGCAGGGCGGCGTGACGGCGCAGATCTGGTCGCTGGGTCATCGCAACCCACTCGGCATCGCGTTCGATGCGAGCGGCCGGTTGTACGCGCACGAGATGGGACCGCGGGGCGGCGACGAGCTCAACGTCATCGAGAAGGGTGCCAACTATGGCTATCCCGTGGTGTCGAACGGCGATCACTACAGCGGACTCGACATTCCCGATCACCACACGCACCCGGAGTTCAAGGCGCCGTTGATCACCTGGACGCCGGTGATCTCGCCGGCGGGTTTCGTCATCTACTCCGGCACGATGTTCCCCGAGTGGCAGGGCAATGGCTTCATCGGCGGACTGTCGTCGAAGGCGCTGGTGCGCGTGCGCTTCACCGAGGGTGGCGCGGTGGAGGCGCAGCGCTTCGACATGGGCCGACGCATTCGCGAAGTCGAACAAGGCCCGGATGGCGCCCTGTGGCTGCTCGAGGACGAGCGCAACGGCGCGGGCGGACGGCTGCTCAAGCTCACCCCGCCGGGTTGAGCCTCAGCCGATGTCGCTCTCGGTGAGCGTATCGGCATCGAGTTTCTCCGCGATCTCGCGCGCGCGACGCTCGACCTCGTCGAGGTCGTTACCCGCCTTGCGGCGAATCACGTCGGCGGGGGTTTCATAGGGCTGGCACTGGGTATCGATGCGGCAGGCCATGCGCATCCACTCCTGCATTTCCTGCGAATCCGCACCGCGCAATGACGCGGCCAGCAGCCAGCTCCAGCGACGTACCGGCGCCTGCGAACTGTTTTCCCCCGCGAGATACGCACCCACCTCGCCCACCTGCATCATGGCCTCGATGTCGCCTTCGCGCAGCGACTCGAAGGCCAGCCTCCGGGCCTCGTCGCGCGCCATGCGGACCTTCTGCGGGTCACCTCGCTGGCTGCTCTGGATGGCGAGCGTGTAGGCCGCGTTGGCCTGCGCCAGCGGAAATCCCTGTGCCAGTGCCGCGTCGAACCACTGGCTGGCGGCACCGAATGGCGCCTCGTCGAGACCGCGCAGGCGCTGGCAGCGGCCCTGGATGTCGCGCACGTCGTCGGCGCTGAAATAAGGCCGCACCGCGGTGATCTGCTGGGCCTCGTCGAGCGTGCGGTGGCGCACCTTGCCATCACTCGAACGTTCGACGAAGTACCACTCGTACAGCGACTCGCAATAACCCAGCGCATTCGACAGATAGAACTGCGCGGCCGCGTCGCCCGCGCGCGCCGCGGGCAGCACCTGTTGCGCGAACTCGAGGTAGTCACCCGCGGCGCGGAACTGCGCGCGGTAGTTGGTCGACGATGCGGGGGCCGTGTCCGTGGTGGCGATGTCCCGATTCGTGGACGGCGGGTTCCCGGGTGCGGCATCGAGCGCGCCCGACGGGCCCGGCGGCAAGTCCGCCGACACCGGCTCGCGATGCGGTGGCGCAAGCGGTGCGCGCGGCGCAGGCCACAGCCACCAGGCCAAGGCCACGACCATCAACACCCCGATCGTGAGTATTACCCGGCGCATGATCCTCCACGTCTGGTTGCGAAAGCTTAGGCACGGCTGCTTGACCGCGGCAATCGGTCCCGGGAGCATGATGGGCCATGCCAAAGAATGACCCGCGCGTCTCTGCCGCCCTCGCCTGGCTGAAGAAACATTCTTCGCGGTCGGCGCGCGAGGGCATGTTGCGCTACGCCATCCCGAACGAACATGCGCTGGGCGTGCGCATGGGCGACATCCAGAAGTTAGGCCGGCAGCTCGGACGCGATCATGCGCTGGCCCAGGCCCTGTGGAAAACCGGCGTCTACGAGGCCCGCATGTTGTGCGCCTACGTGGATGAGCCCGAACGCGTGACCGCGGCGCAGATGGACGCCTGGGCCCGCGACATCGACAACTGGGCCATCTGCGACACCCTGTGTTTTGCGCTCTGGGTTCGCACGCCGCATGCCTACGGCAAGATCCGGCAATGGGCCACGCATCGCGACGAGTTCGTGAAGCGCGCGGCCTTCGCCCTGCTGGCCAGCGTCGCGCTCAAGGACCCGGAAGCCAGCGATGCGCAGTTCCGGCGTTGCCTGCGCCTGGTCGAAAAGGCCGCGGACGACGAGCGCAATTTCGTGAAGAAGGCCGTGAACTGGGCGCTGCGTGGAGTCGGCGAACGCAATCCCGCGCTGCACGCGGACGCGGTGAAGCTGGCATCGAAGCTGGCGGCATTGCCGGATCCTGCGCCCCGCTGGATCGGCAAGGACGCCTTGCGGCAACTCGGCACGGCCGCGGTGAAACGCCGGCTGGCGAAGAAATCGGCCGCCTGACGCCTACAGGCGCCGCGTGAAGTACACCACGCGCTCGGTTTCGCGGAATCCCAGCGAACGGTGCGCGCGCTGGCTGATGTCGTTGTCGATGAGCGCGTCGGAGGCCAGCTCGCGACAACCGCGGGCGCGTGCCCAGTCCGCGATGGCTTCGAAAAGCTGGCGCGCAATGCCGCGCCGGCGCCACTCCGGCACCACGTACACGCCTTCGACGAAGCCCACCGGCGAAGTCTCGGTTCCGTTCACGTAGTCGCTGCGGATCGAGCCCTCGATGAATCCCAGCGGCTGTTGTTGCTCGTCGTAGATCACCAGCTGCACGTAGCGTTCGGGTTGTGCCAGCGAGATCGCCATGTAGCCGCGATGGTCGTCCTCGCCGGCGTCCGGCCACAGCGCGAGGCGCATGTCCAGCCACCCGGGCTGATCGAGAGACGCGCATCGTTCGATGTGGGTCGTCGGGGACATGATCCGAAGCCTATCAGTCCTTTACGTCGCATACAGTGTTGGCCTTTGTCTGCTGCTGGATGGACGCGGAATTCTGCGGGAGAAAAAATCGCGGCATGCCCCTCCCCGCCAGCGCCGTCGACAAGCTATCCGATCACTCCGGCTCGTACGTGATCTGCGTGACCTGCCTGCAATGCAAGCACGAACGCGAGATGGTGCCGCGCACGCTGGCGAATATCCTGGGATGGGATGCCACGCTCAAGCAGGCCTGCACGCGACTGCGTTGTTCGCGTTGCCAGTCACGCAAGTTCCGCGTGGAGGTGGCCTTCAATCGCAAGCCGCGGGGATGGCGCGCGAATCCTTCGTAATGGGGACATTCCTGATTTCCTGGCAAACCGGGACAGGGCTGACGATTGAGGCGCGTTCCCTTTTGCTAGCAAATCAGGAATGTCCCCATTAATCAGCGGAGAAATGCAGGCGGGTGAAGACCGCGCGCTCGCTGGCGCTGCAGTCGACGCTTCCACCGGTGGATTCCCGTGTCACTTGCTCGAGCTGCACGTTGCAGGACTTGAGGTCGATCGGCGGCACGATGCGGCCGTTGAGCACCAGGTAGGGCACCACGTCGCCGGCCCCGCCTTCGGGCACGGGCACGCGCAGCAGCAGGTATTGCGCGTCGCTGGATCCATACTCGAGCAACGCGGTGCGCACGCCGTTTTCGTACGAATAGAGGCCGGGTGCCACCGAATGCCGTCCGGCCACGTCCAGCGGCAGCGTGTACTCGCGTCCCGCGTAGGTGAACGTGGCGCTGCCCGTCTTGAAAGTGCCCTCCTGCCGGCGCGCGCCTTCGCCCATGCGCGCATTGCGGATCACGCGACCCTTCGGCACCGTGGTCGAAGTCACGCCCGTGGGCAGCTTCGCCATGGTGAGCACGGCCACCGGCGCGCCGGAGCTGAAGCCCAGCCGCTGCAGGTAGATAGTCAGCTTCTGCCCGGGTGGATAGACATCGAAGCCGAGGCCGCCGGGCAGGCCCGCCATGACCCAGTACTTGCGGCCGCCCTGTTCGAATTCGAGTTCGGGCAACTCGCCGCTGAAGTAGGCCTCGACACTGGAAGGATCCTGGCCCCGGGCGCTGATCCACGCGCCGACGATGGGCCGCAGGCGCCCCGACAGCGGACGTTTGCGCCCGGTGAAATTCGCCGTGGTGGTGTACCAGTCCGTGAGGCTGGCGAGCTCGGCTTCGTCATTCTGGGAGCGCGCGGCGCCACCGAGTATTTTCGCGAGCGTGGAGACCTGGTACGCGGACTCGTCGGTGTCACCCGGAAGTGACTGCGCTCCCGCCACCGCCGCCAGGCCCGCCGCGAGGCACACCCGTAGAAACTTTCGAATTGTCTTCGCCATGGCGCCGCACCATATCGAATCCGCCCCTCGCCGGGCGAGCATCAGCTCGCAATATCCTTCACGAAGAGCTTTTCGATCTCGGTGGCGCTGCCGGGCCGCACCACGCGGCCCTTTTCCACGCCGGCATCCATGAGTACCAGCGTCGGCCAGAGCTTTACGCCGAAGGAACGGCCCAGGCGACGGCCCTTGCCATCTTCGATGCGGACATGGCGCACCTGCGGGTGATTCCCGACCACCGACGCGATGTCCGCCTGCGCGGCCTGGCAGTAACCACACCAGGTCGCGCCGAACTCCAGCAACGTGGCACCCGGAAAGGCATCGACTTCTTCGCGCGTGGGTTCGCTCATTGGCGAAGACTAGCAGCCCGTTCGGCGCGCGCGTGTCGGATTCCTCCGATGGGTCTTAAGCGAATCCCCGGCGCAGCGCATGAGTCCTTGCGCCTACGTATAACTACTGCGCGCTGTCGCTGGACAACGACGTCTTGGTGCGTAAATTCTGGTGCTTGCTGTGGAGGACTCATGGCAACTAACAACATTGTCCTGATCCACGGGTTATGGATGACCCCGCTCAGCTTCGAGTTCTGGTCGCATCACTATTCCGAGCTTGGCTACAGCGTGTTCGCGCCGAGTTGGCCCGGGATGGAGCGTGATATCCGGGCGCTGCGCCGCTTCCCGGAGAATTACGCGAAACTCGGAATCAAGCAGATCGTGGATCACTACGAGCAGTTCGTGCTTGCCCTGGACGAGCCGCCGATCCTCATCGGACACGGCTTCGGGGGACTCGTGGTTCAGGCGTTGTTGGACCGTGGCCTTGGAACCTGCGGCGTGGCTATCGCATCCGCTCCCATCAGGGGAATCTGGACGCTTCCCTTCGCCAAGATGCGCGTGGTCACGCCGCAGCTTATTTTTCCCCACAGTCACCCGCGCTGCGTGGAACTGGCCCCTTCGCAGTTCCACTACGCGTTCATGAACACCGCTTCGCGCGACGAGGCGCTGCGCAACTACGAGCGATACGCGATCCCCGGCCCGAGGCGGGTGCTGCTGCAGGCCGAACTCGCCAATTTCAATCCCTTCGCCGACACCTCGATCAACGTGCGCCGGAACAGCCGCGCGCCGCTGCTGATGATCGCGGGATCGGAAGACCACGTGGCCCCACCCGCCGTGGTCAGGGCCAATGTCCGTGCCTACCGGAACTCGCTGGCCATCACCGAGTACCGGGAATTCGAGGACCGGGCTCACTTCATGATCACGCAGAGCGGCTGGCAGGAAGTGGCCGGCGACGCGCTCGACTGGGCCCGCGACCAGGAACTGCTCAAGCAGCGCGAGGCGCGGCGCGTGGTGCGCGAGATGCACGCGCGCGCCGTGGCGTAAATGGGGACATTCCTGATTTCCTAGCAAACCGGGACAGGGCTGCCGATTGAGGCGCGTCCCCTTTTGCCAGGAAATCAAGAATGTCCCCATTTATTGACCTTCGAGCCACCGGCCCAGCGCGGACAACCCGATGATGTCCACGAGGATGTGCGCCAGTATCAGCGGCCACAGCTGCCGCGTGCGCGCGTAGTAGTGTCCGAATATGAGTCCCAGGGGAATGATGGTGATCAACGCCAGCGGCCCCTGGTAAAGGTGGTACAGCAGCCGAATCACCGTGCTCACGTTCACCGCCGTCCACACGCCGCGCACCTGGCTAAGGGCGGTGATGACGTAGCCGGCGACGAACACTTCCTCGAACATGCCATTGACCGTCGAGGCCAGGAACACGAGCTGCATGCTCACCCTGGGATCGGCGCTGGGATAACGCTGCACGGCGGCCTGCAGATCGCCCGGCACGACCAGGCTGGTCAGCCACTGGATTCCCATGAGCACCACGTAGGTGCCCAGCAGCAACAACCATCCGTGCCAGGTGCCGCGCCACGACACCGAGAGCCCTATCTTCTCGAGTGTCCAGCCCCGCACCCACAGGAACCACACCAGGAAGGCCGACTGCAGCAGCTCGAACGAGACGACGTTGATCAGCGCGTCGTTGTTGAACACCAACGCGCCGCCGGCGCGCGAACCGCCGCCACCGTCCGCGCCCATCAGCAGGATGGACGAGAAAATCGGCAGGCCGAAGGCCCCGCACACCACCACGAGGAATTCCACGCCGGCCGGCAGCCGGCGAATGAGTTCGTGCAGCTGCTTCACTTGGAAACGGGCGCGGCGAGACCGTAGAGCTTCATCGCGTTGTCGCGCAGGACCAGGCGCGCGATTTCGAGCGCGCGTTCGCGCGTGATCTCGCCGTTCTGCAGCATGGCCGTGAGCGCGATGGCCAGCGCGCGCCGCGCCTTGCTGGTCAGCAGCACTTCCTTTTCTTCCCAGTCGTTGAGCGGCGAGTCCGTGTCGGAATACGCGTCGGTGCCGAACAACACCTTTTCCGGCTGCCAGCTCAACCAGTCGCGCAGCACAGCGGCGAGCTGGTGCGTGCCGAGGTAGAAGGTCTGCGCGGAGAAATCCGCATAGGTATTCGGCTTGTCGACCATGGCCTGGGCGACGGCGTGCCAGGGCCAGCCGCCGTGTACCAGCACGAAATTGGTGTTGCGCAGGGCGCGCGAATTGATCTGCTTCTCGAGCAGCGCCGGGTTCGCGTAACCATTGTTGAACCACGGGCCGTCGCCATTGCCGGTATGGATGTGCACGGCCAGCTGCTGCGAACCCGCCGCGGCCGCTATCGCGCCGAAGAGATAGTCGCCCAGTAGTTTGGTCTCGGCGGCGCTGAGACTCGCGGGGTTCGCAAGTCCCTTGAGATACACCGGGGCCGCGCTGGCCTCCTCGACGACTTCGAAATCCAGCGGACGCGCATAGGCGCAGAGAAATTTCACCGCCACCGCGCCACTCTTCTTCCAGCGCGCCAGCAACGCCTGGACGATGTTGACGCGGTACTCGGTCAGTGTCGGCGGCGGGCGGCTGAAGCCCACTTCCTTGAGCAGCGCGGCGATCGTCAGGTCGCCGCCCGAATAACCCAGCCAGCTCGTCTCTCCGGCGAATGGCCGCAGCAAGGGATCCGCATAGGGCACCCAGCGGAATCGGCCGTTGAGCTGGCCCACGCCCGGTTGCACCGTGTTCAGCAGCGCGATCTCCACGCCGGCCGTGTCCAGCACATTGCTGGGCCAGTTGTTGCCAGCCCGGGCCAGCGTGCTGCGCTTGGTGGCCAGCAGGCTGCGCAGGTGAGGCAACTCGGCGTCGTCGAAGGAATACCCGTACAGCGCGAACCAGGCGCTGCGCCACTCGGGATTCGCGCGGCGCAGAGCCACCACGTCGGGATACCGCGACTTGCCGAGAGGACTGTCATCCTTCCAGCGTGCCGCGCGTGCCGCATCCACCGGATCGCCATGCATGTGATTGTCCACGGCGGGAATGCGATTGATCTCGGCCAGCAAGGTGGCATCGACGGCATCCTGGGCCGCGACCGCGCTACTCAACAGGAGGCAGGCGACCCAGGCCGCTCTCATGCGCCTGCCTTGTCCCCAACCGTCTGTACGCCACGAATGATGAGATCCTTGCCCGTGCCGTCGGGAGCCGGATGCTGCTGCTGAAGCAGCGCCAGCTTGCCGAGATATTCACGCACGACGTCCGGACGGCGGCGTGACTGGTTCTCGAGCGCGTTGACCAGCAGCAGGCGCGGACGCAGCAGTTCGGAGCCCTGCACCGCGACGTCGAACAGGTGATCGAAGATCGCACGCTCCTGGTACAGGAAATTGGGCGCGTCCGGCTGCCGCGCCGCGAGGCCGACGGCCAGCGCCTGTTCGAGCCCGGCCAGGTAGCCGGGCAGTATTTCCGGCGGCGGCATCGCGAGGCCGGCCTCCGTGTCCTCGCGCCGCAATGCCAGCAGGATGGTCAGGCGTGGAACCAGGTCGTTGAGCAGCGCGAGCACGTCACGTCCCGCGGTCTGCAGGCTGAAGGCCTGTTCGAAAACCACCGCGGGCGCATCGCGCTGCGGATTCTCGATGCTCACCCTGAGCAACCAGGGCGTGGCGCGCGCATCCACGTGCAGGAACACGATGAGATCGGGCGGCGAGTGATCCGGCGGCAGGAATGCCCGGGTCCAGGGTCGCGCCGAGAGAATGAAGCCGCCCTGCTTCATCCAGGGCAACAGGAAGGCCGTGCGCGCGTTGGTGCGCAGGAACATTTCTTCGGCAAAGAACATCGGCAAGGCGCGTGACAGGCGACCGAGGTCGTTGGTGGGTTGCGAGATGACCTTGCCACCCGGGTCTTCCGAGGCTTCACCACTGCCACTCACGAAATGGATGCGTGGCGACGCCGCACTCTTCGCCGGCAGCAGGCCGTCAAAGCCCAGCACGCCGCGCGCCCAGACCGGCTGCTCGAGCCGCATGAGCACGATGTCCATCGGCGCATTCACTTCGCCATATCGTTTCTGGGCATCATCGAGCTTCTGCTCCCAGAAGCCGAGCTGCTCGCGCCAGTCGGGGCGCTGCAGCGAATAAAGCTGCTCGAGCAGCTTGCGGGCTTCGGCGAACTGTCCGAGCTCGAGATAGGCACGCAGCAGGTTGTTGCCCACGGTCAGGCCATGCGCCGCGAGATCGAAGCGCGGTTGCGTGAGCCGCACCAGTAGTTCGGTGTGCCCGCGATTGCCGAGATCGCCGCTCAGTTGCATGAGCAGGTCCGCCGGCACCGGGTGGGCCCGCCCGAGCGCCTCCTCGTAGTAGCGCATCGCGGCCGCCAGGTCGCCGCGCTCCAGCGCATCGCGCGCCAGCCACAACTGCGAGCGCCAGCTGCCCGGCAGGGTCGCGGCGCGCGCGTAGGCCGCCAGCACCTCCGACGCACCCCCGCGCTGCTGCAATCCGGCGATCAGCCAGTTGAGCGAGGTGACTTCGTTCGGATCGAGTTCGAGTGCGCGCCAGATCAGCGCCTGCGCGCGCTCGTCTTCGCCCAGCGCCGCGAAGGCGCGCGCCAGGTTGGCGAGCAGGTAGGGATTCTCGCCATGCCGGGCGATGGCGCGCTCGAGCACCTCGCGCGCGGCGGCGAAGTCCCCGAGCTGCAGCAATGCCACGCCGAGCACCGTGGCGCCTCGCTGCGGCTGCGGATCGGTCTCGACCAGAAAGCGCGCGGACTCGAGCACGTCGGCCGCGAATTCGTCATTGAGCGCGCCGACGATGAGCTCGTAGAGCGCGTCAGGATTGCTCCGGTTCGACTGCAGGTTTGGCAGCAGTACATCCCTGCGCCAGGCTTCGCGACCGATGGTGACGGTACGACCGAACTGGTCGTACACGCGAATCACACCCTCGGAGGCCGCCGCGGCGGGCACCGGATGCGCGACGGCGCTCGGCGGCGTCTCGGTGATCCGCCCGGCTGGGGCCGCTGACTGGGGTCCTTTGGGAGGTGCCTGGATCTGGGGACCTTCGGCCGGCGTGCGGCCGAGGATGCGATCGATAATGGACATGTTGGGCGGGTTTATACCGCACCAGCGCTGCCCCGGGGTTAACGAGTCAGGCGCGCGGCATATCCACTGTCACCGTTGGTGCACTGGAACTCACGGGTCACCGACCAGAGGTTGCAGTTGCCGTCGTCCATGTTGGCGCACTGGCGGATCTGCCCGGCGATGGGCTGTGCCTGGTGATAGCCCCAGGCGTTGCAGCGATTCAGGGCGAGTTTTTCCGCCTGGGTATCACTGACATCGGGCTGCTGGTATTCCGGGTATTCGTAGGAAACCCGCACCACCCCGGTTTCCCGGCTGCCGCCGGCGGGCGACCACTTCTCGGTGGTGGCGCAGGCGCCAAGGCCCAGGAACAGGGCCGAGGCCAGGAGAACTTTCAACGGCATCGAAGGAGTCATGCGGCAACCTCTCATCCAGTGATGACAGGTTGCGCCCCGGCTTCTTAACCCACGCTGAATCCGCCCGTCAGATTCTGAGTAGCGGCAGGCGCCGCAGTCGTTCCCCGGAGGCCGCGTAGATCGCATTCGCGAGTGCCGGCGCGGCGCCCGGAATTCCCATCTCCCCCGCTCCGCTCGGTGTCAACGCCGACGGGAGGATGTGCGTTTCAACCACTGGTGCGTCCTTCATTCGCAGCAGCGGGTAGCCGTCGAAATTGGACTGCTGCACGCGACCCTCTTCGACCGTGATCTCCAGGCCCAGCGCCGTGGAGATGCCATCGATGGTGGCGCCCATGAGTTGCGCGTGGACGCCGGCGGGATTCACCACCTGCCCGACGTCGGAGACGCAGACGCAGCGTTCGATGCGCCAGTCGCGATCTTTCACGGACACTTCGAAGGCATGGGCCGTGTAGCCGCCGAAGGTGAAATGCGCGGCGAGGCCAATACCACGGCCGCGCGGCAGTGGCCGGCCGTAGTCGATGCGCCGCGCCGCCTCGCGCAGCACCGCGGCCAGCCGCCCGGTGTGGAACACCGGCCCGCCGTGCTCGCGGTATGGCAGCTCACGCGGCGCACCCAGCATCTCCAGGCGCAGCTCGAGCGGATCGCGCCGCGCGGCCACCGCCACCTCGTCGACGAAACTCTGGATGGGAAAACTGGTGAACGTGTGCAGCGGCGCGCGCCACCAGCCGCGCGCCAGTCCGAAAGGCACGTCCACGAACTCGGCCCGGTAGTTAGGAACACAGGCCGCCGGGAATCCGTCGATGTCCAGCGTGCCGACCCACTCCGGATCGTCGTCGCGGTCGGCGCGGAACTTGCGCGAAGTGGCGGCCACGCGATGCGACCACCCGATCACCTTGCCGGACGCGTCCAGCGCGGCGCGCAGGCGGTGCACGCCGAACGGCCGGTAGAAATCGTTCTGCAGATCATCGTCGCGGGTCCATTGCAGCTTCACGGGCCGGCCTGCCGCCTGGGCAATCATGACCGCCTCGGCCACGAAGTCGTTCTCCAGCCGGCGACCGAAGCCACCGCCCGAGCGCGGCAATTCGATGTCGATGTTGAGCCGCGGGATGCCGGTGATGGCATGGATGATGCGCGACGCGCCACCGGGACTCTGGAGCGAGGCAATGAGCTTCACTCGGCCCTTTTCGATGGCCACGATGGCACCGGGCGGTTCCATCGTGGCGTGCGCCAGGAAGGGAACCTGGTAGTCCGCCTGCACCTGCCGCGCGGCGCCTGCCCAGGTGGAGGCGAGGTCACCATCGCTGCGCCCGACGTGGATTCGCTCTTCCGCATCCAGGGCTGTTCGCGCCGCGAGCTCCAGCGCCTTCGAAGAATCACCCGCCCACGAACCCGGCTGCCATTCCACGCGCAGCGCCTTGCGTCCCTGCAGCGCCGCCCAGGTGTTGTCGGCGAGCACGGCGATGCCCGCGGCGAGATTGCGGGTGAGATGTCCGGCGGCCGGTGGCGCGAGCGGCACGATGGCGCGCACGCCGCGCACCTTGCGCGCCGCGGAATCGTCCAGCGACTTGAGTCGGCCGTCGAAGTACGGGCACCGGGCCACGACGGCGTACCACATGCCGGGCAGCGAGCCATCGCTGCCGTAACGCGCGCGCCCGGTGACGATGTCGGCGCAGTCGGCGGTCCTGGTGGGTTTGCCGACGATGCGGAAATCTTTCGGCTGCTTCAGCTCGAAGGGCCCGGTGGGCAGCGGCATCGCGGCCGCCGACCCGGCCAGTGCGCCATAAGCCAGGCGGCGCCCGTCGGGATGCCGCACTTCGCCCTCACGCGCGATCAAACTACCCGCGCCGATGCCCCACTGCTGCGCGGCCGCCGCGATCAGCAGCTGCCGAATCTGCGCCCCGGCCTGGCGCAGCGGCTCCCATGAATCGGAAATGCTGGTGCTGCCCCCGGCGAACTGCCCGCCGTAGGGGGACGTGAAGGTGCCCACTTTGTCACCCGGCTGGATGGCGTAGTCCAGCTGCTCCACGCGCACCTGGTCCCACCGCACCTCGAGCTCTTCGGCGATGAGCATGGGCAGCGAGGTGCGGACGCCCTGCCCGATCTCGCAACCGTGAGCGCCAATGACGATCTGCTCGCCGGGACCAATCCGCACCCAGGCCCCGAGGGACACGGGCATGGCCGGAATCCTGCCCGCAGGCGCCTCCCGGGCCAGCCCGGGCAGGTGAATCGACGCCAGCAGCGCGCCACCGCCAATCGCGGTGATCTCGAGGAATTGCCGCCGGGTGTGCTGCATCGGGGCGTTCATTGGACCATCGTTCGGCTGACGCCAGCTGTCGCTCCGGCGCATCCGGGCCTCGTCGTGCCGAGCCCCGCCACTTCATGCCGCATTGCGGCAGTCCATGCTGCATTGCCTGTTGCAACCCGTCCTGCCCGGTGGATGTCGTGGCGCGCGCCGCGAGAGTAGTTTGCCCGGCGCGCGGCGTTGGCGGAGAATGTGAACCGCCGTTCAACACACTAACTACGTGAAGTTTCTCCGGGTCGGGCGCGGCGGCCATCGCACTCGACATTGGGGTTGCTGCAGGAGCTGGCGGGGCGGATACCCCCTTCCGTCCCGCTCTCCTGCAGAGTCTTCTCCGATCAACCCTTGCGCGCGCGCCTGCCCCTGGCGGCGTCGATGTCACCCACCAGCCGGAAGGCGCGTTCGATCTGGCGGCGAAACGCCGGATCGTCGAGACGCAATGGACCCGGCTGGTTGATCAGCGTGTTGTTCACCGTGCCGCGCACCACCTGGAACGCGAAGCGGATGTTTTCGCTTTCCTCGGCCGACACCGCGCGCCCCACCAGCGCCGAATAGGTCTCGATGAAACGCGAGACCGAGAGCCGGCCGAGCTCGCGGAATTCTTCCCAGAACAGCGGATCGGTGGTGCCGCGCTTCAGCGCCGCGCGCCACAGGTTCGGATGCTCGAGCACGAAATCGAGCTCGCGTTCGATGGCGCGCGAGACGATGCTGGCGAGCGTGACTCCGTCGTACCAGTTCTCGAGTCGCGCGCGGCTTTGCCCGCGCCGGGTCTCGGCGACGGCCAGGAAGTACTGGTCCTTGTCGGCGAATCGCAGGTAGAAGGATCCCACCGCGCAACCCGCGCTCTTCGCGATGTCGGCGACCGAGAGCTCGTCGAAATTCTTCTTGCGCAGCAGCTTGAAGCCCGCGGCCAGCAGGCGATCGCGCGTCTTCTGCGCGCGGTCCTGTTTGACCGGAAGGCTCCAGCGGGGCGACTGATCGGGTGACTCGGGCGTCATGTGACCGTGGTGGTGGCGCCGGCTTTCCCCCGGCGGACGGAATCCTACCGGGATTCACGAACCGCTGCCGTGAGCGCGTTCCGGCCGCCTTATGCCCGTGTGGACCACGCCTGTTTCCCTGCTGGACGAGCTTTGTGTCGCGCGGGCATGCGCGACGTCGCGGGCCCCACGAAATCCTTGACTCACAAGATGAACCCGTGTTCATAATTTTATGAAGTCGGATTCATATTAGTGGAGACCCGGATGCATTCGAGCCAGCGCGGACGCCTCCCCCGGAGCACCGGCAGCCGGGCCCTCACGCGCCGCCAGGTACTGGCCGGCTCGCTCGCCGGGTCGCTGGGACTCGGCCTGGCCGCGGACAAGACCCGCGCGGCGCCCCGCCCTGCCGCGCCAAACATCGTGTTCCTGCTGGCCGACGACCTGGGGTACGCGGACCTGAGTTGTTATGGCCGCCACTTCTCGACGCCGCGCATCGACTCGCTGGCCCGGCAGGGCGCGTTGCTCACGCAGGCCTATGCGAGTTCGCCGGTCTGCTCGCCCACGCGCGTCGCACTCATGACCGGTCGCGAGCCGGGCCGGTTGCGCGTCGGCCAGGACGAACCGCTCGGCACCGAGCGTGAGGGCACGCTGGGACTGCCCACGGACATCCCCACGCTGCCGTCCCTGCTGCGCCAGCAGGGTTATCGCACCTCGCTGTTCGGCAAGTGGCATCTCGGCAAGCCGCCGAACTTCGGCCCGCTCAAGAGCGGCTACGACCGGTTCTTTGGCATGTACGGCGGCTACTCCTTCTACTTTGGCCACGGCAAGGACGATCCGAGCCCGGTGATCGATGGCGAGCGCATCCTCACCGATCACGGCTATCTCACCGACCTGCTGACCGACAAGGCCATCGAGGAACTCGAGGCGGGCGAGAAAAAGAAGCAGCCCCTGTTCCTGAGCCTGCACTTCAACGCGGTGCACTGGCCCTGGGAGGCACCGGGTGATGCCGCGAAGTCGGCCGGCATCAAGACCGCCGTGCATCGCGATGGCGGCTCGCTCGAAACCTACCGCGCCATGCTCGACAGCCTGGACTTCAACGTCGGGCGGTTGCTCGACGCCCTCGAGCGACTCGACCTGGCGCGCGACACCCTGGTGGTGTTCTCCAGCGACAACGGCGGCGAGCGCTTCTCGGACATGTGGCCGCTCACCGGCATGAAGGGCGAACTGCTCGAAGGTGGCATCCGCGTGCCCGTGCTGGCGCGCTGGCCGGGGAAGATCGCGGCCGGGCTGCGCACCGATCAGCTCATGGCCACCATCGACTGGCTGCCCACCTTGTTAGCCGCGGGCGGCGGCAAGCAGAGCGCCGACTACCCCAGTGACGGCGAGAACCTGCTGCCAGTGCTCACCGGCGCGGAAGCCGCGCGCAAGCGCACGCTCTACTGGCGCTACAAGGGCAACGACCAGGCCGCCGTGCGCGACGGCCGCTGGAAATACCTGCGCCTCGGCGGCAAGGAACACCTGTTCGACATCGAAGCGGATCCGCGCGAGCGCGTGGAGCTGCAGGAAGTCCATCCATCCGAATTCGACCGGCTGAAGCGCCTCTACCAGGAGTGGAACGCGCGGATGCCGCCGTACCCCGCGGACGCCCGGAGCTACGACGTACGCACCGGCACCGCGGACCGTTACTGATCCTCGAGGGGGAAATGACAATGACAACCAGGAAACAGAAAACTCTGGCATCCGTATGCGGCGCGGCCGCCCTGATCGCCAGCCAGGCAAGCGCGCAAACCGAAGACGCCGCCGTTCTCGAAGAAGTCGTCGTGACGGCGCAGAAGCGCGAGCAGAACGTCCAGGACGTGCCCATCGCCATCGACGCGCTGTCGCGCGATTCCATCCTGGCGCAACGCGTCACCGGCCCCGACGACCTGGTCAAGCTGCTGCCGAATCTCAGCCTCAAGACGGCGTCCGCCGTGAACTCCGGCTTCGCGATCCGCGGTGTCGGCACCAACAACTTCCACCTCACGGCGGCCCAGGCCGTGGGCCTGTACTTCGACGAGGTCTCGCAGGTGACGCCGTTCACCAGCCAGCTCGGCCTCTTCGACATGGAGCGCATCGAGGTGCTGCGCGGTCCGCAGAACACCCTGTTCGGCCGCAACACCACGGGTGGCGCGGTCAACTTCATCACGCGGCGCCCGAATCCCGAGGACGGCACCAACGGCTACATCAATCTGAACGCCGGCAATTTCGGCAGGCTCGACGGCGAAGGCGCGGTGGGGTTCGCGCTCGGCGAAGACTTCGCGATGCGCGCCGCGGTGCAGATCCAGAACCGTGATGGCGTGTTCACCGACGTGGATTCCGGCGACAAGATCGGCAGCACCGACCGCAAGTCGGCGCGCCTGGGGTTTGGCTGGACGCCGTCGGAGGACACCAACGCCTGGCTGTCGCTGCACTACGGCAAGAGCGATCCGGAGCGCGTGCCACGCAAGGCCACCGGTCGCTTCCTGGCCGACAATGTCACGCTCTGCCCCAACAACACCACCGGCGCTCCGCAATTCGATGGCGCCAGCGACTGCTTCGCGCGCAACAAGACCGGCGTGCCTTACAACCCGTCGCTCGACGGCTGGCGCAATGCGCACGACGCGGCCAACAACACCGCCATGGTGGAGCTCACCGGCGCGCTGCTGCGCTTCGAGCATGACTTCGGCGCGTTCTCGCTGGCCAGCCTCACCGGCTACGACAATGTCGAGCAGCATCTCGCCGACGAATCCGGCGGGCTGTCGTACATCCAGTTCCAGGCCCTGCAGCAGGGTGACTACCAGACCTTCTCGCAGGAACTGCGCCTGACCTCCAATTCCGAAGGCAAGGTGCAGTGGATCGCCGGCGTGTTCTATTCGCACGAGAACGATCACTTCGCGACTACGGCGCGCAACAACGCCGTCGGTCCGCCGACCCTTTCCGTGGTACCCACCGCCATTCTCAACCAGCAGGGTGACGTGGCCTCGGCCTACGGCCAGATCGACGTGGCGTTCACCGAGAAGCTCAACCTGAATTTCGGCCTGCGTTACACCAGCGACAAGAAGGAAGGCCAGACCACCGTCGTCACCATGTTCGATACCGACACGGGTCTCGCCACCGGCACGCGGCTGCCGGAGGATTTTCTCTACGGCCGTGATTTCGTGCTGGCCCACGAGGATGATTTTCCGAATGCCTGCGCGCCGGGCGTGACGCCCTGCTCCGGTCCGTGGAAGAACGTGGAACAGGACTACAGCAAGACCGCGGGCAAGATCGGCCTCGACTATCACTTCGGCGACAACACCATGGGATACGTGAGCTACTCCACCGGCTTCAAGGCCGGCGCGTTCGACACGCGTGCCCAGGCCGTGTTGCTGGGCACGGGCGACCTGCCGGTGAAGCCCGAGGAACTCGCCTCGTACGAAGTGGGTTTCAAGGGAGAATTCCTCGACCGTCGCATGAAGCTCAACGTCACGGCGTTCTACTACGACTGGCAGGATCTGCAGACCTTCGCGACCATCCCCGGCGTTGGTCCCGCGTTCCTCAACCTGCCCGAGTCCACCATCATCGGCCAGGAACTGGAATGGCAGTTCGCACCCGGTGGCGACTGGCTGCTGCGTCTATACGGCGCGCATCTCGACTCGGAAGTCACGGATACGGGAACGCTGGGTCCCGACGCGGCCATCGAAGGCGCACCGCTGCAGCAGGCGCCGGAATGGACCTTCAACGGCGGCATCTCCAAGGCCTTCGCCATTGGCAGCCAGCGCCTCACCTTCTCCGCCAACGGCCGTTACGCCGATGAGCAGTGGGGCACGATGAACATGCGGCCCAATACGCTGGTCGATTCCACCACGTTCGTCGACGCGTCGGTCTCGTATGAATTCGGCGAGGACCGCCGCTTCGGATTGACCGCATGGGGCGAGAACCTCAGCTCCGAGAAGACCTGTTTCGTGCTGGGTGATCTCGACGGCTTCACGTGGACCAATGCCTGCCAGCCGAACGAAGGCACGGCCCTGTACGGGCTGTCGTTCTCGGCGAAGTTCTAAAGTGTGGGAGGACGCACTGCCAGGGACGGCAGTGCATTTCCCGGATTGCCGCTCAGGCCTTCAGCGCCTTCAGCAATTCGGCCTCGCGCTCGGGTGAAAGGCCCGAACGCAGCTTTTGTTTCTCCGCCGGCCGTTTCTTCTGCCATTCCAGCGTGTCCCGGATCGTGGTCTCGAGCGGCCGGAACGTGAGTCCTTTCGCTTCCGCGCGCGCCGACGCCACCAGGCCGTGACCGAGACTCGGGCCCGACGGCGGCGCCCAGATCGGAATCTCCTGGCTGGCCCACATGGAATCGGCGTCGATGGCCTTGTGCTCCAGCAGGAATGCGGGAGTCGCCCAGGCGAACCTGGTGTCCGCGCCGGTGACGCGTCGGCTGGCCTCGAGTAGTTTGCCCATGGTGGCCCAGCGCGGCGGGGTGCAGAGGTTGAACTTGCCCGCCACGCGCTTCTCCGCGCACACGCGCACGAAGTCCGCGAGGTCGCGCACGTCGATGAACTGCACCGGGTCGTCCGGCGTACCGGGCGCGAGCATTTCACCGCCCTGCGCCACGCGGAAGGGCCAGTAGGTGAACCGGTCGCTGAAATCGCCGGGACCGCAGATATAAGTGGGCCGGATGATGTTGGCGCGTTTGCCGAAGCTCTTCTCCACCACGGCCTCGCACAACACCTTCAGTGCGCCGTAGTTGCCGTCCCCGAGCTTGTCGGTGGGCATGTCGCCAATAGCGGTGAGCTTGTGGGATTCATCGATGGGCGGATCCTGGAAATCGTCGTAGACCGCGATGCTGGAAATGAAGATGTAGTGTTTCGCATGCTGGCGCAGCAGCGCGGTGGAAAGCTCCACCTGCTTCGGTGTGTACCCCGAGTTGTCGACGACCACGTCCCAGTCGCGGCCCTTGAGCGAGTCGAGGTTGTCGTTGCGGTCGCCTAACAACTGCTCGACACCCAGCTTCGCCTCGGGATCGCGTTTGCCGCGATTGAACAGCGTGACCCGGTGACCACTCGACTGGAGCGCATCCACGAAGTGCGGGCCGATGAATCCGGTGCCGCCGAGGATCAGCACCTTGAGCGGTTTGCCGCGGGCGTACAACGGGATCGAGGCGCCCAGCAGGGCTGCGCCCGCGAGCTTGATGGCAGAACGTCGGTTGATCATGGTCCCTCCTGCGGCTCTTTTTACTCGATCGCGGCCCGGCTGCGGGACAAATCGGTCGACCCGCCCACTCCGCCTGGCGCATCCGGCATTGACTGACAGAGGAGAGCCGCGATTCCAGCGACACTTCGCACCGTCATGGCCACCATCCGCAAGGAAATCCACATCGATACTCCACCGGCCGCCGCGTGGGATGCGTTGAGCGACGTCGGCGCGCTGCACACGCGCCTGGTGCCAGGCTTCGTCACGGACACGCGCATGGATGGCAGCGCCCGCATCGTGACCTTCGGCAATGGCATGGTGGCGCGCGAGGAAATCGTGGGGATCGACGAGGCGCATCACCGGGTGTCGTGGGCCGTGCTCGATGCCCCTTTCCGTCATTACAGCGGCGCCGCCTGGGTCGAACCCGATCTCGATGGCGGTACGCGTTTCGTCTGGACCGCGGACTTGCTGCCCGATGAACTTTCGGCACAGGTGGAAGAAATGATGTCCGCGGGCATTCGCGTGGTGAAGCAGACGCTGGAGCGCACAGCGAACTCCCATTGACCCGCAGAAGGGACGCGCGAAGACCCACGCGCGCTCCGGGTAGTCAATCGCGTATCAGGGCGCCAAGATGTCGCAACATCAAGGAGCCCGCATGAGCCTCATTCGGACATTGACGCGTCGCGAAACCCTCGCGCTGCTGGCCACCACCACCGGCGTGCTGTGCGCACCTGCGTTGGCCGCCTCGCCACCCAAACTGCCGCATGAGCAAGACTGGGACTGGCTGCTCGGCAACTGGGATGTCTGGCACAGCCGGTTGAAGGATCGACTGGTGAACTCCACCGAGTGGCAGGAATTCGCGGGCAAGAGCGCTTTCTGGCGCACGCTCGGCGGCCTCGGCAACGTCGACGACAACTCGCTCGACCTGCCCGCGGGTGTGTATCGCGGCCTCAGCGTTCGCGCCTTCGATCCCAAGGCGGGTAGTTGGGCCATCTGGTGGGTGGATGGGCGCAATCCCGAACGCATCGATCCGCCGGTGCGCGGCGGCTTCAAGGGCGACGAGGGTGAGTTCATCGGCAAGGACGTCCACAAGGGCACGCCGGTGACGGTGCGATTCCGCTGGCACGAAGTGCGCAGCAAGCGGCCCTGGTGGGACCAATCGTTCTCCACCGATGGCGGCAAGACCTGGGAAACCAACTGGCGCAACTACTTCACGCGCACCAGCGCCACGGCCACTCCCCTGCCGCGCATCGAAGCCGACCCGCCCGAGGCGCGCGCCTGGGACTTTCTCCTGGGCCGCTGGAAAGTGCGCAATCGTAAGCTGCGGCAGCGTCTCGCGGGCAACCACGACTGGGATGAATTCGACGGCGCGCTCAACTACTGGCCGGTACTGGGTGGGCGCGGCAACGTGGGCGACGTGGAGTTCTCGGGACCGGGCGCGCCGTATCGCGGGATGAGCCTGCGCGTGTACAACGACGAGAAGAAGGAATGGCTGAACTGGTGGCTGGATGGTCGGACACCCGCCGACATCGGCCCGCCGGTGCGTGGCGCCTTCGGCAAGGAAGGCGGCACCTTGCTCGGCGACGATACGCACGAGGGCAAGCCGGTGAAGGTGCGGTCGGTGTGGTCGCGCGCGAACACGGCGAGCCCGCATTGGGAACAGGCCTTTTCCGCCGATGGCGGCAAGACCTGGGAGACCAACTGGGTCGCGGATTTCGCGCGCGCGACCTGAAAGCGGTCAGCGCGCGCGCTTCTTTTTGTCCGGCAGCGCAAACACCACGTAGCCACCCTTGCCCATGGGCTCCGGCGAGCCGATGCCGCTCTCGCGCGAGTTGAGTCCCCAGGTATGCGGCGTGGTGGCGTTGACCACGAGATAGGTCTTGCCCTTCACCTGGAAGGCCGCGGGCAGTCCCTCGGCCACCATGGGCAGCGCGTACGACCACAGGATTTCGCCGTTGTCCGCATCGAAGGCATACAACACGCCGTCGCGCGCCGTCGAGAACACGAGGCCCGTCGAGGTGATGATCATGCCCTGGCGTTGCGAGCCGCGCGGCAGGCCGTCACCCTTGCCGCCTTCCTTCGTGGCATCACGATCCTGCCCCAGCGGCTTCTTCCACTTGATGACGCCGCGGTTCAGGTCGTAGGCGATGATCTGCGACCAGGGCGGCCCGAGTAGATAGGGATGCCCGAGGCCATAGTCGGTGAAGTAGCGTTGCGCCGGCACTTCGAGGCCTTCCGGGTAACTGTCCACGGCTTTCGGCGCCGCGTCGGCGGCTGCCGGCGGCAGCGGCGGCCGCGTGATGCCGCCATTCGCCGCCACGGGACCCTCGGGGGGCTTGTCCGGAACCGGGATATCGCGGGCGAAACGCGGTCGGGCCGCTCCTCCCAGGTACGCGAGGATGTCGCCGATCTGCTGATCGCTGACGTGGGGCAACGGCGGCATGCGTCCGTTTCCATACGTGACGATGCGGCGGAACTGCGGGCCGTTGATCTGGCCGCCCACGTTCAACAGCGACGGCGCGGCGGGCGTGCCCGCGCGATCCGCGCCATGGCACATGGCGCAGGCTTCTTCATAGGCTGCCTTGCCGCGTTCGAGCGTGGCCGCGTCCGGCGGCCCGAAGCGCATGCGCGGGCCGGCGCTGTCGGTTACTTCCTGCAATTTGTAGAAGGACGGGAAGTCCTGGTTGAGCAGGTAGATCATGCCCGCGCCCGGATTGGCCGCGGTATTGCCCCAGTTGGTTCCGCCCACCGCGCCCGGCACGACGGCGGACTCGGTCAGCGCGGGCGGATTGAAGAGACCGGTGCGTGCCTTCGATATGCGTTCGCGCCACGCGGCACGTTCCGCGTCGGTGATGAAGTAAGGCGTCAGGTCATCCGGCTTCACCACCTGCCGGGCCGTGGGTTCGAGCGACGGGATGGGCTGCGTGGGCCAGGCCTGCTCGCCGGGCACATCGCTCTTCGGGAACGCTTTCTCTTCGATGGGCCAGACAGGCACGCCGGAGACACGGTCGAACACGTAGACGAAGCCCTGCTTGGTGGCCTGCGCGACGGCGTCTATCTTCTTGCCGCCCTTGTTGACGGTGATGAGCTGCGGCGCGGCCGTCGGGTCGTAGTCCCACAGGTCGTGGTGCACCATCTGGAAATGCCAGAGTCGTTTGCCGGTGCGCGCGTCCAGCGCCACCAGGCAGTCGCTGAAGAGATTCATGCCCCAGCGATCGGCGCCGTAGTAGTCATAGGTGGGCGACGACACCGGTAGATAGGCAATGCCGCGCTTTTCGTCGAGCGTGATCTCGCCCCAGACGTTCACGCCACCGGCATACTTCCAGGCGTCCTTCGGCCAGGTTTCGTAGCCGAATTCGCCGGGTTGCGGGATGGTATGGAAGGTCCAGGCCAGCGCACCGGTGTGCACGTTGTAGGCGCGGATGTGGCCCGGCGGCGAGAAATAACCCTCACCCGGCGAGCTGCCGAGGATGATGAGATCCTCGAAGATGCGACCCGGCGTGGACGAGGCCACGCGCCGGATGGTGGCCGGATCGCGCCCCAGTCCTTCGCGCAGGTCCACGGCCCCATCCTTGCCGAAGCTGGTGATCGACTTCCCGGTGCGCGCGTCGATGGCCTGCAGCAGGTCGTCCATGACGAACAGCAGGCGCCGGTCCTTGCGATCGCGGGACTCCCAGTAGTTGATGCCACGATTGGTGATGCCGCGCAGGTTGGCGTGGATCCACAGTTCCTGGCGCGTGACCACGTCGACGGCCACCAGCGAGCTGTTCTTGGCCAGCACGTACATCACGTTGTCGACGATGACGGGATTGAACTGGTAGGCACGCTCGTCGCCGGTGGGATAGATCCACGCGACCTCGAGACCGGAGACGCTGGCGCGCGTGAGATCGCGCGTGACGATGTACTTGGACTGGTCCGGCGTACCGCCGTAGTCGCGCCACGAGGCATGTGATACCGATACCATCGCGAGACCGAGCAACAGCGCTGGGAATTTCCGGTTCATGGTAGTTAGTAGCTCACTTGACCTTGCGGGGCGTGACGTCGCTGACGTCGGGCGTGGGCGAACTGATGCCGCCTTTCGGTATCTCCACCCGGGCAGCCCAGGCGATGCCGTTCAACAGGAAGCGGCGATAATTGTCGAGCGCCAGGTTGTCGCGGAAATCGAGCCCGCCGAACACGAATCCGCGCCCGCCGTCTTCGCGCTGGTAGGCCCAGGACGCGACCTGTGGCCCGATGCGCTGCTTGTCCTCCTTGGGCGTGCCAATGACGAGATTCGTGCGCTTCGTGTCATCGGGCAGGAAGTAACGGCTGAAGACTTCGTCGCGGTAGGTCCACAGCTTGACGCCGCACAGGATGGGATGGCGCTTGTTCTCGAGCTTCATGCTCCACTCGTCCTGCGGATTCTTCGAGGCGATCTGCACCCACAGGCCGCCAGTCCACTTCAGGTAGTACTCACGCGCGCGCCAGTTCTCCACCCAGCTGGCGTAGTGAATGATCACCACGCCGATCTGCTTCTGCCGGATGTACTCATCCAGCGACTTGAGCCAGGCGTTGGTCTCGTCGTCGTAGCTGCGGCCGTTGGTGGACGGGTTCGGCGGAAACAGCGGGTGGATTTCGTTTTCGGCGCGATCCGAGCTCGAGTCGATGACGATGGCCGCGACCCCCTCGAGCGCGGTCAGATCGCGCGGCAACGAGCCCACGATGAGCTGCGTGCTCAGCTTCTCGAGATTGGTCGCCTGCTCCAGCGACTGCGACAAGGTGCGCAGATCGCGCTCATATTCATGACGACCCGGCGCGCCGTGGTCGCGCGGACCAGCGAGGAACAGCACCTTCTTGCCTTCGGCCTGGGCAATGACCGGATGCAGACCCAGCCATACGAACGCGGCAGCGGCTGCCGCAAGCATGAAACGTTTCAACGGACCCCCGATGTTTGCCCACGTAGTTCACGCCACATTGGCGCCGGCCGCAATACCCCGAATCAGCTAAACCAGTACGCGATCCCACGCATTTCGATGCTGGCGCGCGGCGGCACGTCGGGCGGACAGTCCGGGTTGTCGAAAGCGCCATGCGGGACGCAGTGGGCCACGGAGAGATCCGTGTCGTGCGTCTTGAAAATGAGCGCCTCGTCGGGGCGCATGTTCGAGAAGTATGCCCAGCGTTGCGCGGGATTATGCCGGAGCAACCAGGCCTCGAACGAAAACACGATGTCGCCGTCGCGGTCGAACATGGCATCCGCGGAGATGAAGTCGGCCGGGGCCAGGCTGCGCGCATCACACACGGCCAGCGGCACGTCCTGCGGCGGCGGCGTGAGTACGCGCCACACGTTGTATTGCGCCGAGCGGCGCAGCCCTCGGCCATTGTCGGGACGCGATCGCGCATAGAAGTTTCCGGCCGTCGAATCGCTCACGTCCACGTGCACGAAGCGCGCCGGCCGCGAGTTGTTGAGTGCGCCGGAATCACGCGAGCGTTCCCCGAATCGCAACACGCCGCTGCCCGTGACGACGACCTGGTCGGCGCCCGACGCCGACAGCAGCAGCTGACGGATCTCCTCGACGTGCACGCGTTCGATCTCCTGCCGGTCGCGGAAGTTCCCGACCGCGCTGACATGATCGATGAGACAGAATCCTTCCACGTCCAGCGACGGAACCCCGGCGCGATGGCGCGCATCCTCAATGGTGACGGCGCGCGGAATCACGTTGAGCACATCGCGCGACGTGTCATTCGCGTGAAACCTGGGCCGCGTCGCCATGGGCTCGCTGAATCCCAGCGAGGCAGTGGTGATGCGCGAGCTCATCAGTCGAAGTAGGCCACCGAGCGGAACTCGACGCTCTCGCGACGATTCGCGTCGGGCCGGCTGCGGTCGTGGAACGCCGTGTGCGGCACGCGCCAGGGCCGCACTCGCCGGCTGTCGTGGAACACCAGCAGCAGCACTTCGTCGCGCGTCATGTTCGAGAAGTACCACCAGCGGTGATCCGGATTGTGATGAAAGATCGCGGCCGCGATCATCTTGTGCTCGTCGGCCACGGGCCTGCGCATTTCTTCCGGCCCGGGAATACGGTCGACGATGAACAGCGTATTGGGCACGCCCTCCTCGTCACCCACGCTGTTGCCGTCGCACAGCGCCAGTGGATAGTCCTGCGGCGGCGGAGAGAAGGTGCGCCAGAAGCTGGTGTAGAGAAAACGCCGATAAGGCGGCGCGCCGGGGAAAGTCTTTTCATACAGCGCGAGGGCCATGGCGTCGACGCGATCCGGCGACGCATCGCAATGGGCCTCCCCGGCCGGCGGCTGCACCCCGCCACGATGTTTGTAACCCTTCTCTTCGCGCGTCGGCAGGTCGCCGGAGGTACGCACCATCCAGCTCATGGTGGCGACGCGGTCAGCGCCGGTGAGTTGTTTCACCGCCTCCGCCACTTCCGCCGGATAAACGCGTTCGACTTCTTCGCGGTCGCGGAAGTCACGCACGGCGCTGCGGTGCGACGTCAGCATGAACCCGTGGCTGGCCAGCGTGAATTCCGACTGGCGCGGCCGCGCATCACGAATCGTCACCGGGTATGAGCGGTACTCCCCCGTGTTCACTTCGCGCGCCGGGGCGACGAAACGCCGGTTGATGAACGACCCGGGTGCCAGATACGTGATCTCGGTCTCGACCGTCATGCCGACTCCGCCCTGCCACAATTGATCACTACTTTCCGAACAGGCCGTTGCTAACCTGTTTTGCGTGCCATTCACTATTTCACATGCCGCCGCGGTGCTGCCGCTGCAGAAATCCGCCAGGTCCCGCCTGCCGCTGGCCGCGCTCATGATCGGCAGCATGGCGCCGGACTTTGCCTATTTTCTGCCCGAGATTCTCAACCGTGCGTCCAGCCATGACCTGGAGGGCATCTTCCTTTTTTGCCTGCCCGTGGGGCTGGCCCTGTGGCTGCTGTTCACGCGCCTCATCGAACGCCCGACCATAGAATTGCTGCCCGCGGCCTGGCGCGAACGAGTGCCGCGCTCCGATACGACCTTGTCGTTCCGGGTACTGGGCTTCGCCTCACTGGCCGTGGTGCTGGGCGCGCTCACCCACGTGGCCTGGGATGCGTTCACGCATGCCGACACGCCCGTCACCAACGCGTTTCCCGGATTCTTCTATGCCGAGGTGTTCACGTCCGGCGACCGGCCCGTGCGCGTGTTCCGCGTGTTGCAATACCTGAGCTCGGTGATTGGACTGGTGGCGCTGGCCTCATGGGCCTGGAACCTGCGTCGCGCGCCGCTGGCGAATCGCGCCGCCTCGCGCACTTCACTTTCCGATCGCATGCGCGTGTTCGCGCTGCTCGCGCTGGTGGTCGCCTCCGCCACCAGCGCCTCGTTCGGCTATCTGACCAATCTGCACAGCCCGTTCGAGGCGCGCGTGTTCCACCTGCTCATCGGCGGGATGACGGGCTGGGCCCTGGCGTGGGTGGTCGTGGCGCTGTGGATCCGCTCGCTGTCTCGAGTCAGCCAGCCTTCACCGCGCTCTCGTAATTGACGCCGCAGCCGCCGATTCCACAGTAGCCGTTCGGATTTTTCGCCAGGTATTGCTGGTGATATTCCTCGGCGTAATAAAACTCCGGCGCCTCGCGGATCTCCGTGGTGATGGTGCCGCGATGCGCGCGCGTCAGCGCCGCCTGGTACACCCGCTTGCTGG